>Ga0194116_10001396_pt1 | contig 34509 bp, 33 predicted proteins | sample TA2MahsurfametaG_4_FD_148617 | JGI IMG/M metagenome (GOLD analysis project Ga0194116, IMG submission 148617) | Freshwater microbial communities from Lake Tanganyika, Tanzania - TA2015008 Mahale S9 surface | ecosystem: Environmental > Aquatic > Freshwater > Lake | place: Tanzania: Lake... | reverse complement strand
TTTCCGATCGTGTTCGGGTTGACAGGGGGGTTGCTTACTCCCTGGTGAGCTGGGTCCCCGTAGGCATTGCACCGTCGTGGTTCCGCGTCGGGGGACCCCTGTTTCTGGCGTCGCTCGTGACGGGCGCAATCTTCTGGGCCGGCAGAGCGGATACCGCTAAAGATGGTCCTTGTTTGCGGATCGCTCGGCGGCTCAATAGATTCGCCCGCCAGGAACTCGATGACGACCCTGGCACCGAGTGGTGGGTACTCGTTATGGGCGGGATATTCGGGATGGCGGTGTTGCAACTGCCGTTCGTTGTACAGGAACGCGCGTTCGGGCCGGTGGTGCTGTGCGCTATCCTCGTCAACCGCGCCCTTACCTGGTGGACACGTCTCCCTGGGGAGGGCGCTCAAGTTGAGAGACGCGTGCAAATAGTTAAGCGTTTGCTGGGCGTGGTGGAGTTGTCTTTCATCATCTGGGTTATTTTTACGCTCTGGTGATCTGACACTGGTAGGTAGACTACCAGCGGACTGGGGCGGTCCGCCACCGGATCGGCGACCACAGACACCCGATCACCCGAGCGTTGACTGCCGTATGCCGCGCCGGCCGGATGGGGTGTCGGGATATTAGTCCTCGTCGTCGTACTCGTCCTCGCTATCAACCCAATTTTTTAGCCGCTCTCGTGCTTTCTTGCGCACTTTCGCGGTCGCGCCCGGATTCGCGAGGACCCTACGCAGGGTTTCTGCTGTTTCGGCCTCTTCCACGATGACGGTAAGATCTGCGGGGGTGGTGTCGTGAAGACCGGCGACGGTCTCGGCGAAGAATCCTTTACCGAACTTGTCGTTAACGTGGCGGATTACGCGCGCCGCGCCGCGGCGATTCCCGGCGGTCGCCCAAAAACTTGGAGTCGTCAAGACGGTCGACGACCGCGCCTGGATCGTAAACGGCGGATCGATAATGTTCACGATGCGAGTCTTCGCATCCTCCACCTTCGAAGAGTCCAGCGAGCCGATGGTGACGATGCCCACAGCACCATCGTCGCTGACCGCGATGTCGGTACCGGTCTCCTGCTGAATGATGTTGATGATCTTGCCCTTCGGGCCGATGACCTCACCCACCTTGTCGAGCGGAATGGTGAACGACACGATCTTCGGCGCGCTTTCGGCCACGGTGCTACGCGGCGCGGCAGTCTCCGGTGAAGGCAGATAATCGTTATTGCGAATATACTCTTTGACTCTGCTGTGCGTCAGCGATACGTGAGTACGTAGTACAAGCGCAGAGGTCATCACGTCTTCTTCCGTGGGAACGGGCTGTCCGGTTTCTCCGCGAAGGTCCGCGGACACTACGGCAGACACGTTACGAGCCCTTTCGATCTGATCCGGCAGTGGCCAGGCGAGCCCACCGGCGGCCATTTGTTCCATCGTGACGCGCTGATGTTTGTACATAGCCACCACTAGCTCTTTCGCGGAAGCAGGGTCGGAGGGAACGTCGTTAAGCCTCGAGACTATCTCGGAATCGAAACCATGGAAGATTTCATCACCATCTCCATCGACCTCGATCTCAAGAGGCGAGTCAAAGTACTCGTTGTCGTCACGTCCGTCGATCAGCGAAACGGTCTCCGGCGTCGCGTTTTGTGCCAGGCACAGGGCCGGAATTGCGGCGGCACGGTCGTGGGCCCGGTTGAGCAGCCACTCATTGCCGCTGCAAGGTCGGAATCTACGGGGGTCATCGAAACCTCTTTCATAATCAACAATGTCGCTCATTCGCAGGGGCGCTAAACGATCGCTAAGGCTACCCAGTTCTACCCGTTCGTCATCCTCGTTCACAAGCCAGGCTTCTGTCAACCGGCCCGTATGCAACTCTTCGGGGTCGAGGATATAGTGGCAGGTCCCGTCTGGTTCATAGAAGCAGGGTTCCCCGTCCTTATCTTCAACGGAAGCCGATCCGTGGTGCTTCCTTCCGGAGTCGTCCATGAAGTAGTAGTCGCCATGCGCGTCTTGAAACCAGACCCAGGGTTCCGGTGCAATCCACGGGGCGGACACTGGTGTAGTCGCTACAGGTGATATACGTAAGCCCTCAAATAGCCCGCCGCGATCTCCTGCACTCTCCTCATCGCTAATCCCGAGCAAGCGGCGCTCCTTGTCCCCGTAATTGAGATTTATGGCGACACCCGCGTCTTTAGCGGTGCATTGCGGGAATTCTAGGCGCGTGCCGTTGTCGTCGGTGTACCATACGACGTCACCGTCGACTTCGAGCGTGGGACCATTTTCGTTGCCGTCAAAGCTGACTACAAAGCCGTCTCGCTTGCCCATGGCGACGAGCGTGCTCAGAGGGATCGACGGGTTAAGCGCCGCCTCCCTACGGACGAGCTCGTCAGCATCCTGTGCCAGCACGGCCAGATTGGCGGGGGGAGTTTCGCGCGCACCCGCGACCAGCGCACGTATAACAGGGTCCTCGTCCGCGGCGGCCTTGGCGAGATTAGCAGGGTTACTCTTCCAAAGGGTCTCGACGACCACGGACCTTTCAGCGTACCAGTGAGAGTTCGGGTCCATGATCACTTTTCTTAGTTCAGTCTGTTCATAATCATCAGTCTCTTCATAATCATCAGTCTCTTCATAATCATCAGTCTCTTCATAATCATCAGTCTCTTCATAATCATCAGTCTCTTCATAATCATCAATGTTGCTCACTCTGCTATACTTACGGTCGACGTAACCCTCGAGAATAGTCTTCCGCATATCATCGCTGTAATATTCTTCTTCTTCCTGTCGTATCTTCACCAGTTCTGCGATGATATCTTCCGCCGGCACATTAGGCACGATCCTGTCGCTGCCGGTCCAGCGTGTCGACAAGCCGTCGCCGCGTGGGTCGTCTTCGCTTGTGAGCACTTTTTCAACCGCGGAAACGGTGTCGCGGATTCCCACCATGTCCCTAAGCAAGGCGGCGTCGGTGTCAGTGTATTCGTATACCTCCCGGTCTTCATGCCCAACCGACTTTTTGGCTTCTTGCTCCTCCCTGGTGAGGAAGCGTACGGGTTTGCCGTTCGCGTCGAATTCTACGAACCGGCCCAACTCTGCGCGTGTCTCTGCGGCGGTTAGCTCCCGCGCCCGGCTGAAGCTGCCGAGGCTCTCAAACGGGTAGATCTCCGTGGGGTCCGCGTCGTGCGCAAGTTGTTCGCTGCCCTCCTTGGCGGCTAGGGCTTTACCGATCGCAAGGAGCGCTGCTTGCTCGGGATCCGGCTCGTGCAGCAAGGCGGTGAGATCTATTCCCGGCATCCGCCCGAACGGGACGGGGCCGCTGCCGGTAACGTGCCCATAGGTTTCCGTGTCGGTGGAAAGATGGCTGAGCGTGGCGCTCTGCTCGCCGTATTCGTACTCCTCGTCGACCTCGTTGATCGTGGCGTGAAGGAGGCTCAGGGCCGTCAACACCGACGGCTGGATGCGTTGAACGTTCGAGTCTGCCGGGAACAGTTCTGCCATCTTCGCCGCCACGGCTACTGCGGGCACGCGTGAGCGGTCACCGTCGAATGCTACAGATTCCCACATCTGGACGGGAATACCGGTCCGAGCCATCAGATCGAAAGGGTTCGTAACGTGTCTGCCATAATGTTCGTGGACCTTCGCGGAGAAACCGGACAGATCCTTCCACTTTTTCGGATCCACCTTCGCACGACCCAAGGCGGCTACGGTCCACGTCGACCAACCCTGCATCTCAACGCAGTCCGTGGCTAGCCCCGTGATATTGACCTCGCCTTGCGTGGCACTCTTGAGTATCTCCTCGAGTTTGTTCAACGACTCTAGACGTTTGTTGTAAGCGCGGCTGCTTTCCTCTTCGCTCTGCATACACAGCGTGGATTCCTCCGTGAGGCCGTGCCGCATACAATACGCGAGAACTGGTTCACTTTGCAGGTACGCCTCCAAACGTTCCTGGTACTCCGGGTGGGCGGCGACGCCGGCCAGGGCAGCCAACACGTTGCCGAGCCGGCCACCCTCGGAGGCGTGATCCATGTTGGAGAACGCGAGTAGGTCGTAGATCTTTTCGCGTGAGATATTTTCAAAGCAGCCGAGCACCGTACCCAGGGAGCCTTTGGTCGGCTTTCCGTAGGATACCCCTTCAAGGAACCGGGACAGGAGCAGGTCGCGTTGCGCGTCGTCGCTGAACTTGACGTCGTCGAAAAGGGTCCCGTTCTTCGAACTTTTATCCGCGAACTCGCGGCCCGCGCGACTGTAGACCGATTTCGCGTCAAACCCGCAGGCGTCCCACACAACGGAGTCGTGGTCGGGTTCACCATCCTCGTGGTCGGAGACGATGATGCCTACTCTTAGACCGCGTTCGCCCGCTTGGGCTGCGGAGACGTACGTCCTGCCGTACCTGTCGAGTCCTGTTCTTTTCTGATCATCGTGCGGCGGCAGGACATATTCCAGACCTTCGGCGTCACGAAGCACGACAAGGCTGCGATCTATTCTCTTGCCCTTAAGATATACGTAGTCACAATCGGACATAATTTACTCCTCCTAGATCCCGTGGTTTACTGTCCACTGTCACATACCGTAGGCGCGAAAGTTCGCAGAAAATTAGCCGGCAGTACCGGACACATCCCCCCGGGGGGGCCTCACAAGGGTCCGCGACCGAGCTCGCCGTCGCACCACGGCGAACTCTTCGCTGAGCCGCAGGCGACTAGCTGCGTAGCACCTGTATCTACCAACACCGTTCCGATGCTGTACCCGTGAACGCAACGCCTCCGGGCTGGCAGCCGCACCAACCCCATGCTGAGCCCGGTGCAGACAACGTGCCTGCCCCCCACCTTGAGCTCAAGGAGAGTAGGATTAAACTTATCTGGATGTTTGTACTCGGAATCATAATGACCGGTCTGGGTGTCGCCGTCGCCAGGGACCTAGGCCTTTACTTTGGTGTCATCGGCGTTCTTTTCTTTGGGGCAGGAACTGCTATAATTGCGGTACGGATTGTCAAACCAGCGACCCTCATTGCGGACGAGCACGGGGTGCACGAAACTGCGTGGCCTCACAAAAACCGTACCATTCGCTGGGACGAAGTTGTACGGTTCTTCCTAGCCAAAAGCCCGCGACGGGTATACATCGAGTTCACCGCTTCAGGTATGCGCCATCATACGGACTATCCGGTGATGAACGCCCTCGCTGAGCTGCTGGCCGCCGAGCAACTTGGGGAACTTGTGGATTCAGGTAGGCACTGGTATCTAGCGTTATACCCGGTGCCCGCCGACCAACTTGCGGACCAACTCGAACAGTTGCGGCTCAGATACACAGCGACACGCTGAACCACAGCAGCAAAGATCGACAAGAGGCTGGACCGGTCGGTGCAAGGGCTGATGCGATGGTGGAGAACGCGGCCACCGTGATCGACCTGGGCACCCAGGAAGTCACCGTCACCATCGAAGCGCGCTGGAAGTTGGGCTGACGCTCGGCTAATTTCGCTCTGCTCGGGCTCTCGACCGAGGGCCGCCTGCAATTCTTGCGTGCACGCGGCGGTGACCGCCTTGCGCTTCTCGACGTCCTTCGGGTCCGGCTGCTGCATCTTGAAGACCATGTACGGCAACACGATCCCGAACAACAACATTTCAAATATTTCTGTGTTCTTCATTGACTTACTCCCTTTCTATGAAGTAGTGTGTTTGGTGCGGAGATCTCCGCTTGGCGCATACCTGTCACATACAGCGAAGAACCCACCCCTTGCGGAGTGGGTCTTCTATTTCAGAGCCGTTTGGCTACCTCTACGACCTCGACGAGCGAACCCATCGGGCCGGAACCTTCATGTTCGTAGAGGTTCGCGATCACGTCCCGGTCAGCATTCCCGACCTCGACACATTCGCTTGCACGGGTGGTGCCACCTGCGTCTCCGGGGGAGGTTCCCTTGACGAGTTCGTAGACCCAACGTGGCGTGAACACCACACCGGGCACGAACTTGGCATGGCGCCCAGCGGGCTTGCCGTCGACGGTGACGTACTCAGCTAGGAGCCTCCTGGTCGCCGGATTTGCCGGCGAGCACGTAAGATACCAAGCCGTAGGCACGTCATCGACTACGAGCGCGGGAAGCGCTAGATACGAGCGATTCTTGCGAACCTCGTTTAGCTGCCCGACCACGTGAGGTAAAGCCCTCTTCCAGACGCCGTCTAGCGCCAGATTTGCGAGCCGGCGGCGACGATTCCTTAGTTTCCACAGGAACCGCTCGCGAAGCCGGGCGTCAGGATGCAGTTGATCCCCTGCGCGGCGGAACAGATTCCATTCCACCTCTTCGATCTCCTCGAAAGACAGTCTGGATCGGGCGGCTTTCGCCACGCCGCGAAGGTAGCTGAGCTCGCTGCGCAGATCTTCGCGGCGCTTTCGCCCGGTCTCGGCGCGCAGCGAAGCCCTCTCGAGCAACGTGCCGCCTACGACCAGTACCAGACGGAATGCAAAGAAGAGCGCGACGCCGACAGGGACGCCGAGCACTATCTCCATCAGTCCGCCCACGTGCGATACGAGCTGAAGCCCGAGCAACACGTTGATTATCAGAATACTGTAGTAGAAGAAGTTGCGCTTTCCGTCTTCGTTGAGGAAGAATTCGGCGTGATTTTCCTCCATTGCTTGACGCAATTCGCTGTTCATGTGTTCCTTCCTTGTGCGCGTACACGCACTTAAATCGGTTGTATGGGACGACTCTACCTGTCGCATACAGAAAGCGGCAGGCGGCGGGCAGTTTCCTTGGAGTCGGCGGACTAGCATAGCGGAAACCCGGGGCCGTCTGGTTTGTGCCCCTGGTACACCGCTTGTCGCCCCGCTCTGGGACCTGTCTTCGGTGTGAAACCCCGTTTTTACTTACCGCGGATACGTCCCAGCGTTCGTTCGAACAGGCTCCGTATTAGTAGGAGGACATAGCCGACGAGTAGACCGGTCGCGGCGTAGAGGGCGGTCTCCACGAACCAGGGGAGGATCCGTAACGTGTCGAAAGCGTGAGAGACGCGGTGGATCGTCTCGTAGGGCCAGGTGAGGGAAAATTTCGCCGCCTGTTCGGTGAAGATGTGTCCACCCACCCAGCACATGGCGGCGACGCCAACAAGGGCGAGAACGCGAAGAACAAAGACAGTCGCCTTCACTATGACGCGTCCGATTGCGGCTATCGCCGGTGAAGTCGACGCGGCGAGATGCAGTCCGGCGTCGTCACCTTTCACGAGAAGGGCGACGACCCCGTAGACGGAGGCGGTCATGGTGACCGCGACGATGAGCAGCGAGAACGCTTGCAGCGCCAGCCCCGTGTCGAGGACCTCGTTGAGGGCTATGACCATGATCTCTGCCGAGAGGACGAAGTCCGTGCGTGTTGCCTGTCGCACCAGCGCGGCCTCGTCGACCGCTCCCGCGGCATGTTCGTGTCCGCCGGAGAGTTTCGCCGCCGCCTCGTAGGAGAGGTAGAGCGCGCCGAGGAGCAGTAGGAATGCGACGATCCGCGGGTCTAGCATGCCGAGGACCAGGCACACTGGCAGCAAGAACAGTGTCTTGTTACGTAGCGACTTCTTCGCGATCTTCGCGATGATGGGCAGTTCGCGCGAAGCGGCAAGGTCGTGTACGTATGCCGGGGTGACCGCGGCGTCGTCGATGACCACGCCGGCGGTCTTCGAACCGGATCTTGCCGCCGACTTCGCCGCAAGTTTCGCGAAGACCATCACGTCGTCGAGAAGCACCCAGAATCCGCCGGCCATGGCGTTGACTGTGCACCGTCCGCCCGGTTTCGGCACACGTTCCCGGTTGCCACTGGTTCGCACCAGCGAACGGTGCGGCAGGCGGAACCCCCGAGAAACGACAAGGACGAAGACGTGCGCAACGCCGCAAGCCGACAACTTTGGCGAACCTAGCGCTTTTAAACATGTTGACGTAAGATCCACGTTCGAAATCGTGGTGACTGATGTCACCGGCGGAAACGAGGCAACTAGCCGGAACAAGAGTCCACCGGGGCGGGCGTTTCCTTCTTGCGTGGGCGGTTAATGCCGGCGGTATGACGGCCCTTAAGTATGCAGAAAAGACAGGAGAAGACACTATTATACCACTACAGCAAAGCCGTACACCCATAGGGCGCAGCGGTAGCACAAAACCACCACCAACACACAAAGGAAACCATGAGCACCATTACAGGAAACTACCCCGACGAAATCCAAATAACCGTAAAGCACTTAAACGAGAGTTTGAAGCACGCAGCAAGCGTGTTCACCGCCATCTCCGAGGCCATCGAGAAAGGCACCTACACCCGCGAAGAAGCGGAGGCGGACCTCGAAAACCTCACCATGAACGAAGGCATCGACGTGTACTCGACACTCGAGAGCCTCGTACATGCCGAGTGCGACACCTGGTGACCGAAAAACCCTGATATAGCCCGACTTTGAAGACGGCCACGGAAACCATCGAAACCGCCTGGCGCAACCAGCACGTCAAGGCCCACCGCAGCAGCTGGAGTACGACAAAACACATCGAGATGTCATACAGTTACCTGCGCGCAGGCGGACAGGGGGGCGACCGGGCAGAATTGGCGCGCGGCGAGCATGGCTTACACCTTGCCGGAGAGGCGTGCTCACAGAGATGGCCCGGCAGCATGCACGGGGCGTGGTTCAGCGGCGAGACGGCGGCGGAGAACGCGCGGAGCGAAGGCGGACAGGTCATGATCATTGGCGCCGGCCTGGCCGGGATCGCGGCGGCACGGTACCTGCGCGAACACGACGTCAAGAGTTTCATCCTTGAAGCGGCCACACACGCGTACGGACGCGCCTGGAGCAACCCGAGGAAGCCATACATCGACGGCGGTATGTGGCTGCACGGGTGCGAGCAGCACCCGCTGATACCGCATATCAAGGCAGCGGGAATCGGCCTGGTGCCAGACCGTTGGGAAGTCCGCGAAGGCGACCCGGCCGACTGGGCGGCGGCAACCTACCAAGGCGGACGTGTACTTGAGCCTGGTCGGCACCGCAGGCTGCTGCACGGCGTCGCGGCGATCGAAACCGCACTGGACGCTGACAGGGAACTCGACGCCAACCTGATACAGCGCATCGAGCGCGCAACGGCACAAGAGAACGACGAGGATCGCTCGGTACTACACACGTGGATGCGTACCTTGTACGGGGCGCTCGTCGCAGGCGACATGTCCGACCTCTCAGTCGAGCACCGACTCGAGCCGTTCGCACTCGAAGGGGCGGACGCGATGCTCACCGGACCTGTCTCGGCGACGGACTTGACCGAGGGTCTCGCTATCTCATACAGTTGCGCGGTCCAAACGCTGCGACTAAACAAAGACGGCTGGGTGGCGGTATGCGAAGACGGGACGACGTACGAAGCGGCACAAGTCATCTGCACCGCGCCGATCGCAGTAATGAACCGCATAGAGTTCGACCCACCATTGAGCGCGGCCAAACAAAACGCCTTGGCGCGGATCGGAGCGGGCCGGGTCGAGAAACTCTGGTTGAGCTTTACCAAGCGCTGCTGGGGCGAGGAGACGCATTTCCATATCGCCGACGGCGCGGCGGTGTGCAACGTCTTCGTCGACACCAGCGACATCACCAGGGAACCGACACTTTTGACGTTCATTCCCCACGATGCGGTTGCGGCCTGCGAAGCGTTGCCACTTGAGACGTTGGCACACGCCGTCCTGGAAGACTTGCTCCGCTCCGGTGCAATATCCCTCACCGAAGCGAGAACGACGCCAAAAGACGTTGCTCGGTAAACTTGTCGGGGCGCAGCACCAAAGTAACATTCCATGTCCCGGTGAACGGGAGCACCACCGTGAGCGAGGAATTTTGCGGCTCAAACACCATCGCCGCGCCGAGGATTTTATGCCTAAACTCGACCGCACCGGTACCAGGTGGCAAGGTCAGAGTAGCCGTACCGGCACGATCCGAGGAGAAACCCACCATCTGATTCAGCGAACCTTGGACAAACTTCACCTGCGTCGGTGTACCGGCCGGCCGGGCGCCGACTTGAAAAGCGGAGGCCTGGGCGACGACGTGACCGTCGGCGGAGACCACCGAGAAACGGAGGGCGTACAAACCGCGGGGCAGGCGCTTGTTCGGGGTCAATCTGAAACCGTCCTTGGTCGCCGTGGTAGTGAACTTGGCGGGAACGATCTTACCCGAGGTGTCAAGAAGTTGCACCTTGGCGGCGGTGACACCAACCGGCTCGTTGAACAGTACCGAAACGCTGGTCGGGGCGGTGGCGAGTTGGGCGCCGTTCGCCGGCGAGACGGACACCACTTGGGCGTGCGCGGACACGGGCGTGGCGGGGAAAAGGCCAGCAAACAAGGCGGCGGAAACCAAGCAGACGACACCCCGGCGGTGGCGTCGACGTGGGTACAGACGGGTGGTTATGTTCACGAGGATCCTCCTTGGGAAATTGGTTCAGGTACAGTGAACGAAGCAACAGCGGAGAGCGACGTGAACTCGTCCACTTGGACGATAACCTTCGCGTTGAAAACCCCGGCGGCAGGAAAGGTGAAGAAGGCGTGCAGATGATCACCCATCGGCGTAAGATCACCGGAGAGACCGGAGAGTTCCAGATCGGGGGAGGCGAGCTCCCATTGACCAGATTGTACGACGAGCGGGGAGCCGTCTGGGGAAAAGACAAACATCGCCGCCTGCACCCTGTCGCCGGGGAGAAGCGCATCGAACACCAACCGACCAGTCGAACCGTCATCAAACATCAGGTCGAGGGTGAGACCAGGTGAGGACGGGCGGGAAGCATCCAGCACTGCAGGTTCGGGTCGGGCCGACGGTGTGGCGGTAGCGATCGAGGCGGAGGCGACCGCAACCGTGAACAGCAGCACCAACTCGACCAGCACCCTCCTACGGACCGGGCGGTGCGCATCGAGCGGACCGTGCGCCCGTAGGCGGCGATGATTCAAAGCCCCCAACAACAAAGCGACACAGGTGAGGGCGGCTTTCAGCGAAACCGTCCACTCCCAGCGACCGAAACTCTCAGCCGGGGCGAGCATGGTGAAAACCAACAATAGCGTCGCGGGCAAAAGCGCGAAAACGGCCCAGGTCGCGAGACGCGAGGCGCGCGACAGAAGCGCTGCGTCACCGGGGGAGAGGTAGATAGCGAGCAGCGCAGAAGACCAGAGCAGCGCGGCAGCGAGATGCAAAGGATGGGCCAAAAGCATCAACCATCCGGGCTCAAACAGGCGGTGATGCCCGGCAAAGAAACCTTGGGCTGCGAACAAACCAAGCAACGGAAGCGGGGCGACCTGCCGGAGGGACGGGCGGAACCTCCAAAAAACCGGTACCACAACACCCGCCAACAGGAGCATCGCAGTAGAGCGGAACTCTCCGAGACGGAAAGCCGCCGAACCGGAGCGCTCCGCGAAATCCACCAACCGCAAGGCGGCAAAAAATCCGAGTGCGGCGGAGAAACCATACACCATGCGGGAATTTGCGAGCAGCAAGCCGGCCAGGGTCGCAATCGCCGCCAACCAGGCGGAGAGTTCGAGAAGCCTATCCTGCCAGAGCGGATCGACCCGGGTGGCGGGGGCGGGGAGAGAATCGGTCGGGGTGCCGACCGTGAAACGCAGCAGGTCGGCCACTGGGTGCCCATCGGCGGACTCGACCTCCCAGACGAGCACCCAGGAACCCTCGGTGATCGGGGCGGAGGGCTCTAGTTCAATTCTCGAACCGGAGGAACGCGCGGTCAGAAGCAGCGTCGAGGAGGTGGAGCGCAACTCGAACACGTCGCGCAAAGGACGCACCGGTTCGTTGAATTCGAGCAGAATCGAGCGCGGGGCGGTCGAGAGCACCTCGCCTGCGGCGGGATTTGAGGAAACCAGTTTTGCGTGCGCGGAAACCGGGGTGGGAGCAAAAGAAGCCCACACACCAAAAGCGAGCAGCAGCCCGGCGAGCAGGCGGGGCACACCGGCGAAACGGGGACAGGGCGAGGCGGGGGAGGCCATAGATCTTTTTGAGACGTGATTTGCGGCAAGCGGAGGCAGCGACAGAGGCGCGGTTGCTGAGGCTGCGAGATGTTCAGTCATAACGATTACCGGTTGTACGCATCGATGGGCGGGACTTGTCGGATCCCCCACCGGAGTGTGCACTCGAACAAGACCAGTGCCTACTCCGGTAAGGGGGAGCGGCAGGCAGTGCCCACCGCTCCCCCGACCGGACCACTTGGTCAGTGCGTGTGCCCGTGATCGGCACCTTCGGCGGCGGCGATTGTGGCAGAGTTGATGACCTTGCCCTTGTAGAGCAGATCAACCTTGCTGCCATCCATCACCATCCAGCCCTTGGGGCCCTTCTTGACCGAGTCGGTCATGAGCTCAAAGTCGCCAGCTTTATCAAGCGTGACGCGCTTGATCAGTTTCCCGTCGGATCTGACCGCGACAGTCTTGCCGCGCCAGGTAGAGGGGAGGTCGGCGATGACCATGAGGTGTCCCTCGTGGCCGTGCTTGCTCATGATCTCCGCGGAGAAGTCTCCGACGGTCTCGACCGCAGGGGTCGCGCCGTGGCCGTGGTCAGCTTTCGCTTCGACGGTCAGCACCGGGGCCGGGTAGCGCAACGAGTGCGAATCCTGGCCTTCGGCGGCCACCTGAACCCAGGCGGCGGTCTTGGTTCCGCAGTACTGGATCACCGGAATCGGGTACTTGCCGGCAGTGGCCGGGTACTTGACGTTGACACCGAAGTCGGCGAACTGGGAGTCAGGCAGCAAACCGCCGCTCCACTTCACCGCGGTGACGATGCCAGCCGCGTCCTTGATGGTCTCGGCCGTCCAACCTGCGATGAGCTGCGGGCGTACGGATGCGAACCCTGCCGGGATCGACACCTCTACGGTGTCGGTCGCGAGTTTCTCGCAGCCGTGCGGGATACGGACGAAGAACGCCCCGTATCCTCCTGCTGTCGCCTTCGCTCCGTAAAGCTGGATGCCTGCGTGTGCCGAGACGGGGCTCGACACGGTGATGATCGCCGCTGCTGCGGCGAGGGTGCCAAGGATTGCCTTGGCGATGAAATTCTTTCTCATGATGATAAATCCTCCTGTGGATGTGTAGACATGAGTCTTAGTTAGACCTGACCGGGAAAACCGGCGACTCGAAACAAAAAGCGTCGAGGACGGTAAAGTCATACAACCGATCCGTACGGTCGTGAGAAACGACGCCACCCGTCGGCGGCGACCAGAACGGTGAACATGCGGGCCTAAACTCCCCCCCGGTCAGGTCCGGAAGCGGGAGAGATTACACCACGCGGAGAAAACACCGCTGGGTGGAAAGACGCGGAGGTGCGCGCGGCGAAGACGGAGAGTGGACCGTAACGTACGGAACGAGGGAAACTCGGCGTGGTTCCGGCGGCAACAGCGCCGGGGCCAGACTTTGACGGCCGGCGGCCAGTCTTTCGACGAACCGGGCGGCTACACGGAAAGCCGGCACCAACAAAGACAGCAACGCCAAACCGACCAGGAACGGGGCGACGCCGGCAAGCGAGAAGATGTTATGCGCGGCGCCGGAGAGCGAACCGATGTGGACGATGCGCTCAATTAGTTCAATACCAAGAAAACTGGCGGCGGAGGCGACAAACAGCAACCTTGATGCCAGGGAATCGGAAACCCTGCGGGAAGAGACGCGGGAGGCGAGAAACGTCGAGAAAAAAGCGGTCAGCAGCAGCATCGCCAGACCCGGAGCCAGAACTGCGTACCAGGCGTGCCCGGAGGCTTCGAGGGCGTGGGCGCGGGCGTGGGAATCTACGTGCACGAATCGGTAGGCCATATCATGGGCAACAAGTACCGCCAGACCCGACCAGGCAGAGAGAGCGGCTAGACGCATGCGCATATAGCATATCGTGCGCCAAAGCGAAGCAACGGCAATCAGGTAGACGGTCTCCTCGCCCCTGATGCGGCGGGTCGGCGCAAACGAGAAAAGCGACCCGGGGACTACGCAGCAATCCCTAGAGGTGGGAACACTTCCGGGTAGGTCGGAACGAAACTTTCCGACTCGGCACACGACCAACCGAGCGATTCCGCGACAGCGCAATGCTCTGTCCGCTTGAAACCTCCCGTGGGGCCGTCACCGCCGCTTTCGAGCAGGCCGCGCAGACAGGACCGATGTGTGCCCGAAGTGAGTTCCGGGTTACCGACACAAAAGGTCAGCGCGGCGCGGACTCCGTCGTTCGGCAGCCACCGGGCGGCCAAACCATAGAAAAACCCGCACACCTCCACGGCTTCCGGGCTCTTGCGGTTGCACCACTCAAGAAGATCGCCGGCGGCGGCGTACGAACGGGCAGCGAAGGCATCCTCCATGTACAAGGTTATGCAGGCGTAGGCAAACATGGAAACCTCGCATTGCGGCAAAACCTCCCCTTGCGGGCGGCCATCGGAGACGACCCTGGCGCCGGAAGGTTTCAACACGGTGTCACGGTAACGCATGTGGGCACCGGACACGCAGGCCTTCAACGCCATGCTGGCGGACACCTTGTCCCTGAAATCCCACGCACCCCACGCGCAGGCGATTTCCGCGCGGACAAGGTAAGGTTCGCTTGCGGTAGGGGCAAGATTCATCCCCACGGTATGCCCTATGGCGTGAAAGCACTGACCTTCCATCGACTTCTCTATGACCCCGCTCAAACAGATACCAAACGCCGTCTTCCCGACGGCGGAAACATCCCCGTTCAACGGAATGTCCTCGAAAGCCCCGTGGAGTACGGCATACCCGCAGAGATGCCAGCGGCCGTCAAGCCCGATACTCTCACCGGCACGGGTACGCGACTTCAAGGTCTGCCCCAACAGGTGCATGGCCCAGTGGCAACCGGGCCGGGGAGCGGTAGAGGGACTATCGAAAAGAGCAAGTACCGCGTCCACCGACCCGGCGGGGTCGGAGTTGGCTATGCCCGCGATGCCCGCCTTGATGCACTCCTCGTTTGTGCCGCACGTCGCGTATATCGCGGGGATGGCGGAAACCGTCGAGGTCGAACCGGGTAAGGGGCGGGTCGGCAGTGCCCAGACGAGCAGACCGGCGGCGAGACAGAGGAACGCGAAGGCCGAAAACATCAACCCGATTCGCGCGCCCCGCAGCCCCTGCCGACCGTACATGGCTACGGCGTCGTTCTGCCCAGCGATTCGCGCAAACGCCAGAACACTATACGGGCGGCCGCCTTCACCTTGACGCGCCTCAATGCGGTTCTCGCCCTGGCCGCATCCGCCGGACTATCTATGCTGCCATGTGAACGTTCCTCGGCTGTTTTACGGGTCCATGGAGGACGGACGTGCGTGGTACCCCGATACAAACTGCGCCAGTAGACACTGGCGTCAAGTAGACCCGCCTTGTAGAATCCGCGCAGGAGCGCGCGGTACTGGGCCCAGGACAAAACTTCGTCGATGTACAGGTGATGGTTGCCGGGAGTGGTGCTGGGAAGCAGAACAGCCTTACGGTCGAGATCGAAAGCGGGGGCGTGCGTGCCGTCAGACCTCAAGGAGGATACCAGATTGGCGTTGGACCGGTCCTCGTGGGACAGCTCAGTGAGGTTATCCTCGACGGCGGACAGATCGTTGAGCTTCTCCGCCTTGAAGAAACGCCGGCCCATCGCACCCGGGTCGTAGGATGGGGGGACGTTTTCGCGACCAGACACCATAAATACTACGGTGCCACGGTGAACATCCTGTACACGGATTTGCGAACGCGGCGGACGGCGCCAAAAAACAAACCCCACCCCGGATACCAGATGGTCCGCGGGCGGGGGTTCGTGTTTCGGTTCGTGAGGTTTGCGTATAAGTCTGGAAGCCCTGTGGGGCGAGGGTTTCGAAGCTTTCTTCACCGCGATTTTCAGCGAAAATCGAGCGGTTTCTAAGCGGACCGTAAGACCCGAAAAACCAGACGCCGCCGGCCACACGAAGTGACCGGGGACGTAAAGTGTTAAAAAGCCCGCACTGGGCGCACCTTGTACGCGTTCGTCTTGTAGCGGTTGCCCGGGTGCCCGTCGTTGTAGTGCTGGGCCCACGCATGGGTTGCGGGGCGGTTTAGCGAGTCGCTCTCGGCATGACCGTGGCCGGTGATGCCGAGCGCAGTGGCGAGCTCCGGGTCGGCAGCCGCCAACTGCTCGACGTAGTCGTCCGAGGAACTCCAGTAGCAGACGATCTCAAAACCACTCCGCAGCGAGCCTGAATCGTCGCACATAACCGTGATGTCCCCGGTGGTTTGCTGGTGGGCGTACTTGCAGAGTTCGTTTAACTCGCCCTGAGAAGGTAGAAACCAATCGGTTTTGCCGTTGTTTGCGTACGAATCCGCGAGCGTGATAGCCGTACCGGGGGTCGGGTCCTGTGCGACCGCAGCCAACGTGTTTTGATACCCGAACCCGAGGCTGATTTGCGTTCCAACCTTTCGGTCGACGGTGCCTGACCAGCGTGCTAACGGATCCTTGTCGCCGCCGGACCAACCATCTGGTGCCACTTCGAGATACGTACATGTATCCCTCATCTCTGCCCCGCAGGGAAATGGGTCGTCGGAAACGAAAAATATGATGCCTCCACCCGGGCCGGTATCGCCGACCTCGAACGACCCAAGGGTCAACTCTTGCGAGTTTGAAGGCCCTGCGGCGCAACCAGATAGAACCACGAGGGAAGCGACCAGAAACGGAAAGATACTACTACGAGACGAAGTCATAACATATACTAGTGACAAGACATTTTATGTTATCAACTATCCGTCACAGGATTTAGCGGACACGCTAAAACTCCCGGCCTGAGGACCACAAGGATCATCGAACCGGGAGTTATGTGCATCGGTAGGCACTACTTATGTGCATACCTCTTTGTGGAGCTGCCGGGAATCGAACCCGGGTCCATGCAGGTTAGCTAAATTGCGATACAACTATTTCTTGAGCGTAACTTGCGGCTGTTACTTTCCAAGATGAAATGACTTGCGTCGCCGCCCAGGTTTTTCCCGGGTATCAATGGTCTTTCCCATGGTCAGTAGTCTGTCCCACTGTTCCCTTCGCTTCTGTTACCGGGTTGCGATGAGTTGACCCTGTGCGACCTTGCGGCTCACGGTGACTCTACGCCGGCCGTTAGGCCGCTAGAGTGAACTGCTTGTTGGCAGTTGTTTTTTTGCCCTGTTTAACGAGTCTGAGCTACTCGAGTTGCACAAGATACCTTGCCCTGAATGTCGAAACCTTTCAGCCCCGATGGGTGGACCTTATACTGTTGCGGCGTCCACCACGAAACTCCGCCCGGGGGCCGCAGCAACCGGACTCCCTACAGGCAGACATCCACCCTCTCATCCAAAGGGACGTTCGAGCGGCCCAGCAGCTGAGGGTGGTCGGCGGCGGCGAACACCCCGCACTTGTTGGAGGTAACCCAGACGTGCACCATCGCGAATGTGCCGAGCGGAAGACCCCTGGCGAGGTCCGAATGGTTATGCCACTGCACCAAAGGCCCGGCCAGGTCCCTTAATACCGGATCGTCAACGGTGCGGTCCGGCATCATGTACATGGCGGCCAGCAGGGTGTACTCACCGTTTTCGACCCGGTACAGGAGGCTCTCGGGGAGCGCGGGATCCAGCTGCACGTCGTCGCGCAGATACTGGAAATTTATGACATGCAGGAAATCCCCGCCGCCGAGGTCCGACACGGGAACGAACCCGTCACGCAAAGCCGACGCGTAATCCGACCACTGCCGCAAACTGGAGAAGGTTCCGGAGGCCAGGGCGGACGCCCACAACTCCTGCTCCGGGGACACACCAGGAACCCCCGAAAAATCCGGCGCCTGCCCGGCCACGAACTCCCGCGGCCATGCAGGTGACCTGTAGTCACCAAACAACACGAAACCGAAAACGATCGCGGCGAGAAGCGACACCACGGCGCACATCCCGGCTAGTTTGTAGGACCCGCCAGAGGGCAGCGCCCTGTTTCTCCTCACCTGGTATAGGTACAGTGCTACGCCGAGAAAAAAGACAACCCCAAGAAAGACGCGCAGATACACGCAAAACCACTGTACGGTTTGCGGCGGGAGCAGCCACACTCCACCCCGAGGATGCGAGGCTCCGTGCGCTTGCGTGAACAGATTGCACAATTTTCCGCCGTGAACAACCCAAGTCCCGCAAACTGGTACCCGGACCCCGACGCCCCCTCACGTCTGCGTTTCTGGGACGGCGTCTCATGGACGGCGCACTACGCGCCGATGCCGGCGCCGCCTACCGCCGCACCTGACGCCCTTGCGTCCCTCATAGGACCCGAGTGGGGTGCCGGCCCCCGGGCTGTGACGAACGTGGCGGTAAATGCACCCGATGACGGGTGGCGGCGTGTCCCGCCGCCGGGAGCCCCGATCGATTCGCCTATTAACGCACCTACCGCCGACAACCGCTCGACCCCCAAAGAGGCTCTCGCCAAACTCGCAAACGACAAGGATGAAGGGGTGCGCCTGAATGTCGCCGAAAACCCCTCGACCCCCAAAGAGGTCCTCGCCAAACTCGCAGACGACGAGAAATGGTACGTGCGCATCGCCGTCGCCTCAAACCCCTCTACCCCTGCAGCGGCTCTCGCCAAACTCGCCGGCGACAAAGACGAATACGTGCGCATGGCCGTCGCCAACAACCCCTCGACCCCCAAAGAGGCTCTCGCCAAACTTGCAAACGACAAGAGCAAATACGTGCGCGGGGCCGTCGCCGACAACCGCTCGACCCCCCAAGAGGCTCTCGCCAAACTCGCAAACGACAAGGATGAAGGGGTGCGCAACGCCGCACGCCGGTAACGAGTCGACTCTCACGGGTCGGTCCCGCTGAGGGCGCTTTAAAAGTGCAGGCGCCGGGCGGCGTCGAGGAACTCGTCGAATCCCGACCCTTCCCAGTCGGGCGAGAGGTTCATGAGAGTGTCGCCCGGTCCCGGGTCTACCGGGGCGCCGCACCGTAGCGGTTCGGGGTCGCCGCACCGGGCTGACACGCCCAGTAGATGTTGGCGAACGGGACAAGGATGAACCATCCGCTGCGATCGATGTCGTGCATGCGGCGCACCGCGGCGGCAATCTGGGGGAGGAACAGGACGAGACCGAGGATGCCGGTTCCCAGGATTAAGGTCTCGGCAAAGTTGGCGAGGAAGCTGAAGAGGACGAAGAACCAGTAGGCCCTCCGACTCGAGCGGCCCTTGAAGTTCGCGAAGTTCGATAACCCTTCTTTGATCGCCCCGCGGAACGTCTGCGCGTTCGCGGCGTGCCCGGGAACCTGTCCGGGTAGAGACGGTCGGGTCTGGTCGGTCCAGGTGGCGCCGTCCCAGAGGCGCTGCTGCATCGGGTTCTGCGGATCGGGGTACCAGCCGGCGGCCGGATTGTTGGTGTTGGTCATGTTTCCCTATTATCCGACCGTTTTCACGCCGAGCACGAATTCGTTGTGTCGCGTTCGTGTTGATCCCCGTGGGAGCCTACTCGTTACCGGCGGGCGGCGTTGCGCAGGTCAGCGGGAGGGCGACGGGAAACGGACCCGGGGCCGGTCAAAACCTCGTAGGAGCGGTTGGTGACCAGAACGGTGTGCTCGAACTGGGCGGTGCGCCTATCATCCACGGTGACCGCGGTCCACCCGTCCTTGCACATGCGGTGCCTCTCCGAACCCAGGGTGAGCATCGGCTCTATGGTGAACACCATACCTGTGCGCATGGGGGCATTATCGTAGGGATTATAGTGGTGGTATATCTGGGGATCGGTGTGGAACTGCTCGCCTATCCCGTGCCCGACGAAAGCCCTCACCACCCCCAGTTCATGCTTGCGGGCATGGGTCTCTATCGCGCGACCTATGTCGGACAGAGGGGCGCCCGGGCGCACGGCCCGTATCCCCAGCCACATGCACTCTTCGGTCAACGTGATGAGCCGACGATCCTCCTCGCTGATGGCGCCTACGGCGAAAGTCGCGTTGGTGTCCCCGTGCACGCCCTCCGCAAAGCACGTAACGTCGATGTTCACGATGTCACCATGTTGCAGTTCCCGACCGTCGGGTATCCCGTGGCAGATAACTTCGTTAACCGACGTGCAGACGCTCTTGGGAAAGTTGCGGTAGTTGAGCGGACTAGGATAGGCGCCCCTGGCTATGCACATCTCGTGAACGTAGGCGTCTATATCGTCGGTGGTTATCCCCGGCTTCACGAACTCGCCTGCCAGGCGCAGCACCTCGGCGGCGATTGCGCCGGTGCGGCGCATCCTTGCAATGATCTCGGGAGACTTTACCGGCGACTCGGGCAGACGCGTAACCCTGCCGGTGGCGGCGTAAGGCGGTTTCTGGATGTGGTCGGGCACAAAACGAAGCGCGGGCGTCCGGCGGCGTCTCACCCGGAGACCTGCGCGACTTCTTCGCAGGGCCGCATCGGGTCCAGACCCAGATGCGTGCGGGCGGCGGAATCCGCGCCCTGCATGAGCCCAATCATCTCGCCTATGTACATGAGACCGCTTAGATCGAAGGCGGCGAGGGCAACGAGAACGCTCTCACCGGTCGACGATACGGCCAGCATGGCATCTTGAAACTTCTTGAGCTCGGCGGTATCGGTTATGTACTTCTCCGCGGACAGACGGTACCTCTCCGCGGCGGCGATAGACTTTTTCAACTGGGCCATGCCCTTGTCCCTGTCAGTCTCAAGCCAGGTCCGCATATTCAGCATGATCGCGCAGGACTCCGCGAAGAGGTCGTCGCCTATGTTCTCCGCGTAACCGACGGCGGTAGCGGCCGGGGGCATGGAGACGGCGGGAATCGTGACGGTGACCGGGGGGACCAAAGGGGGCGGGCTGGTATCGGTGACGGCACCGGTCATGGGCGGGGCGGCGGAGTTACCGCAGGAAGATGCGAACACGACGAGAGCCAGGTAGACGGCCAATCTTTTGATCACAACAGTCACCATATAAACAGTGCCCCGGGAATAACCCGCGTCACGGCAGTTGGCAACTAGCCCAGTGCCTTCCCGGCCCGCAGAGCCTCCTCCAAGGAAGCCTTGGAGAAAGCGGTTGTCAGGGCCAGCACATCCCAATTGACATTATGGAACTCCGGGCTTGAGGCGGTGGAGACGAGAACTTTCAGCACCCCCTCGGGTATGTCCGAAGGAAGATCGCAGAGCGGCACATGTTTAACGAAAGACGGGTCGAAGTAACGGGAATGCACCAAATCCACGGTGGCCGGTATAGGGCCCCTCTTGAGCACCACGAGGGTTTCCTCCAGAGTCGCCGCGGGATCCCGGTGACAGGCCAGGAGGCGGTCGATGAAAGCAACGGATACCGGCGTGCACGCCTGACGCGCGACGCACAAAGTTGCAAGAACCTCTGGAGATAGCGGGGAGCGGTACTCGAGGACCTTCTTGAGATGCGGCCACGACGTGGAAAGAGACCCGGTCGCCAAGAGAGACGCCAGGGGAAGAGAGTGCCTGTAGTGCGGGCTGACCAGGACGGACAGCAGACCGGTGAAACCGACGGATGACGACGGGCTACCGGGACCGGTCAACGCCACAGACACCAGGGTCGCGAGTTCGTCACAGGAACCGGCGGCGCGAGCGATCGCGGAAAGACGGTTGGTGGAACGGAATGCCGGGTATGGGGACGCCGAAGCGACAAGCGACTCCAAACGCGACACGACGCCGACAGAGCCAGGTCGACCCTGGGCGTCGGCTTTCAAGACGGCGATGGACTCGGTGAGGATCTCTGCGACCTTCGCGATGGTCTCCGGTCGGAATCCCCCGAAAGAGAGACACTTCGCTATACTCGACAAGGGGTGGCGCGCATCCCCGACGTCAAACGGTAACTGGGAATCGTGGATGGTACGTACGCGCGAAGGCGAACCGGACTTGCCGCGGGCAGGCTTGCGGGGCGCGGGGCGAACGTCGGACTCCGTCCGCGAGGCGACAAGGGTGGCGGCGTAAACGGAAACCATCTTCAAAAACGCGCGGTTACCCGCCTCGGTGTCCCACGGGAGATGCGCGATGAGCATACCCGACAGTCTACCGGTGTACATGGGGTCGATTTCCTCCAGGGCGGAGAAGACGACGTCCGCGTGCTCGGGGAAACCCAAGACGAGCAGGGCGGGTCGTCGGGCCGACTGACCGCGCGCAGGGTTTTTCATCGACGGATACTCTCGTATGTAGCGGTCCAGGGCCTGGCGCCTGACATCCTCACCTATGCTCTTGTTGAGCATGAGGTTCTCCAAGGTGCGGGAACCGCCCTTCCGGACTAAAAGTTGGGCGGTACGGGCCTGCAACGGGTCGCACTGGGCGGCTTGCGACAGTATCTTCGCGTCGGTCGCGGACTGCACCAAGGCATGCAGGTCCACGGGGTCCATGTACCGTATCCGGGCGGCGGTCAAACGCGGATCATTCAAAGCCAAAATGGATTCGTGCAAGACCTTGGGCAAATCAGAGCGGGAGGCCACGGAGACGAGCACCGGCAAATCCGACGACGACCTGGCATTCTCGTAGATTCTCTGCAAAAGGGCGTGCGGAATCCCGTCGGCGGCAGCCATCTTCGCGAAAACGCGCGACATCGTCTCTTGACTCATGGCTACTAATGTTGCGTGACCGCCCCGAAACGCACTCGGAAGCCCGGACGGAAGGCGAGTGACTTCGGTCACCCGCCCCGGGGGACCGGAAGGGGGGCGGCCGGAGGTGGTCGAAATGTGACACAGGTCACCTCCCCGGAAAGGCCCAACTGGCCGTTTTCCTAGGCAAACCGAGAGTGGTGCATCCGCCGGGGACGGGCACTGTATGGGGTATGAAATACGCCAAAGTCAAATACTACCCCAACGGCTACCCGCACCTGGGTCTTGTGCCCAGGAGCATCAAAATTCGTTACCGTGAGGGAATGGGGGTACAAACTTTGAAAAAGCGTCTGGAGAAATGGGAACGCGCCAACGGCAATCCCGAGTTCCAGGCGCGAAGACTGAGCAGACTGCCCGCGCCTCTGGCCTACGAACTCGTGCAGGTGTACATATCCATGCGCGAAAGATTCCCGGACATCAAACCGGACTACGTGAATTTCTCCGACGATCTGGGGGTCAACGAGCTGGGCGGGACCTACACCTACGGCGACAACCTGTCGGTGATGCGGTCACTACTGTGCGACGGGGTCATCGACGACCCGGACAACTACGGTGTGGACGAGATCGTCGACATCGTGAAAGACTACGGCGGGGACAGGGGCGAGGTCCACGCAATCAAGAACGAAACCCTGTTCTGCGCGGAAGAAAAGGTGGTAAACCCCCTGGCGGTGGGGTCGATCTCCGTCGGATCGGTTTACAGCAAGAAAAGATCGTACCAAAAACTCATCAACTACTGGGCGGCGGCCAACAAACGCTCGAAGGCCCAGGGATTGCCGCCGCGAAACCCCGAGGTGGGTGTGAGCGGCGCGGCCTTCACCCTCATACACGAATTCGGACATCTGGTGGAGAGCACCCTGCTGGTAACCAAGCGCAAGAACGCGGAGAAAGTGTACGGAGTGCTCAGCGAAATACTCCTAGGGGTAAAGGCACCGGGCACCAACCAGTGGCGCTACCATCTGGTAAACTATCCGTCGTACCCGTGGGCGGCCCTGAAAGGCCGGCACGTCGGGGGCGTAGACAGGCAGCGCGATACACGACGTCGACTGCGCCCGATCATACGCGAAACCATCGGGACGTACGCCGCGGCAAACCGCGACGAAATATTCGCGGAATCCTTCGCCCATGCCTACGCCGGCAACAGCGTGTCATCCCGCAACAAGTTCAAACCATTCGTGGAAACCATGAAGAAGTTGAACCTGGCCGCAAAGACCCTGCCGGACAACTCGTAACCCTGCGCGGCCAACAAGAAAAGGGCACACCGCATTGGGTGTGCCCGTTCCTCGTACTGCAGCTTGTGCTGCAGATCATATGGCCAGGGTCGTATTGAGTAGATCCTCAAACGTGCCCTGATGGTCGTTGATGAGCGCTGTCATGATCTCCCAGAGGGAACTCGAGGGCCCTATGACGGCGGCGGCGAGATCGTACTCCGCTACGCGAAACACGTCCGATACCGGGTGCGGACGATCCGGTCGCCCAAAAGACAATACCGAAACCGGGTCGCCAGACAGGATGTCGGCGTCCAGCACTTGTAGGCTCTCGTCTACTTTTGCGCGTTGGGACGCGGAAAGGTTGGGGTTGACGCTCAAGGCGATCAGCTCCACGGGGCGAGGCGGGGAGTAGTAATCCCTGCCTTTGTTCTCGCACGCGCGGCCGATAAGTCTCTTGAGTGCCGCGGCGTCGCTCACCTCCTCGTACTTTCCGGGGATGTGCTCCAGCGTGCCCCTCTTGTGAGTGGCGCGCAGCAGTTCCCCGCCAGCCATAGCCACCTTGCCCAGGGCCTGCACTACGTACAGGGGGGTCCGGGGGTTGGCGATAAGGGCCAGGTAGAAGTATACGTTCTCCCTGATTTCGGGCGCGGAAACGGAGGTGACCCCGTTCTCGTACTTTGCGAGCTGCTCGCACATAACCTCGGTGAGGTTCGCGGAACCCGCCATGGAAGTCAATACGTTACGTTTGGCGTGCGGCATGACCTTGGCGATCGTCCCGGGACGGCGGCCGAATATCAGCCTGAGGTCCCGCGATATGCCCTTGGAACGCTTGGTGGCGTACACGGACATGTTCGCGATGATGTGATCGGAGACAAAATCGTCCGAATACTTGTCCAGCGGGAAGACCGCCATCTGCTGAAGGAGGTACTCCCCTCCAACTTCCTCGACGAGACGGGTCCTGAGATCCTTGTCCAACCATCCTGCACCCAGTAGCGCCTCGCGGGCGCCTTCGGTTGCGACCAAAGACGTCTGTTCGTCCTTGGTCAGGCGGTTACGGGACACGAACTCGGCCAACACCGTCGACCTGTCCTCCGTGGCGATTACGTGCTTCCGCAGACGAGGGCTTAAGCACCTGGCCACCAGGATCTTGGCCTGGGATGCCGAGGGGCGCTTGGTCCCCCAAAGGGTCAACCACAAATCTTCGGAGAGGGTCTCGTTACGCGAGAGAGTGTCGAGCGTTTCCGGGAAACGCATCAGGGCTTTATGCACGTGGATGGCGACGTCAGGAGGGAAACCCTCGTAGGCCGCCAGACCTATACGTGACTTCAGTGAACTGTTCATGGGAAGAACGTCCTTTGCTGTGTGTTGTAGGTAGTTATACCGTTGCCGCAGCGGTCGGCGACACCAGTGACCCCGCTATTTAAACGGTCGCCCTTATCCACAGATGGGACGGGCTGCTCTCCGGTCTTGCCAGCACGTAGGTTCCCGTGCCGCTGAACCTGACGTTTTTGACAACTATGGCAGGTGTCCTCGGGGGGATCTCGGCGGCCAGCACGCCTGCAGGCGCAAGACCGGCGGCGTTCTCCTTGGTGACGGGGGCCGCACCCAGGGACCACAGGGTCTTTCTATAGGCATCCTCGAAGGGGTCCTGGTCGAACACCCCGGCCACCATCACCGGTTCGCCGGGGTACTTCTTCATGGTGCGAACCAGCATGGACTTGGATACGGCGGGGGCGGCGACCAGCGTGAACTTCAAGTTGTTTACTTCTATGCTGCTGGTAACGGCCGGGTGTGCGCCGGAGGAGACCTCCGTATGCGTCGCCCTGACCCCGTCGCATGCCTTCAAGAGAACATGGGTATCGGCGGTGCCGGAAACCAGGTAATAGCCGACATATTTTAAAGTTTTACGGATGTCGGCGAGACTCCTGCCATGCACCACCGCCACAGAAGGGGACACCCGGCGAATGGACTTGCTTATAGAGTAGTTGGATATAAAGCCCAAGGAGGGGGCGCATACACAAATGGAAACTATAGCCATAAGACCTATTGTTTTACCACCTAGGACAGGGGGCAACATGCAAAAATCACGATCCGCACAGGTTGTTGACTATAGATTATGGTGCAAAAGGGACGGGTGGCCAATACTTGCCTTGTGGCAGAAACCGGCACAGTCGCCTAGCATGAAAATAAAAGCAACTCTTATCGCACTTTCCCTTTCCCTGGTGTCGTGCTCCAACACCGCCGAAACGACCGAGAACACCGCGCAGGACGAGAAGCCCGCGGAAAGCACGATGGTCGACGTCCCGCGGGACACCACGCCAATCGACGAGAAACAGTCCCTGACCACAACCACCGCGGCGGACGGAAGCGCGGTGGAAGGCTACGGCACCTCGCAGCTCAGCGACGCGCTGCTGAAGATAGGAGTCATAGTATACATGGAAGCCACCACAGTCGCGTACAAAGCCAACGGACTAAAGGAAACCGACCAGTTCGAGGGACTGGGCCGCTACCTGAGCGACTCCAAAGACTCCTGGGTGTCGGGGGTGGCGGCGGCGGTCAGCAAGGGGATACTCCCGGCGGACGCGATCTTCACGGTCAACGGCACGGACTTCAGGGAACTCCAGGCAGGATCCTTGAACGTCGCAGAGGGTATCGTACTGGGCCTAACTTTGCGAGGAGTTACCTGCGAGATGGCCGGAACCTTCGTAGAGCAGGTCGACTTGAACATGGAATTCGCGTGGGCGGCACCCTCGTGCAAAGCGACGGGCGACCAGGGTTAGGCGGGTAGCGAAAATGACACTCCGACTAGGCGACACCGCGCCCGACTTCTCCGCGCACACAACCCAAGGCACCATCAACTTCCACGAATGGCTCGGCGACTCCTGGGGAGTGCTCTTCAGCCACCCCAAGGATTTCACGCCGGTCTGCACCACCGAGCTTGGTTACGTGGCGAAAATCAAACCCGAATTCGACAAACGCAACGTCAAGGTCCTCGGCCTGTCCGTCGACTCGGTGGACTCCCACAACAAGTGGGAAGCCGACATCGCGGAAACCCAGGGAACCCCGGTTAATTTCCCGATGATCGGAGACCCCGAACGGAAAGTCAGCGATCTTTACGGCATGATCCACCCGAACGCCAGCGACACGCTCACGGTCCGCAGCGTCTTCGTGATCGGGCCGGACAAGAAAATAAAACTCTCCATCACCTACCCCGCATCGACCGGCCGTAATTTTGACGAGATTTTGCGTGTGATCGACTCTTTGCATCTGACTGCCAAACACAAAGTCGCGACCCCGGCCAACTGGAAAAACGGGGAGGACGTGATCATCGGCAGCGCGGTCTCCGACGAAGACGCCGAAAAATTGTTCCCCCAGGGCTGGAAAACGGTAAAGAGTTACCTCAGGGTTCTCCCGCAACCGCAATAGACGGAAGACAGCGAACGATCTTCACCGGCCACTCCGCGTATCCGAACTCGTTGTATCCGAACTCGTTGTATCCGAACTCGTTGTATCCGAACTCGTCAGCGCTTCTCTAGGGACTAAGGAAAAGCCGGCGCGGACTGTGACGCTTGTCATGCCCCATGGAACCATGCCCGGCAAGGCCCGGCGAGGACCCCGGCCGGACCAAGGTACTGCGAACCAGGGGCGCGCGGGCACAGTATAAGGTATGACAACAAACCATGTGCTGGCCGTAGACGGAACGAACCTACTGTACCGCTCATACCACGCCATGGCCGCCTCCAAACTCGAACACGCGGGCAGACCGGTGTGGGCGGTACACGGACTCTTCGTGCAGTTGGCCAAGATACTGGAGGGAAGCGACTACACCCACATGGTCCTCGCCTTCGACACCGCGGGCGGGTGCACCACGCGCAAGAAACTCTACCCGGAGTACAAAGCCAACAGGCCGCAACCCGACGAGAGCGTCATCTACCAGCTCCAGTGGGCGCCGAACCTGCTGCGCCAGTGCGGCATGCACGCGCTATCGATGGACGGATGGGAAGCCGACGACATCGTGGCTTCCTGCGCAAACCAAGCGGAGAAGCAAGGATACCGAACAACGGTGCTGACATCGGACAAAGACTGCATCCAACTGGTAGGCAACCTCACCCGGATGCTCACCGCCGACAACAAAACGTACGACCTTGACACTCTGAAGAACACCCTGGGATGCACGCCCGGAGGGTACCGGATCATAGCGGCCCTACGAGGGGAGCCGGGCGACAACCTACCCGGGGTCAAGGGGGTAGGTACAGTGACCGCGACGAAACTCGCAGAACGATTCAACGACATAGACGCCATTTTCTCGGCTACGGACGGGGACCTGCGCCAGGTGGTCAGCGCCAAAATGCTGGAATCCCTGCGCAGGGACGAAGAAAAGGCGCGGTGCACCTACGCCGTAGCGGAGCTCAACAGGCATCTACCCGTCAGTCTGCGAGAAGGCGAACTGGGAAATCTGGACCCCGAGAAAATCGAAAAAATATTGAAAGACGTGGGATTACCGAAGGCGGGGGAACGCATATCCAGGTCGCTGAGGGCCGCAAAGTCCTCCCGCGAAAGGGTCTTTTAAGCGGACTGACGGGGCAGCAAGACCTGCCCTCGGACCGTAAAACAACCTACACACCATCAACCAAACTACAAGGAGACAAAAATGGGAATGGACGTACTGGGAAACAACCCCAGCGGAGAATCGGGCAAACACTTCCGCAACAACGTGTGGTGGTGGCATCCCCTATGGGGCTACTGCTGCGAGGTCCTGCCCGAGATCTGCAACAAGGTCGAAGAAGGGCACAGCAACTCGGGCGACGGACTCGGCGCGGAAGACTCAGTGCTCCTTGCGCAAGCATTGGAGGAGTCCGTCCGATCCGGCTACGCGAAACGCTACGAGACAGAGTACCGCCAACACCTGGCCACCCTGGCCCGCGAAAAGTGCCCGCTGTGCGCAGGCACGGGGACGCGAATGGACGCGATCGGCGTACAGTACGGCCAACACGACAAGAAACTGACCCCCGAGCAGTCCGCCCTGTACGGTCGCGAATTCGGCTGGTGCAACGGCTGCGACGGACACGGAACGCAGGAAAACTTCATGACGAACTACCCGTTCGACGTATCCAACGTCGAAGAGTTCGCCCAGTTCCTCCGACAGTGCGGAGGGTTCCGGATCTTCTGACCGGGGAACTTAAACGTACGGAGGACGCCCGGCGCCCGCGAGACTAGCGGGCATTACCGGCGGGCTACCCGTTTTTTTTCGTGGTAAGCAACGGGGGTCTCTTGGACCAGCCCGGAGCTCCCGTCTCGACGGGGGCCGGCCACAGATTCTCGCCGATCTCAAGTATACCATGATGGGTCCCGTACTCCCCCAAAGTATTGAGATAGTGTATGGCGTCAAAGTGTTCCGGGCAGCGAACCCCCACGTCGGACCACTTGCCGGTCACCAGCATCTCCAGGGCGACCACCGGGCACAGCGCGGTCTGCCAGAGCACGGCCTGAGAATGCCACTCCCGCATGGTGGTGGCGTTGTCCGCTATGTGGTACAGATACACCTGCCTTTCCGCGCCGTCTTTCGTGCCCTTAACCCATGTCCCGGCGCACGTACGCCCATGCATCAAGTTGCCGAGTTTGGAGGGATTGGGCAGCACGGCGGCCAGGACGTCCCGAGGGGCCACGGACACGGAACCCACGGACACGGGAACTTTCGAATCCAGACCGAGATCCGCGAAGGTCTGCAGCCAGTCTATAAACTCGCGACCGAGGGAATACTTGAAGGTAACCTTATCGCAATCAACGACGCGAGGTATCATCAGAACCTCCTCGTGCTCCACGTTGACGCACTCCTGGGGCCCTATGCCGGCGGGAAAATGGAATATCTCGGGAGAACTAAAACACTTGGTGGTGTACAAACCCCTGCTCTTCTCCCACACCATGGGCGGATTCAAACACTCCTCTATGGTGGTCCATATCGAAAAGGTGGGCGCGAAAGGATAGCCCTCGATACGCAGATCCGAGCCGTCGCGCACCCCGATCTCCGTTATGCTGTCAAACAGTGCTTGTTCGGCGTACTTGGCGAAAATATTGCTCAAACCCGGTTCCACGCCCATTCCGACGAGGGCCAGAAGCCCCTTGCTCCGCCATTCCTCGTGCCTGGCCAGCTGATCGTATCCCAGGTGTTTGCCGACCATGTTGTACGGGTCGTCTGGATGGGGCTCGGAAAGGTTCATGGCCATGTCCATGTAATGGCAACCACCCTCGAAGGCGGCGTTGAACAGATACTCGTTGACCCGCGGATCGCAGGCGTTGACAAGATAGTTTGCCCCGGTCTCCCGGATGAGCCTAAGCAAGGCAACCGGATCGGTGGCGTCGACCTGAACGGCAACAAACCTAGGGTCAGAGAACCTTTCTGCGGCGGCCGAGGCCCTGGAAACCTTGATGTCCGCTATGTAGCATTTGGAGAAAAATCCTCGAGTCGACAGAATCTCCGCCATGCTGGTACCAACCCCTCCGGCCCCCACAACCACTATCGTGCTCATCTCCTACGAAACCTCCCTTGCACATTTCCGGCCGTAACGTTCCCCGCAAACACCATGGCGAGGAAACCAACAAGCCCCAGATACGGACGGTTGACCACCAGGGAAACCACTATGACCACGGCTCCGGCGGCCAGCACGATTCCCGACAACCACAGGGCCCTTGTGCCCGGACGATGGTCAGAGGGCGACTGCACGTACTCCTTGCGCAACTGATCCACTATGCTGTCAAAATCCCGCGTATCGTCCATATAGGTCCCCTATAGACTGTGACAGCCGGGGCCCTGTTGTCACACAGCGAGAAAACCCTATGCCGCAAAAGGCCGTGGATAAACAATGTAAACATATGGCGAAAGTCGCAAAAATCGGTCTGGTTCTCGCCCTGTCCTGCGGGCTTGCCTACGGCTGTGCGGACGGAAACAATAGCCGCTACGGCGCGGCGGACGGCGCGACGGGCGACTACGTGCAAACGAAAGACTCCCCGCGGCATCCCAGGATGCGGGCAACCCTGAACAGGTTCGTAAAGAAGGTGCGAAGCAACGACGATTTCGACCACATGTACCTGGGCGACAGGTTGCTGATCCTGTCGGACACCATGTACAACGAAGTCTTCTTCGGGGAGACCAACAAGCGTTACGTGCCCCTGACCTACGGATGCGGAGACACCTGCGGTTTAACACTGAAAGAACTAGCGGAACTACTGGATAGCCACCTCAACTCGCCGACCTCCCGGGAAGCCGACGCGCCCGCGGCACTGGTGCGTGCGTGGCCGTCGATAACCCTGGTGAACGGATCCACGGTGTGGAAAATAAGCTTCGGTATGAACGGCGACACCCTGGTTTCCATGGAAGTGTTCGGTCCTGTGGAGGGTGTGCGCGAAAACCCCAACAGCCCCGGTCAGCCGTCGTTGGGTACGCCAGACAAAAGGTCGGGTTGAGGCGTCACCCTCCTGCTGCCCAGATAGTCGTAAAAATAGGAGTTTTCGAACCCCCAAAACTTGCGAATATGCACAACGTCGCCGCAGTTGTCCACATGCAGCATCATGCCGTCAGCCAGCATCAGCACCACGTGCCTAGTGTCCTCCTTGAAGGTGTCGTAAAGCACCAGGTCCCCGGGCAGTACCGACTCCTCGGTCACCGGAGTCAACCAGGATGCCAACTCCCCGCCGCCCCAAGGAACCATCTGTCTTGTGGACAAAGGGCCGTCGACACCGAGTCCGGGTACGCCGGCGCCCTCAGAGTAACTCCTGACCACCAAGGAGGAACAGTCGTAGGAGAAACTGGCGTACCTGCCGGCAAAATCGCAAGCATACGCCGCACCCAGGGCCCTGAAGGCGTACTTTATCGCCAGCGCCGCTTGGGGGGTAGGCGCCTGGGCAACCGAACGGGCACACAAACCCCAGACCGTGCCACTATACTCGCGCAAGGTCCCGGGTGGCACCTCCACCGGGCAACCGTCAGCGGCCACCACGGTATAGTACGACATCTTTTGCCCCAGAAGGGCATCCAAAGTGTTCTGAGCCTCCTGCACCGCGAGACCAGAGAGTGACGCAGTCGCCGACGCTTCGGCCATGCGATCCTGAGCCATGGCGTACCTGATTTTGGCCATCTCGAGTAGGTCGTCGTAGGCGCCAACTTCCGCCATCAGAGAAGCGTGGGCGGCCTGACGGTACTCGCCGATCTGCTCCACCCACATGCTCATGTCCTGCGAAACACTGGGATCACGAGGATAAAAAGCAAGCATGTCGGCAAGGCCCCTGTTCAAAGACTCCTGACTAAGGAGAAGATCCACGGTCCACTGGTGACTGACCTTGGCGGCGTGGTCGGCCCGGGCCCGGGCGGCAGTCAGGGAAAACAGTGCCTCCTCGAGCCGCTCCTGCTCCTCGAAAAGTATCAGGGCGGCGGTGGTCTGCGCGAGCGTGGCTCTCTCCAGGGACTCGCGGGCCAAAGAGACGTTCAAATGAATTAAATACAGCGGACTATCCGGGGAAACCAAGGCCATACCGGGCAGATCCTGCTCGGAATAGTCGGGCGTGACGGGAACGTCCAGCGGGTCGGGGACGATACGCGCCGAAACAGGAGGGGACGCGGACGCGATGCAGACAAAAGACAGCAACACCGCCAAGGCGAACTTTTTAGGGGCTGGCAACGAAAGCACCCAACTCACAGTAGCCAGATACCCCGTATCGTCCACTATCGGCGGATTTCCCGAAGAAATTAAGGGATAATTCCGGCACCCTGCGCGGACGGGGGTGCGGACTAGCCGACGCTACCCTCCATTTGAAGTTCTATCAGCCTACTCCACTCCACGGCATACTCCATGGGCAGGGTCCTGGTAACCGGCTCTATGAAACCGTTGACCACCATGCTTGTTGCCTGCTCGGGGGACAAGCCCCTACTTTGGAGATAGAACAACTGCTCATCGTTCACCTTAGAAACCGTGGCCTCGTGCCCCACCTGGGCGTCGCGTTCGCCCACCTCTATGTACGGTATGGTTTTGCTCTCGCTAACCTCGTCCAGTATGAGGGCATCGCACTGGACGCGGCTCTTGCAGCCGTTGGCGCCCTTCTCCACCCTTACAAGACCCCTGTAGGTGGTAACCCCGGCATCTTTCGAAATGGACTTAGACACTATCTCGGAAGTAGTCTCAGGGGCGGCGTGGACCATTTTCGCGCCGGCGTCCTGATGCTGCCCCTTCCCGGCGTAAGCCACGGACAGCACCTGTCCGGAGGCCTTGGGTCCCATGAGGTACACGCTGGGATACTTCATGGTCAATTTCGAGCCTATGTTACCGTCCACCCATTCCATGTGCCCGGCTTCCTCCACGCGGGCGCGCTTGGTCACCAGATTGTATACGTTGGGTGACCAGTTTTGGATGGTGGTGTACGTGACCCTGGCGTGGGGTTTAACCACTATCTCCACCACGGCCGAATGCAGCGAATCGTTTGAGTACACGGGAGCCGAGCAGCCCTCTATGTAGTGGACCTTCGACCCCTCGTCGGCGATGATCAGGGTGCGCTCGAACTGGCCGGCATTGTCGGAGTTGATCCTGAAATAGGCCTGCAGAGGAAGCTCGCACACCACCCCCTTGGGAACATAGATAAAGGACCCCCCGCTCCAGACCGCGGTGTTCAGAGCGGCGAACTTGTTGTCACCGGACGGAATAACCGTACCGAAATAGCGCGAGACCAGATCGGGATACTCCCGCAACGCGGTGTCCATGTCGCAAAACAATATGCCCTGATCCTCGAGCTCCTTGCGATTCCTGTGGTAGACGACCTCCGAATCGTACTGACTGGTCACCCCTGCGAGATACTGGCGTTCGGCCTGAGGAATACCCAATTTTTCGTAAGTCTGCTTTATACCGTCAGGAACCTTGTCCCAGTCATCGGTCAGGGACGCGGAGGGCTTCAAATAGTAGTATATGTCCTGGAAGTCTAGATCCGGCATGTTCACGGCGAACCACGGAAGCATGGGCTTGGATTCGAAAACCTTCAAGGACTTCAAACGTATGGCACGCATCCACTCCGGCTCCCCCTTCCACCAGGAGATCTCCTCCACCACGGCCTTGTGCAGCCCCTTCTGGGGTTTTACCGCATACTCCGTATCGTCGTGCCAGCCCAGGGCGTACTTGCTGAGGTTCAGTTCAACTGCCATATTATACACTGTGACCCGGGTCACGGCGCAGTCATTAGGCCGCGGGACGGTTGCTTGCGGTATGCGCCGGGCAGGCCAAGGGGCACTGTATAGGGTAGACAAACCCCCCGGAACCCAAGAAGATGAATATGATAGTGAAGACGAAGGTGAAGAATGAGGCTAAGTCAAAGAAGAAAGGCAAGGTAAAGAAATGACGACCGTCAAATCAGTGATTGAGAAACTACAGAGACTGAACCCCGATGAACACATCCTGTTTGATTACTTCACCAAGCGCGAGGGCGACGAAGTTCTTGCTAACAAGTTTGGCGATGACGAGTTTGAAATGTCGCAAGAGGCTTGGTTGGATGCGGTAAAACGCGCTGAACATTGGTACATCGGTCTTGACGAAGAAACATTACGCGAAGCGGTCATTGGAGCGATTGCAGACGAAGAAATCAAAAAGAAGGGCAAGGTAGAGAAATGACGACCATGAGGAAAGTCAAGACCACGAAGAGGGGCAAGGTTTCGCTGTGTTGCGGAACCCCGTTGACGAAAGACAAGTGGGATAGAACCATTTGCTCCGAGTGCGAGCAAGAACTATCCCCGTGCTGTGGCGCGGCGGTGACAGTTGCTTATGACGGCGAGTTGAGTTGC
>Ga0194116_10001395_pt1 | contig 34523 bp, 42 predicted proteins | sample TA2MahsurfametaG_4_FD_148617 | JGI IMG/M metagenome (GOLD analysis project Ga0194116, IMG submission 148617) | Freshwater microbial communities from Lake Tanganyika, Tanzania - TA2015008 Mahale S9 surface | ecosystem: Environmental > Aquatic > Freshwater > Lake | place: Tanzania: Lake... | reverse complement strand
TTGAAGCTAAATTTGCTTCAATATTAATTTTATTTTTTATTTCACCTGTTCCTAAAATTTTGAGCTTCATAGAATTTTTATTAATTAACTTCAATTTTTTTAACAAATCAGAATTTAAAATTTCATTTTCATTAATAGTTTTTTGATCAATAAAGGATTGTATCTTTACTAAATTTAATATCGCAATTTTTTCTTTGGGAATTGGATTGAAGCCTCTTTTTGGCAATCTTCTATATAAAGGCATTTGACCACCCTCAAAACTTTTAATAGCTACACCAGATCTTGCTTTTTGGCCTTTAACTCCTCTACCACAAGTTTTACCCTTACCTGAGCCAATACCTCTACCTACTCTCATTTTGGATTTATTAATTTTTTCTCTATTATTTAAACTTATCATGAGCCTCTTTTTTCAATTATTTCTGAAATTTTTTTATTTCTAATTGTTGATAAATATTTTGGTGAATTTTGTTTTAGAAGAGCTTTCATAGTGGCTCTGACAACATTATGCGCGTTGGAGGTACCTATTGATTTAGCGACAATATCTTTAACACCTAATACTTCACAAACAGCCCTAATTGGACCACCAGCTATAATTCCAGTGCCTTTTGCAGCTGCTCTTAAAATAATTTTACCAGAACCATCTTTTGCTTTAACGTCATGGTGAATAGTTCTACCTTCTCTTAAAGGTATGTGTATTAAATTTCTTCTTGCAATTTCATTAGCTTTTTTAATAGCATCAGGAACTTGTTTTGCTTTTGCATGAGCTATTCCAACTTTACCGGCTTGATCTCCAACTACAACTAATGCTGAAAAACCAAATCTTCTTCCACCTTTGACAACTTTAGTGATACGATTAATATGAACTAATTTCTCTACAATATCATCTTTTTTTTTATCTTTTATATCCTCTTTTTTTTCAACAATATTTTCCATCACTAAAATTCCATTCCATTTTTTCGAAGCGTTTCTGCAAAAGCTTTAATTCTACCATGATATTTATAAGTTCCTCTATCTAAAAATATTTTAGTAATTTTTTTTTCTTGAGCTTTTTTTGCTAATTTTTCCGCTACAATTCTTGATAAATCTGTTTTATTAACTTTCTTGTTGTGTTTAACATCTTTTTCAATCGATGAGGCGGATACTAAAGTAATATTCTTATTATCATCGATTATCTGTGCGGAAATATTTTTTAAAGATCTTGAGATTGATAATCTGAATCGATCTTTGGAAGCAACTTTTTTTACTTTATTACTGACTCTAAATCTTTTTCTAATACTTCTGTTTAGTCTCATTATTTTTTCTTACCTTCTTTTTTAAAAACAAATTGTCCTTTTTCCCTTATTCCTTTGCCCTTATATGGTTCGATTTTTCTAAACGTTTTTAATTTAGCAGCCACTAATCCAACTAATTGTTTATCAAATCCACTTATTTTTAAAGTCGTTTGTTTATCAACAGTTATTTTTACTCCCTCTGGGATATCAAAATTTATATCATGACTATATCCTAATTGTAGATTTAATTGCTTGCCTTTAAGATTAGCTCGATAACCAACACCAACTAATTCCAAAATTTTTTCATAGCCGGTACTTGAACCTATTACAGCATTGTTAATTAGACTTCTATTCATTCCCCAAAGTCTTTTGGTATTTTGATTAATTTTTTTTGGCTTGATTGATATTTCTTTTCCCTCTTTAATTTCAATATTAAAAATATCTAAATCAATTCCTAAAGATTTTTTTCCTAATGGCCCTTCAATATTTAAAATATTTCCAGCAAGAATAACTTTAACTTTTTCGGGAATTGAAATATTAATTTTACCAATTTTTGACATTAAAACACCTTACAGATTATTTCACCACCGACTTTATGCTTTCTTGCATCTAAATCGGTCATTACACCCTTAGAAGTAGATACTATCGCAATACCAAGTCCATTATTTATTTTTGGCAAGCTTTCTACACTAGAAAAAATTCTTCTACCGGGTTTTGAGACTCTTTCAAATGAACTGATTACGGGATTACCCAAATGATACTTGAGTTCGAGCGTTAAAGTTGATTTGCTACCTTCTTGCGATACTTTAGAATTCTTAATAAAACCCTCATTTTTTAGTATATCTGCAATCTTCACTTTAAAACTTGATGATGGTAATTCTACTTTTTTATGATTTCGTGCTTGAGCATTTTTAACTCTAGCTATCATATCTCCGATTGGATCACTTAAACTCATAATTTCCTTTCTACCAACTTGATTTAACTAAACCAGGTATCTTTCCTTGCAAACCTAATTGTCTTAATGCAATTCTAGATATTTTTAATTTTCTATATACCCCGTGAGGTCTACCTGTAATTTGACATCTGTTCATAACCCTTGTTTTGGAGGAGTTTCTTGGTAATTTTGATAATTTTTGTTGCGCCTTAAATCTTTCCTCCAAAGAAATTTTTTTATTCATAATAATTTTTTTTAATTTTTGTCTTTTTTTATAGTATCGATCTGATAATTTAATTCTTTTATTATTTTTATTAATAGAACTTAACTTTGCCATTTTAATTATCTCCTTTTTTAATAAATGGGAAATTCATTTTCTCCAGTAAAGCTAAACTATGGTCTTTGCTTCTTGACTTAATTACAATTATAACATCTAAACCCCTAACCTTATCTGCTCTATCAAAACTAACCTCAGGAAAAATTATATGTTCTTTAATTCCCAAAGTATAATTTCCAAATTTATCAAAAGCATTTGGTGACAAACCTCGAAAATCTTTAATTCTGGGTAACGCTATGTTTACAAGTCGGTCAATAAATTCGTACATTTTATTTTTTCTGATAGTTACCTTAAGTCCTGCATTGGTTCCTTGTCTGGTTTTGAAGTTAGCTATAGATTTTTTAAATTTTGTCACAATGGGTTTTTGACCAGCAATTTTTGCTAAATCCTCTTGAGCAGACTGTAATATTTTTGAGTCATTGCCATCTATACCTAGTCCCATATTAAGTACAACCTTTTCAATTTTAGGATTCATATAGATGTTCTTAAATTTAAATTGCTCTTTCAAAGCAGGTTGAATTTCTTTTAAATAAATCTCTTTTAGTCTTGGTCTCATTATTTTTTAGCTTCTATTTTCTTGGATTTTTGCTTTTCATCTATTAATCTTAAATTTGATAAATGAATAAATGCCTCTTTACTAATAATTCCACCCTTTTTTTCTTTAGTTGTTTTTACATGCTTTTTAACCATATTTATTTCCTTAACTTTTGCTCTGTTGTTTGTTCTATCAATTTCTAAAACTTCACCTTCTTTTTTTTTATTTTTTCCAGTAAGGACTATTACTTTTAAACCTTTTCTTATCATTTTATAAAACCTCTGGGGCTAAGGATATAATTTTCATCTGACCCTTGTTTCTTAACTCTCTAGTCACTGGACCAAAAATTCTAGTTCCTTGTGGTTCACCTTTTTCATCAATTAGAACCGCTGCATTATTATCAAACTTTACTTTTGAACCATCATTTCTATGAATTCCTTTTTTAACTCTTACTACAATAGCTTTATGAACCGATCCTTTTTTTACCTTACCTTTAGGAATTGCATCTTTTACAGTTATAACGATAGTATCACCAATGGTTGCATATCGTCTTTTTGAACCTCCCAATACTTTAATACACTCCACTCTTCTTGCACCAGTATTATCTGCGACTAACAATTCGGTTTGCTGCTGTATCATTGTTTAACATCCTCCATAACTTGGAATTTCTTAGTTTTTGAAAAAGGTTTACTTTCAATAATTGAAACTTTATCACCAATTTTAAATTTATTATTTTCGTCATGCACACTATATTTCTTTTTAATTTTAACTACTTTTTTTAAAACAGGATGAGAAAATTTTCTTTCAACTACAACTGTGATAGTTTTATCTCTTTTATCACTGGTTACAATACCTGATAATATTTTTTTAGGCATTTATTTTTCCTACTAATACAGTTTTTAATCTAGCGATAGTTTTCTTTGTCTCATTTATTTTTGATGGATTTGTAATTTGAGAATTGATTTTCTGAAACCTTAAATTAAATAAATCTTTTTTTAATTTATCAATATTTTTAATAACTTCATCTTTAGATAGTTTTTTTATTTCTTTAAGCTTCATATTATATAACTCTTTTAATAGTTTTAGTTTTTATAGGAAGTTTTGCAGAGGCCTTGTACAACGCTTCTCTAGCTATTTGTTCAGAGACACCATCAACTTCAAATAAGATTCTACCTGGTTTAACTCTACAAGCATAATATTCTGGAGAACCTTTTCCTTTACCCATTCTTACTTCAATTGGTTTTTTTGAAACTGGTATATTCGGAAAAATTCTAGCCCAAACTCTTCCTTGACGCTTCATATGTCTAGTTAGAGCAACTCTTGCAGCTTCAATTTGTTTTCCTGTAACTCGTTGAGGTTCAAGTGCTTTTAATGCGTAGGATCCATAATTTATGTCAACTGCTCTACTAGCGTTACCATGTATTCTTCCTTTATGGGCTTTTCTCCATTTTGTTCGAACTGGTTGTAACATTTTATTCCTTATCCGTTTTTGTTAATACTTTATTAGTTTCTTGGCTAAATTCTCTAGCAAATACCTCGCCTTTATAAATCCACACTTTAACACCTATAATACCGTAAGTAGTAAGAGCCTCAGCTTCAGCATAATCAATATCTGCTCTAAGGGTATGTGAGGGTATACTTCCGTCTCTTAGCCACTCTGTTCTGGCTATTTCGTTTCCTCCCAATCGTCCACTTATTGATACTTTAATTCCTTTTGCTCCTAATTTTAAACACGATTGCATTGCTCTTTTCATTGCTCTACGATATGAAATTCTCTTTACAAGTTGTTGAGCTATATTTTCAGCAACTAAATAAGCATTTGTTTCAGGTTTTTTTATTTCTTTTATATTTAACGTTACCTCATTGGATGTAAGTTTAGATAGATTGCTTTTAATTTTCTCTATATCACTTCCCTTTTTTCCTATGACAAAACCAGGTCTAGAGGTATAGATTGTTACATAACATTTATTAGATGTTCTCTCTATCATTACTTTCGAAACACCTGAATTAACAACATTTTTTTTAATATATTCTCTAATTTTATAGTCTTCGATTAAATAATTGCCAAAATCTTTTTTCTTAGCATACCAAACAGAGTCCCAACCTCTGTTTATACCTAATCTAAAACCAATTGGATTAACTTTTTGACCCATAACTCTCCATTTTGTTTATTTCTGATAAAATTATAGTTACACTTGAATATCGTTTTAATATAGGAGCAGCCCTACCTTTTGCTCTTGGCATAAATCTTTTCATTACAAATTTCTTACCACAATAAGCTTCTTTAATTATTAATTTATCAATATCATATTGATAATTATTTTCGGCATTTGCAACTGCTGAACTAATAGTTTTTCTTATATCCTTAGAAATTCTTTTATCAGAAAACTGCAAATCTCTAATTGCTACATCTACTTTTTTACCAACAATTGTTTCTAAAATTGGATTTAATTTTCTCACACTAGATCTAATATTGTTATTTACAGATTTTACTGTTTTATCTTTGCTATTATCGATTTTTGTTTTTTTACTCATAATTATTTTTTGCTTGTCTCTTCTGTTTCTGGCTTAGCTTTTTTATCTGCTGGTGTGTGACCAAAGAATGTTCTGGTTGGAGCAAATTCACCAAGCTTATGACCTACCATGTCCTCAGATACTGTAATCGGAATAAATTTTTTACCGTTATGGATCAAAAAACTTACCCCGACAAAATCAGGAATTATCGTTGATTTTCTTGACCATGTTTTTATTGGAATTTTTTTTGAGTCTGATTTGTAATTATCAACTTTTTTCATTAAACTATCTTCAACAAAAGGACCTTTCCAGACTGATCTAGCCATTATTGCGCATCCTTCCTTTTGTTTCTTCTTTTAACTATAAACTTATCTGTACGCTTATTATTTCTTGTTTTAAAACCCTTTGCTGATTGACCAGTTCGTGACACTGGATGTCGTCCTCCAGATGTTTTACCCTCACCACCACCATGAGGATGATCAACCGGGTTTTTTGCTACACCTCTAGTGTGTGGTCTTCTACCTAGCCATCTGGATCTTCCTGCTTTGCCTATTTTGATATTCTTTTGATCTGGATTGCTAAGAATACCAATAGTTGCTAATGACCGAGAGTCTATTTTTCTTATTTCTCCTGATGATAATTTTAGTAATGCGTAATTTCCATCTAAACCTTGTATTGTTACGTAAGAACCTGCAGACCTTGCTATTTTTCCACCACCACCTGGATGCATTTCAACGTTATGTATATTTATTCCAACAGGAATATCTCTGAGTGGCATACAATTTCCAATTTTAATCTCTTTATTTGAACCATTTTCAACTTTATCACCTACATTAATTTTTTGTGGAGCCAGATAATATGCGTGCGTTCCATCCTCAAATTTAACTAGCATTATGTAGCAAGTTCTATTTGGATCGTACTCAATTCTTTGAACGGTAGCTGGCATATCAAATTTTTTTCTGTAAAAATCAACATGCCTATACATTTTTTTATGACCTCCGCCCGTATTAATTGATGTTAGATGTCCATTATTATTTCTACCTCTCATTGAATTCTTTGCAGATACTAAAGGCTTATAAGGTCCTCCAGTCCACAGACCAGATCTATCAATAAGGATAGTTCCCCTTGTCGATTTTGTGTAAGGTTTAAAAGTTTTTAAGGTCATTTATTAAATTCCTGTTGCTAGATCAATGCTTTGACCTTTTTTAAGAGTGATGATTGCTTTTTTAAAACCTTTTAGCTTTACTTTTCTTCCTCTTGTAATTTTAGTACGGCTTTTTTTATTAATGATATTAATTTTAGTAACATTAACTTTGAAAATTTTTTCAATATTTCTTTTAAGACTTTTTTTATCTGCGCCCGGCGGAACTTTGAATACTACCTTGTTTAATTCAGAGAGATTTGTAGACTTTTCCGTAACAATCGGTGACAAAATTTTGTCATATAAATGTATATTTTTCATGTTATAAAAATCTTCTTTCAAGTTCTTTAACTGAACTCTCAGTAAAAACTACTTTTTTAAATTTAATTATGTCAAACGCACTAAAATGATTTACATCAGTTACTTTCACATTAGGTATGTTTCTTGCTGATTTTGCTATTTTTTCTTTTGAAATCTTATCTAAAATTATTAATGAATTTGTAATTTCAAATTTTTTTATAATTGAGTACATTTCCTTAGTTTTTTTTATTTCAGAACTAAAATCACTAAATATTATTAGATTATTATTTAATTTTTTTTCACTAATTAAAGATGCTATGCTTGTTTTTTTTTCTCTTTTATTTAGTTTTCTTGTTTTGTAACTTAACTGTCCCTGTGGACCATGGGCAACACCGCCACCGACAAATAGAGGAGCTTTTCTGCTACCATGTCTGGCACCACCGGTTCCCTTCTGAGCATAGATTTTTTTTGTAGACCCTATTACCTCATTACGTTGCTTAGTTTTCCCATGTCTACCTTTATAATTAGCATTAATTTTATACAATACAGAACTAATTAATTTGTTGTTTATTTCAGCAGAAAAAAGTTTGTCCATAACATCGATAGATTCTTTTTTTCCATTTAAATTTAATTTATCTAATTTCATTTTTTTTATTTCTTTTTATCTGGAGTTTTTTTAGCGTCTTCAATAATTTTATGTTTTTCACCAATGGTTAGTTTTTTTGAATTTCTAACAGATTTTTTAACAAGCACTTCTGCATTCTTTCCTCCAGGAATAGAACCCTTTAAATATAATAATTCATTTTCAAGATCAGTTTTAATTATTTCTATATTTTGCATAGTTCTTAATCTATCACCCATATGACCAGCCATTTTTTTTCCCTTAAACACTCTACCAGGATCTTGTCTTTGTCCGGTTGAACCATGAGATCTATGTGAAATAGAAACTCCATGTGTTGCTCTTAAACCACGAAAATTATGTCTTTTCATTACGCCGGCAAATCCTTTACCAATTGTTTTAGATCTAGTATCAACAAATTTAATATCTTTGAAAATTTCAAGACCAAATTCATTGCCCTCTTTGAAAATATCGGTATTTTGAACTCTACATTCTTTCAATTTTTTTTTAACTTCAGTATTTTTTTTTGCAAAATAACCCCTCATTGCTTTATTAAGTTTGGAACTTTTTATTTTTCCAAAACCTAATTGAATTGCCTTATAACCTCTTTTGTCCTGATCAATAATTTCAATTATTCTAGCTTTTTCCATTTTTAATACGGTGACAGGTACGGACTGACCGTTTTCATAAAACTCTCTTGTCATTCCAATTTTTTTACCTACTAAGGCTATTTCACTCATAATTATATTTTAATTTCTACATCAACACCTGAAGCTAGATCTAATTTCATTAAAGCTTCTACTGTTTGAGGAGTTGGTTCGATTATATCTATTAATCTTTTGTGTGTTCTTGTTTCAAATTGCTCTCTACTTTTTTTGTCAATATGTGGAGATCTCAAAACTGTATATCTTTCAATTCTTGTAGGTAATGGAATTGGTCCCTTAACTGTTGCACCAGTTCTTTTTACTGTATTAACTATCTCCTCTGTAGAAGCATCTAAAATCTTATTATCATATGCTCTCAATTTAATTCTAATATTTTGTTTATCCATTATTAACCTGCAATTTTTTTAGTTACTTCATCTTGTACATTTTGTGGTACTTTTGAATAATGATCGAAAAACATTGAATATTGAGCTCTGCCCTGAGACATCGATCTTAATGTGTTTATATACCCAAACATATTTGCCAACGGCACCATTGCAGTAATAACAATTGCGTTAGCTCTTTGTTCTTGAGTATTAATATGACCTCTTCTGCTATTTAAATCACCAATAACATCGCCCATATAATCTTCTGGGGTAACCACTTCGACCCTCATTATTGGCTCCAGTAGTTTTAAACCACTTTTAGTACACGCTTCCTTGAAACAAGCTCTACTTGCTAATTCAAAAGCTAAAACACTCGAGTCAACATCATGATGTAATCCATCTAAAATCGTGACTTTGTAGTCAATTAAAGGAAATCCAGCTAATATTCCACCATCCGAAATTGTTTCAATTCCTTTTTCTACCCCAGGAATAAATTCTTTGGGAATAGATCCACCTTTGATTTTATTTTCTACCAGTCTACCTTTACCAGGTTCTTGAGGTTCAACTTGTAATTTTACTTTAGCAAATTGTCCAGCGCCACCACTTTGTTTTTTATGTGTGTATTCAACTTCGGAAATTTTTTCAATTGTTTCTCTATAAGCAACTTGAGGCGCACCAATATTAGCTTCAACCTTAAATTCACGTTTCATTCTGTCAACAATTATATCTAAATGAAGCTCACCCATACCTTTTATGATCGTTTGGCCAGACTCTTCATCGGAAGAAACTCTAAAAGATGGATCCTCTTTTGCTAACCTGCTCAAAGCTTCACCCATTTTCTCTTGATCGGCTTTGGTTTTTGGTTCAACGGCAATTTCAATAACAGGTTCAGGAAATTCCATTGGCTCAAGTAAAATTGGATTATTTTTTTCACACAGAGTGTGACCAGTTATGGTATATTTAAGTCCAGCAAGAGCAACGATATCACCGGCATTTCCCTCTTTTATATCCTCTCTGGTATTTGCGTGCATTAAAAGCATTCTTCCAACTCTTTCCTCTTTTTCTTTTGAAGAATTGTAAATACTAATTCCAGTTTTTAAAGTGCCTGAATAAATTCTTATAAAAGTAAGTGAACCAACAAAAGGATCATTAGCTACCTTAAATGCCAAAGCAGAAAATGGTGAACTGTCATCAAATTTCATTTTTACTTCATCCTCTGATCCTAATTTTGTTCCTTTTATAAATCCAATATCGACAGGACTTGGCAAATAATTTACAACTGAATCTAATAAAGGTTGAACACCTTTATTTTTAAAAGCTGATCCAGTTATAACTGGAACAAACGTAAAATTTAATGTTCCTTTTCTAATACATTTCATAAGATCTGCTTCGTTAATTTCTTCTCCATTTAAATATTTTTCCATCAACTCTTCAACTTGCTCAACAGCAGCTTCAACTAATTTTGTTCTGTATTTTTGCGAAATTATTTTTAAATCCTCAGGTATTTCCTTATATTCCCAAGCTGATCCTAAATCCTCGTCTTTCCAGACTTGTGCTTTCATTTTTACAAGATCCACAATGCCAATAAATGAAGACTCAATACCAATTGGTAATTGTAATACTAAAGGAATAGCCCCTAACCTGTCTTTAATCATATCAACACATCTAAAAAAATCAGCACCTGTTCTATCTAATTTGTTAACAAAACAAATCCTTGGAACTTTATATTTATCGGCTTGTCGCCAAACAGTCTCTGATTGTGGCTCAACACCAGCTACGCCATCAAATACAGCAACAGCACCATCTAAAACTTTTAAAGATCTCTCAACTTCTATTGTAAAGTCAACATGTCCAGGAGTATCAATAATATTAATTCTATGGTCTTTCCAAAAACATGTTGTTGCGGCGGAAGTAATTGTTATTCCTCGTTCTTGTTCTTGTTCCATCCAATCCATAGTGGCAGCACCATCATGAACTTCTCCAATTTTATGATTTTTTCCTGTATAATATAAAATCCTTTCAGTTGTCGTAGTCTTACCAGCATCTATGTGAGCCATAATTCCTATGTTTCTATATTTATCTAAAGTATGTGATCTTGGCATTTGTTATTACCACCTAAAATGTGCAAAAGCTTTATTTGACTCAGCCATCTTATGTACATCTTCTCTTTTTTTTACTGCTGCACCTTTTTTTTCATATGCATCATATAACTCATTAAAAATTTTATCAGACATATTTTTGTCTTTTCTTTTTCGTGCAGACTCAACTAACCATCTGATTGCTAAAGCTTGTGATCTTTTACTTTTTACTTCTACGGGCACTTGATAAGTTGCACCACCAACACGTCTAGATCTCACCTCAACAGTTGGTTTAATATTATTAATTGCTTCGTTAAATATTTCAATTGGATCACTTTTGGTTTTACTTTTAATTTTTTCAATAGCATCATAAACAATTTTAGAAGCCATACTTCTTTTACCATCGTACATTATTTTATTAATTAGTTTTGGAATAATTATAGAGCTGTAAATAGGATCAGGAACTACATCTTTTTTAGGTTGAGTTTTTTTTCTAGACATTTTTATTTACCTTTTTTAGTTCCGTATAAAGATCTTCTTTTTTTTCTGTTAGCTACACCTTGGGTGTCTAAATTTCCTCTAAGAATATGGTACCTAACACCTGGTAAGTCCTTAACTCTTCCGCCTCTTACCAAAACAACTGAATGCTCTTGTAAATTATGACCTTCACCAGGAATATAAGCAGTTACTTCAAAACCATTTGACAATCTGACCCTAGCAACTTTTCTCAGAGCTGAATTTGGTTTCTTGGGAGTAGTTGTATAAACTTTAAGACAAACACCTCTTTTTAGTGGCTGCCTTTCCAATGCAGGAACTTTATTCCTAGAAAATTGTTTAACTCTATTTTTTCTTAACAACTGATTAATAGTTGGCATAAATTTATTTTTAATTAATGTATTTTTGAAAGAAATAACTGACAGGTTATTAATGGCAGCGTTTAGTCCTTTAAGTTAGTACTACATTCCAACCAAAAATCTCCGCCAAAGTACTTCTTAAAATGCTTTTGTCAACTAAAAGTATAATAACTTCTTATTTTTTTATTGATTTAACTGATTTTCTAGAGGTTTAAGTTTTTCTTGTTCAGACAAATAATTATTATCGTCTTCAAGGGCTTTTTTGTTCCATTTATTCTTGATATGTCCAGTTCCTGCAGGAACTAATCGGCCAACAATTACGTTTTCTTTTAAACCATTCAATGGATCAACTTTACCTTTTATAGCAGCGTCTGTAAGTACTCTTGTTGTTTCTTGAAACGATGCTGCTGAAATAAAAGACTCAGTTTGAAGAGATGCTTTAGTTATACCCATTAAAACTCTTTCACCAGTTGCGGGAGTTTTTCCCTCTGCTTTAAGTTTTTGATTCGTTACATCAAACTTAATTCTATCTATCATTTCACCAGGTAAATAACTTGAGTCCCCTGATGTATGAACCTCAACTTTTTTGAGCATTTGACGTAAAATCGTTTCAATATGTTTGTCATTAATAATTACACCTTGTAATCTATAAACTTCTTGCACTTGATTTACAAAATATTCAGTTAAATCTTTAATCCCCATAATTCTTAAAATATCGTGTGGAAGTGGTTGACCATCCAATAAATATTCACCTTTTTTAATTTTCTCTCCTTGATTAAAGTTTATATTTTTTCCTTTAGGAATTAAATAATTTGATGGTTCAGATTTATCATCAGGTACAATAGAAACTCTTTGTTTACCTCTTACTTCTTTACCAAAAACTACCTGACCATCATTTTCTGCTATTATCGCACTATCTTTAGCCTTTCTAGCTTCAAAGAGTTCTGCAACTCTAGGAAGTCCACCAGTGATATCTTTTGTTTTTGTAGTTTCTTTTGGCAATCTTGCAATAACATCACCAGCAAAAACTTTGTCTCCATCTTCAACTGAGAGAATTGAGTCAGGAACTAAATAATATCTTGCTTCATTATCATCAGCTTTTTTTATTACATTTCCTTTTTCGTCTCTTAAAGTTATTCTAGGTTTCAAATCTGTAGATTTGGATTGAGATCTCCAATCAACAACTGATTTAGACGAAATTCCAGTAGCGTCGTCGGTAGTTTCTTGAATTGATACGCCGTCAATTAAATCTACATATGTTGCAATACCACTTTTTTCAGCAATAACCGGGGTAGTATATGGATCCCATTCACAAATTTTTGTATTCGGCTTAACTTTTTCTCCATTTTTAAATAATAATTTTGACCCATAAGCAACTTTATAAATCGCAACTTGAACACCATTATTATCCTCGATGGAAATCTGGGTATTTCTGCCCATTACTATTAAATTTTTTTTTGAATCCTCTAAAATATTTGAGTTAATAATTTTAATTGTTCCCTCGTGCTTAGTAACAATCTGTGACTCTTGTTTTACTGAGGCAGTACCACCTACGTGAAAAGTTCTCATTGTTAATTGAGTACCAGGTTCACCAATTGATTGTGCTGAAATCATACCAATAGCTTCGCCAACATGAACTATTTTTCCTCTGGATAAATCTCTACCGTAACATGTTGCACACACACCCTCTTTTAAGCTACATGTCATTACAGAATAAACTTTAATTGATTTTACACCTGCTGCATCTATTTCATCACAACCAGCCTCATCTATCATACCTTGTTTTTTGATTATCAATTTTCCAGAAATTGGATTTTTTATATCAGCTGCAGCTACTCTGCCTAAAGCTCTTTCAGATAAACTTACAATAATATTACCGCCTTCTAAAATTTCTGTTAGCTCAATAAAACCGGGATTGTCACATTTTTGTTTAGTAATTGTTAAATCTTGAGCAACATCACAAAGCCTTCTAGTTAAATAACCTGAGCTAGCAGTTTTTAACGCTGTATCTGCTAAACCTTTTCTAGCTCCATGAGTTGAATTAAAATATTCTAGAGCAGTTAAACCTTCTTTAAAATTTGAAATTATTGGACTTTCTATGATTTCACCTGAGGGTTTTGCAATAAGACCTCTCATACCAGCTAATTGTTTCATTTGTGCCGCAGAACCTCTAGCACCACTGTCAGCCATCATGAAAACTGAATTTATTTTTATTCCCTCAGCGGTTTTCTCAGTTGCAGAAATACCCCTCATCATTTCTCCAGCAACTTTGTCTGTACATTTTGACCATGCGTCAACAACTTTGTTATATTTTTCACCTCTCGTGATCAAACCTTCTGAATATTGTGTTTCATAATCTGCTATTAATTTTTTTGTATCGTTAATAAGTTGTGATTTATTTGGTGGAATAATTAAATCGTCTTTACCGAATGAAATACCTGCCTCAAAAGCATGTTTGAATCCAAGATCTTTAAGTTTATCACAAAATATAACTGTAGCTTTTTGACCACAAAATCTGAAAACTATATCAATAATCTCAGAAACGATCTTTTTTGGCAACAGTCTATCAATTAATGAAAACTTTATATTGTTATTTTTTGGTAATAGATTGGCTAATAAAAATCTTCCTGCCGTTGAAGTATATTTTTCAAATTTTACATTTCCCTTTTCATCAACGGTCTCGTATCTAGAAATTATTGTGCTATGAACTTTTATTTGACCACTCAGCAAAGCATATTCTATTTGATTTGTATCTGTAAAGTAACCAGAGGGTTTATCTGAAACTGGATCCTGTGATAGATAATAAATTCCTAGGATCATATCCTGACTTGGCACTATTATTGGTTTTCCATTAGATGGCGATAATATATTGTTTGTGGATAACATTAAAATTCTTGCTTCCAACTGAGCTTCTAAGCTCAATGGGACATGAACTGCCATTTGATCTCCGTCAAAATCTGCATTAAATGCAGCACAAGTTAAGGGATGTAATTCAATTGCATCACCTTCAATTAATTTTGGTTCAAACGCCTGAACACCCAATCTGTGAAGTGTTGGAGCTCTATTTAACAACACAGGATGCTCTCTTACAATTAGTTCTAACGCATCCCAGACTGCGTCTGTTTCCTTTTCAACTATTTTTTTGGCTTGTTTAATTGTTGAGGCTAAGCCAAGTTTATTCAATCTTGCGTATAAAAATGGTTTAAACAGTTCAAGAGCCATTTTTTTTGGTAATCCGCATTGATGTAATTTTAAATCTGGTCCGACTACTATTACTGATCTGCCAGAATAATCTACTCTTTTGCCTAGTAAATTTTGTCTAAATCTACCTTGTTTTCCTTTTAACATTTCAGATAGTGATTTTAGAGGCCTTTTACCGGTTCCTGTGATTACTCTTCCTCTTCGTCCATTGTCAAATAATGCATCAACGGACTCCTGCAACATTCTCTTTTCATTTCTTACAATTATGTCTGGAGCCTTAAGATCAATAAGTCTTTTAAGTCTATTATTTCTATTTATAACCCTTCTATAAAGATCATTTAAGTCAGAGGTAGCAAATCTTCCACCGTCGAGTGGGACCAAGGGTCTTAATTCAGGTGGTATAACTGGAATTACTGTTAATATCATCCATTCTGGCTTTTGGCCTGTTTCAATAAATGACTCTATTAATTTTAACCTTTTTATTGCTCTTTCCTCGTTTACTTTTGATTTAGTATCTTTGATAAAACTGATTAAATTTTTTCTTTCGAGATCTAAGTCTAAATTCTTCAACATTTCTAAAACAGCTTCTGCTCCTATACCTACACTGAATGACTCCTCTCCATGTTGTTCTTGAAACCTAGCTAATTCTTCCTCTCCTAAAAGCTGATATTTTTGTAAACCAGTTAGTCCTGGTTCGATTACAATAAAGTTTTCAAAATAAAGGACTTTCTCTATATCTTTTAATTTCATGTCAACTACAAGAGCAATACGACTTGGTAATGATTTTAAAAACCAAATATGTGCCACTGGTGTTGCAAGATTGATGTGACCCATCCTCTCTCTACGAACATTTGATTTTGTAACTTCAACACCACATTTTTCACAAATGATTCCTCTAAATTTCATTCGCTTATATTTACCACATAAACACTCGTAATCTTTTATTGGTCCAAAAATTCGTGCACAAAACAAACCATCTTTTTCAGGTCTAAAAGTTCTATAATTAATTGTTTCTGGTTTTTTAATTTCACCATAAGTCCAAGATTTAATTTTTTCAGGACTTGCCAGAGTAATTTTTATACTATTAAAATTTTGCGCCTCAGAAATTTCTGTATTTTTAAATAAATCTGTTATTTCTTTTTTCATATCAATTAAGTTCTATATTTAAAGCCAATGATTTAATTTCTTTTACTAACACGTTAAAGGATTCTGGAATTCCAGACTCAAAATTTTCCTCGCCTTTGACTATTGTTTCATAAACTTTGACACGTCCAGCTACGTCATCTGATTTGACAGTTAATATTTCTTGTAAAGTATATGAAGCACCGTAGGCTTCAAGCGCCCAAACTTCCATTTCACCAAATCTTTGTCCTCCTAATTGAGCTTTTCCACCCAGTGGCTGTTGAGTAACCAAACTGTAAGGTCCTGTAGATCTTGCATGAATTTTATCTTCAACTAAATGATGAAGTTTTAACATATAAATAATACCGACTGTTACTGGTCTGTCAAATTTTTCACCAGTTCTTCCATCCCATAGCGTTGTTTGCCCTGATCCAGGTAACTTGGCTAATTTAAGTAATTCAGTCACGTCTTTTTCTTTTGCACCATCAAAAACAGGAGTAGAAACTGGTATGCCATTTAATAAATTTTCGCAAAGATCTCTAAATTCCGACTTGTTGAGTTTATCAACTTTTTCATTAAATATTTCTTCCCCATAAATAGATTTTAAAAAATTTGCAATTTTTTCTGTTTTTTCAATTTTTTTATTATTTTCATTTACTAACTTTTTCACTTGCTCTCCAAATTCTTTGCAGGCCCATCCAATGTGGGTTTCTAAAATTTGACCAACATTCATTCTACTAGGTACACCGAGCGGATTTAAAACTATGTCGACTGGCCTTCCATCTTCTCTATAAGGCATGTCTTCGACTGGAACAATTTTACTGACAACACCTTTGTTACCATGTCTGCCAGACATTTTATCGCCTGGTCTTAATCTTCTCTTAATTGCAACAAAAACTTTAACCATTTTCATTACACTTGGTAATAAATCGTCTCCACTTCTAATTTTATTTACCTTATCTTCAAATCTTTCGGTAATATTCTCTTTTGCTTTATTGTATTGGTCCTTAAGTTGAGCCAAAGTAGATTCTTTAGTAATGTTTCCAACAACTATTTTAAAAACATCATTTATTGGTAATTTATTAATTTTTTCGAAATCTAACTTAGTGCCAACTTCAAGGTCTTTTATTTTTTTTGTCAAACTAAAGTCTGTTAAAAATTGAGCAGCTCTTTGTTTAATACTTCTTTCTAAAATTTCTTCTTCAACAATTTTGTCTTGTCTAATTTCTTCTATTTCAGCTCTCTCTATTGTTATTGATCTTTCGTCTTTTTCTATACCATGTCTATTAAAAACTCTTACATCCACTACAATACCGCTACTACCTCTAGACATTTTTAAAGATGTGTCTGTTACATCTATAGCTTTTTCTCCAAATATTGATCTTAATAATTTTTCTTCGGGACCAGAGGCTGAATCACCTTTAGGGGTAACTTTTCCAACAAGGATGTCTCCCGGATTAACTTCAGCGCCTATATATACAATCCCAGACTCGTCAAGATTTTTTAATGCTTCCTCGTTAACATTTGGGATATCTCTAGTAATTTCCTCTTCACCTAATTTGGTATCTCTAGCCATAACTTCGTATTCAACAATATGTACTGAAGTAAAAACATCGTCTGTTACGCATCTTTCTGAAATTAATATTGAGTCCTCAAAATTATATCCTTGCCAAGGCATAAAAGCGACGGTTACGTTTTTACCAAGAGCTAACTCTCCAAGTTTAGTTGAGGGACCATCTGCAATTATATCACCAGACTTAACCTTATCTCCAACTCTAACTAATGGTCTCTGATTGATACAAGTATTTTGATTTGATCGTTTGAATTTTTGTAAATTATAAATATCCACTCCTGATTTAGAAAAATCAGTTTCCTCAGTTACCTTAATAACAATTCGTTTACCATCAATTTTATCAACAATTCCGTCTCTTTTAGCAACAATAGTAACGCCAGAGTCTAATGCAACATCACTTTCCATCCCGGTGCCAACTAAAGGGGACTCAGGTTTTAATAAAGGAACCGCTTGTCGCATCATATTGGAACCCATTAACGCTCTGTTAGCGTCATCATTTTCTAAAAAAGGTATTAGTGCAGCTGCAACAGAAACTAATTGTTTAGGAGAAACGTCAATATAGTGGATCGTATCGGGCTTAGATAGAATAAAATTTAAATTTTGTCGGCAAGAAACAAGTTCTTCAACAATTTTTCCGTTTTTGTCTAATTTTGTATTGGCTTGAGCAATAGTATATTTAGTTTCGTCCATTGCAGATAAATATTCAATCTCTTTTTGAACAACTCCATCTTTAACTCTTTTATATGGACTCTCAATAAAACCATATTTGTTAATTTTGGCATAAGTTGATAAACTATTTATTAAACCAATATTTGGACCCTCGGGCGTTTCGATTGGACAAATTCTTCCATAATGAGTTGGATGAACGTCACGTACCTCAAATCCCGCTCGTTCACGAGTTAAACCTCCTGGTCCTAAGGCGGATACTCTTCTTTTATGTGTAATTTCTGATAAAGGGTTCGTTTGATCCATAAATTGTGATAACTGAGAGCTTGCAAAAAAATCTTTAAGAGAAATTGTTAAAGGTTTAGCATTTATCAAATCTTGCGGCATAGCTGACTCAATGTCTAAAGTAGTCATTTTTTCTTTAATGGCTCTTTCCATTTTATAAACACCTATTCGAGCTTGATTTTCAACCAACTCACCGACTGAACGAACTCTTCTGTTACCAAGATGATCTATATCATCTACGTCGTCTTTTCCATCTCTCAACTCTAACATTTTATGGATTATAGCGATAATATCATCGTTTCTTAAAATTGTTATTTTATCAGAACACTGTAAATTTAATCTAGAGTTCATTTTAACTCTTCCAACATCGGATAAGTCATATCTTTCAGAACTAAAAAAAAGATTATTAAAAATTTGAGTAGCAATTTCGATTGTAGGTGGTTCTCCGGGTCTTAGCATTTTATAAATCTCTGTTATAGCCTCATTTTTACTATTGTTTTTGTCATTTAAAATTGTTGTTAATAAATACGGGCCTTTGTTTATTGAATTGCTTACCGACACATATATAGAATTTATTTTTGCATCTAATATTTTCTGAATGATCTTATCATTTAATTCAGTTCCAATTTTAAATATACCATCTTCTTCATCATTTATTTTTACATCTTTATGTAAAATTTTTCCGAAAAGCGAGTCTCTAGAAACTAAAATTTCTTTTAAACCCTCATCCAATAGTTTTTTCGCATTTAAAAAATTAATCTTTTCACCAGCTTTAATAACTGTTTTATTTGTCTTTGCATCAATTACTTCCTCAGAAAAATTTTTTGATTTATAATTTTCTGGATTAAAATTTGTTTTCCATTTTCCAGTGGTTGATTCAAAAGTATATTTTTCTTTAGAATAAAATTCATCTGCGATATCTGCCTTTGAGTAACCTAAGGCCATCAATAAAGTTGATACAAAAATTTTCTTTTTTCTATCAATTTTAAAATATAAAAAATCTTTAACATCGTATTCAAAATCTAGCCAAGAGCCTCTATTTGGAATAACTCTACAATTAAAAAGTAACTTGCCGCTAGCGTGAGTTTTTCCCTTATCATGATCAAAAAATACACCTGGACTTCTGTGCATTTGGTTAACAACAACTCTTTGAACTCCATTTGTTACAAAAGTTCCACTATTTGTCATCATTGGAACTTCCCCCATGTAAACTTCTTGTTCCTTGGCTGATAAAATGTCTTTGGTATTATTTACCTGATCTATTTCGTAAACTACCAATCTTAATGTACATTTTAGAGCAGAAGAATAAGTTAATCCTCTGGTAATACATTCTTCAACATCAAATTTTGGTTTTTCAAGTCGATAAGAAACATATTCGAGTGTAGCTTTATCGTTCAAATCTTCAATAGGAAATATACTTTTAAATACCCTGTCAAATCCTTTTACAAAATCACCTGCTTCTGGATTAAAATCAGTTAACTCCTTGTAAGAGTTTTTTTGAACTTCAATTAAATTGGGTATCGACAAACTCTCTTTAAGTTTACCAAAATTTTTTCTAATATTTTTTTTTTCAGTGAAAGATAGTTGCATCATTCATCAATACTGATTTTTAAATCAGTATCTAAAATTTCCTTATTAATTTATTTAAGCTCTACTTTAGCGCCAGCTGCCTCTAATTTTGCTTTAATCTCTTCAGCTTCTTTTTTATTTACACCCGCTTTAATTTGTTTAGGTGCACCTTCAACTAAATCTTTTGCTTCCTTTAAACCAAGTGCAGTAACCGCTCTAACCTCTTTAATTACATTAATTTTTTTATCACCTGCAGAAACAAGCATAATTGTATATTCATTTTTTTCCTCTGAAGCAGTTGCCGCTGCTGTTCCTGCCGCTGGAGCTGATGCCACCATAGCAGTCACACCCCACTTTTCCTCAAGTTGTTTTGAAAGTTGAGCAGCCTCCACAACCGTTAAACTTGATAAGTCCTCAATAATTTTATTTAAATCTGCCATATACTGTTACTTTTTGAGTTGAGTTTCTGAATTTTCTGGGGACAAACTACTCATTTTTTCAGATCGTGCAAGAAAAATACTTATTATTTTTGATGCAGAGGCTTTTAAAATTCCAACAATATTAGCTCTGGCCTCATCAAGAGTGGGTAAATTTGCGACATTTTGAACACCTATTTTATCCAAAATCTCTGAACCCATGATACCACCAATTAATTTCAAATTTGCATTATCTTTTGCAAATTTTGACAAAATTCTTGCTGATACTATAGCGTCCTCACTAAATGCTACGGCGGTTGGACCAGTAAATAAATTGGATAGATCTTTGCATTTTGTTTTTTCAAGCGCAAGCTTAGTAATCCTATTTTTAGTTATTTTAAAAATTATTCCATGCTCTCTCATTTTAGATCTCAAATCATCCAATTGAACCATTGTTAAACCTTGATAATGAGCAACTAGCACAGCTTTACTATTTTGAAATCGAGTAGTCATTTCACTTATATAATTTTTTTTTTGCTCTTTGTTCATCATAACAATAATTATATAGTTTTATTTAATTTTACTTTGTACGAAACACCCATAGAAGATGTCACAAAAATATTTTTAATTAAATTACCTTTTACTGTGTTATTTGATTTTTCTTTTTCCAAAACATCTAAAATTGCATAATAATTTTTTAATAACTCATTATCATGAAAAGATTTTTTTCCAATGCTTAAACCAATATTTCCATCTTTATCATTTCTAATTTCAACTTGTCCAGATTTAGCATCTAATACTGCTTGCTTTATATTGTCTGATACAGAACCAAGCTTTGGATTAGGCATCAGACCTTTTGGACCCAAAACTTTTCCGAGTTTAGATAATTTTATCATCATGCTTGGCGTACAAATTAATTTTTCAAAATTTAATTGGCCATCTTTAATTTTGTCAATAAATTCATCACCACCAACAATATCTGCACCTGCATTTTTTGCTTCTTGAACTCTTGCATCCTCGCAAACAACCGCCACTTTAACTTTTTTTCCTGTACCGCTCGGTAAATTTACAACTGTTCGAATATTGATTTCGCTTTTTTTTTGCTTATTGTTAATTTGTAAATGCAAATCAACTGACTCATCAAATTTTGTTGTACAATTTTTTTTTACCTCGGTTAATAATTTTTCAATACCGTTTGGCTCCATTTTTTTTGTATTTACGGGTAATTTTTTAAATCTTTTTGAAGACATTATTCTGTAACCTCTATACCCATTGATCTAGCTGAACCAGCTATAATTTTTACTGCTTTATCCAAAGTGATTGCATTTAAATCGGTCATTTTAAGCTTAGCAATTTCTTCTAATTGTTTTTTTGATATTGAAGCTACAATATTTTTTCCAGGTTCTTTTGATCCACTTTTTAATTTAACAGCTTCCTTTATATAATACGAGGCTGGAGGTGATTTAATCTTAAAATCAAATTTTTTATCAGCGTACACTGTTATTTTTACAGGTACAGGCTTACCTATCAAAGATTTGGTTTTCTCATTAAATGCCTTACAAAATTCCATAATATTAACTCCACGTTGTCCTAATGCTGGACCAACTGGAGGTGCTGGATTAGCTTGTCCACCTATAATTTGTAATTTTATAAAACTACTAATTTCCTTTTTTACTGCCATTAACTTACTTTCTCAACTTGATTATACTCTAAATCAACAGGAGTTGGCCTTCCAAATATAGAAACTGAAACTTTAAGTCTTGATTTTTCCTCATCTATACCCTCAACCATCCCACTAAATGATGCAAAGGGACCATCTACCACCTGAACCTTTTCACCAACGCTATACTCAATACCAGATTTTGGCTGTGCTACACCATCTTTTATTTGGCCTAATATTTTTTCGATTTCTTTATCTGAAACTGGAACCGGCACTCCTTTAGTACCAAGGAAACCACTCACTTTTTTTATTCTCTTAATCATATGATAAATATCATTATTCATCTCACTCTTAATTAAAATATATCCTGGAAAATATTTTTTTTTTCTTTGAACTCTTTTTCCTCTTTTAACTTCCGTTACATCGTGAGTTGGGACAACAATCTCGTCAAACTTATCCATAATTTTAGCTTTTTCAGCCTCTTCTTTAATTAAACTAGCAACTTTATTCTCAAAGTTTGAATGTGACTGAACTATGTACCAATTTTTCATTATATAATTACCTTAATTAGTAGGTCTAAAAAAAATTTTAAAACTTGATCTAGAAGTAAAAAAAACAAAGACATGATTACAGCCATTGCAAAAACCATTAAGGCTCCTTGAAAAGTTTCTTTACTTGATGGCCAAGCAATTTTAAAAGCTTCTTGCTTTACTTCTTGAATAAATTTAATTGGGTTTTTCATAATTTTCAGTTTCATTGGCAGGAGCGGAGGGACTCGAACCCTCAGCCTCCGGTTTTGGAGACCGGCGCTCTACCAATTGAGCTACACTCCTAATATATAGAGCTTACTCTATAATTTTTGTTACTACTCCTGCTCCAACAGTTCTTCCTCCCTCTCGAATAGCAAAATTTAACTTTTCTGACATCGCAATTGGAGTTATTAATTTTACAGTAAATTTAGCATCATCACCTGGCATAACCATTTCTGTACCTGCAGGCAATTGTACTTCACCTGTTACATCTGTTGTTCTAAAGTAAAACTGAGGTCTATAATTAGTGAAGAACGGAGTATGTCTTCCACCCTCTTCTTTTTTAAGAACATAAGCTTGCGCTTCAAAAGTGGTATGAGGAGTGACAGATCCTGGTTTACAGAGAACTTGACCTCTTTCAACATCTGTTCTTTCAATACCTCTTAGCAATACACCAATATTATCACCTGCTTCACCTGAATCTAAAAGTTTTCTAAACATTTCAACACCAGTGCAAACTGATTTTTTGGTAGATCTTATACCAACAATTTCTAACTCTTCTCCTGTTTTAACGACACCAGCTTCGACTCTTCCTGTTACGACAGTACCTCTTCCTGAAATTGAAAAAACGTCCTCAACTGGCATTAAGAAAGGTTTGTCAATTTCTCTAATAGGCTGAGGAATAAATTCATCAACCGCTTTCATTAATGCTAATATTGAATTCTTACCAATCTCTTCATCTCTACCTTCAATAGCAGCTAAAGCTGATCCTTTAATGATAGGAATTTTATCTCCAGGATATTTGTAAGATTTTAATAGTTCTCTAATTTCTTCTTCAACTAAATCGATCATTTCTTTATCGTCAACTTGATCTACTTTGTTTAAATAAACAACTATAGAAGGAATTCCAACTTGTCTTCCTAAAAGAATATGTTCCCTTGTTTGAGGCATAGGACCATCAGCTGCATTAACAACTAAAATTGCTCCATCCATTTGTGCAGCACCTGTTATCATATTTTTTACGTAGTCAGCATGACCAGGACAATCTACGTGAGCATAATGTCTTTTCTCAGTTGAATATTCAACATGAGCTGTTGAAATTGTAATTCCCCTCTCTTTTTCTTCGGGAGCTTTATCAATTTGATCATATGCTGTATAAACAGCCCCACCAGTTTCCGCTAACACTTTAGTGATGGCTGCAGTTAGCGTTGTTTTGCCATGATCGACATGGCCAATTGTACCAATGTTACAATGTGGTTTACTTCTTACAAATTTTTCTTTAGACATTATTTTTTTACCTCAATTTTTAATTTTTAAATCTTCTTGGAGCGGGTAAAGGGAATCGAACCCTTACATCCAGCTTGGAAGGCTAGCGTTCTACCATTGAACTACACCCGCACAACCCCAAGATTAACACTCCATTATCACTTAAAATTTTATTGAATGGTGGAGGGGGAAAGATTCGAACTTTCGAAGACCGTAGTCAACGGGTTTACAGCCCGCCCCATTTGACCGCTCTGGAACCCCTCCTTTTGGGGAAGTGTCCCCTGTTCAATAAAGCTTCAAACAACATGCGTTTTATATATTTTATTTACTCAATTGCAACACGAGATTTAATAAGAAAATGTCAAAAAAACGTGTAAAAGTTTGAAAAATTTATGAATAAATCAACATTTTTTATAGTTGGGCAACATGCCGTGATTGAGGCACTAAAAAATCCCAAACGAAAAGTTTTGAGGTTATTTTTAACTGAAGAAAGTAAGAAAAATATTCATAGAAAAAGTCCAAAAAAAAATCTGCTTCAGGATGTCAAGGTCTATTACAAAACCAAAAAAGAATTAGACAACTATACTTCAAAAGATCAATTGATGCACGGTGGTTATGTTGCTGAAATTGAGCATATTGAAAAACCAATTTTAAAAGAATTTATTAAGGGTAAAGAAAATTTAACGCTTGCTTGTTTAGATGGAGTAACTGATCCAAGAAATATAGGATCATTAATTAGAAGCGCCACATCATTTAACATAGATGGTATAATTATAAAAGATCGGCATTTTCCTAGTGAGAGTAAATTAATGTATAAAGCTGCAAGTGGTAGTATGGAGCATATGAATATTTTTGAAGTATCAAATATTAATTCTACTCTAAAAAATTTAAGAGAAAAAAAATTTTGGGTTTATGGCTTTGATAGTGAAGGCAAAAAATCTTTTACTGAAATTGAGTGGAAAGGGAATACGGTACTTTTATTTGGATCAGAGGGATTTGGAATGAGAGAACACACATCAAAATATACAGATTTTGTCGTAAGAATTGAAATCAACCAAAAGATTGAAAGTTTAAATATTTCAAATAGTGCAGCTATCGTTTTTCATCATCTAAGCTTTATAAAAAAAAAGAGTTGATTAATTAAAAAAATTTAATACTTATTGCTTAAGCCCTTGTAGCTCAGCTGGTAGAGCAATTGATTTGTAATCAATAGGTCCGCGGTTCGAATCCGTGCGGGGGCACCACGATAATAAATTTAATCAACAAGCTTAGCACAAAAATCTGATGCAAAACTAAATGACTCTAATTGTATTTCTTCGCTTTGTTTTGTAATTTTATCAATATCATTATCAGAATATTTTTCGCTTAACTTTTTAATTGTGCACGAACAATATTCATTAGCTTTGATAGAACCAAGATAATACTTAGATTCTGGGTAACAACCATTATAGAATTTTTTTTGGTAACTTTCAGACATAGCAAAAAGATTTTTTAAAAATAAGTTGCTTATAAATAAAATTATAAAAATTCTTTTCAAGGATTTACGAAGTTTCTCTTCTTATTTGCTCAATTTTAATCTTTTTTTGTAAACTTCTATTTCGATCATATAAGAGATTAAATTTAATCATTTTATTAGATCGAATTATTATAGTTTTAGCGTTTCTAACCTCAAAGTTGTCTGCCACTGCACTTATAGGTCTTTTAGTTGGGTTTAAATTATTGATTATAATTTTTAATTGATCACTTACCACTTTACCTCTCCATCTTCGAGGTCGAAACGGACTAATTGGTGCAATTGAAAGTTTATTTGAATTTAAACTTAAAATTGGACCATGAACCGAAAGATTATAAGCTGTGCTTCCAGCTGGTGTTGAAACTAATACTCCGTCTGAGACTAATTTCTTTATAATTACTTTTGAACCCTGCTTAATTGAAAGCAATGCAGTTTGTTTACTTTGTCTTAGGATAGAAACTTCATTTATGGCTAATGATTTTTTAATTTGTTTATATTTATTTTTTACAGTCATCTCTAAGGGATAAATAGAAATTAAATTAGGACTGGTTAAATTACGAATTATATTTTTAGATGAAAATTTGTTCATTAAAAAACCAAAATTACCTGAATTAATTCCATAAAAAAGCTTTTTGGGATCCTTGTTTAGTTTTAAAGTCTGAAGCATGAAGCCATCGCCACCAATAACAATTATTAAATTTGGTTTTTTAAATTCGTATTGTTTAATTTTTTTGATTAACAAAGATTTGATTAACTTAGATTTTTTATTTTTATCCGAAATTATTTGGATATTACTCAAGTGTGGTGCCCTCGGCCAGACTCGAACTGGCACTCCGCAAGCGGCAAGGATTTTAAGTCCTTTGTGTCTACCAATTTCACCACGAGGGCATACTGATTTTCCATTGTCATATCTCGATTTCAGTATAACTCAAAAAACCAACTAAAGTAAATAGCTTCTAGTGCATAATAGATGTTTAGCTTTTATCATTTTTATAAGTGAGTAATAATAAAATTTAAAAGTTTAAAACTTAAAAAGTATGGTTTAAACAAACAAAGTCTAAAATTTTCCAAAATACATTCCGAAAATTCAAGTCGAACTTAAAAAAAAAGCTTAAGAGAGATAAATATTTTAGGAAATGACTAAAAACCTTAATTAAGAAGTTCTAATTTTTTATATCAAAATCTTTAATATAATTTAAATCATAACTTTGCTTTACACATTTATTGATTAACTATTTTTTTAGAGTAAAATTAGATAAAAAATAGCATGTTAACTTATTTAATAATTGGTGCGCTTATTGGCGTGGCACTTATGTATTATTCTTAATTAGTCTAAAATAAGTTTATCAGACAAATATTAAGGCAATAAAGCTTGTTTAAGAAATTTTTGATTAAGACCACAATCCTTGTATCCACATTTAATTATCTTTAAGTATTTTTCAGGTGGATAGTTAAAAGAGGTTTTTTTAACCATCGTATATGTCATGACTTTTTTTCCATAATATTTGAAATAATATTTTTTATATAAAATTGGATAATTCTCAATAATATCTAATTTTTTTTCATCGGTTTTAGTTATTTCAAATAACGCGCCTGTTACTATTGATTTTCTTTTAGGTTCTATGTCAGCCCATCCTCTTCTGCTACGAAAAGTTAATCTAAAATTTTTAAGATTAATTTTTTTTAAAAAAAGACTATCTTTACACCTTTTTTTCATTTGAGCGTGATTAAGATTGCTACCATATGCAAAATAAAGCATTTAACGATCAACTATTTCAATTTTCTTTTCATTAACGAATTTTAAAATTTGAGAATTACAAATATCAATTTTCGATTGATTTTCAGAACGCATGACGATCGATACTCCTAATTTGCCCGCTTGAAAAAATGGATAACTACCAATTTCAACATCTTGATTATCATTTTGGATTTTAGTTAATGAAGTTGCTATCTCACTCTCGACTGTTCTTAAACTAATCGTTTGACTTAAAATAGGTTCACCTCCAACAATTTTATTTTTTAATCCACCGATCATAGATTTTAAAATAGAAGGAACTCCTGGTAAGCAAAATACATTTTCAACATAAAATCCAGGTGCCCCACTAGTTGGGTTCAAAATTAAATTTGCTTTTTCTGGCATTTTGGTCATCTTTTGTCTACCTTCATTAAATTCGCTATGTTTATAATATTCTTTTAAAATCTTGAAAGCTACTTGATTAATTTCGTATTTTAAACCAAATGCTTTTGAAATAGATTGAGCTGTAATATCATCATGAGTTGGACCAATACCACCTGTGGTAAATACATAATCATAATTTGTCCTCAATAGATTAACTGTATCAATGATTGTTTGTTCAATATCTGGAATAACTCTGACCTCAACCACTTTTACGCCAAGCGAATTTAACCAGATTGCGAGAGTGCTTGTATTGGTATCTTGAGTTCTACCTGAAAGTATCTCATTACCAATTATTAATATTGCTGCATGAAATTTTGTTTTTTTAACCATTTTAATTGTATAATTTTGTTATGGAATTTACCAAGTCTTTAATAAAAGGCAAACTAATCAGAAGATATAAACGTTTTTTTACTGATGTTAAATTAGGTCAAGAAACTGTGACTGCTCATTGTCCTAACACTGGTTCGATGAACGGGCTGTTAAATGAAGGAAATGAAGTTTACTTATCGAAAAATAATGATCCCAAAAAAAAATTAAAATATTGTTTGGAAATAATAAAAAGCAGAAAAAAATTAGTAGGTGTCAATACACACTTGGCAAACAAAATTGTTCAAAACGCTATGAAGAACCATTTAATTAAGGAGTTAAAAAATAATTATAAAGTTAAATCTGAAGTTTTTTTTAATAAAGAAACAAGATTTGATTTTCTTCTTGAAAAAAAAAAACAAAAAATCTTTGTTGAGGTTAAAAATGTAACTCTTTTTAGAGACAGTAATACTGCTGAATTTCCAGATGCAATAACCAAAAGAGGATCAAAACATTTACTCACCCTTATTGATGCCATAAAAAAGGGTTATAAAACTTACTTATTATTTTTAGTACAAATTCAACATATGAAATATTTTAAAATAGCTAAAGATATAGATATTGAATATTATAAAAACTATCTTATAGCAAAAAAAGCGGGTGTTAATTTTTTAGCATACAGATGCAATATAACCCCCAAGAAAATTTATATCGAAAAAAAACTTAAAATTATTAATGACTGATTATAAAGAAAAGTTTGAAAAAATGAGAATTGCAGGAAAATTAGCTGCACAGACCTTAGATATGTTGACCGATAATATCAAAGAGGGCGTCTCAACAGACTATATTGATAAATTAGGATATGAATTTATCAGAGACAATGGTGGCTACTCTGCCCCACTCTTTTATAGAGGTTTTAAAAAGTCTCTCTGCACCTCTTTAAATCATGTTGTTTGTCATGGTATTCCCTCTGATAGAGTCTTAAAAGAAGGTGATGCTGTTAATGTAGATGTTACAGCAATTATTAATGATCATTATGGTGATACAAGTAGAATGTTTTGTATTGGTGAACCTTCGGTAAAATTAAATAATCTTATTGAAGCAACCTATGAGTCAATGATGAGAGCCATTAAAATTTTAAAACCCGGAATTAAATTGGGTGACATTGGATACGAAATTCAATCCTTTGTTGAGGCTAAAGGTTTTTCAGTAGTTAGAGATTTTTGTGGACATGGTATAAGTACAAAGTTTCATGAACCGCCAAATATTTTGCATTACGGTAACAAAAACGTTGGACCAGATTTGAAACCAGGAATGAGTTTTACTATTGAGCCTATGATTAATGCGGGTAAATTTGACGTAAAAGTATTAAATGATGGCTGGACTGCTGTCACAAAAGATAAATCTTTATCAGCACAATTTGAACATACGGTTGGAATTACAGAATTTGGTTATGAAATTTTTACAGAATCTGTTAAAGGTTACTCGAAACCTCCTTACTAAAATTGATGATAAGTAGATACTCACGACAAGCAATCTCAGATATTTGGTCTGAGGAAAATAAATATAAAATCTGGCTTCAAATCGAAATCGCTGCAGCTGAGGCGATGGAACGTCTTGGTCAAATACCAAAAGGCGTTGCAACTATTGTTAAAAAAAAAGCTAGAATAAATGTTTCTAGAATTCACAAAATAGAGTCTCAAGTTAAACATGATGTCATAGCCTTTTTAACATCGATAACTGAAAAAGCTGGTATTAAAGCAAGATATCTTCATCAAGGCATGACCTCGTCAGATGTATTAGATACATGTTTTAATATTCAATTAGTTCAATCAGGAAAAATAATTCTTCAAGATATTAATCAAATTTTAAAAGTTTTAAAGAAACAAGCGATTAAATATAAATTAACACCATGCATTGGGCGTAGTCATGGTATCCATGCAGAGCCTACGACATTTGGATTAAAATTAGCATCTTTCTATGAAGAATTTAAGAGAAACCAAATAAGAATAATTTCTGCAATTAATGAGGTTTCGACTTGTGCTATTTCAGGTGCAGTTGGGACTTTTGCAAATATTGGACCAAATGTAGAAAAACATGTTGCAAAAAAACTTGGTTTAAGAGTTGAGCCAATTTCGACTCAAGTTATTCCAAGAGATCGACATGCTTTTTATTTTTCAATATTAGGAATTATTGCTGGCTCTATTGAAAGAGTTGCGATTGAAATAAGAAACTTACAAAGAACTGAAGTTTATGAGTTGCAAGAATATTTTTCAAAAAATCAAAAAGGTTCATCCGCTATGCCTCACAAAAAAAATCCAATTTTAAGTGAAAATCTTACAGGACTCGCTAGAATGGTGAGAAGTGCTGTAGTACCTGCTTTAGAAAATATTGCACTTTGGCATGAGAGAGATATTTCTCACTCGAGTGTTGAAAGGAACATAGGACCAGATGCAAATATCACGATTGATTTTGCTTTAGCAAGATTAGCAAATATTTTAGAAAATATGTTTGTCAATCCTGAAAAAATGCTTGAAAACCTCAATTTAACAAAAGGATTAATTTTTTCTCAAGAAATAATGCTAGAGCTTACTAAATCAGGCCTCACTAGAGAGCAATCTTATAAAATAGTACAAGATTGTACAAAAAAATGTTTAAGTAAAAATCTAAATTTATTGAGTGTTATTTTAAAAAATAAAAAAATTATGGCTAAAATTTCTAAAAAAAAAATAAAATCTATATTTAATTATAAATCACACTTTAAAAACGTTAATACTATTTTTAATAGAGTATTTAAAAAATGATAAAAGGTAAAAAATTATATGAAGGTAAAGCAAAAATAATTTATGCAACTTCTGATAAAAATTTAGTCATTCAATATTTTAAGGATGATGCAACTGCATTCAATAACCAAAAAAAAAGTATTATTGAAGGAAAGGGAGTTTTAAATAACCGAATTTCTGAATATATTTTGTCAAACTTATCTCAAATAGGTATTAAAAATCATTTTGTGAAAAGATTAAATATGAGAGAACAGCTTATAAAGTTAGTTGAAATTATTCCTATTGAATTTGTTTTAAGAAATGTTGCAACTGGAACTATTACCAAAAGACTAGGTGTTGAGGATGGTACAGTTTTTAAAGAACCTTTGGTTGAATTTTTTTTGAAAAATGACCAATTGCAAGATCCATTAGTGTCTGAAAATCACATTTTAGCATTTGAGTGGGCAACAAAAGAAGAATTAGACAAAATTAAAAAAATAATTTTGAGAATTAATGATTTTATGGTCGGTATGTTCAAAGGAGTCGGTATTAAATTAATCGACTTTAAATTAGAATTTGGCAGAATTAAAGTTGATGATAAATATGAAATAATCTTAGCTGATGAGATAAGCCCTGATACTTGTAGATTATGGGACAGTGTTAGCGATAAAAAACTTGATAAAGATAGATTTAGAAAAGATTTAGGTGATTTAATACCTGCGTACACTGAAGTTGCTAAAAGATTGGGAATTTTACATGAACAAACAAATCTATCCGCAGTCAATGTAACTAAATTGTCTTCAGTAAAAAAAAAAAATAAATGAAAATTTCAGTCGTTATTACTCTAAAAAAGGATGTCCTAGACCCCCAAGGAAAAATTATTCAGCAAACTTTAGATGGTATGGGATTTAATAACTTAAATGAAATAAGACAAGGTAAATTCTTTGAAATTGACATCAAAGAAAGTGATCCTAAAAAAGCAAAAATTCAAGTTGACGATATGTGTAAAAAACTTTTAGCAAACCTTGTGATCGAAAATTACAAAATTCTTGAACTTTAATTATTAATGAAATCTTCTGTTATTACTTTTCCTGGATCCAATTGTGATAGAGATATTGATGTTGCTTTAAAAAAATTTGGTTTTAAAAATAGAATGGTTTGGCACGCAGATGTGGAGCTACCTAAAAGTGATCTAGTGGTTTTGCCAGGTGGCTTTTCGTACGGGGATTATCTTCGCTGCGGCAGCATGGCTGCTAAAACTAAAATAATGCAATCAGTTATAAATTTTGCCAAAGGAGGTGGCTTGGTTTTAGGAATTTGTAATGGCTTTCAAATTCTAGTTGAAACTGGTTTAGTTCCTGGCGTTTTACTAAGAAATAAGTATCTAGAATTCATCTGTAAAAATGTTTTTGTTAAAATCAATAATAAACATAATATATTTTTTAAAAGTTTAGAGAAAGATATCCTAGAATTTCATATTGCCCACAATGAAGGCAATTACTTTTGTAGTAAAGACCAATTAAAAGAAATCGAGGATAATGATCAAGTAGCACTTTATTACTGCAACCAAAATGGTGATACTGAAGAGCAATATAATCCTAATGGATCAATTAAAAATATTGCTGGGATATTTAATAAAGAAAAAAATATTTTTGGTCTAATGCCTCATCCAGAACGGATGATAGATAAAAGTTTGTCAGGTGAAGATGGATCGTTATTTTTTAAAAATTTAATTAACAATCTAAAATGATAGTTAGTGAACAAATAGCAATTGATCATGGTCTTAAAAAAGATGAATTTAAAAAGATTTGTCAGCTGCTAAAAAGAACACCAAATATCACTGAACTTGGCATATTTTCTGCAATGTGGAATGAACATTGTTCTTATAAATCTTCAAAAATCCATTTAAAAACGCTGCCCACAAAAGGCAAAAGAGTTATTCAAGGACCTGGTGAAAATGCAGGCGTGGTTGATATTGATGATGGTGATGCCATAGTATTTAAGATTGAAAGCCACAATCATCCTTCTTTTATTGAACCCTATCAAGGTGCCGCAACCGGAGTTGGTGGCATTATGCGAGATGTATTTACGATGGGTGCAAGACCTATTGCTAATTTAAACTCTATCCACTTTGGATCTCCTCAACATAAAAAAACTAAAAACCTTTTAAGAGGTGTAGTCCATGGCATTGGTGGTTATGGAAATTGTATGGGGGTTCCAACCATCGCTGGTCAAACCAGTTTTGATAGTTCTTACAATGACAACATTCTTGTTAATGCTATGACTCTAGGATTGGTAAAAAAAAATAAAATTTTTTATTCTAAAGCTGCTGGGCTAAATAAACCAATAATTTATGTTGGTTCTAAAACTGGACGAGATGGCATTCATGGTGCGAGTATGGCGTCAGCTAATTTCGATGAGAAAATTGAAGAAAAAAAACCAACAGTTCAGGTTGGAGATCCTTTTACTGAAAAATTACTACTAGAGGCTTGCCTCGAACTAATGACAGGAGACTCTATAATTGCCATACAAGACATGGGTGCAGCAGGTCTTACCTCATCGAGCGTTGAAATGGCCTCAAAGGGTAATTTAGGTATTGAAATTAATTTAAATAATATTCCTTGCAGAGAGTCTAATATGACGCCTTACGAAATTATGCTCTCAGAAAGTCAGGAACGGATGTTAATTATCCTAGAAAATGGCAAAGAAGAATTAGCTAAAAAAATATTTGAAAAATGGAATTTAGATTTTGCTGTAATAGGCAAAACTACTAATTCAAAAAAAATTGAATTATTTTTTAACAACAATCAGGTTGCCAGTATCCCTATAAACACATTGGTTGAAAATTCACCAGTATACGATCGAAAATGGAAAAAAACTAAAATGCCAAGAAGAAATAAATTTAAAAAAGAAGTTTTTAAAAATTTAAAAATAATTGATGTATTAAATAAAATTTTAGCTAATTCAAATGTATGTAGTAAAGAATGGATTTGGCAACAGTTTGACCATACTGTAATGGGTGATACTATACAAAAACCTGGCGGTGATGCTGGAGTTGTAAGAATTCACGGAACCAATAAAGCGGTAGCAACATCAGTTGACTCATCTGCTGTTTATTGTTGGGCACATCCATTTACTGGTGGAAAGCAAATTGTTTGTGAAAGTTGGAGAAATTTAATATCTGTGGGTGCAACACCCATTGCCCTAACCAATTGTTTAAACTTTGGAAGTCCAGAAAATGAAAATAATATGGGTGAATTTGTTGAATGTCTTCAAGGAATAGCTGAGGCCTGTGAATATTTAAAATATCCTATAGTTTCTGGAAATGTTTCTTTTTACAATCAAACTAAAGATATTGGTATCAAACCCACACCTACCATTGGTGGAGTTGGATTAATTAAAAATTACACCAAAATGGTTACAATGGAATTTAAAGAAGTTAATAATATTGTCTTAGTAATTGGTAAAACTGAAGGCAATATTGATCAAAGCATATTTGCTAGATATATTTTAGATGAAAAAAATGGTCCACCGCCAGAAATAAATTTTTTTAATGAAAAAAATATAGGGGAAACTCTATTAAAATTAATCGAAAATGATTTAATTAAAAGTGCTCATGATGTTTCTTTAGGAGGAATATTAA
>Ga0194116_10001370_pt1 | contig 34865 bp, 34 predicted proteins | sample TA2MahsurfametaG_4_FD_148617 | JGI IMG/M metagenome (GOLD analysis project Ga0194116, IMG submission 148617) | Freshwater microbial communities from Lake Tanganyika, Tanzania - TA2015008 Mahale S9 surface | ecosystem: Environmental > Aquatic > Freshwater > Lake | place: Tanzania: Lake... | reverse complement strand
ACTTGTTCCATCGGTGCCACCAGTTCCATCGGTGCCACTTGTTCCATCGGTTCCAGAAGTTCCATCGGTGCCACTTGTTCCATCGGTGCCAGAAGTTCCATCGGTGCCACTTGTTCCATCGGTGCCAGAAGTTCCATCGGTTCCAGAAGTTCCATCGGTGCCACTTGTTCCATCGGTGCCACTTGTTCCATCGGTGCCACTTGTTCCATCGGTTCCAGAAGTTCCATTAGTACCTGATGTTCCGCTTGTTCCATTTTGATTTACAATATTAATAGTGCCAATTATACCGGAATGGTTAACAGCTCGATATACTATACTGCTAGGAGCATCTGCCGGAACTCTATAAATTATTAAAACACTAGTATTAGCTTTTCCGTTTGTAGGATCGTTGTTGGTTGTACCTGGAACAACTGATGTATCTCCAGAAGATAATCTTAAAGCAAATGGATGATCTGTTAAGACAGCATCCACATTAAAATAATAAAGCTGTCCTCTGACTAATGTTAAAGTTGGAAGGTGGCCGGTATATTCACTAATAGTATATGGAGCAAGTGTACCTCCACCAGTTACTGTAAATAATTGACCGCCTTCTATACCACTTGTTCCATCGGTTCCAGAAGTTCCATCGGTGCCACTTGTTCCATTGGTGCCACTTGTTCCAGAAGTTCCGTTGGTTCCGTCGGTACCAGAAGTTCCGCTTGTTCCATGTGTGCCTAAAAAATTTCCATCCACTCCAGAAGTTCCATTGGTGCCACTTGTTCCAGAAGTTCCGTCGATTCCATCGGTTCCAGAAGTTCCATCGGTTCCACTGGTTCCATCGGTTCCACTGGTTCCATCGGTTCCACTGGTTCCATCGGTTCCACTGGTTCCATCGGTTCCACTGGTTCCATCGGTTCCATCGGTACCAGAAGTTCCATCGATTCCACTGGTTCCATCGGTACCAGAAGTTCCATCGGTTCCACTTGTTCCATCGGTACCAGAAGTTCCATTGGTGCCACTGGTTCCAGAAGTTCCGTCGGTTCCATCTGTACCAGAAGTTCCATTGGTGCCAGAAGTTCCATTGGTGCCAGAAGTTCCATTGGTGCCACTGGTTCCAGAAGTTCCGCTTGTTCCATGTGTGCCTAAAAAATTTCCATCCACTCCAGAAGTTCCATTGGTGCCACTGGTACCACTGGTTCCTGAGGTTCCGCTTATACCATTAAGAGCATAACTCGCAGATAAAGAATTGTTAGAGTAACTGCTGGTTCCCTGCAATGCGCCTACAAAAGTAGTTGCGGTCACACGTCCATCTTTTCTCACATTAAATACACTGCCGCTATTTATTTGAAAATCGACAACTTTACTTGATCCTGACGAAACAACATCAATTATATTTAATTTAATTCCGTTAAATTCTGTAGACGTTGAGCCGGACCAAGCGGTTGACAGGTTAGAAATTTTTACTGATGCCATAATTTATAATAAATATTAAATTTATCTTAAAAACTCATTTTATAATTATAGCTTTATCATTCACCTTCGTATTCTTACTCTTGGAAATACTCTTCCTGTCTCAGGTCTAATTCTAACATTATATTTAGGAGTTAACGAGCCTGTATCCGACCTTTCTTTATAGTAAAATAAATATTTATTAGCCGATCCTTGCAAAGATGTATAATCTGTAACGTCGCCTCCCGTATCTGCAATTTGATTTGATGTTGCATAATATTTAATATATTCTTTAGCTTCAGCGGGTGTCATATTAGGATAAACTTCTAATGTCGTGGCTAAAACACCACATACTTGAGGAGACGCCATACTAGTTCCATTTATTTTACCAATATAAAAGTTATTATTTCGTGAATCAGATACTCCACCATAAGAACCAGTACTATTAAAACTGCTTATAATATTTTGTCCAGGTGCGAATATATCTACTCTAGGACCAGTATTACTAAAATCGCTTTTTCTTTCATCAGAATTAGAACTTATAGCACCAACACAAATAGATCCACTAGATGCTCCTGGTGTCGTACCTCTATGATAGAAAATTTGAAATGATGAAGCCCAAACAAAATAATTATTATAATCTTGTCCGTCACTAACGTCTATTTTTGTATAATTATTACCTGCTGCGCCTACCATTATAATTCCTTCATTACAAGCATCTTGAACGTCGGCATCAACAGAGGCGACTCTAGCTGGACAAACCGCATGTAACACTCCATTAATAAAGGACGTATATATTCCATAATTCGACAATTGTTGTTGTGTGAAAGGCCCCGTAACTGTTGTCCCTCTAAAATAAATATTAGTAATAAGCGATGCAGAAAGTGAATAATGATATCCCCAACTATTATTACAAATAGTTGGGTTTCTTTTTCCTGTTTCCGAATTAATTGATTTTGAAACGTGAAACGCCCTGATATAATCTATCAACAGAGTTGAACTAACTAGATTTACATCTGTTCCATACGGATTAATGTTGTAAATGTTGGATTTTCTCGCCCATCCTTGTAAATTACCTGTCGCTGTTCCGGCACAATGTGCGCCATGATTATTATCGTCAGTACGTGAAGTATTGCTGCTGTCAACATATGGCGTATAAGAATAAGTGTTACTGGTTTGTCCAAGACTATGTGTAAACCAATTATATTGAATAACTCTAGATCCGCCAGTACCATCAGATCCAAGGGCGAATTCTGGATGATCTGGATTAATAAATCCATCTACTATAACTACATCCACATTTTTACCTTCGATTCTAGCTTGAATATTTCCTGAAACTGAAGAAGTGCTGTTTGATCCCCAGTTTGCTCTTTGAATTCCTTCTATACATCTTAATAGTGCCCAATTTAAATGTTGAGAATTATTACTAACCGATTTATCCCAATTGCTCGAAGATTGTATAAAAGTAGGATATATCTCTGCGTTTAGTAGTCTAATCGGAAAAATGCCAATATCTTCAGGTTTACGTTCTACAGACAATACCCGTGGGTCATTTTTCACAACGGATGATTCTTGATCCGTTAACATATAATGTGTATTACGACTATTTATTCTTCTCTGAACGCATTCTACTTCACGATTAGGAATATATAAACTTCCTGAGGGAGATTCCATGTCTTCATAAAAATTTAAAAGATCATCATAATTTTTTAAAGTTATTATGTATTCTTTTAAATCAGACATAAATTATTCCTCAGTTTTTACCATCGTCAATGTAACTGTAACTGATACTGATCCAGAAATACCTGATTTGTTGGTAACTAGTATAGGTATATTAGTGTTTACAGGACTTTCATCGTTGAATCCAATTACTCCAGGAGAAAGCACTACTGCTTGACTTCCTGTGGTAATAACTTCTGCTAATACTCCTGCATTTGAACCGGGATCAACATTCTCCGATCTATTTACATCACTGATTCTTTTATCGTTCGAAGTGTATATTCTGATCCACGAAGCGTGAGAAGTATGTATTTTGTATAATAAATAACCTTTAGATCCAGTAATATCTAAGCTGCCACTTGCGTTATTGTTTATTGACAAGCTTCCTGACACTGTAGTTCTTGATCCAATGTATCCATTAGTACCGTTCGCACCTGAAGTTCCATTGGTGCCACTTGTTCCATTAGTACCTGATGTTCCGCTTGTTCCACTTTGATTTACAATATTAATAGTGCCAATCATGCCGGAATGGTGAGCACATTGATAAACTATACTAGAAGGAGCATCAGCCGGAACTCTATAAATTATTAGTGTATTCGTACCAGCGTTTCCCGAGTTTGGATTGTTGTTGGTTGTACCCGGAACAGCTGCCGAATTACCTGAAGATAATCTTAAAGCAAATGGATGGTGCGTAGATACACCACTAACATTAAAATAATATAACTGACCTCTCACTACTGTAATAGTAGGAAAAGTACCAGAATAACCCGAAATGTAATAATTAAAACCTTCACTTGTTACAGTAAATAATTGACCGCCTTCTATACCACTAGTGCCACTGGTTCCACTGGTTCCATTGGTGCCACTGGCGCCACTGGTTCCAGAAGTTCCATTGGTGCCACTTGTTCCATTCGCACCTGAAGTTCCATTGGTGCCACTTGTTCCATTCGCACCTGAAGTTCCATTGGTGCCACTTGTTCCATTCGCACCTGAAGTTCCATTGGTGCCACTTGTTCCATTCGCACCTGAAGTTCCATTCGCACCTGAAGTTCCATTGGTGCCACTTGTTCCATTCGCACCTGAAGTTCCATTGGTGCCACTGGTTCCGTTAGTGCCTGAAGTTCCATTGGTGCCACTTGTTCCGCTACTGCCTGAAGTTCCATTGGTACCACTTGTTCCGTTACTGCCTGAAGTTCCATTGGTGCCACTTGTTCCATTCGCACCTGAAGTTCCATTGGTGCCACTGGTTCCGTTAGTGCCTGAAGTTCCATTGGTGCCACTGGTTCCGTTAGTGCCTGAAGTTCCATTGGTGCCACTGGTTCCGTTAGTGCCTGAAGTTCCATTGGTGCCATTTGTTCCGCTACTGCCTGAAGTTCCATTGGTGCCACTTGTTCCGTTAGTGCCTGAAGTTCCATTGGTGCCACTTGTTCCATTCGCACCTGAAGTTCCATTAGTGCCACTGGTTCCGTTAGTGCCTGAAGTTCCATTGGTGCCATTTGTTCCGCTACTGCCTGAAGTTCCATTGGTGCCACTTGTTCCGTTAGTGCCTGAAGTTCCATTGGTGCCACTTGTTCCATTCGCACCTGAAGTTCCATTAGTGCCACTGGTTCCGTTAGTGCCTGAAGTTCCATTGGTGCCATTTGTTCCGCTACTGCCTGAAGTTCCATTGGTGCCACTTGTTCCGTTAGTGCCTGAAGTTCCATTGGTGCCACTTGTTCCATTCGCACCTGAAGTTCCATTAGTGCCACTGGTTCCGTTAGTGCCTGAAGTTCCATTGGTGCCACTGGTTCCGTTAGTGCCTGAAGTTCCATTGGTGCCGCTGGTTCCGTTAGTGCCTGAAGTTCCGTTTGTACCTGATTGTCCTGGAGATCCATTCAAATTTACACTCCAAAAACTATAACTTCCTGATCCAGTTATGTTAATTACCGTTACTACAAGTTGTCCGTTTGAATTATAACTAGAAATGGATGCTTCCATTTTGTTTGATAAATTATGTGCTATAATAACGACTTGTCCTGTCGTATATGACAAATTTGTACCTATAGTAAAAGTTTTGTCTCCTAGACTTATTTCATGATTAGTAGATGATGTAGTTGCATATCTATCTCCATCTTCTCCTGAAGTTCCATTGGTGCCACTTGTTCCATCTTCTCCTGAAGTTCCACTGGTACCACTGGTTCCATTGATGCCTGAAGTTCCATTAGTGCCACTGGTTCCATTAATGCCACTGGTTCCATTAGTGCCACTGGTTCCATTAGTGCCACTGGTTCCATTAGTGCCACTGGTTCCAGAAGTTCCGTTTATGCCACTTGTTCCATTAGTGCCACTTGTTCCGCTACTGCCTGAAGTTCCATTGGTGCCACTGGTTCCATTAGTGCCACTGGTTCCATTAGTGCCACTTGTTCCGCTACTGCCTGAAGTTCCATTGGCGCCACTTGTTCCATTAGCACCTGATGTTCCATTGGTGCCACTTGTTCCGCTACTACCTGAAGTTCCATTGGCGCCACTTGTTCCATTAGCACCTGATGTTCCATTGGTGCCACTGGTTCCGCTACTGCCTGAAGTTCCATTGGTGCCACTGGTTCCACTAGTTCCGTTGGTTCCACTGGTTCCGCTACTGCCTGAAGTTCCATTGGTGCCACTGGTTCCACTAGTTCCGTTGGTTCCACTGGTTCCGTTGGTTCCACTGGTTCCGTTGATTCCACTGGTTCCACTGGTTCCACTGGTTCCGTTAGTTCCACTGATGCCACTGGTTCCATTGATGCCACTGGTTCCATTGATGCCACTGGTTCCATTGATGCCACTGGTTCCATTGATGCCACTGGTTCCACTGGTTCCACTGGTTCCATTGGTGCCACTGGTTCCATTGGTGCCACTGGTACCACTGGTTCCTGAGGTTCCGCTTATACCATTAAGAGCATAACTCGCAGATAAAGAATTGTTAGAGTAACTGCTGGTTCCCTGCAATGCGCCTACAAAAGTAGGCGCGGTCACACGTCCATCTTTTCTCACATTAAATACACTGCCGCTATTTATTTGAAAATCGACAACTTTACTTGATCCTGACGAAACAACATCAATTACATTTAATTTAATTCCGTTAAATTCTGTCGACGTTGAGCCGGACCAAGCGGTTGACAGGTTAGAAATTTTTACTGATGCCATAATTTATAATAAATATTAAATTTATCATAAATAAGTTACTTTCTTTTTTGAACTTCAAGAATAAAAGATTGTAATTGAGCGGATATTTTGTCTAAGTCTGAATCTAAAACATTATTGCTAACTGAATTTATATTAATTTGATCGGATATTATATTTTTAGTAGAATTTATTGATATTTCGTTTGATATTTTACTAAAGTTAGAAGTTGATTTATCATAATTTATATATGAATAGTTGGTTAAGTTAATATAATTTGTAAAAAAGACCACATTAGTTTTTTGTAAATCTTTTATGTTAAAAATGTCTCTTTGAGAAGATTCATTGTAGGTTATAGAGATTGAAGGATAATGTTTGTTAAAATAAATGTTATGCGTTAAAATTCCTGAAATAAAAGAAGTAGTGATTAACAGTAAAATTAAAATTAATCCAATATAATATTTTTTATCTTCTTCGTTCATAATTTACGTTGATTATTAATGTAATTTTTAAAAAAAAGTCTTCCTATATCTGTAAACCTTCCATTCCAGTCCAATACATACTTTTTATTTAAATAATCTATCATTTTTGTGGCGATGCCTTTTCTTCTATATTTCGGATCCACGAAAATATATAATGGAGATACGTTTTTATATTTTTTAATATATTCGACTCTACCGAAATCACATTTCAAGGTGAATAAATTACCCTCCAGTTCTGAATCGTAAGAAATGAATATTTCTTGATACTCCATAATAACTATGAAGGTATCAAATCACATTATTAAAGTCAAGGAAATTTAAACGATATAGTTTCGTATGTTTAGAATATTAGAAAAAAACTTGACCAGTCCTTTTTCAGTAACTTTTGATTTGCCTGTTTCTTTTTTATAAAAATCTAACATTTTAACATTTATTTCTATCTCAGTTTTTTCTTCTCCGTTGGAAATTACTATAGTTTTTGACATAAAAATTTATTGTTACAACATAAATAGATTATCAAAATAAAACAAGTTATTTTTTCAAAAATTTTTAATTTTTAGTTAAAAAATGTTTCCAATCGAAATGTTTTGCTTCTGTAATCAGTTCACAAATACGAATGGGTGTAGGTGACGTCGGATTTTTAATAAGATTTAATCCTATTTCAGAGTTAAATTTATTACCTTTTTTGTTATTAATTTCTTTAGTACACACAACTAAATTGGTCCAATTATCTTTCCCCCCTCGGCTTTTAGGAATAATATGGTCAATATTAGCATTTTTTTTATCTACGAGTTTACCTGTATACTGACATATACCGTTGTCTCTTCTCCACAAAGCGTCTTTACTGGGTTTACCTTTAAATATTCTAATAGGCATTTTATTAAAATTTATGGCCACCACTACCGTTGGAACTCTAATCTCCATGTGTGTACTTTTAATTGATAAATCCCAACTTCTAACAGGCAATTTTATCCATTCATCCCACTTGACGGGTACAATTTGTGTGGGAGAGTCAAAATTAACGCTTCCGTCTTGGTTTATCTCATAATCGATATCCAAACCTACCCAAGCAGATGGCGAATCTCGGAACATCTTTTGAATCGTCATTTTGACGGTTTTATACCCAATTGGCTCCCATTTATTATTCAAAGAAAGACAAATCAATTTTTGTGCTATGTCACTCATACATCACAAAACTATATCAAGTTTACGTAAAAAGTCTACAGTTTTATATAACAGCATCGACGAGTCCGAATTGCAAACACATTCGTGAAGTCAAACACAAATCGTGCTTAAGTAATTCATTTAGATTTTTAGATTTGAATTTAGTATTTTCTAAATATACTTTTTTGATCAACATCATGTAAAGATCTAAGTTTTGTTTTTCATCATTTAAACTTTCGTATGGACCCCACATTTCTCCACTTAATTGATGTAATAACAAACAAGAATTTTTAGTTAAATATCTTTTTCTACCAACCACAGATATTAAAGTGGCGGCAGATGCGACAAATCCTTCACAATATGTATCTATAAAAATAGAATTGGTTTTGATTTTATCTACTAAACTCAACGCGGGCGCTATATCTCCGCCGTCACTACTAATATGCAATTCAATTGCAGGTACTTCGATTAATTGATAAGTTAATTTTAATAAAGTAAGTTGTCGTGTAACTTCATCGATTTGTTTTGAAACATTTAAAATAGAACTTCTTGAAATTTCATCGTATAAATAAATTTTATTTCCTGTAGAGATATTATTATTTGTAATTCCTTCGGCTGAAAAAACTATAGCGGGATTTTTATCTTCAGAGTCATCATTTAGTTTTCTCTTTTTCCAGTTCATAATCTATTTAAAACGGATGCTTATAAATATATTTTTATTACAAATTAATTCAAAATTGTTTTATATTCTTCTAGTTGTTCTTCTAATCTATCTTTTGCCATTGATAAATCCACTCTAAACCATTCGTTTTTTATCATAGATGCAAAAGGTTTTAAAGTTTCTCTAATATTTTTTTCAGCTTGTCTATAGTTTGGGTGATAAATACTATACATTAACTCATAATCTCTGAATGGAGACGAGGTTTGATAATTATTTAATCGTTTATTCAAATTTTCAGTTATTCCGATTTTGACCCAATCTGGCCACGCTTTGTTTTTGATAATATATAGATAACCATATTCCGCCATATATCATATATATAACAGAATATTAATTCAAATTATTTTAAACTAAAATATTTCACCAAATTATTTAAATTTAGGTCAGCGACACATATTTTTACTTCGTTACAAAATACAAACAATTGTTTTTATATACGTTATTCATATTTTAATTTATATTCTTCGTTTTTAACTTTAAATGAACAATACGATCGCATTTTATTACTATAAAACGTAGTTTTTGGTCTTACGACAATACCTTCGGCGGCAAATCCGCTAGAATATTTTAATTTATTTGAAATTGATTGTAACTCTTCAAGCGAAAGGTTAAATTCTTCGTTTTCTTCAATCACCGGTATCATAGGTATTTGTGTTGATACGCAAAACGTTTTTAAATCTATATAATCAAGATTTTTTTTATTATCGATATCCCACAAATTAAACGCATAAAAAGAAATTTCTTTTGTTTTCAACAAATTATTTTGAATTCCTGGTCCATACACTTCGCCTTGAACGGCTACATTTTTATCTTTAAAATATGTGGTTAATTTTTTTTCTATGTCATATTTTTTAGACACCTTCCAAAATCCATTATTTTCTTCTTCATTCAATTCTAAATTTCTACTACATACACCATATTTACCATTATTAATATAATAAGTAGCGCTGCTGCCGTCAACTTTTAAGGTAATATAATATGGTTTATTTTTTAATTCTTCTAAAACTTCAATAACATTTTCTAAGTTCTCCTCATTTGTTTTTTTAATGAAAGATGGCATTTGACCGATAGAGGTTCCTAATAAATTCGTGGAAATGGGCTTTTCATAATGTTTGGCGCCAATATATTCAGATACGTCCGTTCCTTCTATATTCTCATCTATTATAATAGTAGAATATCCAAATTCTTTTAATAAACTTGTAGGAAAAATAATACCCTCGCTTAACTGACCTCTTAATTTATTAGATTTTATTCTGAATTTTTTATTTCTTAGAAATTCATATTGAACACATTCTTTTAATTGTGTGTCGATGTTTACGTAAATACATAAATCTCCTATTTTGTATTCATTCTTCTTGATGCATACTTTCCATCCGTTTACTACAGCAATATCTAGTTTATTGGCGTTAGGATGGGGATAAACATTTTTTATATATTCTAAAGTTGCTACCTTCATGATAGTTTCATTATTTCTAAATTTTTAGCTTTTCTCCATTTTAAAAATTTTAAAATTTCGTTAAATAACTCATCATCATTTTCAATCGGAAAGTTAGTTGATGCATATTGTATTTCAAATAATTTTTTTACAGTTATATTATTGTCGTTTTCCAATTCAATAAGATTTTCTAAAGAACCAACGCAGATAATATTATCATGATATAAACATTTCAACTCTCTTTCATCCATCGACAAATATAAAGCTCCCGACATATAATATATAAAAAAATAAAATTTTTCAGTTTCTCCTTTCCACTGAACAAATGTAAATTTTTTATTTTTATTTAAAAGTGTTACGTTAATAACTTTATTTTGTTTTCCAAAAATATCTTTTATTTGACTCGTCGATAATAATTTTGATAATTTAAACACACCTTTAGTGTAACTTTCAAATTACGGAAGTCAATTTTAAAAAACAACGAATTGTGCGGACTTTTTTTCTGTTTCGTTCAATTTAATAAAAGAAAAAGTTTGTGGTTCATAAAATAATATTTCTGCAATACCGTCATTTAAAACCACAATTATATTTATTGCATGCGGTTCTTGATGCCACTTGGGAGAATATATAAACTCTCCCACACAAATATTAGATTTATTGACATTTAAAACACTTCTGTATTCTATTCTAGAAAATAAACAAAACGCTTTTACAAAATCATCGCAGTCATTCGTTTCTTTTTTATAAATATGAATGTTTAGTTTTCTTAAGAAGTATTCAAATTTTCCAGAAATTGTGTCACGTATCCAGCTTTTTGACACTAATGAATATTCACGATCAAAGAAATATAGAATTTGTGGATTTATCCCTTCTGCACTTAATATAGCCGTTAATTGATTTACATTTATCTTCACTAAAGAAGATTCTTGTATTGTAGTAGATTTAGCGGAGCTTTCGTAAAAAAATATAGATAAACAAATTATTGCCGCAACAAGTATGCTTATATTTCTTATAAATCCAAATTTATCTTCAGTATTAAAAATATTTTTAAAAAAATTCATAGTCTCAGTTAATAAATATCATTTCGTTGCTCATTAATAACACGTGCGCATATCTTTCCCAACTGTTTAATTCCTTATCACTTTTTGAGATAGGCGATTTAAAATCTACAGTCGAATTCCAACTAATAGGAGTCAGTGAATTTTCATCTTTTATTTCATTAATTTCAATATTCAAATTGAAATTTTTATTTGTTTTGCTTGCATTATAAGTTATAAAGTCAATTTTATCACCCACTTCTAAATTTAAAGAAAATTCGAATGATTGTCCTTTAGCATCTACCCCACTCAAAGACTTTAACAGTTTTAAATTTTTATACACAGACAAAATGACCTCAGAATTTCCTTTAATACCGATATAATTAAATGTTCCTTTTATTTCAAAAGTTCCTTTCCTTGGAGAAATCCACTGTCTATTCAAGTATAAGTTTATATTTGGTGGATGAGTACCACCATTGCGTGTGATGGTCAATCCCTTAAAATAACCGTTGGTAGATGAATAAGTATCTTTTTCAAATTTATTAAACTCAAAAAGCGGAGAAAGTGTATTATTAACGGTCAAGCTCCTATAACCATATTTCCAATTATATTCTTTTTTAACATCGGTCATATCTTCGGCCATAGCATTTTCTATATAACGCAATCCTATTTTTATTTCCAAATCACTGGGTTCACGTTGAAAACAAATTTTATATAATGATCTTATCTTTTCTTCTTCGTTTATGATACGAATAAACTCAGGTCGAGTAATCATGTGTCTAACTTGTTCAATTACCATCGCATTATTCATTAAAAATAACGCCTGTTTTGGAACCGTAGTTTGAAATCTTTTGCCGGTAGTCATCTCCGGTGTAGCAAAATCAAACGTGGTAAAAAATTCTGGTAGCCTACTTCTATCAATAAATCCATATACGGTTCTGCGATGAGAATACTCGTTGTTATTATTTAATGATATCAAATTAACCGACTGACCACCCATTTTTAAGTCCAATTTTCCGCCTACATGCAAAATAGTATCTCGTAACGTTTCAAAATCTAATCTACCGGTGTTCATTTTCCAATAAAGTCGATTATACGGATCTTTTGAATATTTTTTACCATCATTCGTAGAAACTTGACGATATGTAGCCGATGTGAGCATTAAACGAGTAATTTTTTTAATCGACCAACCATCTTCTATAAATCTGGCCGATAAATAATTTAACAAGTCGTAATGAATGGGTTTTTCAGTTTGAATGCCGAAGTCGTCTGGGTTTCTAACTAATCCTTCTCCAAAATGAAATTGCCATAGTCGATTAACAATAACCCTTGCCGTTAACGGATTATCTGAGTTAGCTATTGCGTTTGCCAATTCGAGTCGACCACTTCCATTAGTAAAATTATTAGGATTTACATAATTAAATGTTTCTAAGAATTTTCTAGGAACAATTGCGCCTCTAGTTCCTGGATCTCCTTTTATGAGAACCGCAGAATCAGTCGCTTTATCTTTATCGACTAAAACCATCGCTCGCGGAGGTGTAGCCTCATGCGTTAATTCCAAAGTTATTAATTTTCCTCGTTGAGCACGTAATTCGTTATCATAACGCGTGGTTTTTCCATTATCTGAGTAAAATCTTTGAAAATTATCACGATTTATATCCAAAGGTCCGTTATTTTTATATATTGCCTCTCTAAATTCTAATACGCCTTCAATGTTCGTATTAATAATCAAACTTTCATTGACAGCGTTATGATACGCCGTGGCTAAATCTCTCATGGATGTCATGCCGGTTTTCTTTATATTTTGCAATAAATAAGGATTAATATCATCTTTATATTCATTCAATACGGAGATCCATTCTGATTTGAAATCTTTTTCCGGAACTTTAAACATTTTTGATAACGGCAAAAATGCAGGATGGTTGATCTGAGAAGCTCCTGATTTTGAATCTTTTCCTTTTAAGTCTTGTCGACGAGATACATTTATTTTTACATTTATAGAAGATGACCACTTCTGTATCATACGTGAATTTAACGAGTTGTCTCTTATGTAATCAGTTCGGTTTGACTCAGCCACATTAGCCAGCATATATCCGCCGTAAAGATGTTTAAATGTATTGGTTCTAAACTCAAATACCGCAGTGAGATAACGAGTATGAATAAAACTTTCTATCTCTTGTTCAATTTTATATTGTTTTTCTAAATAATCACGATATTCAGGAGTATCCTTTATCGCTATCAATACCGGCTTTTCTTTATCAGTTGGAATATATGTACTATTTAATATGCCATGAATAGAATAATAATCTTTAGTTGATACAGGATCAAATTTGTGATCGTGACAACGTGCACAGACTACCGTGGTGGCCATAAATCCTTTAAATATTACGTCAATTCTATCGTCTATAACATCGTTGTTATTATTAGAATTTTTACCGAGTGTAATAAATCCTAATGCAGCTAAATTTTCTTTCTTTATATCTTTTAGTTGATCCGCCGCAATTTGTTCTTTTATAAACCTGTCAAACGGTAAATCTTCATTAAATGCACGAATGACATAATCTCGATACGTATATGAATATGTATAACGAGATTCTTGGTTTGCATTTACAGTACCGCTCGTATCGCTATATCTAGATGTATCCATCCAATGACGACCCCATCGTTCTCCATATTGCGGCGAATTTAAAAGTTTATCCACCAAATTTTCATACACGTTTTTAGAATTATCTTTTAAAAATGAATCTATATCATTTTCAGTGGGAGGAATTCCTATTAAGTCGAAATACAATCTACGAATCAATATTTTTTTATCTGCTTCAGCAGACGGAATCAAATCATTTTCTCTTAGTTTTGAATAAATAAAACTATCGACCGGATTAATCACCCATTTAGTGTTAGTTACAGGAACTACAGGTTTAATTAATTTCTGATATGCCCAATGTTCCTTAGTTTTCTTTTCATCCAGCGAAACTGAGGCCGCCACGTCTGATCGGGGATCAGGAGCTCCCATTTTCACCCAAGTTTCAAAATCTTTTATAATAGACTCAGATAATTTTGCGTTTGGGGGCATTTGTAAATCTTTATCTGTGTATCTTATAGATTTTATTAACAAACTCCCTTCCAAATCTCCTGGAATTATAGCTGGCCCACTTTCTCCACCTTTGAGAGTAGAAGATTTATTGTCTAGTAAAAGTTTACCTTTTACTTTTTCGGATTTAGAGCTATGACATTTATAACAATTTTCTGACAATACAGGTCTAATTTTCTTTTCGAAAAAATCAATTTCATCCTTGGTTAACGCGAAACTGGTATGACACAAAATGAATGTAATTAAAAAATAAATTATAGATTTCATATTAATACTTTCTTTTAAATATTTGTGTATTCAAGTTTATATATCTGTATAAATTCCAGTTGAATCTCCAAATTGATTTAGTTTTATGTTATTTTTGTTTAAAATTCCGAGAAACATGTTAGTCATAGGTAATTTATTTACGTTTACATGTCTTCCTGATTTTAATGTACCCGCGCCTTTTCCGCATAACAAAATCGGAAGATTATCGTGATTGTGTCTATTTCCATCACTTATACCACTTCCGTAAATTATAGTGGAATTATCAAGCAATGTATTATCCGATTCTTTATGAGAATTTAACATATTTAAAAACTTGTTAAAATGCGAAATATGATACGTATTTATTTTTGTAATTTTTTCTAATTTTTCAGAATTATTTTGGTGATGAGACAAATCATGATGTCCGTCTCGAACTTCAATAAAAGGATATGGTCTATTACTGCCGTCGTGACTTACAATAAAAGTTGCTACCCGAGTAATATCAGTCTGAAAGGCTAGATATAATAATTCATACATCATTGATAAATGAGAATCAAAATCTCTGGGTTCTGAAAATGTGTTTTTTATATTATATTCTTTTCTAAATCGTTCTTCGTTTTCAATTTTCTTTTCTATAGCTCGCACGGATTCCATATATTGTTCCAATTTAACTCTGTCTCGACTTCCTAATTGATTATGTAACGATTTCGCATCGTCCAACACAAAGTCTAATATGGATTTCGACTGTTTTCTTCTATATTCTCTCTCTTCGATATTATTTTTAGAAATAGAACCAAACATTCTTTCAAACACAAGCCTCGGATTACTGTCAGGAGATAAAGGATGAATTGCATTTTTCCAAGATATATTATATTGATATGCACAACTATATCCACTGTCACAGTTTCCTGCAACTTTAGCAACGTCACAACTAAGTTCTAAACTTCTAAGCTTAGTATTATCTCCTATAGAATCTGATAAAACCTGATCAATGCTTTTTCCTGCTCGAATGTCGGCGCCGTCAGTTTTTTTAGCTTGACATCCTGTTAAAAATGTAGCAGATGCTCGTGCGTGATCTCCCGCACCATCTCCATTCGCAAATGCTTTTTCGTGAACCAATCCATCTATTATTTGAATTTTATTCTTTACCGATTCTAATGGCGAAAGGGTTTTTGATAAAACAAAATCAGATCCTGTATGTATAGGGCTCCAATCTCTCATGTTTACTCCATTTGGTACGTAAACAAACGCAAAACGATTTATTGGAACGCCTAACTCTTTATCTGAAGCAAATGTTTCAAATTTTGGTAAAGCTATTAATGTTCCTATTCCTTTTAAAAAAATTCGTTTGTTTATCACGCAATTACAGATTTAGCTACTGTTCCAAATACATCCGTTAATCGGAACTCACGTCCATTGTAACGGTAGGTTAATTTAGTATGATCAAATCCTAACAAATGAAGAATGGTGGCGTGTAAATCATGAACATTCATTTTGTTTTCAACTACATTTGCGCCAAATTCATCCGTAGCACCATAAACAGTTCCGCCTTTTACTCCGCCTCCAACTAAAACCGAAGACATGGCTCTGTTCCAATGGCTTCGACCAAAACCGTTTATTCCTCCAACACCATCACGAGTTGGAGTTCTCCCAAATTCGCCTGTCATAACAATTAAGGTAGAATTTAATAATCCTCGTTGTTTTAAGTCCGCAATCAACGCTGCAATCGGACCATCAACCTGATTGGCCGCATTACGAAGTGATTGACGAATTCCGTCGTGAGTATCCCACCCACCAGTCCAAACCTGAACAAATCTTACGCCTTTTTCTACCAATCTTCTGGCAATTAACATTTGTTTTCCTTGAGAAGTATTGCCATACATTGTTCTGACTGATTCTGATTCACGACTGATATCAAACACTTCAGTAGCTTCAGTTTGCATTTTAAAAGCCAATTCAAAACTTTGAATTCGAGCATCAAAAGATTCGTCTTTTTGATAATTTTGACGATGAATTTCATTTAATTTAGAGAGGGTATCAAGTTGGTTACGTTGTTCCTTTAACGATGCATATTGGCTTTTAATATTTTGAATCATTTTATCCACATTACCCAATGATGTATCTATTGGAGTACCTTGATACATTCCGGGTAAAAACGCACTTCCGAAATTTTGCGTGCCCCCCAAAGGCATTCCACCGCTTCTCAAACTAATAAATGAAGGCAAACTATTATTAGCACTTCCAAGACCATAAACTACCCAACTGCCTAAACTTGGACGAACCAACCTTAAATTGCCGGTGTTCATTAATACGGTAGCGACTTCATGGGCAGGAACGTCAGTTGACATACCTCTTAAAACTGCCGCGTCATCAATATGTTCACCTATTTTAGAAAATACTTCGCTAACTTCGATTCCACTTTTACCAAACTTTTCAAATTTAAAAGGAGAACCACATGCAAGTCCATTTACTCCGGGAATACTTTTACCATCCATTTCAACTAATTTTGGTTTTGGATCCCAAGTGTCAATGTGTGATTGTCCACCGCCAAAGAAAATATGAATTACATGTTTTGCTTTGGCAGGAAAATGAATTCCATTTGCATTAGCTTCATTCTCAAATAACGAAGCGGCACCTAAAACACCCATACCCATTCCAAATCTATTTAAAAACTGACGTTTGGTCATTATAAAATCTAAGGGAGTAACTTTATCTTGATTGCAATATTCTTTCATATATTTCCTTTATTTATAAATATATACTTATTTTAGTTAAAACTTACTTTTTAATATAATATTTATTTTTTTACGTCGTTATATCCCAATAAAATAGCAGACTCCTTACAAAGAGTTTTATACTGTTGATCTTTTATTTTAAGGCTCCCAATATTACCTGTTAATTCACAAGTTTTAGCAGATATTTCTTCGTGTTTACAAATTATTTGTGAGATTTCTTTATACTGTGTATCATTCCAAAGAGGAGAATCGTCATGTAAGGCAATATGAAATCTTAAAACTCCCGATTTTTCTTTTACCTGTAAAGCTTTAATTTTTAATTTATTTTGATCACTCCAATATTTTATTTCACAAGATAAATTGTAAATTATGTCATACCAACCATCCTCACATTCAATTCCCCGTTCCATAGAAGTATTCTTGTACAAATCAGTAAATTTTTCGATTAAATTTTTTTCTAAATTTTTATTCATATAATATAAATATTATCTATGATTAAATCCAATTGATTGTTTTTGTTCTTCTACATAAAAATTATTATCTTTGTAATTATATATTTCTGCTAAAGTCATCGGACCCTTTACAATAGATTTATCCAAGTTCAAATGTTTTACCAAAATCTTAGATTCATCGATTGACAGAGGTTCAAATTTATGTTTAGCTACCAATCTACCTTTTCTTAGTAAAGCATTATCAATCTTTTGAACATCCGTGTTGAATGTACATATTACTTTACATTTTATACATTCTCCTAAAATTCCATCACTTATATTTAATAAATTTGAAATGCCTTCGCTTTGAATATCGTCTTCTCTAGACATAATTACTTTTTCAGCGTCTTCTATCACCAATACACTATTTTTATTTTCAACTATAAACGGTAAAAACTCCGGAGAAGTCATTATATCTGATAAGTATGGAGGAAAATATATGATTTTTTTTGACTCGATTTTCCCTAATAAATATTTAATATAGGAGGTTTTTCCTGTTCCAGGAGAACCATGTAACAATATCATCCCACACTTTTCAGAATTATTAATAAAATCTAAAATAGTATTATTTACCTCTATAAACTTTTTACCATAATTAATAGATAAATCATCAATGTTGATTTTTTCCATTTTATAATTAGATAAATACAACCCACTTATATCTTTAAATACCAAACTTATTTCGTTTTGTTTATCTTCATTATTAGAATATTTCTTTATTTCGTTAAAATGTTTTTTAAAGTCTTCTTCAGTTTTAAAAAGCACTTTTACATAAATTCTACGGGTGGATTCTCTGCTTTCTTCTACACAAAAAAGAGTATCCGAATTTAGATACCATTTATCTTCATAAATTTTTCCGTTGTCAGATATACTGTTTTTCAAATAAATAATCTCAAAATTTTTTTTTGTTTTTTCAATCAAATATTCGGTGATATTTTTTACGTTTTCTATTTTTGTGTAAAAATCTATAGAAAATGGAAATGTAGAAAATGTATGTACAAAAAATTTTTCTGCACAAATTTCACCATTACCAAAAAACGTTTGTATTTCAGATGTTTTTATTGTTTTCATGCTACTAATAAAAATTACCAAGGAGTCAAGAATCTTTCCACTTTATATGAAGACGGTACTTTGTCTTTAAAGCGAGAGTATTTGCGAAAAATCCATCTAATTAGTCTACAATAGGGAACATAAGTGTATTTAATATACCACTTATTTCGCCACTTGTTATCAGCTTTGATTTGCGCCACAAGTTCTGCATCACGCTTTTTGCGACTAAAGTTACTTTCAATTTTGAAATCTCTTAATTTAATTTCTGAGATTTTGCCATTTATAAATACTGCATCTGCTTCATACCAATAATCGTTCTCATATTTGTCTGAATTGAAAAATTCATAGAAATTAATGACTCCGGTATAATTTTGCGGCTCAAACCACTCCTTTGAACGTTTGAAACGACCAATTCGGCCCACCACTGATTTGTTATTAGGATCGCCTTCTTCCCAATCTCCCTCATACTTTTCCTCAAGAAGCTGACCAGACTCATCAACTTTGTATGAAGTCATAGTATTTTCCACGCTTTTTGTTTGGAAACTGGAAGATTGAATTTCTTTCGCGGTCAACTCCCCAAGGTTTTCGGGAAGTGGAAGTTTATATTCAAATATGATAGTATCAAATAGGCCCATAATCAATATCAGGTTTTAACTACTAAGACTCTAAACTGAGTATCTTTTTTGTTTTTCATTTGAATTTTAATTATTAAATCTTTTTCATTAGAAAAATAATGACTAATTATTTTAGTTTTTGAATTTTTAATTTCGGAATTCTTTTTCAGACAATCATATAAAAATTCACCGAACTCGTTTTCTGAAATTTCTAACTTTTCTATTTCTTTTTCCACAACAAACTTTACACGAATTTTATCTATAAATTCTTTGGTTTTTTCATCGGAGTGAAATATTCGATCACGTAATACTGAATGTAATTCTATTTCATCTATACATTCTTCTATAACTTTTAAAGCTGAATTTTTTTTGATGTCTTCGGAGAGTTTTTTTATAATTTCAGTTAATAATTGTTGAAACATAATTAATTTTTCCTTTGCGTATCAAATGATAGACCAACAATAGTAATCTGTCAAACGTAAACATTTAATAAAAGATTTGATTTTATAACTTTATTCGTCAATTATTTTATCTGAAAATGTTTTAGATAATCAAAAAATCGACGTTTTCTATTTTCAAAGTTTCTACTACGATAACGTAAAGTTGTTTTTGTTGTTTTTCCAAATCTTTGATTTTACATTATCAAGATACGTTTTGTTTTTTAGAACAGATTTTTTAAATTTTATTTAAAGGTCGTTAAAACTTAATTTCTTGATTGGTTGCAATTCTAAGTTTTCGATAACCAAAATTATAAACATAAATATAAATCCACCAAAGTCCATCGCTCATTGAAAATTGCACAATTTGTTTTTTCATATCTCAAATAATTTACCGCCTACTAAAGTTTTTACATTTAACTTTGCTGAAAACATTCTAACTTTAATTTTTGCTTCTTCAAACATTGTATAACTTCTACTAGCACTATCCGTCCACTTATTTCTATTCATGCCTGCACTTATATCGTTTTCAAATTGTTCATGTAGTACAATTTCGGAAATGCCTGAATTAATTATTCCACGTGCGCAATCTGCGCAAGGACTGCCTTGTGTATAAAGAATAGCTCCTTCGGTAGATATTCCTACTCGAGCACAGTTATAAATTGCATTTCTTTCAGCATGTTCAAACCAAAAATATTTTTCGGGTCTTTCTTGTCGGTCTTCAAATAAATCCGCCACTTTTCTAGGAATTCCATTATACCCTTCACTAATTATAGAATTGTTTTTTACCAAAACCGCACCAACTTTAGTATATTTATCTTTACTTTTTTGTGCAATTAAATACACATGTCGCATAAATAACTCATCCCATGATTTTATCTCAATGTCTTCAGTCATAAAGTTATTCGGATATGCAGTCGGATTTGTATATTAATTCTTTCAGATCGTTTTTTAGGTTGGTTGACGCGGTTGAATCTTCTGTCGTAAATCCATGAAATTCAATCAAATCAATAATTTTTTCTAAAAGTTCAAGTTTTGTAATATTCATTTTTACATAATAACCACTATATAAAGTTAGTCAATTAAATTTTTAACGTGATGATCTTCCACTTTAACCTTTTTGGTTTTCATAATCTCATTTATTTTTTCAAACGAATATGGACCTTTTATTCCATCCCACCCCACATCTAAAATCTTTCCATTCAAATAATTTGCTTGAGAGGCAAAATAATTATAATGAGAGTGTCCACATAACATATAGGATCCCTCTTTCATATAATTCCAAATTGAAATCGGATAGTGCATCATAATAATTAATATATTATTTATATAAATTTCTGCATAATCTCCCAAAAAAATAACATTTTTATATCGTAATGGATAAACATCTATATCATCACGTCCAAATTGGTTTTTAATTTCACGTTTGTATATACGTTCAACAGGATTATTGTGATTGCCCCACAACATGTATATGTTTTGACATTGAATTCTAGAAAGATAAGATTCAAATAAAGATTCAGAACTGTTTAAACAAAAATCACCAAGATAAAACAATACATCATCACATTTTACCTCTTGATTTAATTTTTCAATTATACGATTGGTATGATCTTCATATGACGTATAACCACGCTTCTCCCAAATGAAATTCTTCTGATGTCCTAAATGAAAATCGCTGGAGAACCAAATAGTTCGGTTATCTTCGTTTTTTATGTTCAACATTTACATATTTTAACACAAAATTGAACGATGTCAATATTACTGTTAATTGACTAAATTTAATGTTATTATTCATAGATCTATCAATCTACTACCACAAATCCCTAGAGAAAAGTCTTAACAATTCACGTGTCACAGGAAGTAACTGACCTGCAGAAGCTGCAACAACCCTAGCCTCTTCTCTAGAAACAAACTTTCCATCTGAAAGAAGAAATCCTCTTATGCCACAAGAGGGAGTCAGCTTCCCGATCTTTAACATGTGTCTTATCACATCCTCATGTCTTCCTGGAGGATCGACGTGAAAAACAAACCCTGATTTGTCGTATATCGCGGAAGCTATAACTATCGGACCATTCATTCGACTATGTCTTTTAGACGCAATCCAAAGCTAAGCCGGTTGGTCTGTGATTTAACGCAATGCCAGAGTGGTTGAGTCTTAGACACCTTGAATATCCTAAATTGCCATCCCAAATCATCTAGAGAGGTTTTTACCTCTCCTAAAGAGTCATCAAAATACCTAAAGTAGGATTTTCCTGGTTCTTCTGCATATGTCACATACATCCTAATCCCTGGACTGTTATTATTTGTGTGCCAACCCATAAAGCCATCCGACCTATACCAAAAGGAGCCAGAAAAGACGTTATTAACTTCTGGAAAAAAGGGCCTCAAATTATCAGCCAACCTTTGTTGAAGCTCATCAGAAACATTAAGAGTAGTCAACCTCGAAGACAGGTTCGTAGCCACATCCCCCTTTACCTTCATCAACCTCCTTAGCTCCACCAAAGAAAGAAGGTAGTCCACATCTGACATCTTAGGACTATTTTTTGGATGGACATAAGTAACTAACTTGCCAGTCTCCCAAAGAGACTTAAACAATTCCAGTGTTTCTTTTATCTCTGGTGTTTCTGAAAACCCTAAATCAAGGTCCTCTTCTGTTAAATTGAGAATTTTCATTTTGATGTATTTACTGTAAATTGAGAAACAAGATCAACTATCATAGCCTTCTGACTCAGAACTAAAGGATCTTCTATTTGTTTCTGTATTAGAAAATCGGTGTAAGATCCCTGATGAAAATTTCCATCGAGATATACCATGCCGTTGCTTACTACACAACCATCGGGTATCTGAACAACCTCAAACCCAGGCAAAACTCCCGGATGAAAATCATAAACAGAGACAACTACCAAATCAGAAAGGAGGGCGAATTTCATGATTGAATCGTCACTCCTCCTCCTGTACCATCGCCTAGTGAAGGGAATCCTCCTAACCCGTGAGATGGAAACACAGAATTGTCGATCGTATAAAATGTAATACCTGTTACACTCACAACGCCGGTCGCTCCCGTAGCTCCTGTCCGGGGATCATACCTACCATCGTCTCTATCACGAAGGGTATGGAACCCGTCAGAACCATTGCTGCCTGGGAAAGCTACCACTATCTTAGTTGCGTCTGAATTTGAAACATAAGAAGCTTGTCCGGGTCCTCCCACAACGATCTTGAGAATCCCATCAGACTTGGCTGTAATCGTACCACGAACACCGCCGCCGTTGCCACCACGACCTCCGCTTGCTGGTCCTGTTCCTGCACTGACATTTCTACCAGCTTTGCCTCCACCACCTTTAATATGGAAGTCGTAAACTGCGTTCGGTGCACCAGTAAAAATCTGTAAACCAACGACGGCAGGATGGAAAAATTCAGTCAAGGTTCTTGTGTATGGCCTTGCTGGTTTCCAATTAAAACCATCATAAGTTAACACGTCGCCTTGTGTGGGACTTGCCACACTAGCACTTAAAGGTTTACCCCTCAATGCTACCACCGATGTTATATTTACAGGTCCTACTACATCGCCTGCAAGATTAGTTCCTGATAAATCAGTTGCGTTTGCCGCGTTGCTATATTTGATGATATACTTCAACGCCATGTTTTTTGGCCGGGTTTCTGAACCACCAGTGGGTTCTGTATAGTTAGTAGAATAAACCGGCGTATTATTTGAATCTATAGGATAATTCGAATTGTTGTTCGGGAGCAGACCGTCCGAGGTCCTAAACACATGACTATGACTCTTGAAAGAATCTTCCTGAATACTTCCAATGGTTCTTGTATCAGGATCTCGTCCAGTTCCATTATCTAGTCCTCTTATAAATCTACCACGTAAGTCAGGCAAATAAAACGTGTTACCGCTACCACCATAAGTATAACCTATAACATTATGCAATTGTTGATATGATGACACTGTGTATGGATCGCCATTACATTCTAACCAGTTGATAGGTAAAGCTGTACCCGCCCAAGGAAGTATTGATCCAATAGGCATCGCGTCGACTAATACATTTTTTAAAAAACTTGATGTAAAACAAAAACTACTTGTTAAAGCATGACTACTACTCAACGCATAGCTGCTACTTAAAGCGTAACTAGAGCTAAGAACTGTACCTTTTACATTGCTTGCAGTTACAAAACTTGCGGTTAAACTGTTACTACTGCTTAAAGCATAACTGCTACTTAAAGCATAACTGCTACTTAAAGCGTAACTGCTACTTAAAGCGTAACTGCTGCTTAAAGCGTAACTGCTGCTTAAAGCATAACTACTACTCAACGCATAGCTGCTACTTAAAGCGTAACTAGAGCTAAGAACCGTACCTTTTACATCGTTTGCAGTTACAAAACTTGTGGTTAAACTATTTCTTGACCAACTACTTGTTCCAAACAAACTGCCGGTAGCGTTATTTATAGTAGTTTTTTGTAATACTTCAAGATTTCCTGGAACCAGCCAGTCGTTGAAGATAATTTTACTCGCAGTAGCTGCATTAATACTATGACTACTACTTATTGCAAAACTGGCCGTAAAATATTGAGCCTGTGCAATGTAATTGTTCGGCGGTACTGGGTTTTGAGAGTTAATTGCGGCTGCGGTCGCACTACCACTTCTAACGATAGGAATAAAGTCCGTACCCAAAATTCGACTCGCGGTTATCAATTCACTAAATCTTACATTATTGTCACTCATATGTGTAAATTCAATTAATAACTTATAAATTGTCCGTGTTTGTAAATATATTCAGGTAAAGATGAATTATAGTATTGTTGTCTACCATTTGCGTAATAAACTCCCCAACTTAATATATTTCCCTTATTTGTAAATGCATAATATGCCCAATAGGACGTATACGCATTTCCTGATGTTACGTCAATTATTTTTTCATCCGCATCTAATTGACTTAAATCTACTTTCTGATAAGTATTTTCTTCTGTTGGGGTAAAACCCGCACTTTTATTAAGTCCTCTAGTTAATCTAGTAGATCCATTACCAGTGCTATATAATTTTCCGTCAGTGGTTAATACAATTACATCATTCATTCCGCTAGAATATGTAAATTTTGGAATCACTTTAGCTATTTTTCCTGCTATTTCATTGGCAGATCCTCCATTTGGACTGGTAGGTACATTTCTTACATTTATAGTATTATCTCCAATTAATCCAGGGTTATATCCCCAAGATTTTATGTTTCCCGTTTGTCCACTACCGGTCAATAATGCGATATATGTATTATAATCTCCAGTATAATAAGTAATGGTTGTAATATAACTCGCGGAAAAATTATTATCAGTGCCTGTAAGTTGTGTATAATAATATTTATTTGTAGTATTATTGATCCCCAATCTTCCATTGCCATTATAACCTACTCCCCACACCGTATTATCATTTTTTATAACAAATGTTTGAAGAGAATTCCTTTGATTATGTGCACCATGAACGCTTCTTACATTGGTTAATGACGACGTGGAGCTGCCGACTGTTTGTGACGCTTGAACCCAAGTATTTGAACTGTTCGTATTTCCTCGAGCAAGTGTTCCATAGTGATTAAGTCCGGCGCCATACAAATTTCCTGTCGTAGAAATCCAATACCAAGTTTGGCCGCCATTATAAATTTTTGATGCGGTTAAATTGTTGTTTAATATTTGTGTGGGTAAATAATAATTTGTATAACTATCATTACCAAATTGACCGTAACTTGCTTGATATCCACACGCATGTAAATTGTTTCCTGAGGAAGTTGCTGTTAAAATAAATAAATTTTGATCTTGTTCACCGCCTGCTCCCCCATTCACATCAATATCTATTACAGTTTTTCCATTTAATGTTCCCTTGCCTGATATTAAAAACCAAGGTGCTGTTCCATACTCGTTGCCATATGTCACTTTATTCCAAGTAGCAATAGTGTGGCCTTGTCCTAATTCACCATACGAATTTGCTCCTCTACCCAAAAGTGTTCCGTCGTTAAACAATATATAAGTAGCATAAGAGCCATTTATTAGTTTTTTAATAGTTTTGTTAGATGTATCCAATTTTGATATTGATGACGCGGCAAAGTTACCTATTAAATCAACACTAAATCCATCGCTCATAGCAAGCATATTATTGTACCCGTGGAAATTTCTAAACAAAAAATGATATGGATAATCAGGACGAGGATATCCAATAAGTCCCACTTTTTGATTTCTTGTTACAAAATGTGTATATCCATATTCACCGTACATTCCTCCGCCCATATTTGAACAGGTGCTAAACATTATGGCTTGATTGGCGTATTCTACAGAACTGATCGCTGCTGGTTTCCAAGACGTGCCATCATAAGTTAACACGTCGCCTGGTGCGGGATATCCCACACTATCACTTAAAGGTTTACCCCTCAATTTTATCACCGACGATTCCGATATATTTCCTATTACATCGCCCTCGAGATCGAGTGGGTTTTCTAAATAACTGCTACTCAACGCATAACTGCTACTCAACGCATCACTACTAATCAACGCATAACTGCTACTCAACGCATAACTGCTACTCAACGCATTACTGCTACTAATACTACTCAACGCATAACTGCTACTCAACGCATTACTGCTACTAACTGCGAAACTACTTGTTCCATAAAATCCTACTCCAGTTGTTATGGTTCCATTTCCCATACTCGCGGAGAAATACGCAAATTTAGCCGTTCCTAACGCTGCATTATTACGTAATTCAGTTCCGTCAAAACTAAGGTTAGGGGCAGAGCTTATTGTGGTTACGTTAGTACTCTTTCCATCGAAGGAGATTAAAATACGATTCTCATTATTGTTATTTTGTATATTAATTCCGGTGATTCCACCACTTCCCCCACTTCCCCCATTAAGGGCATAACTTGCAGTTAAAGCGTAACTGCTACTAATACTATTAGAAGCATGACTACCACTTAAAGCGTAACTGCTACTTAAAGCGTAACTGCTACTTAAAGCGTAACTGCTGCTTAAAGCGTAACTGCTGCTTAAAGCATAACTACTACTTAAAGCATAACTACTACTTAAAGCGTAACTACTACTTAAATCATAACTACTACTCAACGCATAACTGCTACTTAAAGCGTAACTAGAGCTAAGAACCGTACCTTTTACATTGCTTGCAGTTACAAAACTCGCGGTTAAACTATTAATTGGTATTAAAGACGCCGACAAACTGTTTACTGTTCCGATAAAATTATCTACGGAATTGCCTGGTCTGATAAAAGGTATTTTATCAGAACCAATTATGTTTTCCGCTGTAAACTGACTTATTTTAACGCCCATAATATTATCTCTGTATAAATATCATACAAAATCGTTTTCTATCCATTTTCCTATAATATAATGACCCAAACTCTTGTGTGGTATTTTTTCATATAAATTTGGATTTATTGAATGATATATACTGTCGAAGAAAATCGAATAAAATACCATATCTGGATTATATAGTTTTCCGTGGTTATATATTTTAAATTTTTTATGATTATGTATCATTTGGCCTACCATGCGATCTTCGCAACCACGCATATTTAAAGCATTGTGTCGATAATATTCGTATGAGTTTTTATAATTTTCAACCACACATTCTGCGGCCTTTTTTGATAAAAAATAACCTCCGCCCACGGCAAATTTATACAAATACTTATCTTTGAATTTTTGTTCATAAACAAATCCCTTTTTTTCGTAATAATCTATGTGGTTATTTACCGAAGTATTAATTAAATACCCACAATAATCAAAATTTTTATAATTTAAACATTTTAAACGTGAAATATCTACAAACGAATCGTCGTCACATTTGAAACAATATTCATATTTACTATTGAGAAAATACTTTAAAAATTCTACAGTTGTATAAATCAAATTTTCATAACCTATTTTAACGTCCACTACAATTTTATTTTCAAGTGGAAACTCTGTGTCATATTTTGAGACCACGTAATAATGTTCTACACCATCATACATTTTAAGTCTTTCTATATGATTGACTCGTAAAATGTTTTTGTTGCAACTATAAACGCCTATTAATGTATCATTCATTTTTTATGATAACTTTGACTTTTATGTTTTTCAATTTAAGCACTTTACAAAAAGTAAGGCGATGTCTACCGCCCATTAAATAAAATTTTCCAAATTTATCTACAGATCCATGAGGATATTCACCAATTTCTTTATAACCGTTGAGTTTTATGTCATGATATATTTCTACATATCTATCAAAATTATTTTTAAATTTATTTACTATAATTGAATCATAGTTTGAATTTTTCCCATAATTTATAAATTTCCACTCTTCAAAATAACTGTTATTGTTGGTTATTAAACAATCTGTTGGTGCCGCCAACCAATGTGTGAATGTTTTGTAAAAAGGTTCTTCTTTAAAATTAATTGCATATTTTGTCCAATCACCGTTTATATTAAAAGATTTTTGTCTATTTAAACAACTCTTGGTCATATAAGGCAAAAAAGGATGCCATAATATATAACTGAATATATCGTTTACGTTCAAATTTCTTATATCATAACACTCATCGATCAAAACTTGACCTAAACTGTGTCTTAAATTATGAGGAATATGATATCTATAATCAGACAAATTCATAGTAAAAATGGATTTGGTCTTAACAATTCCGGCCAATATTCATGGATTTCTTTAAAATTTTTAAAACCTGAAAACTCGTGGGTTTTTATTTGTTCAAGACAATTTAATACGTTTTTTATTTCAATTGAATTTATATCCTTCAATTCTTCGTATATTTTATCGCAAAATCCACGCATTATATTTTTCTTAAATTCTATAAATTTACTCAAATCATTATCAAAATAATTGCTTAAAAATATTATCGAATCTTTACACAAAATATAATTTTGACAAAACTCTCTATTCTCACCACTTATTTTTTGTAAAAAATCTATCTTTGTTTTTTGTTCATCCGCATAAATTTTTAACTTTTTGTCGTTTTCTTTAATATTATCCGACCACTGTTCATACGCATATAAATTTTTATCGGTAATAATAATAAATTTATCAGTAATAAGATCAAAAAACTCTTCGTCCTTGTTCTTTATTACATACGTCAAAATTGTATTTTTATCGTCCTTTATCTCACAACGTAACAATCTTGTCTTGGATATTTCATAACATTTTTTGTAAAACATATTTAAATTTGTAAAATTATTATTTTTTATATTTTTGTTCGATCAAAGTAATATTCGGTTTCTATAGTGTTAGTCCCCCAATGCACGATTAAATTATCAATTATAAATATAAATTGTATTCCCTCTTTAGTAAGCCCCTGATCTTCTACAGATACGTAATATCTAATATCATAATAGGCAAGATAATATTTTCTGCCGTGGTGTACGCCAAGATCGTAGCCGGAATTAAGATTTGTACGAGTATTGACTTCCGCAGAGTTATTTGTCGCACTGACATTAGAATTTACATACGTTCCAACGCTGGTAAAGTTTTTGTTTGCCACTGAACCACGGTGAACTCCGATTTTTATATTAAAACTAGATCCCGTACCTCCCTGAGCAATAACTGTTATTTTTCCATCGTTATTTGTTCCGTATTTCGCCGGCGATTCACCTTTAATCTTGACTTTTAATTTTAAAAACGCGCTGGTATTAAAATCACTCCATTTTAAAGGCTTTTTATTTAACACGTTTATTTTTTTACTAAATAAATATTGATTATAAATGTTTCCTAAATTACTTATTTTTGAATTAGGCATAGTATTTGAAGTAACACTAGAACTAGGATGGTTTTTAGCTAATTCATTAAATCGATTTACAGATATTGAAGTGCCTGTCGTTCCTTCTGTGGGAGTTATGTAAAAAATCGACATAATTCAAGTCACCTTATATTATTATCTTTAATTGTATTATCATATTTAATTCTATTATCATATTTACTTATATTTTTTTGAGTATGAGGTAACAAATCATATAGTTCTTTAATACAACCCAACAAATATGCAGTAATTTGTTCATAATCTACGGCTTTGTATCCGTCTGGACGTGTAATTACCGCAGTAGGAAGAATCTTTTCAATTTCTTGAGCAATAACACCCGTTGATTTTCCACTTCTTCCACTTTCAACCTTCCAATCAAAACTGTATGCATTTATAGTATCTAAATTTTTTAAATTATTAGATAAAACCACAATGTTTTCTTTTAATCTTTCATCCGATGTGCTAAACGCAATTATGTCACCACTACAAGTTATAGAACTTGCGCTTAAAAATCCCTTAACCGTTAAATTTCCATTTACTGTATTTGAACCAGCACCCAAATTGAAACTTCCGCTGGTAAAATTAATACCGCCTTCCTTTTTAATTTGTCCAATTATTTTACTACCAGATCTAAAATACAAATCGTTGTGAGTTATTATATTAGAATCCGATGTACTTGCACTAAGTTCCAATAACGTGTAATTTGGGTGGGCAATTCCAATTTTAGAACCAACACTGCTAGTTATACTAAATGTATGTGCACCAGATATTTTAAGAGATCCATTGGTTATTGTTCCGCCATAAGAATTTATAATTGGCAACCATGCGGTTCCATCTGATGTATATACGGATGATGGAGACGTTTCGTCAACTATTAAAGCTCCTTTCCACTGATTCGCGGGAAAAGATCCAGTCGGATTGTTAAATCTTAAAATAGAATTGGATCCACTGCTTCTGATCGTACAATCTGTTAGAATTGTATTAGAGCCAGATCCAAAAATGTGTCTAGATGCAGATATAGATCTAGAGATTGCTACATTTAACTCACTAAAAGACTTTTCAATTTTAAAAAAACGCGGGTCGGTTAAGGTAAATAAATTGGTGTTCTCCGGAATGTTAGGTAATAAAACATATCTGCTATCTAATGCCGAGAAATCTGGCGTTGTGACATTAAAACCCGCGTCAAATGTTGAGTTATTTTGTGACATATTTTTATGCGTATACTTTTATTTTCCACTTAGCCAAATCAATTTTCTGTAATGTGGATCCTGTAGGAGCAGAAACGTGTGGTACCCACGAACTTGTGTTTTTAAATGAAGCAGTAAAATTATTAGAAGTTGGAATAGTAGAAATACTTAAAAAAGGAGTAGAATATGGTAGAATACTAGATGTTGCAAAAAATGCACTTACATCAACTTCCTCTAAATTTCTATATCCAGCATCACCCGAACCTGTACATTGTAAAGTTACTCTTAGATATGCCGGTATCTTAATTAAAGATGTCTTGAAACTACCACTTCCACCTGACACAAGGCTGATTAAAGCAGAAGACGTAGTGGTGTTAGGTGCAATTCTTATACCACGATAATTTATTATTAATCCTGATGCGGTAGTTATAGCCACTAACATAGGTTTACTTATACTGGATTCTGAGATTGGTTCATTTATAGTTAATTCTCCCGAACTCGTTAAAAAGTAGACTGATCCAGTTTTTAGATTTTTTAACGAACCACCATCGTAAGTCGACGTATTACTATCATTACTGAAATCGGCAATACCTTGATAACATACTCTGATAAAATTACTACTACTATCTACTACGATTCCGATCGCTTCAGAACCACTCAGATCTCCTGATATAGAAGCGGTTACATATGTATAACTCGGACTCAAATTTTCTTTAACTCTACGTATTACATGTCCAACCTTAATTCCTGGCATAAATAAATTAGGGCTTAAATTATCATATACACCTAACGTGTTTTCTGCAAAATTAGCATAACTAGCTGTATTAGCATAACTGGATGTCAAAGCATTTCTAGCATAACTGGCTGTTCCCAAAAAAGAAACCGAATTGCCAAATTGACCCGAACCAGTATAACTTCCTGATGAAAAATATTTTCTCAATGTGTCTACAGTTACTCGTTTAGTACTTAATAAAGAACCACTATCCACTATGGGCATAAAATCGTCTATAGTCAATTGCACCAAAGACATTGTTATTAATTGTGATATTCTTATCGCTTGTGACATAATTTCTATTATAAATAGTTTAAAACCAAATTTATATTAACTTTTTACTTTTATATTATTTACATGATATATATTCGGCCAGTAATTAAAAAAATCATCAAAACTTGATGGTGGTCTAGAATTATGTGATGATGGTAAATAACCTTCTGTCACTATATAATATCTACTTCCCGATTCAATATTACTCATAATTTGTTCTTCTGTATAATTATAAAGACTTTCTAATCTAAATTCGCCATTGTTTTCGTATAAGATTGCACGCATAATTTTATTTTGTTTGAATTATTTGAAAACCATTACATGGACCATAAGTTGTTACACCAGATGCTGGTTTTGTAGCCCAAAGAATATTAATTTTTCCGTCATTTGTAGAGTGATCAGAAAATTTTACATATGTTTGATTTTCTACCCAAATAGGTTGCCCACCATTTCCAAAAGTATCAGGACCAATTCCTACACCATATGAATTTGTAGATTTTGAAGAAGAAGTTGATCCTGAATATAATGTAAAAGTTGAAGCATTGGCCAGCCATGGGTCGACATTATCTATTCCCGAGTATAAATAAACATCATAAGTGCCATTGTTTAATCCCGACATCGACACATATGTTGACTGATTGCTAAAAAGATATTGAAATATAAAACCAAATATTCCCGGATTAAAAGGTCCGGTGGCATCTCCATATAGACCGGCGGTCGATCCTATGGAAAGCGTAAGATTTGTTGAATTATTCCAAATATCTTTAAATCCTGTGATGCTGGTATTGACACATCTTCCTCTATTATAGACATGACCAGACTCATTTTTTATATCATGCGTTGAATCTGGTGCGGCCGTTACAATTACCTGTGAACATGTAATTGCTACAGGGCCTGACCCGCTTAAATTAGTGATGTTTTTAAATTGTGTTACTCCATTTGTATACGGATCGTTGGCAATAACGCCGTGAAAACAAAAATATATATTTAATAAATTTGTTTGCGAATATGGATAACTTTGCAATGGATTTAACATCATCATATTCTACGAGTTCCTTCAAATATAAGTTTTAATCCTTTTCCAGCAGTAGTACTTCCAACTTGATTTATATCCACCGCCACTTCTTGATGTTTATTTATATAATAAGTTGTTGACGCACTGCCAGATTTAACAGATCCACTAATTGAAGCGCTAATAGTTGAACCACCTATAATTCTAGCACTACATGTTATAAAACTTCCAACAGGAGCAGTATGAACATATGCGGTTAAAGCTGAGCCAGTCAAAGCAAATGGAAATATAAATTGTAATTTGTTACTTCCACTAGCAATATTACTAACTTCATCAGAAACGGCCACCATAAATTCAGTTAACGTCGTGCCATGCAACGTGCTGCCACTGATTGCTCCGCTTGCGCTGATGTTGCTTGCTGTTAAATTGGTGAAGTTGCCTATCGGCGACGTGACCGATGTGGTGCCATGCAATGTGCTGCCACTGATTACGCTGCTTGCACTAATACTTCCACCAACAATTACACTAGCGGTACTCACCACAAGTATATTTGATCTAGAAATTTCAGATGTACCGTTTCCAATAATAAACAAATCATTGGTGTTGCTTGATGCGACGTTAAATTTGCCCGAAACGTGTTGATAATCAGCACTCGCAGTGGTTCTAAATCCTTCAGCATGAGAGCCTGTGCCACTTGCCAAGGACGCGCTACCTTCAGCGTGAGATCCAAATCCACTTGCCAAGGACCCGCTACCTTCAGCGTGTGAAAAATCTCCAGTTGCACGTGTTCCAAATCCTTCAGCGTGAGCTGATAATCCACTTGCAACTGCAAGTCCTCCTTCAGCGTGAGATCCAGCTCCACTTGCAGTTGTTTGTAATCCTTCAGCGTGTGAATAATCTCCAGTTGCACGTGTTACAAGTCCTTCAGCGTGAGCTGCTAATCCACTTGCAATCGCCGATTGGCCTTCAGCGTGTGAATAGAATCCAGTTGCATTCGCGTAATATCCTTCAGCGTGTGAAAATTGTGCACTTGCAATTGTGCGATCTCCTTCAGCGTGTGAATACACTCCACTTGCAACCGTCAACAATCCTTCAGCGTGAGAGCCTTGTCCACTTGCACGTGTTTGAAATCCTTCAGCGTGTGAATACAGTCCACTTGCAGTCGTGTAATATCCTTCAGCATGAGAGCCTATGCCACTTGCCAAGGACGCGCTACCTTCAGCGTGAGCTGCTTGTTCACTTGCAACTGTTTGATGTCCTTCAGCGTGTGAATAATCTCCACTTGCAATTGTGTGCTCTCCTTCAGCGTGTGAATAATCTCCACTTGCAGCTGCGTTAAATCCTTCAACGTGTGAATAATGTCCACTTGCAATTGTTTGCTGTCCTTCAGCGTGTGAACCGCCTCCAGTTGCAACTGTGTTAAATCCTTCAGCGTGTGAATATTCTCCACTTGCAACTGTTTGCTGTCCTTCAGCGTGTGAATAATCTCCACTTGCATTCGTGAAACCTCCTTCAGCGTGTGAATAAGATCCACTTGCATTTGTTCTATATCCTTCAGCGTGTGAATACTGTCCACTTGCAGTCGTTTGGTTTCCTTGTATAAAATTACTCGCCGTTAAATTGGTGAAGTTGCCTATCGGCGACGTGATCGATGTGCTGCCACTGATTGAATTGATTACGCTGAAATTGCTTGCTATTAAATTGGTGAAGTTGCCTATCGGCGACGTGATCGATGTGGTGCCACGCAACGTGCTGCCACTGATTGCACCGCTTGCACTAATACTTCCACCAACAATTACACTAGCGGTACTCACCACAAGTATATTTGATCTAGAAATTTCAGATGTACCGTTTCCAATAATAAACAAATTATTGGTGTTGCTTGATGTAACATTAAATTTGCCCGAAACGTGTTGATAATCGGCACTTGCAACTGTTTGATGTCCTTCAGCGTGTGAATAATCTCCACTTGCAATTGTGTGCTCTCCTTCAGCGTGTGAATAATCTCCACTTGCAGCTGCGTTAAATCCTTCAACGTGTGAATAATGTCC
>Ga0194116_10001365_pt1 | contig 34952 bp, 28 predicted proteins | sample TA2MahsurfametaG_4_FD_148617 | JGI IMG/M metagenome (GOLD analysis project Ga0194116, IMG submission 148617) | Freshwater microbial communities from Lake Tanganyika, Tanzania - TA2015008 Mahale S9 surface | ecosystem: Environmental > Aquatic > Freshwater > Lake | place: Tanzania: Lake... | reverse complement strand
AAATCCAAATAATGCAAGATTACTTCCATCAATGGTTGGAGGAAAAAATATAAAAAAGAGAAGCAATAAAAAATCAACCAAAAAAATAAACAAAAAATCAACCAAAAAAATAAACAAAAAATCAACCAAAAAACATAAAATATCAGCCAGAAAATGATTTATTTTGCATGTGAAGGATTGTGCTTTGGTCACATGTCAAATGTGTCACATGTCAAATGTGTCACATGTCAAATTATCATAATTTTCCCTTGAAATGTATGTTATATCTTTCACTTTAAATAAAAAAAATTGAATACTTTCATTATGATGAAATTGAATTCAGAGTACACCTTCAAGTAACACTGAACGAAACAAATATGACCAACGTGAACCCAAAATTGGCAACCCTTATGCGCGTGATTGAGGACAACCAAGACAAAATGACCGAAGGAGAATATCTCGAAGCAATGAATGCTCTGGGCGCACTCCATATCCAAGTCCAAAATGCACCACCGGCAAGTCCACCTCCGTCTTACGCTGCATCCGCCGGACTGTTTACGCCTCAGGTGCCAGAAGTGATGAACGGCGATGCCGTGGAATCGCGTGCGTGGCTTCGTGTGCAAAAATGTCATCCTGACCCTTTCATCAACCGAATTTCCGCTGAAGAATGGGTACAGACCCCTTACGAAACCCGTTTTCGTTTACTGCGTGAAGCGACAGAACATCACATTTCAGAACGTTTGCTCAAATTATGTACCCCCGAACCGTCGGTTTGCCCGTTCATTACACGTCACGCGGTCGGACTCTGGAGCATGGAAGAAGAAGGCAACAAGCAATGGGAATGTGTGTGTGGCTACACTGGCAAAGTGAAGAACTGGAGAAAACACGAACAAAGCGAGCGTCACCAAGACTGGGCCAAGCATCGCACGGTAAGTAGGCGAAAAATTGAAAAAATGAAGGCGATGATTCGCGACGATGATGTGGGAAACTTTACCCGATTCGCTGGATACGGATCAAATCCAGATAACATTTACCCCGGTGGCATCCGATGCTATACTGTGTGGCAAGACCGCAATGAATGGACGCATCCTGAATTGTTTGCGGACTTTCATCGGAACCCAGCACCCGTAGTTACCTTGGACAAGGCTGGTAACGTGAAAGAAACAATGACAAGGTGGTTCGTTCCTCCCAGAAACATTTGGGCCATTCAGTATGTTCAGTAAGTATCTATTGCATCTGTGTTGTGTGTTGTGTGTGTGTGTGTTAAATAAAATAAAGAGGTGCGGGTACCTCATTTTTTATTTTTATTGATTTTTGTATATGAAAGTAATTTTACAAAAAACCACCAGGATTCATTATAATATAGTATTAATATAGTATAGTATAATGTCACAAGAGTCATTGGCTAGAGCATTGGGTGGATGGGATGAACCAGTAGATGGTGACCAATCACCTAGTGAATGGGGTTGGAGCACATCACCTACTGCTGCTCCTGCTGGATGGGTTGACTCGCCACTATGGGCGTTGAGGGGTTCAATTTCTCCAAGACAAAGATATCCTGAACCATTGAAAGTAAGACAAAGGTCATTATCACCAAATGAATTAATAATTTACAAAAAAATAAAATTGAAGTTGAAAATAAGTTAAACATTTTAATTGGTGTATTGTATCAGTCGTATCAATCAATGGTTGAAGACCTTAAGTCGTTTCGTTTATTTGATTTTCAAATAAGAGATGGTGTATTGAATAATGAAAATACGTCGTCGGGTTCAAGTGGGGGTTCAAGTAGAAAAGACAAAAAAAAGATGATAATACAGATGTTCGGTGTCAACGAAAGGGGTGAAACATGCAGCATCAGTTTAAATGATCATGAGCCATTCTTTTACGTGAAAGTCCCAGATTTATGGGGATTTGATGCCAAAACTGCTTTCATAACTGATTTGAAAAAAGTTGCGGGGCATTATTATGAAGATTCAATTTTAGATACACGATCAAAATTAATCAAACGAAAAAAATTATATGGATTTGACGGAGGAAAAGATCACAAGTTTATAATGTTGAAGTTCAAGAATTTGGCAACATTTAACAAAATCAAAAAATTATGGTACAACAAAAATGAAAAACTACAACTTTACAAAGGAACCCAACTATATGAAGCAAATATTCCACCATTATTGCGGTTTTTCCATATGAAGGATATGAGTCCATCCGGATGGATAAAAATTTTGAATGGAGATCCTGTCCCTTGCGAACAAAAAAATACAACATGCACATATGAATACATATTGAGTTGTGATGATTTTATTTCACAACCCGAAAAAGAGGCTGCAGTCCCATACAAGATACTAAGTTTTGATATTGAAGCTAGTAGCAGTCATGGTGATTTCCCGATTCCGATCAAAACTTACAAAAAGCTAGCAAGTGAAATTGTTGATGTTTGTTTGAAAGATGCATCTTCAATAACATATTCAGAAGTTTTACGAATGTTACAAACCGCATTTTATCATGATTCCCCTGAAAATGCAATGTTTACAATGCATCCAGATATATGTAAAATATTTCCCAAAAAAAAGGTAAATGAAAGTGAGGTAGTTTCAAATTTTGAACGCATGTGGAATGAACCAATAAAACGGTTGGTGGAAGAATCAGAACCGAAGATAGTGCACATTAATACCATTGAACGCATGTTTGAAAAACAGAAAGAAGCAGCAAGTCATGATAAAGAAACAGATTCAGAAATGGATGAAGATGATGAAACACACAGTGTTTATACAAGAACATCTAACTCAGTACCACCAGCTAAATATAACATGCCTCCTTCAACCTCAACCATATCCGAAATATTGAGGTCTTTGTTGGATCGTGAAACCAAAATCAATTATGTGAACAATGCACTGCAAGCATCATTTCCGGAAGTAGAAGGTGACAAAATAACATTCATTGGATCAACATTTATTCGGTGTGGTGAACCACGTCCATACTTGAACCATTGTTTAGTGTTGAACCAATGCGACACTCTGGCAGGGGTCCAAATAAAATGTTGTAAAAATGAAAAAAATCTTCTGCTTGAATGGACTAAATTGGTTCAAAAAGAAAATCCAGACATAGTAATTGGTTACAACACGTTTGGGTTTGATTACAATTTCATGTTTTGTCGGGCTCAGGAAAATGAGATTGAAGAAGCTTTTTTGAAATTGTCACGAAACGTTGATGAACTTTGTGGAAAACGTGATTTCAAAACAGGCCGGATTCAGATTGAAGAAACAAGCATTCTTCTGGCAAGTGGTCAATACGATCTCCATTACATTGGAATGACTGGTCGTCTTCAAATAGATTTGTACAATTACTTTCGCCGGGAATATAATTTGTCAACATACAAACTTGATTACGTTGGTTCATACTTTATTGGAGATAGTGTATCTTCAATTGAACATCGTATTGAAGCTGACTGTATGCATGATGGAAAAGTAACACGTGTATTCAGTAATAATATTACAGGATTGGATGTTGGGAATTTTGTTGAATTTGAAGAAACTGGGCATTGCAGCGAACCTTACAAAGACGGTAAAAAATTCATGGTGATTTCCATAAATCGCGACAATCACTATTTTGAAATTGGAGGACATGAAAGCCCGAATTTAAAAAAAAATGTTCGTTGGGGGTTGTCAAAAGATGATATAACACCTCAAGACATATTTCGGATGACAAATGAAGGACCAAAGGAACGTTCAATTGTCGCAAAATACTGTATTCAAGATTGCAACATTGTGCATCATCTCATGAAAAAAGTGGATGTTTTGACTGGTTACAATGAAATGGCAAAAATTTGTAGCGTACCGGTTAGCTTTCTAGTGACTCGCGGACAAGGAATCAAATTAACAAGCTATATGGCAAAAAAATGCAGAGAAAAACGGGTTTTGATTCCAGTGATTGACAAGGGTTCTTCTGAAGAAGGATATGAGGGAGCAATTGTATTGCAACCCAAACGTGGTCTATATTTAGATAATCCTGTAGCTTGTAATGATTATTCTTCACTGTATCCTTCATCGATGATCAGTGAAAATTTGTCACATGATAGCAAAGTGTGGACAAAAGAATATGACATCAATGGAACCCTTACACATGAAACTGGTGAAAAAGACTCAGAAGGAAATCACATCTATGATAACCTTCCAGAATACACTTATGTTAATGTGGAATATGATACTTACACGTGGACACCAAATTCACGAGGTAAGTTGATAAAAAAATTAAGTGGAAAAAAAATATGTAGATTTGCACAGTGTCGTGATGGAACCAAAGCAATTTTGCCTTCTATTTTGGAAGAATTACTGTCAGCACGCAAATCTACCCGTAAACTTGCAGAACAACAAACTGATCCTTTCATGGCAAATGTTTTAGACAAACGACAAAATGCTTACAAAATAACTGCAAATTCATTGTATGGACAATGTGGTGCAAAAACCAGTTCATTTTATGAAATTGATGTCGCAGCGTCAACCACCGCCACTGGACGAAAGTTGTTGACATATGCAAAACGTATGGTGGAAACTGTATATGGAAATGCGATCATTGACACAAAATCACACGGACCCGTAAAAACAAATGCTGAGTACGTTTATGGCGATACTGACAGTGTATTTTACACATTCAATTTGCAAACAATAGATGGAATTCCAATTCGTGGCAAATCAGCGCTTGAAATCACAATTGACTTGGCAAAACAGGTTGGTCATTTGGCTTCTTCCTTTTTGAAATCACCTCATGCTTGGGTTTATGAAAAAACGTTGATGCCTTTTGGAATTCTTCAGAAAAAACGATACTTCGGTATTCTTTATGAAAATGATCCCAATAAAGGAAAACCAAAAAGCATGGGAATTGTTTTAAAACGCCGTGATAATGCACCCATTGTCAAAGAAGTATATGGTGGATTGATTGACATTCTCACAAAACGTCAAAATTTACAAGAAGCATTATCTTTTGTCAAAAATTCATTACAAACATTAGTGAATGAAGAAGTTCCGATTGATAAACTCATCATCACCAAGTCATTGCGTTCCAACTACAAAAATCCAAAACAAATCGCTCATAAGGTTCTAGCAGATCGCATCGGAAAACGAGATCCTGGTAACAAACCAAGTTCTGGTGACCGCATCCCGTTTGCATATATTCATAGTCCAAACAAAAAAGCACTGCAAGGAGATCTCATTGAAACCCCGGATTTCATAAAAAAATCCAATTTGAAATTGAATTACTCTTTTTACATCACAAATCAAATTATGAAACCGGTTGCACAACTTCTTGCGCTAGTTTTGGAAGAAATCCCTGAATTTAAAAGAAAAAAAGCAAGATTTTTAAATGAAATTGAAGATCTTACTAGTAATTGGCAAGATACAGAAGAAAAATTACAAAAAAAAATTGAAGATATTCGCATGAATGAAATCAAAATTTTGATATTTGATGAATATTTACGACAAGCTGATAATTTGGCTAAATCAAACAAAAGCATCAAAGACTTTTTCAAAAAAACGTGATATTCAAAAAAATTGAAATAAAACATATGAAACATATCACACAAACATGACGAAAACATGCGACCTCTTCAACTTGTCAATCCCGCAAATCTTGAACCTGGTAAAACATATCTTATTGAATCCAAACGCCCGGAATATAGACATCTCAACTGCAAAGGCAATTTCATCAAAAATGAATACCCTATCGGGGTTTACGGGTGTACTTGCACACTTTTCAACAACGTGGTTGTAAGTGGCAACCGTCCTTACATCGACTTATGCCTACAAGACATCTATTGGAGTTACTACAAAGCTGATGCAGTTGAACAAGCATATATTGATTATGTCTTGCGTGAAATCACTGGTGACCCGTCATTTATCTTCACGCCACCCGTAAAAAATTGAATAACCTTGTATTCCAGTAAGTATTTTTTTTTTATACATTATTTTGCGAAACGTAATGAAAAATAATATGTACAGTTTCAGTCAACTTCATCTATTGATGGGGTTAGATGGGTTGATTGAATAGAGGAAGAAGTAGCAGGAGAAGTAGCAGGAGAAGTAGCAGGAGGAGGAACGGTTGTAGAGGAAGAAGTAGCAGGAGAAGTAGCAGGAGAAGTAGCAGGAGAAGCAGGAGGAACGGATGTAGATGAAGAAGTAGCAGGAGAAGGAACGGTTGATTGTGGTTGAGTAGAAAAACTTGGATTCAAAATATCAAATGAAATTATAATAGAATCATCATTTACAGAATTCAATTGAAACCCTGGAATATTTTGACTATTATTTATCAGTTCAGTGTAAATATTGTTCAAGTTAATGTCAGATGATGCAATAATTCCGGAAAGGTTGTTACGACCCGGAACCGGTTGAGACCTCTCATTATTCAATAAATTACACCGGCAAATCGGACATGTGTTGTTCATTCGCAACCAATTTGCAAGTGCACTTGGATTGAATATGTGACCACATTCTCTTATTCGGGCAACCCTTTCTTCCGGTGTGAATTCTTTTAAAGTAATGGAACACTGAGTGTTAAATGGATTTGTAATATTTTCAAAAATAGTCAACTCAACCTTATCATTCAATTGTGTTTGACTCAACCTTGGTTCATTTGGTGGATTCAACATATCAACCAACGCGTTTACAATACTTCTCTCAATATTTGTTCTTGGTTCATGAAATCGTGTACGATATGGATGTGTTATTTGTGGTGAGTGGTTCGGGTGTGAACTTTGTGGTTGTTGTGTTTGTGATGATTGTTGTGTTTGTGGTTGTGGTTGTGTTTGTGGTTGTGGTTGTTGTGTTTGTGGTTGTGGTTGTGGTTGTGGTTGTGGTTGTGGTTGTTGTGTTTCTGGTTGTTGGCGCAACTGGTGTGACGGCAATACCGTTTGTTGATAATTTAGAATTGCATTGAATGAGTGCTCTAATAGATCATGATATATATTGCTTATATTATTTGCAAACTCTGAAAAGGTTTGAATCAACTGGGAGTGTTGTTCAATCAGTTGCAAATAATTCAAATCGTTTCTTATAAAACGACCATTGTTTTGATTTCTTGAGCGGTTCATTTGATTTTAAATAATGATATATAAATGTTTTTAAGCAAAAAAATACATATATTCAATAATTATTTTTATTTTTATTGTAATAAAATTACATAAGCACATATTTTGTGAAATTTGCATTATGAGAACTATTGGTATGAAACGAATGCGTTCCCTTCCTCAAGACGTTCAACACTCGGTGTTGAGTCATTATGATGATGATGGCCCTGATCTTCGTGGTAAACACTTGACGGCGAGAGAGAGAGCTTTGATGATGTTACAATCATTCGTGGAGAATAACGAGGACATTCAACTGGCGACAAATCAACTAGGCCAAATTGACTCTACATGGATTGATTCTTTGAAAGAATACAATCAAACTGACTGCGATGAGTATAAACAGTTCAAACACCAACTTGAACTTCAAAGAACGACTCCAAGTGAACTGAAAAAAAAACTACTTGAAAAAGAATCAGAAATTGTTATGAAAAACGTCAAAAAGTTAAAACTATTTATGCGTAAATATCATTATGATTCATATTTGGTTGAAAAAATAATGCATAAATTAGGTTCAATAATTCGTGATTACTATAGAAGAGGTGGATTATTTGATTTTAATGAAGGTGCTCATCCAGAATACATTATGAATTCATTCATATATAATCCACAGAAACACGAAACGAGGTTCAAAGTTTTGCGAATTGATGGAAACCAAGTTGCATATCAACCATATCGCAATGATGAACCTAATGGCAATGCGAGAACAACTGGGCTTGATGAATTTCTAAAAGTAACAATAACTGCCCAAACTGATAGTGGATTTTGGAGAAGCATTCCGATTGGTGAAATTTATAGATTTTTTCCGGACCGTTCTGAATTTGATACAGATGAATCATATAATGAAAAGGTTGCTTATTATTTGGAACAATTGATGACAACATTTGCAAAAAAACCAGATACTGAATTTTTTTCGGTTCCATATATTCCACCTGCGAAACCGAAACTAAAAAAAAGCATGCCTGTGCCTGTGCAAACAAAATCAAACTGGGTGCAAGACGCGGATGGAAGCTGGGTGAGAGCTCCAAGTGGAGGTCGCAAAACTCATGACAATCGCCACAATAAAAAAAAGAAGCGTACTTACAAAACTCGTAAATAATGCAAAACCCAAATGTAAAAATAATAACAAACAATCACGATGAAACCCGCCTAGCTACTTTTTAAGCAGCAGCTTTCTTAGCAGCAGCTTTCTTAGCAGCATTCATGCTATAAAACTGGTCATTTGTGAATCCTTCATGAGCTACACGGTTGAAAAACTGATTCAATTCATCCATCCTTGTAAATGTATTAAGAACAATGTATCCCTCTCCATTAAGTCCGTTTTTACCAACTGATTTTCCTAATTCATTATTAGCAAGAAGTATTTTTCTCAATTCTTCCCCCTCTCCTAAGGAAAGTAGTTTTATCCGAAGGTCGCTAACATGTCCTCCTAATTTATTTATGTAGGCATACCCATTATCATCCTGGGGTTCTAGGCGGACACAATAAGAATCGTAAGCCATTTTTTTTATGAATACTATGAATGCTATGAATACTATAATAATCATATTAGAAAAAAACTGTTTTCAATTTTTTTTTAATATCATTGTGTGTCTTGCCGAACCATGTCTGCAATAAGTTTATTGAATGAAGTGCGCGGGTACCATCCTAGTATGCGATTCGCTTTGGATGCGTCGCCCAACAATACATCTACCTCCGTAGGCCGGTAATACTTTGAATCAATAAAAATAAGGTCTTTACCGGTAATTTCATCGTATCCTACTTCGTTGACGCCCGCACCGCGCCATTTGATTCGGAAGCCTCCCATGCTAAATACTAACTCAATCATTTCACGCACGCTGTGTGTTTCCCCCGTGGCCAGTACGTAATCGTCTGGAACCTCCTGCTGCAGCATGAGCCACATACCCTCCACATAATCCTCCGCATTGCCCAGATCTCGCTGCGAATCTATGTTTCCCATCACCAGCCGATCAGTTTCACCTCGCAAAATTTTTCCTAGTCCCAGCGTGATTTTACGTTCCACGAAATTGTGGCTGCGACGCACGCCACCATGGTTGAAGAGGATACCGTTGGACGCGTGCAAACCGTATGCTTCGCGGTAATTCTTGACGATCCAATAAGCAAACAACTTGCCAACTGCATACGGCGAGCGTGGATAAAACGGCGTGGTCTCGTTCTGCGGCATCTCCTGCACCTTGCCGAACAACTCACTAGTGGAAGCCTGATAAAACCGGGTCACCGCACCTAATTCATTGTTCTGGATTGCTTCAAGAATCTTCAGTGTACCGAATGCATCTGTGTCAACCGTGTATTCTGGCATCTCAAATGAAATTTTCACATGTGACTGCGCGGCTAAGTTGTAAATTTCAAGACGTTTCATTGTTTGGTGTAATATTTTGATTTGATTCAGAACTTTGTAGATACATGCACCGTCTGTAATGTCGCCATAATGCAGCATGAGCGCGGGATTGCGAATCAGATGTTCAATCCGACTCGTATTAATTGTAGATGAGCGTCGGATCAAACCATGCACCAAATAGCCTTTTCCCAAAAGTAGATCGGCTAAATAAGACCCATCTTGGCCGGTAATACCAGTAATGAAAGCAACCCGATTGGAAAATAACATATAAATAATATGTAATTGTTATTTGTGTTTAATTATTATTTTTAAAAATATATATATATATTGGTCTCATGTGATGTGATGTGGTTAGCAATATATAGTTACATTTACATGCAAATAAAAAAAATTGAAAGCTAATTGGTGTCGGACAAGTGAACCATCAGTGCTATCCCAACGAACTACGAACAATGCAAACTGACGTGACTCTTCACATGAACATGGGTTTCATGGATGGAGAAGAAGAGAGAAAAATGGAAAGAAATGAAGCCGAAGCTAATCTGGAGGACCTGATCCGGCACATGAAGGACATCATGCCCGACGTGGACGACCTGGACCTGGAAGACAAGATTCAAACCATTGAATTCAAATCATTGGAAGTGGGTGAATGGAGTTCGCGTGACCGTGGAACCTGGGCTGCATTGACGACCCCCCAATCCACCCCATACCCATACAACCTGCAACTGACAGTGACCCTGCACCACAAAACCCCGCAGTCGTATGCAACAATTGCTCAAGTAATTGAGGCCATTTACGAGAATGGCGCCAACTTTTCATTCACCCCCGACGCGGAAGACGCAATGCCCCACCGCGTCCTCTACCCCTACAGCAGCATCGGCTACGACGGATACGAACTTGGCGAAGGATGCCCCGAATCACAAGAAGAAGACGAGGTATGAATGTTTACTGTTTACTGTTCGCGCGCTACTAACACTTTTTTCTTCTGCTTTTTATAAAAATTATTTATTAGCATTAGCAGTATTATAACTCGTTACAACCTTGTTCATGAAATAAATTCCATTCCAAAACGTTATCAATGCCGTTAAAATATAACCAAATTGTTCAAAATATCCGGACAACTGCGTATCCTTGTACAAATTATACACCAACAGCGTGAGCACCGAATGAGAAATGCAACCCGGGGCGCGAATCCATAAATTAATTATAGCATTTACCTTCTTTTCAGAGAGAGCATCTAATTTGTCATTCTTCACCAAAAATAATAAAAAATAATCCACTATTCCAGGAAAACCCGTCGTGAAAAATAATGAATAATTTATCAAACGACCTGTATCATACTGATGCGCCAATGCTAATGCTAATCCCATCAACATGTGATGCAACCAATCATCCGGTTTAAAATACTTGTGGTAACAATACACGTGATAAGCGTGAAGCGACGCCGTGACAATCGACGGTAAAACGCTTACATTTTCTGTAAGAACATTTCTGAAATCTGTAAATGTAGTTACCACGTCTCCACACGTTAAATACGAAATGAATACATTATTTACTCCATGTATCAAATAATATTTTCCCTTGTATTTCTGCCCAATCAACCCATCAACCCCTACATACATTCCAAAAATTCCAATCAAATATGCGATATTCATAAACATTCCTGTTTTTTCAACATATTCTTGATTCTGAATTAATTGCTGCATTTTACTGTTATCGCGCGTTGTCTTATTGTTATTTTATACATCTATATCTAAATAGTTTTATATATAAAATTTCCACAACTTAAAAAAGAGTACCGCCCTCTTAAAATTAAATAACACAATAAAAATGAACAAATCATTAAAAATGTGTAATAAAATAAAATAATCTGTTACCTAAAAACAAATGTGCATGATTTTACTGTCGACTGCGACCACGACGAGATGTGCGACCACGACGAGATGTGCGACCACGACGAGATGTGCGACGATTGTGACGACGTTTATGCCCACCGCCTTCTGCCGCTGCTCCTTGTGTTACCTTCTTTGCTTTTGCTGCTTCTTGTTCTTCGCGCATTTCGTCCTGTTCATCAGCAAGAGTTGCGAATTCGCCATTCCAGTCGTCCCAATCATCTTCCCATGACCCATAATATTTTGGATTTTCTTTTTTTAATAAGGTCCTATGAAAATTATTTTGAAGTTTTCCATATTTAATCCACTCATTTAAAATTATGTTTTTAAAAAATTTAGGATTTTCTCCACTCTTATTAATTTGAAACAATCTTTCAAAAAATGGAAACACATTAAATTTAAATTCTCCTTGAATGGTTCTGCGTACTTCACATGGACCATTGTTGAAACATTTAATACCTCTAACCTCTGAACGTAATCTGAAATCTCGTGTAATTTGGGCATTATTCATATTCATAAACTTAATCAATACAGCAACTACATTTTTTAAAAATTGTTGTATTCGTACATATATTTTACTTGTAGGATCCAATCCACCTTGTGCAACTCTTATCATAAATGGTTCAATGATCATTTCATTACATTTTCGAGTAAAACGTTCATCAGAATATTCAAATTCATCATCAAGATGAGGGGGGTGTGGAATAAGTTCTGGAACAAAATTTTCTATTATTTCTCTTAAAGGAACTAAAATTGGAGGTAAATTTGGTGTAAGTTTTAATAAATCAATAAACTGATTCGAAATTTCGAGTAACCATTCTGGATAAGAACGTAATGGTTTTACCTTCCAATGTACTTGTCCAAAATTAATAACTATAGGGTCTGGTAATAATGCTGATATTGCTCCAACAAATGCTCGTTCACCAAATTTGTCTTTAAAGAAATGAATACTTTCTATCACATCATCTTGAAATCCATAATCTGTTAATCCTACAATTTTCATACGCATATCTTTAGGTAACCCTTTTTTTATAAGAGACTTTGTTGCAGTATTTCTCATATCATTAACATGATTTCTGAATGTTGAATAATCAGATGATGACATTTTGTTCCTAAATATCTATACTATACTGTTATATATATAAAATATGTCATCCTCTAAGTTCGCTGTAACATAAAAAAATTGAAAGCTAATTGAACAGACAAACAGGATGCAGTGACCCTGTCAAAGAAATGACGACGACGATTTGCAATGCAAGTATCACAAAGTTTTCCAACGAAGACTTGTGGGCGATGGCACATGGCGACCAGTCCTACGTGTTTGACGACGACTATGAAGACGAAGAGCCCAATGAAACCCCGCACATTCCCTACATGAACCTCACAAAAGACGAGCGTGACAAGAAGAGCACCCAATTCAAGTTTGGCCTGTGCGCACATTGTGATGCAGGTCTTGACGACGAAAGCGAGTTCGTGTGCGAGCCCCGCGCCCTCGGCTTCTCTTGGGTGATGGCATGCAACGCGTGCCACGACTACTACCAGCAGCTGGCTTACAAGAGAGGCTGCGGAGGCTGCAACTGAAGAATTACCCGAAGACCTGAAGACCCGAAGATAAAATCGTCTGCATGATAGATGAGGGTCACCATCCATCATGCAGGCGTGGTAAGTATATGTGTTATGTTTTACTAACTTTTTTCATATTTATATACGTAAAAATGGTGAGCACGAAATCATAAATATCTTTTCCCAAAATCTCATACAATAAAAAAAAAATTGAAAGCTAATTCGGACGGACAACCCGAATGCAGTGGCCCTTGATAAGGAACAAAATGCTGAAAACGACGACAAAGACGACGAAGACGACCTCCACCCAAAAGCCGAGATGGAAATGGAGTGGCGACGATGAACCTCAGTCATACTACGACCATCACGACAATGACACAATGACTCTCAGCAGAGATCAGGTGAACTACATCCGATGGTATCATGCCCACGCCAACACCACTTGGCACAATACAGATGAGGATTGAAGACCCGAAGATAAAATCGTCTGCATGATAGATGAGGGTCACCATCCATCATGCAGGCGTGGTAAGTATATGTCAAGTTGGACAATAAACGGAACCAAGTGGGAGTAAAACTCACCGTTTCCCAGTACGGAACTGGCATAGCATGCAGTGGTTTAGCATGCATTTTTTTTCTTTATTTTGGAAATCCGGGAAGAGCTTTGCTGGGACCGCTGAAAGGACCACTTGGGCGACCGGCCAGATTGAGTCCAATAGCATTTGCTTCAGAACGAGTTAGAGCACCGGCGTTGTTGGCGGCGTGTTGGGCCGCGCGGGATGGATTCGCCAGAAATCCAGTGTTTGCGCTAATTGTGTGGCCACCAGACTGAAAAGTGGGACCACGAACCCCATTTGCAGATCCACCAAATGGAACTCCTGAACCAGGACGAGAAGAAGATGAGCGAGACATTCAAAGTTGGTTATAAACTATTACAAAGATTTTTTTTTAAGTTCTTAATAATCTAAACTTAATAATCTAAACTTAATAATCTAAACTTAATAATCTAAAAGTGTTCAATTATAAACCATACCTTTCTTTTGTATTATTATATTCATTCAAAATATCAGATGTACTTCTTAATGATTTGTAAATTCTAAATTGACCCAAATTGGCATCCATTTGATATGAATTCCCCCCAATTGACCCAATCCACCAAGTTTGGTTGGTTCCTATATTCGCTACTGGTGTTCCTCCAGTTGCAGTTGCAATTTCGGTACCATTCTTGTAAAACTTAATAGTTCTATTTGTTTTATCAAAAACATATGCAATATGTTGCCACTGATTTTCAGTAATTGCATTTATTGCCGTTGATTGGGATCCACCCGAACTACCATTACCTGCTTCAAAAGTCATTGCAAGATTTGTTGTATTCCAATTATTCCAACTCATTTTGAATCCATTTGTTGCAGTGTTGGCGGCTGCATTGGACATCAAACTATTTATACTATATTCATTTCTTGGATAAACCCAAGCTGTTGTTGTAATTGTATTTCCAAAATTATAACTATTAAATGAGATTGTATCAGTACCACCATCGAAATTAAAGACACCTTGGGCCGTTGCACTTTCATATGCAACACCACTCAATGTGCCAGTGGTGCCTGAGATGTTACCATCTGTTCCAATATTTGTTAATGTTGTTCCTGTCCCAACATATGATGATGTATTACCTGGGTCATAATATATTTCAGCGGTATTTGTGTATCCGGTAGGTGTTGGAGTACTAGATGGGGTTGGAGTACTAGATGGGGTTGGAGTTGGAGTTGGAGGAGTTGGTGTACTAGTTGGTGTTGGAGTTGGAGTTGGTGTACTAGTTGGTGTTGGAGTTGGAGTTGGTGTACTAGTTGGTGTTGGAGTTGGAGGTATTAAAAGCGGTTGAACAGCCGATGGTTCGCTTTCACGTGCATATGAGTTGGCTTCTGCAACAAAGACAATGTTCAGTGCAGTTGAATCAATGAGACGCGTTTTCAGAGTTAATGTTGCGATTGAGTTCAAAATTTGAGAGTTGAATATTGTAACATTGCTTGGAAGTGTTTGAAGATTTTCTCTCAAAACTTTTACACTGGTTACTTGTGTGTTCACGTCATAAGCAAAGGTTGAGGTTTTTATGCTTTCATACTTAAACACACGAGCATTGCCTCGGTTATCATTTACGTTACTGGTTGTTCCATCATTCAGAGGAGACCCTACAATAAGAGTTGTTCCATCATCAGACAACGCAACTGCTCCAGACTGGTCATTTGTTGATTCACCATAAATAGGTGATCCATATGATACCCATTCGGTTGCATTCCATTTATATACTTTTACCATTCCACGATTGTCTAAATCATCATCGGTTAACGCATCATTAAAAGGTGAGCCAATTGCAAGAACATTGCCATCATTTGATAAATTCATGTATCTTCCGCTAGTGTCATTTGCATTCACACCATAAATGGTAGTTCCATGTGGCAACCAAGTAGTTCCATCCCATTTAACCACCTTTACAGAACCGCTGTTAGTTGCGTTTGTATCGTTGTGTGTTGCACTGATAGCAAGCAATATGCCATCACCGGACAAACTTACAACCGTACCAAACTTGTCACCAGGTGATTGCCCGGTTAAAGCTCCTCCCCTTACTAACCATTCTGTTTCGTTCCAATAGTAGACTTTGACTTGTCCACTAGTTTGATTTTGATTTGCGCTTTCACCAACTGCAACAACATTTCCATTGTAGGACAAACTAACAGAAGTTCCTATCATATCCAATGAATTTCCCGCAATTTCATTTCCCATTTGTAACCATTGCGCCCCATTCCATTGATAAATGCGAACATGTCCTCTGTCGTTAGTTTGGTAACTAGGAGCACCAACTGCAATAACTCCACCATTTCCGGAAATGCTAACATAAACCCCACTTATCCCATCGTCATCCATTACGCCATTGATGTCATTTCCCATTTGTAACCATTGCGTCCCATTCCATTGATACACGCGAACATGACCAACCTGGTAACCATTATAAGGACCTGAAATAACAATCCTGTTCCCGTCAGAAGATAATTCTATACTGAAACCAAATATATCGCCAGTATATTCTCCGTCAATGTCATTACCACGCTGCAGCCATGTTACGCCATTCCATTCATACACACGAACATGACCGCTGTTTGCACCGGTTCCATCATTCATTTGAGCTCCAATTGCAATAACATTTCCATTTCCTGAAATTGCCACACTTTCTCCACTACGGTCGCCCGAATATTCACCTATCAAACTATTGCCTATTTGGTTCCAATCATTTTCAAAAACGTGGCTAGGCGCTGATCTTATCACTGGTTGTGTAAATTGTTTCAACAATATAGCAGAAGAAGATGGATTACTTTCACGACCTTGTGAATTTCCACTTGCCACAACAACAACGTTCAATGGTGAATGAGAATCACTGAATGAAATGATCAATGTTGCGGTGGTTCCTGAAACGTCATTGTAAACAACTGTTGCGCCTAATGGCAGAGGTGACATGTTTGATTGAAGCACATTGACGGCGGTAACCCCCGATTGAATGGTATACACTAAATCCGCGTAGTATTGGGTTGAACTCACCGCAGTGTAAGTGATGCTTGCCGCCGATACCGGTTGAGTGTATTTTTTCAAAAAGGTTTTGGAAGTTGTTGGATCGCTTGCACGACCATTTGTGTTTGAATTTGCTATCACAACAAAGTTCAATGGAGAATGGGTATCGCTGAATGTTATCGTGACAGTTGCAGTTGTTGAACTGGTTTTGTTACTAGTAAATGTTATTCCCGCATCTAGCGATAGCAAATCCGGTTTAAAAACGGAAAGTGATGTCACTTCTGATTGAATTGAATAATTCAGTGTTGCAGTGTATGGATTATTTCCTGACAGTGTTTCAGACAACAAAACTGGAACTTCAAACTGTTTCAACAATGATAATACATTTGAAACTGAGCTTTCTCGTCCATTACTATTTGCGTTTGCTTTTACAACAATGTTCAATGGAGAATGGGTGTCATTATATGTTACGGTAACTACTGCATTATTACCAGAAATATTTACTGTACTGCTAGTTCCACTTGGCAAACTCAACAAATTTGATGTCAATACACTCATTTCAGTTACACCTGATGAAATTGTGTAATTCATGGTTGCAGTGTATGGACTGACTGAAGAATAAACAACACTAGATAAAACCGGTTTTATATACTTTTTGATAACTGTGAATTCTTGTGATGTAAATAGACTTTCTCTTCCCTTGTTGTTTGTGGCGGCTTTAATGCGAAAAGTTAATGGTGTAACACTATCTGGAAATGTCATATATAAATATCCAACAGTACCGTTTACAACAGTCTCACTGTATACACCTACTGGAAAAAAACCCCCAAGAAGATTGGAACTAAAATGTGTAACGTCCGGATCAATTGTAAAATAAATTTCAACTTGATAGGAAGAAGGATAAACTTGGTTTGTAAAAACTGGAATTGGAAATTGTTTGATATCATTTATGATATTGGAAATCACAAGAGAATCGCTTGGAGAAAGGGTAGATGTTCCGAATACATGAGTGTTTATTTGATTGGACCCAGTTCCAACCAAACTTCGTAAATATGTGATATTAAAAATGGCACTGTTTCCAGACAATGTAAACCTATTTGAACCAAGCGAAGTTGCACTTGAAAATCCTGAAATTGTCACATCCGACGCACTATAGCTACCCAAGTTGAACCGTATTGTAGGACTAAAGGCCTTAGTTGTTACTGTTAGCATTTGAGTTATTATTTGTGATGCAGGTGTGTTGCTGTACATTGTTTGATTCCATGTGGTTGGAGCATATGGGGTTACCACCGTTGGCATTGACTGTTTATGAATTGAACGAGTTTCATTTGGTGCAAGAACGGTTACACTTGGAGTGTATGGTTCCAAGAAAAGACTTGAATCTAATGCAGTCACCACGACATTAGTTTTGTTTGTAACATAAAAACTTATATTGCCATTGTATGCAATCGTGAAGGTGAATGAGTTGGAGATGTCCAATGCCATGTTGTTGAATGTATTCGTTTGATTTCCAACACCTCCCATTACTGTTGCATTTTTTTGATTTTTATCAAATGTTATTACAAAAATGTGTTTCACTTTTGTTACGTTGTTACTTCCATCATACTCAAATTCCAATGTACTAGATTTAACAACTGGATCAATCAAACGAATAATTTTTTCATTCACAATACCATTGGGTGCTAGACCGGATGTAGTAAAAATTGACACTATCCCAGTTGATGTTTGTGCCAAAGTTGTTCCATTTATTACAGTATTTTCAGTGTTCAATGTTCCTCCAATTATTTTAAGAACACTAAGTTGCGAAGTCAAGTTGTTCATTTCATTTGTCAAAATTGATGCATTAACATATTCTGCGCTTGTTGAAGTTGTATTTGCTTTACTTGCAACAACATTTGATAAAGAAGTATAACTGGTTAAATTCGCTCTTTGAGACAAATTAGTTGATAGTGATGTAATGGTGCCGATTTCAACTTTACTTGCCAAAGCAGTTGTAACTGATCCTGCAAAATTATTTTGATTATTCAACGCTGCTCCCAACTCAGCTAATGTATTCAATTCATTCGGTACCCCGCTTCCAAGGGTGGATGATATTTGAAAGTTCAAATTTGCAACGGTGGTTTTTTCAGCGATACCAGATGCTGCAGCAGACAAGCTGTTTGAAGTTGTTAACAATGAAACATTCATAACACTGAACGAAGTTGACAAAACGCTTGAACACGAAGAAAAAGCAACACTCATTGAAACACTTTGATTAGAAACATTTGTGCTCAAAACATTTGTCACAGACGACAAGGATGAATGTACAAAACTGAGAGATAGCGAAAAAGAAGCAAGAGAAGTTGTTTGATTTGCAAATTCAGAGGAAATTAATGTGCTCAAAGATGATTGACTTTGAGATAACCGAATTGATTCAGATATCAACAAGCTATTTACCGTTGAAATTGATGCGGAGCCTCTAATTAAATCATTGGAGATGTTTGTTGACAAAGATGAAATTCCTGATTCAATCACGCTATTGATGGATGACAATGATACCGATAAAGATGTTCTGGAAACGCTGGCATTACTTATTTCATTGGACAAACTAATTGAATTATTTGAATTCACAGTAGAAAGTGACACAGTTGCAGAACTTAAATAATCGCTCAAGGATGTTACATGACTCACTCTGTTGGAATTTTCATTTGATAAGTCATTAGAAATATTTGTTACAACCACCATGACACTTGCAATTTGATACAGACTTGGATTGGCAGTGAATTCATTTGCAATTTCAGCAAGTGTATCTAAATTAGAAGGAGCGTTGTTTTTTAAATTAGAAATTGCAACACTTAAATCAGAACTTGCGGTGGAGATTGTATTTTTTAAATTAGAAGAAAGCTGAGATACATTTGTAGAAACAGATGCATAATTGGTTGTTAAAAGACTTGAAATGGAAGCAACCATGCTAACATGATTTGAAACTTCATTCGCTGCCACTTGGCTCAATGATGAATTCAAACTTGTACATTTAGAAATGACTGAACTGGCGAGTGTTCCCAAAGAAGATAATTCATTCTGATTTGATTTTTGATTAGAAACAGAATTGGACAGTACCAAATTTTGAGATTCTCTTGCCGAAACTTCAACCGAAATTGAAGTGGACAAACTGGTTAGTGCACTGCTCATTATGGATGACTCTTGACCAACCTGAGAGGAAACCGTTGATACATTTGCACTGACAAGAGATGTTGTAGTGGATACTGTTGTTGAAAGTGAATTTACATTAGAAACTCCCAAACTGACTTCCGTTGACAAACTATGAGTTAAAGTTGAATCAACCAATGAAAGAGAGGCTGAAGTTGAGTTCAATGTAGACAGTTTGGTTGATAATTGATTACTACGTTGAAAGGTTTCAGAAGAAATTTCACTACTGAGCTGTAAATAGTTTGTATTGAGGTTTGAAACTTCTGATTGAACAAAAGTTGATATGGACGCGTTTTGAGACAACCCTTTTGATTTTTCATTGCTTAAAGCAACGCTCAATGTGGAATCATTTGCCACCAATAAAGCATTAAAAGATACAACTTTTGATTCAGTTTGTGAAAAATCAACAATTCGGTTTGAAATTTCGGATGAAATTATTGGACCTAAATTGTTATTCATGCTATTCAAAATGGAACTTACAGTGGTTACTTGTGAAGACAATGATGAAACTATTTGAGAATCATTGATGGTCTCATTGCTCAAAATGGTACTCAAAGATGAATCTGAAACTGCATACGATGAGACAAATGTGCTCAGCACAGTTGATAACGACAATTCATTTGATACACGGGTGCTTACCATGTTGCTGAGTTTGGTTGATAACGCACTTGCACCATTTACCACTGTGGACGTGAAAGACGGATCATTGTTGGTTGCAGTTGTTACTTGTAAAAGTGTACTCATAACAGTTCCCATGTCCCCTGCAAGGTTTACAATTTTTGAGTTGACTGATTCTTCAACCTCAATCAACGCACCACCAATTTTAGGATTAACCGCGAAAGTTACCAGTTGAGTGGTTGTTACTTCATTCAAAAAACTTGCATTTCCAGAAACATTGAAACTTCCTGTTACAGTCGCATCTTTCATTACTCCTGTTTGGATTGAAGCATTGCTTATCAGTGCATTTGAAATAGTTGCACTGTTCACGCTAGCCAATGGAATGGTTGCTGTTCCAGTGATGTTTGCATTATTAACGGGAGCTTTCAGGAGATGAATCGCATCATCGCTATTTTTTCTATTTTTTATTTCTTCGTTCAAATTATTTGTTAAATCTGACAAATGAGAAACCAAATTTGAAGTCACACTGTTTCCAATTACAATGTTTGTTAATAAAACACAGTTGTAAAATGCCATTGTTCCAATTTCAATAATGTTGTCAGGAATATGCAACGTGCCTTTGAGTTTTACATTTGCAAATGCTTTTGTTCCAATGTGTGTCAAATTTGTTGTGAGAAAGTTTGGAGTTAACACATATTCACTGAATGATGTTCTATTTTCAAAAGCAGAAACCCCAATATGAGTTATCCGATGTGCATCATTCACGTTTCCGTTCCCATTATACTCCACATTATTACCAGCATAAACCAATGGAATTGTTGGAAACTGTCCCCAATTTTCCAATGTATTTGGGAATTTTGTTGGATTTACTCCAACAATGGACAACGTTTTGTCGCTTGAAGAGAGTAATACGTATGTAAAATTTTCATCAGTAATTGTAGACATACCTTATATCATTTAATTATATAAAAATAAATGATTTTTTTCTAAACACTTCCTCCACGATTGAAATATTCTTTCCGAAAATCCAACATATCGCCATCAGGTATGCGTTCCCCCTTCATAAAATCTTTTGGTGATTTTGTTTCTTTAATCAAATTTACAATCATATACAATGAGTACATTCCACATTCTGTATTTTGCTTTTGATGTGCCTTTTTGTTTTCAAAATATTTGAATTTTATTCCAAGAAAATCACCCTGTTGAATTACATTTTTTATAAACTCTTTCACTTCTTTTTGTGGAACATCTCCTGTACTATCAAAAAAGAAAATATAGTTGTTTTTAGGATTTATGTTTATGAATAGCGACACCCAATGCGAACCACTTTCTGTATGGTCATCTGTGTTCAAAATTATTCCAATTTTGGTTGTTCCTAAATCAATATATCTTTTAAGGTTGAAATTACACAGTTCTTCCCAAACACATGTTCCATTTTCAGTTTGAGAAGAAAAATCAATTGGAGATGGTCCTAAAAATTCAAATTTTGGATACTTTTTTTCATACTGTGTCATAACATTGGTTATGTCATCACTTGTCAACCACTTATCCGGATCATTATTCCAAGATTTAGGAGCTTCTGGTGCAAATATTTCCATTGATTTATTTGGATCCAACTTCAAAATTTTTTTCATCCAACATGCTTCATTAGAACAATTCTTCATTTTTTTTTTTAAAAGTTTCCATATCTCTTTTGGATCGTTTGTTTGAATCTTGTCATTCTTATTTTTAATATTCCAAACATCTCTCAATGAATGTAACGTATCATTGTCATAACATGAAAACATGTTTTTTTGTGCAGGCGCACAATTCAAACGTGCAAATGTGTAACGTTTATTTCTTGTATTTTTTTTGTTGTTTTTTTTTCTTGAACGCATAATCCCAAGTAACTATATATTGTTTGGAAAAAATCTTTTCTTACAATTTTTCCTGGATTTTATCTGGTTTGATGTTTGGGTTCGTTACATGGTTCTGGATTCCTTGTCCAGTTTGTGATTTTATCTTAATGTCTTTAGTTTTGAATCTTGGATCATCCAAATTTATTTCTTTGTGTTTTGGAATAATTTCTCTCATGGGCACATACGCTGTCTTTTTTATTACATATGTGTCCAAGGTTGGAGGACCTGGTTTGTATTTCTCATTCGTTATTATCAATTCCAGATTTTTTATTGTTTTATCATTTTCTAAAAACTCTGGTTCACCCTCTTCTTCCTCTTCTTCCGCTTCATTTATACACGGCAAAAATCCAATCATATTGCATTCTTCAATGTATTCTTCTTGCAGTGTATCATTTTTATCTTTATTCCTGAAGTAAACAATACAAGCTTTGGCATACGCATCAAATGCTTGATTTACAAATATGTCATTTGTCATTTCACCCTTCAAACAATTACGGGTTGTTTCAACTATTCGTTTTTTGTAAAATTTTTTGGCTTTTTCAAATTTTTCATTCATGCGTTGTTCTTGAGTTCGTAAATAACGGTCATATTGTTGTTGGTTGACCATCAAGTTCAAAGTGACATAATCTACTTGATCTAAATTCAAATTCATCACACAAAACGTTGTATAGTATTTTTATATAAAAATAATACACATTTTATCATGCCAAATATAATTTTTGATCATTGGAATCACTTACTAAACTAAATGTAAGGGTTTTCAGCGGCTTGTTGTTGTTGTTGGCGAAGTTGCATTATCTGATTAACAACCACCTGAATTTGAGCCATTCTCATATCGGATGTAGCGTCTCCTAAATTCTCATTCGTTATGATATCCCGGAGCCGTCTTGCCAAATGACCATAAATATAATCCATTTGATTATTTCGTACAAAATCCATAAGATTTTCAATGATAGTCATGCGTTGTCTTGTTATTCTTTCTGATTCGTAATATTTGTATTGCTCAATAAACTGATGCAAGTTAGATGCCCTTTGATTATTAGATAATGTCATATCATCATCATTCTGAGTCATAATTCTGAAACGTTCCTGTAACTCTGGATACTGATTGTTAGCTTCTATTGTGGTCATGATACGATTGGCCTCATTTCTAAGTTGATTAAACTCCTCCGGTGGTATTTCCCTAGGGTGTTCAACACCAATCCTGCCGCCGCAGTACCTTAACTGTTTTTTTTTTCCTCCTTTTTTCCGTTTTGTTATTTTTTTTGAAGATTTCCCGACGCGATACGTTTTTGATGAAGATCTAGCGTTGATGGGATTGATGGTTGTTAACTTATTGAATTCTTGCACCCATCCTCCATTTTTTGCATTATATTTATAATAATAATCAGTGGCTTTCACAAAAATAACTTGAATCTGGTTTGATTCATCAATTAACCACATCAAAAATCCATTCTCATGAACCGCATCTTTTAATGTGTAATTCAAATTAACCGTGTTTATCAACTTTTCTTCTGTAGTTGCATCACTAAGACTCGGTTCCAACATTGCACCTCCTGTTCCTATTATATATTGATGAACCAGTATGCTTTGATGTGTCAAGGGGGAAATGACAACATCGCCTGCTTGATATGTGTGTAAATCCGCAGAATTGTAATAAAAATTATTTGCACCATTCATTGATTGACACGTTGTATAAATCTTATGACAAACCATCAAAAATTCTTCATTGGCGGTGTCAAACCGATTGTCTTTGTTTTTTCGTTTGAAACAACATAATGGATGATGTGCAATAATAACAACATTGTTGAAGGGGGTATCAATCAATTCATTTAATAAATCAAATAGCCATTTAATTTGTATTTCTTTCAAATATTCAACGGTGAGAGAATCAGGAATTCTCAACTTCATTTGTTTCAAGAGAGGGATGTAACAACTACAATTTATTTTGGATTCAAAATATAAATTTGTATCAAGCATCAACACAAGAGTAGTTCCAATTATACGAAAATTGAACATGGTGAGATTTACACGTCTATTTATTTGTTGTGAATTTGATGAACTGGATGCAGATCTTGAAGATCTGGATGAAGATCTGGATGAAGATCTGGATGAAGATCTGGATGCAGATCTGGATGCAGATCTGGATGCAGATTTAAATGAAGATTTGGATGCAGATCTGGATAATGATTTGTTCATTTCATTAATTAGCTTCACTTGAAATTCCATGATGTTGCAATCAGTTTTCAAACTTGGGTTTGGATGTAAACTTATTTTTTTCATATCTTCAATGTCATGATTTCCAATCAAAACATCAACTGGTGCATTTAAATCGGCTGCTACTGATTCCAAACATTCAAACCCACTAGCCATTTCCTGGTAAAACAATATTTTCTTTTTGTCTTCAACAATTGTTGGATAGTAGTTATCACCCAGAACGCACATGAATTCAAGGTTTGGAATCAAATTGGCCTTAACACTTTGTTTGATTGAATTTGCAACGCTTGAAAAAGCATTTGATTTGAATCTTAAATTTGGTTCACATAATCCTTTATTCCAACATCCGAATGTCAAAAATGATTTCATTAGGTATATATAAATATGCAGATTATTTATTCAAGATTCATGGTGGATTCGGGATTGCCTTGTAACTCAGAAGAGTATATGTCCTTCAATAAGCGGGCAGATGGATCCAAAACACCCTGACAAAAGGGATGTCTCCAAAAATATGGAATGGTTTCTGCTCTTCCTTTTCCAATAAAATATTTGTCAAATATCATTCTATAATAACAACTTTCTTTATCATATGGGGGGTTGTGAAGACAACTAGATTTTATGTGTTCAAATTGTTGATCACTAACGTGATTTTCAACATATTCTTTAATAATTTGAACCCAAGTTCGTTCATGACCGCTGACCCCGTCACTAAATGCTTCTTTTCTTCTCCAAATTACATCATGTGGCAATAAATCATCAAATGCTTTACGTAATATGTGTTTTTCCACCTGATAAATGGAACCTTCCCCAAAGCCTTTCATCCAAGGCGGCAAGTTCATAACACACTCTACAAAAGTTTTATCTGCAAACGGTACTCTGGCTTCTAATCCAGCACCACTTATACTTTTGTCTGAACGTAACAAATCAAAAAACCGAACATCTCTCACCATGCGAATGTTTTCTTTTTCAAATTCGTGAACATTTGGAGATTTGGTGAACCCGCGGTATGATCCAAAAATTTCATCGCTCATATCTCCACAAAAAATCACAACATCATTTGAATTGTCATATATGTACTTACTGATCAAAAAATTTCCAACCGATGCTCTTACAGTAGTTGTGTCATAACTTTCAATTTGATAAATTGTTTTCTCAATGGCATCTAAAAACTCGGTTTCACTCAAACAAACTTCATGATGACTTGTTCCTAAGTACTCTGCCACACGTCTTGCCCATTTCAAGTCAACCGATTCTTTCAACCCAACTGCGTAGGTGTTTACCCTTTGATTGTGATTTCTTGACACTAATGCGGTAACAATTGAACTATCCAATCCACCAGACAATAAACATCCAACTGGGCGGTCACTCATAAGTCGTTTGCACACTGCTGACTCAAATAAATTTCGTATAGAATCAACTGCGCGAGCTTCCAACATTTGTTGAGAGTTAACATCATACTCTAACATTGCATTTCCAAAATTGTAATCATATGGAACTGACTTGTTATGGTCAATAGTCAAATACGTGTAATATGGTTCGTACGCAGCATAAAATTCATCATTATCATCATTACCGTAGACACCTTTTTCAACAATCAATGTCATAACAACTCCAGCAGGAAACTGCTGTACCATTTCACAATGGTCAAGAGCCTTCATTTCACTGGCAACTGTTACATCAGTTACATAATTACTTGACGTACCCATAAATAAAGAACGAACGCCAAACGGGTCTCTAGCAATGTGAATAACATTTTTTTCATCATCAACAAGTACCAATGAAAAAACACCATCTAATTCTTTCAAGGTTGAAATTATGTTTTTGTTGAAAAAATGATACAAATGAATAATTACTTCACAATCTGAATCACCCGTGCATTGTAAATTATACTTTGATATCAATTGTTTGTGATTATATATTTCACCATTACAAACCAAGTGACATCCTTTTATACTGAACGGCTGGTCACCCCCGGCACTCACGTCATTTATTGCAAGTCTGTGAAATCCAATAAATCTTTGGTTTTTTACTAAACAACGACTATTGTCCGGCCCACGATGACAAATTTTAGCAAAACTTTTTTGAAGGTTATGTAAATAATTCATTGAAATACGTTTAAACCCTCCTCTCAACCACTCAGAGTAAAATATTCCACACATTTGTTGGTTGTATATTTGTATATTTGTTTGTGTTCATTCTTTATATTATTGTTCAAAAAATATAAATATCGGTTTATAATAACAATAAATAACACAATACATAATAATTATGAAAGAAGAAAAAATATTTGGAGTTCCTCATGGTGTTGCATATTGTCAGCAAAGCAGAACGGAAGAGTTAAGTGAACGGATAAGAAACCGAAATATTCCATCTGCAGTTCTTGAACCATTGTTTTCACCACGCCCTGTAACAACCAAATACACAATCCTTCCAATTTTAGATGAGAGAAAAAAACCAAGTATTGAATTGAACACATATCCAATTTACACTCCTGAACAAATTTTCAATCCAGGAAACACTTTATCACCATGGTCTGGATATGCGTCTTCCATAAATGTTGAATCATCTCTTCGTAATCAATTTTTTGCAAGGCAGCGTTGTGATAGATCAGTATATATTCCATCTTCAAACAGTGAATTATTCAATGTCAGAATTGATTCTACAATCGTAGAACAAAGACACCCTCTATTGTTTAAAAATGAAAATTTTGAAAAAAATGAGCAATGTTTTAAAAAGACAAATAAAGTATTCAATAACACTGTTCGTAGTGATATTCATTATCAACCAACCTATTAAGGATAGATTGTAATCTTACTGATACATATTTATATATAACACAGTATATATATATATATATATAATCAACAAATTTGATTACAAATGCAAGTGCTAGAAATATTGCAAGAAACCCTTCCCACATGCCTTTTCAAAGATTCTTCTAATAGTTTTTATGTTCAAACAATTGATGATTTAAAACCAATCTCCCAATTCAACCAAGGTACAGACTACATAGCTGGTTCTGGGGGGGGTATTACCATGAACCCAGCAAATATAATTAGAATAAAATTTAATTTAATGGATACTAGACATGCAAATGATTTCCCCAGAATTGATTGGACAACAAGTAGTAGTATTCACATAGAAAAAGTATTTAACCCAAGTGGTGACTGTAATTTCTTTTTTTATTTGAATGCTCATGATCGTAAAGCTCTTAGCAAGAATCCACATACATTAATTTTTACATACAAGACATTATACATAATGGTAAGTATACCAATCCAAATTACCAGTAGTACTTCTGATGTGATACATAATCTGTATCCAGAGAGGTTGACTAGGGCATACTGCGAAGATTCAAGAAATGTTCACTTTTACAAAATAAATCAAGGGAACCCAATACCTGATTTTGTTACTGCCCGTTTGTACCATCAGACGATTACAGAACCAATTTGTCAATTATTGCATGAACTTTATACAGGAGCTGCCCCCGATATTAGTGTAGTGAAAATTCCATTTATATATCAAATTAATATCTCCGAGAGATCTTTCAAAAAAATTGAAATTATTCAGCATGACGTCATTCCACTTTACCCATTGGACGCGTTCAATCAATTAAATCATGATAATAGAGTTGACAAATGTCTATTCACCTATATGTTCTTCATGTTTTGGATAATTTGTAATGCCAGTACTCAATATATGATAGCCCGGAATGAATTCAATATGATGTTTGATTTTTATTTGAGAAGACCACCTGAGAGTGTTGGCTATCATTATGATTCAACCGAATGGTCAGTTGTCGACAATGTTGGACTACTTTATTTAATGGGTCCCGATGAAATTAAATCAGGTCCTCAACTTATTCCATATGGTATTGAACGCTCCGATTCGTTAGTGAGTCGGTCAGATTTGAATGCAAACGCATATGGGTCTTTAGTACAAAGAGGAGGGATAATTGTGTTTAATAATAAGCATTTCACACATACCACACCAAACCTTGAAAGCATTATTACTCGTATGCCGTATCAGGCAGGTTATCGTATAAGTAATACTGATCCTTCACCAATAGGCACTATAGTTGTTACTCCTGAAGCAGGGATGCAACTTCCAGACGAATTAAAGGCACGATTGTTACAAAGCAGTCGGTCTCCAAGGACATTTTTGCGTTCATGGAATTTGGTCACATTGAGTGATGAGCAAAAAGCTAACACGCGAAAAAAGGAAAATGGTGAGTATGATTTTATAATAATGTTTCAAGGTGATGCTTTTGTGGAAATGATGGGTCAACATACAACCATGTGTGAAAAATGGAAAACCGATGAAAAATGCGACTGCATTGATGTTTCTTCTTATACTGCAATGCCAAAATATCCGGGATATATCACAGGAGGAAGAATGCCAATACAAAAACTAGCCATGCCAAAAACTGTCAACGTTGCTGCAAAATCCAGTTCATCATCATCCAAATCCAATTCATCATCATCCAAATCCAATTCATCATCATCCAAATCCAATTCATCAAAATCCAAATCCAATTCATCAAAATCCTTATCACATAATTTGAAGTCTCCAATAAAAATGAAAAAAGCAACATCATTATCATCATTATCAAGTAAATACATGATAACAGGACTAGTTAAATCAAACATTATGAAAATAAAACGGATTATTGAAAATCCGAGCAAAAGCGTTTTTATTAAAAATCACAAACATAAACCAAAATATTCCCAGTCTGTTTCATCTAAAAAAAAATCAGCATCATACACATCATATACAAGAAAAGTAAAATCAATTTAATAATTTTGCATTAAATCAAATAATTTTATAATTTTATGTTATATATGTTTGATTTATGTGAATACAAAGATATATTTGGTAAGCCAAGACAAGGTGCTCATTCCTTTAGAATATTTAATGTAGCAGTTATTGATGTATTTTTTACAATTTTAGCTGCATTTATTGTATCATATTTTGCAAATACAAATATTTATTATACTATAATTGGAATGTTTGTATTAGGTATAATTAGTCATAGATTATTTTGTGTAAGAACAACAATTGATAAATTATTATTTTAATAAGTTATTTTATTATTCAAAAATATGTAATAATAAAATATAACAAATTTATTACTAAGCATCTAGTTTCGCATGGTGTTGTATCCACCACATTGGCCACATTTCATTCCGTGTGGATGGTAATTACTTTCACCGTTGAAGCTACAATCATTGCACAATATTGTGAAAATAAGTTGTTCTTCTATTGGAAATACCTGAATAATTTCATCCATCAATTCATTATATTTGGTCCATGCCTCTGGAGAAAGCATTGATTTTCTGCACAATGGACAATTTGTTTTATTTTGTTGTATGCAACGTTGCATGCAATCAACATGCATCGTGTGTCCACACGGAATCACACATGATGATTTTATGGAATGGAATAAATTTTCCATACAAATGGAACAATTGACATGAAATTGATTGGATTTGCATTTATGATTTGAGGACGAAACACACGCAGAACATGTGTCGCAGTGAATGTATTCATTTTCCCCTTTAACCCTACAAATACCGCACTTATCACAATGATAATAATTTCTCTCAACCTGGTCATCATAAAAGTTGCAAATTTCACAAAAGTATGCTGCAAATGTGATACCACATATTTTGTTGATGCATGTCTTTCCCACTAATTGTTGTTGACCACACACGTTGCACACAATCTCTTTTACTGCGTGTCTGTCTAATTCATGTGTCTCGGCATCATTATGACAATGCCGACACACATACACTTTGTTGCAACATGGAGCCAGAAGGCTACATCTTCTGACATAATGTTTGCATTCCATTCTAAAAATGGCTGATATTTTTTACACGTTTTATTGTTTACATGACACAATTTTTATATCATTTCAAAATAATATATGATTATGACATTATTTCTTGAGTGCGTCTTTAATCTGACGTCCGGTTTGGACCACCTGGTTCACGGGCGCAAGTGCGGGAACAACACAAGATACGATGGGAAGAATCTTCCCGGCGGTATTTACAACACCGGCTAAAGTCTTGCCGATTTTCAGCTTTTCTTCAGGTAAAGAAACAAAATCCATTTGTTTTATGTATATAACATATTTTATTTTTTTATGTTGCGTTTTTTACGTGATGCGCTGCGAATATATTTTTTTCTTCTTCCTCCTCATGCAATGGACCATTCACTGTTATATTTTAATGGACATTTTTTTCATAAAATCATGGCGTGGTTCCATTAAAAAATATATTATTATTAAATTAATACTATATTTTTTATCAAATTTTCGGAATTATAGTGAATTCAATAAATGGTTAACATAACCAGAGGTGTAGTGATACACGACAGCAAACACTACTGCATGAACAATTGCAACTAGATGTTTGGAACCGGTTGGAGGGAGTCGTAGTAATATATTTGGGGACAAAACGTAGAAAAGAAAAACAAGATAAAATAAACTATGAATCATTTTTGTTATTTTGTTATAACATAATCAAATAAAAAAATTAATGGTTCATGTTTTTTGATGTTTTATTTTTTTGATTTGAACTTTTGATTTTCAAAGTTTTTTTTTTGTTTTTCATTTTTTTCAAGAAAAATGTTTTCAAATGTTCCATTATTTTTTTTGTAATAATTATGTCAACTTCTTGTTCAAGTTTGTTTTTTTCTACGTAATTTTTGCTAAATTGTTGCATGTGGCTTTTTATTCCTGCACAAAACTGTTCTAAAGTTATTTCTTTGGAAATGGTTGAACGAAGATTTGATTGAAGAAACCGATTTATTATTGTTTCTACACTTATTTGATGTATATAAGGTTTGACATTTATATAATAAACGCGCGCATGTTGCATTTTTTCATAAAACTTGTCATCTAAAAAACAGACTTCAACATTTGATGGTAATTTTGTGCAACGAAGCAAGTCATCGTATGTTTTGTCGTGGGTTGTGCGTCCAACTTCAATTATTTTTCCATTCACCTTGAATGCTGCAACAATTTGATCAAATAATGGCTCTTTTAATTTAGATTCAATATACTTTATAATGTGTTCAACCCATGCTCGTGGAGCATTGTTGTTTGTGTATACAAATACACCACTGCATTCTCCGGTGTGTTTTTTCAAATTCAAATAATGAAGAACTTCTAATATATTTGGGCGTAAGAATTCACCGTATATATCCATCAGTTTGTTGAAATGTTTATATTGCATAGATTCATCATTGTTCCAAGCACAATCAGTCAATGCATCACAAAAAATTCCTAACTCAACAAAATAACCTATGGTTTCATCAATATCAAGAACCACAATTTTATTTTTAATACCGTTATCATGTAACCGGTTAAAAATTTCCGAAACAGTTGACATTTGAATAAATTTCAATATAATTAAAACATATTTATTTTTGCAAGTACATTTATTCTTTTATCATTATTTAATAGATTTAATATATTTTAATAGATTGATTCCAAAACACTTAATTTTGTTGAATAATGACCGTTACAAAATCAGATTATTTAAAAATTTTATCTTATTACAATGTTCCATATGAAAATTTAACTAATTATGAAGTAAAACAAAAAGCAGAATTTATTTTAGAACATAATTTATGTGTTCTTGTAAATGGTGGAAAAAAAAAATCCATTTCGTTGTGTACCACTTCCCGCTCTCGCAAAAAAAAATCTTTAAACCAAAGACAATGATTTGTTTAGCGATAATTTTTTTAATGAAAGAAAAAAAAAATTAAACATCACTTATGAATGTATGTTCGGGTTTTTGCTTTTATCGGTTTTCTTGATTTTCTTATCGTCCTTTTTCTTTTACCACCGGATGTTGATGCAGAGAAAACGTAGTATCCTCCATATTCTTTGAATCCATTTTTTTTATAAAATTCAATCGCTTCAATTGGGTAAAGATAGATTGAAAGACCCATTTTTTTGGAAAGGTCTTTAACTTCGTTTAATAATCTTGTGCCGGTTCCTTTTTCTCCAGTTTCAGGCACACAGATGACTTCAACCATTATTCCTTTAAAAGAAGGCACATTAATTATTTTGAAAACTATTAAACCTAACACTCTATCTCCGCCATTGACAAATATGATTGTATTTTTTTCATTCCTCATGTGGCCTCTCAAAGTTCCAACAAGATTGTGAATATTCCTGCAAAAGTTATCAGGGATGAACGTGGGGGACGACACTTGAAATCTGTCATTGGGTGACTCGTTTATTGACTGTGATAGATGTTCACGAATCAATTCATCATTTGTTATGAAATTTAGCTTGAAACTCATCGTTCTTAAAACGTGCGGAGATAAAAAATTCAGTTGAATTGATTTCGTATGGGTAAACATTCGTCGGTCTGTTGGCTTGCGTAAAACAATCGTTGCGATGGGCTCAATTATAAAACGTGTTCATGGTGTTTGAAATGTAAAAAGGTGTAAAAACATTCAAGAATTAATTTGCATGAGTTCTATACTATGTTGCCGTTGTTGTTGTGAAAGTTGACGGCGTTTAACAATGAAAACTGCTATATTAATACATATAACTACAAGCGCTGTCCCTACAGATACAGCTACAATTGTTGAAGTTAATAATGTTGGTGGCGTTGAGGTATCCGGCGCTGGGTACCCTGCATCAACCGCCGCCAGTGTAGCCATTCGGTCATACAAACAAACCGGTACAGACGGCGTAGTTCTCGACATCGCGCAGCGCACTTCATTATTTGTCGTGTCACAGTTGAAAACTTTTTGAGAATATATGGTCACATCACAATCTGGATCCCACGCCCCGCATTCGCAATCACACCCATCCTTTGAGCCATAAAAGAGAGAATTACACGTCCATGTTGCTGGAACAACCGAGCGAGTGTAAACCTTGCTATAGTTTCCCCAAGGCGCGCCATCAATATCGGTGTCATTTGAGAAAAAGAATTGAGGATGATGAACTTCCACTCCAGACTGGATTTGTATCAGCTTTCTATCACTAAGCACTTCATGGCGCAAAGCACAAATCGGTTGATTAAACGAGTTCGGAATACAAATATCGTCACTATTAGGACAATTTATAGATACCGCCTCAAATGAGTTACAATCTGGGTCAAATGTACCACAGTTACACTGACATCCATCCCCTGACCCATATTGTTCAGGTTTACACGTCCATTCCAGAGGTAGTTCTGGCCGATTTTTCAAACTGAATTCGCTTCCGACGACAACATTCGGACGAACTCCAAGAACGCGATATAGATATGTTGAATAAGCACACGTAAAAGTCCAACACACATTGTTCCTTCCACTTCTAGGAGTCCACGACCATGTGGTGGGGTCGCAAGTTATGGATGACAATCCTCCGGCTATCAAACCATATTGTGCTCTATCCCATCCTGCGCCAACTAAGGCTGAAATTGTGGAACGTTCTTGTTGCGCAGTCGCAGCAGCCGCGACTTTACCTTGTAATTCTGATATAAACCAAGATGAACATTTATATACCCCGTTTGGATTTTTTGATTCATCCCTTAATGTTCCTCCGTTACCATTTTCGTATCCAATATCTCTCCATTCCGTAAACGGAGTTCGTGTTGCACAATTTCTTGCTTGGGTGCAAGAATAGTCCATTTGGACCCAAGTATGAAATGGTACAGATGTGGAACGACAAATTTTGGCTCCCTCGGATATGGAAGATGCCAAAAATAATAATGAAAAAATAACAGGAATGATTTTCATAATAGACAGATATATCATTAAAAATAATATTATTTCTTTAATTAAATACGTCAATTATTTATTATTTTCTTTGCAGTATATATGCGCATTGGCATTGAGTATGGGATCAGAACAGTGAGGGGGTCATCCAGAAATTGTCATCTTAATATATCCATTTCGCACTCTGGGTTTCAAGCAGTTCGTGATGAACGCGCCCCAGTGGCTCAATGGTCAGATGACATGCCTAACAGTCCAATGGGTGCAGGTTCAAATCTCACGAGTGCTGCGAAAAAACAAACCAAAAAAACAGTAATGACCCCTTCCAAGAAAATATTAGGGGTCAACAAAATTTCCCACCCTCGTAGCGCAGTGGAAGCGCGCCGTAAACATCGTCAGTCATCTAATATGACTTTCATAAAGTCCGAACGATTGATGGTTATCGCCTTATGAGCCGGAGGACGTCAGATCGAAACTGACCGAGGGTATCTTTCCAATTTGCCCAGCTTTGAAGAAGCGGGAGTTCAAGCGATGAACATCCATTCATAGTCTAGATGGAGACTTCTAAACGTATCATTGCCTCATTGTCAAGCTGGACGTTAAACGTAGCAACTGTTATACCGACATGGCGCAGAGGCAGCGCGCGGGGCTCATAACTCCGAGGTCACTCGATCGAAACGGGTTGTCGGTATATATCATCACATCGCACAGGTGCGTCAAGGCACTGGAGCAACCCTTAACCGGCGTGGCGCAGAGGTTAGCGCGCGGGGCTCATAACTCCGAGGTCACATGATCGAAACATGTCGCCGGTATATATCATCACATCGCACAGGTGCGTC
>Ga0194116_10001362_pt1 | contig 35013 bp, 32 predicted proteins | sample TA2MahsurfametaG_4_FD_148617 | JGI IMG/M metagenome (GOLD analysis project Ga0194116, IMG submission 148617) | Freshwater microbial communities from Lake Tanganyika, Tanzania - TA2015008 Mahale S9 surface | ecosystem: Environmental > Aquatic > Freshwater > Lake | place: Tanzania: Lake... | reverse complement strand
ATCACCATCGCCGTCTGCGCGACGGGGCTCGACCGCCTCTACCCCGAGGCCCACGCCGGCCTTGCCGAGCGCATCCAAGCGCGCGGCGCGCTGCTCAGCGAGTTCCCCCCAGGCACCCCGCCGATCGCCCGGCATTTCGTGCAACGAAATCGCCTGATCAGTGGCCTTTCGTTGGGCGTTTTGGTGGTCGAGGCGGCGGCTCGCAGCGGCTCCCTGACCACCGCCAGACACGCCGGCGAGCAGGGTCGCGAGGTGTTCGCCGTGCCCGGATCCATCCACAGCCCGCAGTCGCGTGGCTGCCACCAATTGCTACGACAAGGCGCCGTGCTCGTGGAAAATGCCGACGACGTCCTCTGCGAAATCAAAAATCCTTATTCAAATCAGTCATTTAAGAGTGGTCCAATCGTCCCTCAACCCCCCGACGAGGAGCGTGGGCGGTTGGACAACCCCGCCGAAATCCTGTTAGATGCGCTCGGCTTCGAGTCCACGAGCCTCGATGCGCTCGTCGCGAGCACCGGCCTCTCCAGCACATCTGTAGCGTCCCTGCTCCTCGTCCTTGAACAAGACGGACGCGTTGCATCGGACTCCGCCGGCCGCTACTACCGCATCCCGAATCTCATCGAATGACCCAAACGACCGACAACGGCAGCGTCCTCGACATCCTCATATATGTCTTCGACCGCTACATGCTGGCTGACGCCCCGGATGTTCCGGAGCGTGATGCACTGGCCTCGGACCTGACCGAGGCCGGCTTCCCCGGCGAGAGCGTCGAGCGTGCCCTCGACTGGCTTGCCGACCTTGCCGGCGAGCGCGATCGGCCTTCACTTACCGAGCCCGGTGGCCGCGCCATGCGCGTCTTCACCGACGGTGAACTCGCCCATCTGCCCGTGGACTGCCGCGGCTACCTGCTCGAGCTCGAGCGCACCGGCATTCTTTCGGCACAGCAACGCGAGATCGTCATCGAGCGTTTGCTCGCCCTCGACTCCACCGAACTAGACGTCGACCAACTGAAGTGGGTGTGCCTGATGGTGCTCTCCAGTCAGCCTGGCGAAGAACTCGCCTGTTCGCGCATGGAGAACCTCGTTTTCGACCTGCCGCCAGAACGGCCGCACTGAGCCTTCGCGGCAGGGACGTCATCCATGGCTGAAAATCTGGTCATCGTCGAATCGCCGGCGAAGGCAAAAACCATCAAAAAATATCTCGGCAATAAGTTCGAGGTGCTCGCCTCCTATGGCCACGTGCGCGATCTCGTGCCCAAGGAAGGCGCGGTCGATCCGGCCAAGCGCTTCGCGATGAAGTACGAAATCATTGATCGCAACGAGCGCCATGTTGACGCCATCTCGCGCGCGCTGCGCAAGGCGAAAGCGCTTTACCTCGCAACCGACCCCGACCGCGAAGGCGAGGCGATCTCCTGGCACCTGCGCGAATTGCTGCGCGATCGCGGCGATCTCGATGGCAAAGACGTGCATCGCGTCGAATTCTTTGAAATCACGCGTAATGCAGTGCGTCAGGCGATCGAAAATCCGCGCGACCTGTCGCTCGATCTCGTGAATGCGCAGCAGGCACGACGCGCGCTCGACTATCTCGTCGGCTTCAATCTCTCGCCGCTGCTCTGGAAAAAAGTGCGCCGCGGCCTCTCTGCCGGTCGCGTACAAAGCCCGGCTTTGCGCATGATCTGCGAACGTGAAGCCGAGATTCAGGCCTTCGTGTCGCGCGAGTACTGGACCCTCGATGCGCAGGGCGAACGCGAAACACAAACATTTCCGCTGAAGCTGGTCGAGTTCGGCGGTCGCAAGGTCGAGCAGTTCAGCTTCACCGATGCCACGCAGGCAAGAGAAGTCGAGCAGGCGCTGTGCGCCGCAACCGGCGCCGGCATGTCGGCGGACCCTGCTGCTGGGCTCGCGCCGAACGGAAAGTTGCTCGTGCTCTCGGTCGATCGCAAGCAGCGCAATCGCAACCCGGCGCCGCCGTTCACCACCTCGACCCTGCAGCAAGAGGCCGCACGCAAGCTCGGGTTCTCGGCGCAGCGCACCATGCGACTCGCGCAGCAACTCTACGAAGGCGTCGACTACGGCGAAGGCGCTGTAGGTCTCATCACCTACATGCGCACCGATGCCGTCAACCTCGCCAACGAGGCGCTCGTCGAGATTCGCGAGGTCATCGGCCGGATCTATGGCGCCGAATCGCTGCCCGAGTCACCGCGCTACTACAAAAACAAGTCGCGCAATGCTCAGGAAGCGCACGAAGCGATCCGCCCCACCTCCGCTGCGGTGCTGCCGCAATTACTCGAGGGCCGGATCGACAACGATCTGCATCGGCTTTATTCACTGATCTGGAAGCGCGCTGTCGCCTGTCAAATGACGCACGCGGTCTTCGACACCGTCGCCATCGACATGCTCGCCGGGCGCGATGGCCCGCAGCGGCATCTCTTGCGCGCAAATGGTTCGACCCTGCTCAAGCCCGGCTTCATCGCCGTTTATATCGAGGGGCAGGACGACAGTAGTGACGACGAAGACGATCGCATCCTGCCAGCGATGAACGAAGGCGATGAAGTGCAACTGGTTGCCCTGCGCGGCACGCAGCATTTTACCGAGCCGCCGCCGCGGTACTCGGAAGCCTCGCTCGTCAAGGCGCTGGAAGAACACGGTATCGGTCGACCCTCGACCTATGCCTCGATCATCTCCACGCTCAAAGATCGCAAGTACGTCGATATGGATGGCCGTCGGTTCATCCCGACCGATATCGGCAAGATCGTCAACAATTTCTTGAGTGCCAATTTCGGTGAGTACGTCGATTACGGCTTCACCGCCACCATGGAAGACGAGCTCGATGCGGTGTCGCGGGGTGAAGAACCGTGGACCGAACCCCTGCAAAAGTTTTGGCAACCGTTCATCGATCGCGTGGGTTACATCGAAAAGAATGTGTCTCGCGACGAGGCCGCGCAGGCGCGCGAACTCGGTACCGATCCCGAGAGCGGCAAACCCATCTCGGTGCGCATGGGGCGCTTCGGTCCTTTCGTGCAGATCGGCACCCGCGACGATGCGGACAAGCCACGCTTTGCCGGGCTGCGGCCTGGTCAAAGCATGGATCGCATCACGCTGCCCGAGGCACTGCAGCTCTTTCAGTTGCCGCGCAAGCTTGGCACCAATGCCGATGGCGAAGCGCTCGAGGCGAACATCGGTCGCTTCGGCCCATACATCAAATTCGGCAGCAAGTACGCCTCGCTAAAGGCCGAAGATGACCCGTACACCATCACGTTCGAGCGCGCCTGCGACGTGGTCGCCGCCAAGAAAATCGCTGATGCCAACCGCATCATTCAGGATTTCGGCATCGATGACATTCAGGTGCTCAATGGCCGCTACGGCCCCTACATCACGGACAAGCAACGCAACGCCCGCATCCCCAAAGAACGCGACCCCAAGACGCTGACACTGGAGGAATGCCGCGCGCTGCTCGAAGCCGCACCGCAACGTCCGGGCCGCGGACGGTTCGGCAAGGCCAAGGATGCCGCGGCGAAAGGCTCCGCAGCCAAAGGCAAGACAGCGAAAGCAAAAGCCGCACCGAAAAAAAAGCAGCAAAGAAATCGTCGCCGGACAAGGCCGAGGGCTGATTCCGGCCGGTGAAATACCGACACGCATTCCATGCAGGCAACTTTGCCGACGTGCACAAGCACGTCACGCTGCTCGCGCTGCTGCGCTTGCTGACCCGCAAGGACAAGGGCCTGCTGCTGCTTGATACCCACGCGGGACGTGGTCTCTACGATCTGACGAGCTTCGAAGCCCGCAAAGCGGGCGAGGCTGCGGGCGGCATCGAACGCGTGCTCGCCAAGCGCGACGCCATCAAGGCAGCTGCAATCCTGGATTATCTCGATCTCGTCCGGGCCAGTCGCAAATCTCTCGAGGCGAAACGCGGTCGCGATGCGCGCGAAACCTATCCGGGCTCGCCGTTGCTGGCCCTCGGTGCGCTGCGCGCACACGATCGCGTGGTGCTGATCGAGGCGCAGCCCGAAGAACACTCGGCGTTGCGCGAAGCAACGCGGCAGGCTGAAAGCGGGTCGACCGAACATGTCAGCATGCTGACAATCGAGTGTGCGGACGGTTTCGAGCGCCTCGCTGCCTGGTTGCCGCCCATCGAACGGCGAGCATTGGTGTTGATCGACCCGCCCTACGAAGACAGCGCGGGCGACTTTCGAGCCGTCGAACGCGCGGCAAAGGAATGCCTGCGTCGCCTCGCCAACGCCGTAATCGCGATCTGGTACCCCATCAAACACGGCAAAGATACGGATGCGTGGCGGCAAAAGCTGATCGCAAGCCTGCCACCCCAGGCGGGCGGCGCGCCGACACCGACTGCAACGCTCGAGCTTTGGATCCACCCGCTCGATAACCGTGTCGGTCTCAATGGTTCCGGCATGCTGGTGATCAACCCGCCCTATCAGTTCGCCGAACAGGCCGCGGCCTGGCTGCCGGTGCTGCACGCGCTGCTCGATGAGAGCGCAAGCGGCGGCAGCGCGCTGCGCTAACATCCGGACCATGCAGAGTTCAGTGGATCGATCCGTGGATCGATACGGCGTGGTCGGGCATCCGGTTGCGCATAGCCGCTCGCCGATGATCCATGCGATGTTTGCGGCAGCGACTGCTCAAAAATTGGTCTATGACCGATACGATGTAGCGCCCGATGACTTCGCTGCCAAGGTCGGAGCTTTTTTCGCAGGTGGCGGACGCGGCCTCAACGTGACCGTGCCGCACAAAGAAACCGCTGCGCGATTCGCCGATGAGCTGACGCCGCGGGCGCAGCTCGCTGCTGCGGTCAATACGCTGGCCCGACTCGATGATGGGCGAATTTTGGGTGACAACACCGACGGCGCAGGCCTGATGGCGGATCTGCGTCGACTCGGCTGCCAGATCACGGGCAAGCGGGTACTGATTCTCGGCGCGGGCGGAGCGACGCGCGGCATCCTGAGTCCGCTGCGCGAACAACAACCGGCCGAGCTCCTTGTCGCCAATCGTACGGCCGAACGCGCCCGCGAACTCGCGGGCGACTCTGGCTGCACCTATGAAACGCTCGCAGGGCACAGAGACTTGCCGTTTGATTTGGTGATTCACGCGACCTCGCTGGGCCTCGAGGGCAAGGTGCCGGAAGTCACGACCAAGATCATCGGACCGCGGACCTTTGCCTATGACTTGGGTTACGGCAAACCGGACACACCGTTCACGCGTTGGGCAAACGAGCACGGCGCCGGCCAGGTGGCGCAAGGAGTCGGCATGCTCGTGGAGCAGGCTGCAGAGTCGTTCCTGCTGTGGCGCGGCCTGCGGCCCGACACCGCAGCGGTACATCGCGCCGTCATCGCCTGACAAAAATTGATCGAAGCGAGAACTGTTTTGCGTCAAACTGAAATATCTGTTTTTTGGCGAGTCGCTTTCGCTATTTCTTTGGCGCTGCTCACGACAGACTTGAATGCTCAGTCGGCGGTCGTCATCAAGAATGTGACGCTGATCGACGGTACGGGTGGTGCGCCTGTCGCCGACACGACGGTTGTCGTCGAAAACGGCGTGTTCGTGCGCATTGCCACGGGAGAGACGGCGCGAACACTGCGGCCTCCACGCCACGCCAAAATCATTGACGCGCACGGCAAATTCCTGATCCCCGGACTGATGGATATGCATATCCATCTGCTGGGCGGCGGCGCTTGGCGCGACTCGAGCGCGCAGTCCGACAAGCCGGTCGACCCCGACACCGGTCTGCGAACGCTGCAAGGCTATCTCTACTACGGCTTTACCAGTGTCTATGACGCGGGCAATAACCCGGACTTCATTCTCCAGCTTCGCGAGCGCGAACGACGAAACGAAATCATCTCGCCACGTATTTTTGCCACGGGGCAGTTACTGAGTTACCCCGGCAGCTGGAGCGTGGGGTATGCGGGCATCGGGGTGCGTGACTGGCCGGGCACCATCGGTGACCTTGACCTGCAAATCGCACGCAAACCCGATATTCAAAAAATCACCTATGAGGCCATGGGAGTCGGTCCCAATCCGCTGGTGAAGCAACTGCCGCGCGAACTCATGCGTCAGATGATCGAGTACCTGCAGGCACGCGGGGTACGTACCACGGCACATGTCTCGAACGAACGCATGGCGCGCGATGCGATCGAAGCAGGCATTGACACCCTTGCGCATGCGCCAGCAACCGGCGTCATTACTCAGGATTTCGCCGAACTCGTCGCGACCAAAAAAATCCCGATTCAGACCTCGCTCGCCGTATTCGATGAAATCCGGGCGCTCAAGGACGGCGTCGATTTTCTGCGCACGCCCGAATATCAGGCGGTGGTCGACCCTCGTGAACCCGCGGTACGCGAACAGGCGAGACAACGCTATCTCAAGCTCGGCTGGCCGGATTGGTTCGCGGCGATTTACCCGTACGCGCTGCGCAACGTGAAGCGCATCCACGATGCCGGCGGCGTGCTCGTGCTCGCCACCGATCGCACGCTCGCCCCCGCGGCGCTGCGCGAACTCGAACTCGTCGTCGAAAGCGGTATCCCGCCTCGTGCGGTGCTGCGAATCGCCAGCCTGAACGGTGCAACTTTCCTCGGCCGCGAGCGTGATCTCGGATCGATTGAAGTCGGCAAAATCGCCGACATGGTGCTGCTCGACGCCGACCCGAGCGTGGACATCCGCAACGTGCGCAAAGTCGCACGCGTCTGGAAAGGGGGTGTCGAAATTGATCGCGCCCGCCTTGATCTGCCGGTCAACGCACTACGTTAGATCAACCGCCCTCGTCCTGATCGCGATCGAAGATTCGGTACCGGCGCGCGTACCAGAGGAAGAGCGGGGTCTCCATCAGCAGAAAAGTGGCGAGCGTGAAGGCGAACCATTCGACCTCGCTGAACAACAGATCGAACTTCTGACCGGTGCCTGAATAACTCAAGCCCGCCACCAACAGCGCGCAGCCGTTGGCGATCAGGTCGTTGATGGCGAGGCGGGTGTGGTCACTGCCGGCAAAACGCGGATAGACGATGAGGTAGGCACAGCCGAGGATTACGGCGTTGACCAGCAGGACAAATTGTTCGGGGCTGTTCATGGAGGCGTCACATTCTACCGCGTACGCCTGCGGTATCCTCATCGACAACGCGGGCCCCCGGGGAAATAGCCATGAGCATTCGAATCGATCGTCGTCAGTTGTTGCAGGGCGCGATGTACGGGCTCGGCGCGATCGCTCTGCCGGGTGTCGCGCAAGTGATGCAGGCGCGCGGCTTCACTCATGGTGTGGCGAGTGGCGAACCCACAGCGGAATCGGTACTGCTCTGGACTCGCTTTGTCGCCGATCGTGACACGCGGCTGAGCGTCGAAGTGGCGCGTGATGTCATGTTCGGTCGCATTGTGGCGCGTGGCGAATGCACCGCAGAGCCCGCTCGCGATCACACGGCGCGTACGGTCATTGGGGGCCTCGAACCTGGACGCTGGTACTTCTATCGCTTCATCGCACCCAATGGCTCGGTGAGCACGGCCGGGCGAACCCGCACGCTGCCGCAGGGCGACGTTCAAAGATTCGGACTCGGACTCTTCTCTTGCTCGAACATCGGCTTCGGTTGGTTCAACGCCTATGCTCACGCTTGCGAGTGTGCTGATCTCGACCTCGTCGTGCACGTGGGCGATTACCTTTATGAGTATGCGATTGGCACCTATCCCAATCTCAAAGAATTGATGCCGGGTCGACTTATTCAGCCATCACACGAAATTCTTTCGCTGCAAGATTATCGTCTGCGCCACGCGTGCTACCGCCTCGACCCCGACCTGCAACGACTGCACCAGTTCTATCCGATGATCGCGCAGTGGGACGACCACGAGTTGACCAACGATGCGTGGACCGGTGGCGCGGAAAACCATCAAAGTGCCACCGAGGGCGATTGGGAAACGCGCAAGGCCATCGCCGAACGCGTGTACAACGAGTGGATGCCGGTCTCGGGCGATCGCTGGCGCGAATACCAGATCGGCAGCCTCGCCACGCTGTTCAAAGCCGAGACACGGATCACGGGTCGTAGCGAACTGCTCGATCTCAATGCCACGCTGAAGGGCACCAAAAATTTGACCCAAACACTCATCGATTTTCGCGATGGGCCGTTGAGTTCAGAGTCACGTACGCTACTCGGTGCTGAGCAAGAGCAGTGGTTGCGTGCCGGCCTGCGACGCTCGACCGCCGCAAAGACGCGCTGGCAGGTGCTTGCACAGCAGGTCGTCATGGGCGAGATGGTCGTACCTCAAGAAGCAAAGAATTGGATCGGCGACGATGCCACCGAAACCACGCGCAAAGAATTGACGGTTGCACTCGCCGCCGCTCGCGCCGGGCTACCCTACAGCTTCGACAGCTGGGACGGTTTTCCGGCAGCGCGCCGACGTCTGCTCGAAGACGCCGCCAACACCAATGCGAATCTGGTGGTGCTGGCAGGCGATAGTCACAACGCCTGGGCCAACAATCTCGAGAACGGCAAAACGGCCGTGGGAGTCGAGTTTGCAACGCATTCGGTGACCTCCCCCGGCTTCGAAAGCTATTTGCCACGCGTGTCGCCGGACGCCATGGCCAGCGCGCTGCGCGCCACCAATCGGCATCTGGCCTATGTCGATACCAGTCGCCGCGGCTATACCAGCCTCGTGCTGACCCCGCAGTCCGCAACGGGAAACTTCCACTTCCTGAAAACGATCGTTGAGCGCAGCACTGCGCTACTCGAAACACGCTCGCTGAGCGCCTCCTTCGGCAACCGTCGTTTCACCTGATCATGACCGCATACTCTGTCGCTGTTTTTTTCATCGCGCTCGTTGTCGTTCAGAGCGGCCTGCAACTCTGGCTGACCCGTCGACAGATCGCCCATGTCAGTCGGCATCGTGCAGAGGTGCCTGTCGCCTTTCGCAACGCCATCAGCGCCGAGGCTCACGCCAAAGCGGCCGACTACACCTGCGCCAAGCAGCGCTTCGGTCTGTGGCAGTTCGGCTTCGGGGTGCTGATGCTGCTCGCCTGGACTTTGGGCGGCGGACTCGCAGCACTCAATACCACCCTCCTTGGTTTCTTTGGTGGTGATGTCGCGACAAGCGGGGATCTCGCGGCAAGCGGCGATCTCGCCTACCAGGTCACGCTGCTGCTCGCCTTCGGGCTGATCGGCGGACTGCTCGATCTGCCCTTCGACTGGTACTACAACTTCCGCATCGAGGAGCGCTTCGGCTTCAATCGCATGACGCAGCGCATTTGGTTCGGTGATCTGCTCAAAAACTTGCTCGTCAGTCTGTTGATCGGTGCGCCGCTTATTGCCGTGGTGCTTTGGTTGATGGGCACAGCCGGTCCCGCGTGGTGGCTGTGGGCTTGGGGATTCTGGATGGCGTTCAACCTGCTGCTGATGGTCGTCTACCCACTGTTCATCGCCCCCCTCTTCAATGAATTCAAACCGCTGGCCGACGAAGCGCTGGCGGCGCGCGTGAAGGCGCTGATGGATCGGTGCGGATTTTCCGCTAAGGGGCTCTTCGTGATGGACGGCAGCAAGCGCTCGGCGCAGTCGAATGCCTACTTCACCGGGATCGGTCACTCGAAGCGCGTGGTGTTCTACGACACCCTGCTCGCCCGACTCTCACCCGGCGAGGTCGAGGCAGTGCTGGCTCACGAGCTCGGTCATTTCCACCACAAGCACATCATCAAGATGATCGTGCAGATCTTCCTGATGAGCTTGCTGGGTCTTGCCGCGCTCGGCTTCCTGGCGCAGCAGCCCGAGTTCTATCTCGGGCTCGGTGTAACGCCCAACGATAATGCGGCCAATGACGGGCTTGCCCTGGCGCTCTTCACGCTGGTGCTGCCCTGCGTCAGCTTCGTGTTGGCGCCGCTCTCGAGCCGCGCTTCGCGTCGCCACGAATTCCAGGCCGATGCCTATGCCAAAGCCAACGCTAATGGCGATGAGCTCGCGAGTGCCCTCGTCAAGCTGACCGAAGACAACGCCTCGACCCTGACCCCCGACCCCCTCTACGTGGCGTTCAACTACTCGCATCCGCCGATGGTCGAGCGCATCGCCGCCATCAAGGCGGGCTGACCCCCACGCTCCAGCCCCGCGCTCAGGGTCACTTCCACCGCTATAACACCCCTGCTCGGCAGGGCGGCGGGCTGTTGATGGCCGCGTATTGACTGTTGCGCATGAATATGCACAATACGCGCACTTTTATGCATACCGACCTGCACCAATCCGACCGTCGAAGCGCCATCCTGCGCCTGCTGCGCAGCGCGGCCGTGCGCCGGCAGGGCGAGCTCGTCGATCTTTTGAAGCGCGAGGGTTACGAGGTCACACAGTCGTCGGTCAGCCGCGACCTGCGCGATCTCGGGGTGCTCAAGGCCGGCGGACGCTATCTGCCGCCCGATGCCAACCAGCGGGCGCTCGATGATTTCGGCACGCTGCGGCAATTCGTTCGCGGAGTCGCCACGGCAGGCAGCTCACTGACGGTGCTGCGCACCACGGTTGGTGCGGCACAGAGCGTGGCGATTGCCATCGACAAGGCCGATTGGCCGGAGATCGTCGGCACCATTTCGGGCGACGACACCATTTTCATTGCCACCGATACCGCGGCGGCGCAGGCGATCGTGGTCACGCGTCTGCGCGAGCTCTTCCGCGTCTGACGCATTCGCTTCAAGGATTTCCCATGTCGCAACCCATCGTTCTCGCCTACTCCGGCGGCCTGGATACCTCTTTCCTCGTGCCGTGGCTGAAGGAGCAATACCAACGCCCGATCATCACGGTCACCGTGGATACGGGTGGCATCGACGCTGCCACAGCCAAGACGCTCGAAGAACGCGCGCTCGCGCTCGGCGCGAGTGCGCACCACCAGATCGATGCACGTGCCGATTATTTTGAGCAGGTATTGCGCTTTCTGATCATGGGCAACGTGCGCCGCGGTCAGCTCTATCCGCTCTGTGTCGGCGCCGAGCGCGTGATGCAGGCGCAAAAAATTGCGCTGATGGCCCGTGAGCTCGGCACCGGCAGCATCGCTCACGGTTGCACGGCAGCGGGCAACGATCAGGTGCGCTTCGAAGTCGCGCTGCGCACGCTGGCACCCGAGCTCGAAGTGATCGCGCCGGTCCGCGATCGACACTTCAAGCGGCAAGAAGAACTCGAGTTTCTGCAGCAGCGCAAGCTGCCGGTGCCGCCTTTCGGTGCTGCCTATTCGATCAACCGAGGCCTTTGGGGCGTAAGCATCGGCGGCAAAGAAACACTGACCTCGCAGGGCAGCATTCCCGATGATGCCTGGGTGCTCTCCAAAGATGCTTTCAGCACGCCGCGCGCCGCGGAGCGCCATGTGCTGCATTTCGAGCAGGGCGTGCCCTCTGGACTCGACGGCAAGACGATGTCGCCGGTCGAAGTCATCGAGACACTCGAGTCGCTGGCAGGACCATTCGGCATCGGTCGCGGTATCCATCTCGGCGACACCATCATCGGCACCAAGGGTCGCGTGGCTTTCGAGGCACCCGCCGCAGAAGTCCTGCTCAATGCCCACCGCGAACTCGAAAAGCTCGTGCTCACCGCACGGCAGCAGCGAATCAAAGAAATGCTCGCAGGCCCGTATGGCGACTGGGTCCACGAGGGACAGCTACTCGATCCGGTCTGCCGCGATATCGAAGCCTTGTTTCTGCAGTCGCAGCGGCGGGTGACCGGCGTAGTCAACGTGTTGTTCCGCCCGGGTTCGGTGTTCATCGAAGGCGTAGATTCGCCGTGGTCACTCATGGCGGCATCGAAAGGCGTCTACGGCGAAGCCACGGGCGAATGGACCGCGGCCGACGCTTTGGGTTTTTCACGCATCGTCGGCCTTACCGGCGTTTTCCATCGCCGCGCCGGAGAGCGCGCGGCGGCATCAAGCCACCACGGGACGCAGGGGACTGCAAAGAAATGAGAACCATCGTCGTCGACAAGATCGCTTCCATCACCCAGGCCTGTGGCCTCGGTCAGGAGGTACGCATCGCTACCGACAACCTGCCATCGGAAGAAGGCGTGGTGGTCGTGGTCGAGATTCTCAACAACAAGTCGGGCTACAACACGCTCGAGCTCACTAGCGGTCGCATGGCGAAGATCAACAAGGGCGACATCGTCGTGGGCGCGCTCGGACACCGCAAAGCGCTCTTCGGTTACTCGGGGCACGTCCCGGAAAAACTCGCTGCAGGCGATGTAATCCAGATGCTCAACATCGGTGGCGTACTCGGGATCTGCGACTCCGCGAATCCCGACAAGGGCAAGCCCTTCGATTGTCGCGTACTCGGCGTGGTGCTCACCTTCCCGTATCTCGGTGAACGCATTGGCGTGCCGGCACGCGCGGGTTATCGCAAGCTCGACTTCGGGGCCACCCTCGATCCGCAGGGTGTCCCGGTCGTCGCACTCGCCGGAACCTGCATGGAAGCCGGCAAAACCGCCGCCGCCTGCGCACTGGTGAGCCGCATGCGCCACCGCGGGCTCATCGTTGACTGCTTCAAGGCGACCGGTGTTTCACTGCGCCGCGACATCCTCGCCATGGAAGATGCTGGCGCACGCCACTCGATGATCTTCACCGACCTCGGTGTGATCACGACCACACGCAGTGTCGGTCCTGCGCTGACGCGCACCATGATCACCGAGATCGCCGCAAAGAAACCCGACGTCATCGTCTTTGAACTCGGCGATGGCATTCTCGGCACTTATGGTGTCGACGCCATTCTCGACTGCGCAGATATTCGCCAAGCCTTGACCGGCGTCGTGCTCTCGGCGAACGATCCCGTCGCGGCTTGGGGTGGCGTCAAGCTTTTGCGCGAACGCTTCAGTGTCGAGCCTTGCGCCGTCACGGGCCCGGCCACAGACAACGCCGTGGGTGTCGACATCATCCGCGAGCAGATGAAGGTGCCCGCCTTCAATGCGCTGGCCGATGGCGCAGCGCTCGGCGACTGCGTCATCGAGGCGATCGGTCTCGGCGCACGCTTCCCGGTGGTGGCTGCCTCGTGACCCGAGTGCCGACATTGATCTTGGGCGGCACCGGCTATGTGGCCGGTGAAGTGCTGCGACTTGTCGCTGCGCATCCGCAACTCGAGATCGCAGGCGTGATGTCGGACTCGCAGCCCGGCGAGCTCGTTGCCAAGGCCTTTCCGCACCTGGCGCCGGTGCTTGGCGATCTGCGGTTCGTACCCGAGAGCGATCTGACAAATCTGATTGCCGCCCTGCCCGTCAGCGCGCTCTTTTCGGCAGCGCCGCATGGTGTGAGCGCTGCGCTGATCGATCGCTTGTTGAAAGCCGCAGAGACCGCCGGCACGGAACCCCGGGTCGTCGATATCTCCGCGGATTATCGCTATGCCAGCGCCAAAGCCTATGCCGCCGTATACAAGCACGAGCACGGCGCACCGTCACGACTCAAAGATTTCACCTGTGCCGTACCCGAGCATTTGACCACGTCGCCGACACCGCATGTGGCGCATCCCGGCTGCTTCGCCACCGCGACCCTGCTCGCAAGCGTGCCGCTGCTGTCGCTCGGCCTCGTGACGCCGACGCTATTCGTGAGCGGCGTCACCGGCAGCACAGGTTCCGGACGCAAGCCGGTCGACGGCACGCACCACCCGACGCGACACAGCGACCTCTATTCCTACAACGCCCTCGTGCATCGGCATATTCCCGAGATCACCGCCTGTGCCGCAGCAGCGAGCGGGGTCACGGCCGACTTCGCGTTCGTGCCGCACTCAGGGCCCTTCGCACGCGGCATCCATGTCACCGTGCAGGCGACGCTGACTGGATCGCATGCGGGCCTTGCCGGCAAGGTGCTGCTCGAAAAACTGCACGAGTTCTATGCTGCGGCGCCGTTCGTGCGCGTGCTCGACAGCGCACCACGGGTCAAAGATATCGTGGCCAGCAACTATGCCCATCTGCATGCGACCACTAATGGGCGCACCGTCGCCGTGATGTGCGTGGTGGACAACCTCAACAAGGGTGCTGCCGGCGGTGCCATGCAATGGATGAATCGGCTGCTCGGTTTTCCCGAGACGCTCGGACTCACCGCGCCGGCCGCCGGTTGGACTTGAACCACTTTCAACTCGAGAACTTTCCATGAGCCCTGCCGATCATCTCGCTCCCGTATTCGCCCAGTACCCCATCGAGGTCGTCGATGCGGAAAGTGTCTGGCTGCATACGCGCGATGGTCGCCGCATTCTCGATCTGTACGGCGGACACGCAGTTGCCGCGCTCGGCTATCGCCACGCGGGTTGGACTCGCGCCCTCACCCAACAAGCCGAGGCCTGCAATTTTCAGAGCAATGCCGTGCCGATGGACGTGCGCGTGCGCGCGGCCACGCGCCTCAGCAAATTCGCGGGCGGCGCCTTCGACAGCGTTTTCTTTGTCAATTCTGGTGCCGAGGCCAACGAAAACGCGCTGCGTATGGCATTCAAGATGACGAGGCGCCCGAAAATCGTTGCCATTGAAGGGGCGTTCCACGGGCGCACTGCGGCAGCCGGTGCCATCACCTGGGGAGCAGACAAAAAGTGGTACGAATTTCCGCGTGCGCCTTTTGATATCGGCTGGGTGCCGCGTCGTGACCTTGGCGCCATCGCCGCACAGGTCGACGCCTATACGGCAGCGGTCATCGTCGAGCCCGTACAGGGCGTGGGCGGCGCCTTCGACATGGGACGCGAGTTTTTGGCCGCGCTGCGTGCGCGCTGCGATGAAGTCGGGGCGCTGCTGATCTTTGACGAGGTGCAAATCGGCGTCGGTCGCAGCGGCCAGCCTTTCGCCGCCAATTTCTATGATGTGATTCCGGACATGCTCACCACCGCCAAGGCACTAGGCAATGGCTTTCCCTGCGGTGCACTGCTGATGACACCGCCTGTGACCGCAGCCCTCAAGCTCGAAGGGCTGGGCACCACCTTTGGTGGCGGACCGATGGCCTGTGCCGTCATCGAAGCCGTGATCGACGCCATCGAAACCGAGGGTCTGCTCGAAAATGTACGTCGGGTATCGACATACTTGAGGGATACCTGCACGGTAGGTCCGGTTACCGGACATCAGGGTGCCGGATTTCTGCACGGCCTGATCACCGCCAAGCCCGCCAAAGAAATTCAGAAGGCGCTGCTCGAGCGCAATATTCTCGCGGGCACCAGCGCCGATCCGCACGTGCTGCGCCTGCTTCCGCCCTACACCCTCAAAGAAACTCACGTCGATCTGCTGCGCGAGGCATTGCGCGATCTATGAAACGCTTTCTGGACCTTGCCGATTTCAGTCGCGAGGAGATCCTCGATCTCATCGCGCTCGCCCGTCATCTCGAGTCACACCCGGAACCCCGCGCACTCGCGGGCAAGATCCTCGGCCTCGTGATGTTCAACCCCTCGCTGCGTACGCTGTCGTCTTTCCAGGTCGGCATGATACGACTCGGCGGCAGCTCGTTCGTGATCACGCCCGGACAAGGTACCTGGCAGCTCGAAAGCAGGCTCGGCGTCACCATGAATGGTGCTGCAGCGGAGCACGTGCGCGAGGGCTTGCCGGTGCTGGCTTCATATGCGGACGCGCTCGGCATACGCACCTTTGCCGAAGGCAAGGACCTCAAGCACGATCTTTCCGAGACGGCTTTTCGCGCAATGTCGGCCGTCGTCGACAAACCTTTGATCAACCTCGAGTCTGCGGTCAATCACCCCTGTCAGGCACTTGCCGACTGGAAGACGCTGGAAGATCTCGCCGTGCCGCAGCGCGCAAAGTTCGTGCTCAGCTGGGCGAATCATCCGCGCGTCACGCCGATGGCGGTGCCTGCCGCGACCGTACACATGGCAGCGCATCGCGGCATGGATGTGGTCGTGCTGCGACCCGAGGGCTTTGCCTTGCCGCCCGAGATCATGGACAAGGCGCGCGCGGCGGCGGCAGCAGCAGGCGGCAGTGTGCGCGAGACCAACGATCGCGCGGAAGCTCTCGCCGGCGCACACATCGTGTACGCCAAAGAATGGGGCTCGACCACGCACTATGGTGACAGCGCCGGCGATGCCGCGCTGCGTGCGGGTCTTGGCGACTGGTGCGTACGCGAAGACTGGTTTGCGACGGCCAGCAAAGATTGCAAGTTCATGCACTGTTTGCCGGTACGCCGCAACGTCGCGGTTGCCGACGAAATACTCGATGGTCCGCGCAGCATCGTGCAACGCGAGGCCTACAACCGACTGCCCGCGCAGATGGCGGTCCTGCACCGCATGCTTTCGAATGGAGGAACTGAACGATGATCATGCACCGAGCCGACCCTGCAGCCGTCATTCGTGCGCTGCGCAGTGCAGCGCCTTATATCCGGCTCTACAAGGGTAAAACCTTCGTGGTGAAGGCAGGTGGCGGCGTGTTCGGCGATGCCGAGGCCACGCGCACACTCATCGAACAAATTGCCGTGTTGCATTCGCTCGGTATTCGCGTCGTATTCGTGCACGGCGGCGGTCCGCAGCTCACTGAAGTCACCGAGAAACTGGGCGTACCGACGCAGATGGTCGAAGGTCGACGCGTGACCGATGAGCGCTCGATCGATGCCACTGCCATGGTGCTCTCGGGTCTCATCAACACCCGCATTCTTGCCGCCTGCCGCGAACTCGACATCCAGGCCATCGGCCTGAGCGGGGTCGACGCAGGACTGGTACAAGCCCACAAGCGCGCACCCGTGAAGTTGCAAACAGGCGATGCGACCATCGACTACGGCTTCGTCGGTGACATCGACTACATCGACACCGATGTCATCCGCAAACTGCTCGATAACGGTCTGATGCCGGTCATCTCGCCGCTGTCCAGCGACAACTCGGGTACCTTGCTCAACATCAATGCGGATACCGTGGCCTCGGCCATCGGCGCGGCCCTCGGTGCCGAGAAGCTGATTCTTTGTACCGGCGCACCCGGTATCCTCGAACGGGTCGAAGATCCGACCTCGGTAATCTCATACACCGATCTCGCCGGCCTGAAGCGCCTGCGCGACGAAAAACGTATCGTTGATGGCATGCTGCCGAAGGCCAAAGCCATCGAGAGCGCCATTCAAGGCGGAGTAAAGCGCGTGCATGTCATCTCGTACAAAGCGAGCGATGCGATCCTCGCCGAAGTGTTTACCAACGAAGGCACTGGCACACTGGTAGTCGCCGATGTCGGCAAGCTCGCGCCGGCGGAGCTCGCTGCGGGTGACGCGGCGCGCTCATGACGCGACTTTGGGACAAAGGCGCTCCGCTCGATGAGCGAGTGCTCGCTTACACGGCGGGCGAAGATCACGCGCTTGACGAGCGTCTGGTGTCTTACGATGCACGCGCATCGATCGCCCATGCGCAAATGCTGCACGATCAGGGTCTGCTCTCGGCCGCGGACTGTGAAGCCATCGAGAACGGACTCGAAGCCCTCGCCGCCGCACACGCACAAGGCGAATGGCAGATCGAACTGGCGGACGAAGACGGGCAGACCGCGCTCGAAAAGCGTCTGACCGCAAGAATTGGCGCGGCGGGAGGTCGCGTGCATCTGGGTCGTTCGCGCAACGATCAGGTGCTCACTGCGCTGCGACTCTATTTGCGCGACGCCACTGAACAACTCGCCGTCGGTGCAGAGAGCGTCGCTGCTGCACTCGATCGACTCGCACTGCGCCAAGGCGGCATCGAACTGCCGGGCTACACGCACATGCAGCAAGCCATGCCGAGCTCGGTGGCGCTGTGGGCAGGCGGTTTTGCTGCCGAACTGCGCGATGACGCCGCGGGTCTGCGCGGCGTGCAGCGTCGCCTCGGCAAAAATCCGCTGGGCTCGGCTGCAGGCTATGGCACGCCGGGTTTGCCGCTCGATCGCGAAGCCACACGTGCCGCACTCGACTTCGATGTCGTACATGAACCCGTCACCGCGGTGCAGCTGTCGCGTGGTAAAGCTGAAGCGCAACTGTTGTTCGAAATCACCCTGCTGATGCAGGACCTCGGTCGCTTTGCCGCCGACGTCTGTCTTTTCTACACGCAGGAATTTGCCTTTCTCGAGCTGCCTGACGAATTCACCACCGGCTCATCGATCATGCCGCAGAAGCGTAATCCCGACGTATTCGAACTGCTGCGTGGTCGTACGGCCTCGGCACATGGCTGCCTCATCGAGGCGCTTGGCATCTTCGCCAAGCTGCCGTCGGGATATCAGCGTGACCTGCAACTTTTGAAGGCGCCACTGTTTCGCGGCATCGATCTCGCACTCGCGAGCACGGGCATTCTCGTGCCAGCGATCGACGCGATGGGATTCCGCGAGCAGCACATCGAACTCGACCCGGCCATCCATGCCGCCGAGCGTGCAAACGAACTCGTCGTGCGTGAAGGCATTCCGTTCCGCGAAGCCTATCGTCGAGTCGGCGCAGCACTCGCCGCCGACCGCACCGCGACCAATGAGGCCGAGCAAGAATCGTCATGACTGGTCAAAGAATTCTCTGGCATCAAACGGCCACGCTCGAACTGATGAACGACCGCTCGCGCCAGACCATGGTGGATGTGCTCGATATCGTCTTCACGGAAATGGGTGCGGATTTTTTGCGGGCTACGATGCCGGTGAATGCGCGCACTTGTCAGCCAATGCGCTTGCTGCACGGCGGAGCCTCCGTAGCCCTGGCCGAAACGCTCGCAAGCGTGGGCGCCAACTGCTGCCTAGACGATGCCCATGCCGCTCTCGGCCAGGAAATCAATGCGAACCACCTGCGACCCGCGCTCGAGGGTGAAACCGTGACGGGCACCGCGCGATTGCTGCATGCCGGCGCCCGCAGCCAGGTATGGTCGGTCGAAATCAGTAACGCGCGGGGGCAACTCGTCTGCATATCGCGCGTCACGATGGCCGTCATCAACCGACGCTGAGCCAAGCAGTGTGTTGCGGGCGACGGAACAAACCTAGCTCCCTCGTGTCAAAATAGACTATGAATAACTTTGACCGTGTACCCGATCCCTCGATGGTCACCTGGACTCACGTGATCTACGCGCTGCATGCCCTCTCGGTGCTCGTCGGGGTGACCGGAGCTGCGACCATTGTCGGCAGTTTCATCTTTGGCGTTCCTTCCATCGTCGCGGTCGTCATGAACTACGCGCGTCGCAGCGAAGTGCGCGGAACCTGGCTCGAGTCTCATTTCTCCTGGCAAATCCGCACCTTCTGGATCGCCTTTCTCGCCAGCGCGCTGGTACTGCTGTTTTCGGCACCCCTCATGCTGGTGCTGGTCGGCTTTGCAACAGCCGCCATCGGCCTCTTCCTCATCGGCATCTGGGTGCTCTACCGGGTACTGCGTGGTTGGCTCGCCCTGCGCGAAGCGCGCACACTGCCCACATGATCCAAGCCAAATCTTTTTTGCGCCTGAGAATCGCGCTGCCGGCCGCGGCGGGCGTGCTCGCGCTCGTGGCCTGCGGTCAAACCGGGGCGCTCTATCTGCCCGAAGACAGCGGCCCGGTGATCATTCGACCGGTGATCGCTGGCCCGGTGATCGCTGAAGAGAATAGCCCCGGGGCAGCACCAGTCGTCGACAACACCGCAAACACCACGGCCGAGCCCGGCACTACTTCGCCTCCGCAGGGTTAGATTGGCGAGTGGACTGCACCCGAGTGGTATCAGGCGAATCGATCCCGGGGTCCGCCGAGCGGTTGATGAGCGGCGTATACTTCACTCGTCGATCGAACTTACCACTCAAAAGGATTTGCCCATGAAGTCTGACAAGCTCACTCGCCGTCAGGTACTCGGTGCCTCCGTACTGGGTCTGCCGGCCATCCCGGTCGTTGTTGAAACCGCCTTCGCACAGGCCAAACCGGCCGCGGGCGCACTGCCTGTGTTGAGCCCCACCGAACCCGCTGCCAAAGCGCTGGGCTACGTCGAGGACACCAAGAAGGTCGATCGAAAAGCCAACCCCAATCACAAGCCTGAGCAGAATTGCGGCAACTGTCTGCAGTGGGCTGACAAAGATCGCAAGGCGCCGCTCGCCAAGTGCAATCTGTTCCCGGGCAAACTGGTCAAGAACCCGGGCTGGTGCAAAGTTTGGGTCAAGGCGCCGGGCGTCGCCTGATCGAAAATTCCTGATCGTCGCTGATCAAAACTGATCAACGCTGATCGTTTTCTCCTGCTCCGGGCAGCGTGGCGCGAAGCCGCGCTGCCCGATTTCTTTTTTGCAGGCATCATTGCGTCCGCATGAAAGCCCTGCCACAAAATCCCGACCTCGTCCTGATCGACGGTTCGTCGTACCTCTACCGCGCCTTTCACGCCCTGCCGCCGCTGACCAATTCACGCGGTGAGCCAACCGGCGCCGTGCTCGGCGTGGTCAACATGCTGCTCAAGTTTTTGCGCGAAACGAACCCGGCCCGTATTGCCGTGGTGTTCGATGCGCCGGGCAAAACTTTCCGTGACCAGCTTTATGCGGAGTACAAATCGCATCGACCGCCGATGCCTGACGACCTGCGCGCGCAAGTCGATCCACTGCTGGAAATCGTGCAAGCGCTTGGGCTACCGCTGCTGCGTATCAGTGGTGTCGAGGCAGACGATGTCATCGGTACGCTCGCCAAGCGCACCGCCGATGCCGGCGGCACGGTGGTGATCTCGACCGGCGACAAAGATATGTGTCAGCTCGTCGGGCCGCAGATCACGCTCATCAACACCATGAGCGGCAGCATTTATGACCGCGCCGGCGTGAAGGCCAAGTTCGACATCTGGCCAGAGCAGATGATCGATTACCTCGCGCTCGTTGGCGACAGCTCGGACAACATCCCGGGCATCGACAAAGTCGGACCGAAGACTGCCGCAAAATGGCTGGCCCAATATTCAACGCTCGATAACCTCGTCGCGAATGCCGGCGAGGTATCCGGCAAAGTGGGCGAGAACCTGCGCGCCGGTCTCGAAACGCTCGAACTCTCGCGTCGGCTCGCCACGATTCGCTGTGATGTCGACTTGCCAGACACTGCGCAAGATCTCGCCCCAAAACCGCAGCACGATGAGCAACTACGCAGTTGGTATACGCGCCTCGGGTTTCAGGCTTTGTTGCGCGGACTCGGTGGCTCTGTCGAAACCGACAGCTCGCCAGTCGCATCGGTGACCCTGGCTCCGCCATCGGACGCACTCGAGTTGCGCCCCGGCATCGCCGATGCGCCGCGCGACTATGAAATTGTTCTCGATATGGCGGCGTTCGAGCGCTGGTGCGTCGCACTTGAAGCCGCCGACCTCTTCGCCTTCGACACCGAGACCACGAGTCTCGATTACATGGCAGCGCGAATTGTCGGTGTGTCGTTCTGCATCGAGCCTGGCAAGGCTGCCTACGTGCCGCTTACCCACGATTACGTCGGTGCACCGCCGCAGCTCGATCGCGATACCGTGCTCGCGAAGCTGCGGCCGCTGCTCGAAAGCGAGCAGCACGCGAAGCTCGGACATCACCTCAAATATGACGCGCATGTGCTCGCCAACCACGGCATCACACTGCGCGGCATGCGCTACGACAGCATGCTCGAATCTTATGTCTGGAACAGCGTCGCCACGCGCCACGACATGGATTCGGCGGCGCTGCACTATCTTGGCATCACCACCATCAGCTACGAAGACGTCGCCGGCAAAGGTGCAAAGCAGATTCCCTTTGCGCAGGTGAGCCTCGAGCAGGCCGGTGAATATGCCGCCGAAGATGCCGATATCACCATGCGCCTACATCGCGCGCTGTGGCCAGCGATCGAACGCGAACCGCTGCTGAAAAAACTGTACGAAGAATTCGAGCAACCACTGGTGCCGGTATTGCAGCGCATGGAGCATCGCGGCGTACTGATCGACCGCGAGATGCTGCGCGTACAGAGCAGCGAACTCGCGCGGCGCGCGGAAGAATTGAAGCTCGCAGCCCACACCGCAGCCGGTACCGATTTCAATCTCGACTCCCCCAAACAGCTGCAGCAAATCCTGTTCGAGAAAATGCAGATTCCGGTACTGCGCAAAACACCAACGGGCCAACCCTCGACTGCAGAAGACGTACTCGAGGAACTCGCCGACTCGCATGCGCTACCACGTCTGATTCTCGACTATCGCAGCATCGCCAAGCTGCGCAGCACTTACACCGAAAAATTGCCGCTGCAGGTGAACGCCGACACCGGCCGCGTGCATACGTCCTATCATCAAGCCGTGGCACAAACGGGTCGCCTGTCATCCACCGACCCTAACCTTCAAAATATTCCGATCCGTACCCCTGAAGGCCGACGCATTCGTCAGACATTCATCGCGCCTGCAGGGCACGTACTTCTCGCAGCGGATTACTCGCAGATCGAGCTGCGCATCATGGCGCACCTTTCCGATGACGCCGGCCTGCGTGGCGCCTTTGCAGCGGACCGCGACGTGCATCAAGCGACGGCCGCCGAAGTATTCGGTGTAACACTCGACGCCGTGAGCGCCGAGCAACGCCGCTCGGCCAAGGCAATCAACTTCGGTCTGATCTATGGCATGTCGGCTTTCGGGTTGGCTCGCCAGCTCGGCATCGAGCGTGGCGCAGCTCAAAGATATGTCGATCTTTACTTTGAGCGTTATCCGGGCGTGAAAGCTTACATGGACCGCACGCGCGAACAGGCGCGCGAAACCGGCTACGTCGAGACCGTATTCGGGCGCCGGCTGTATTTGCCCGACATCCGCTCACGCAATCGTGCGCTGCAGCAATATGCCGAGCGCAGTGCAATCAATGCGCCGATGCAGGGTACCGCCGCCGATCTCATCAAGCTCGCAATGATCGCGGTCGATGCGTGGTGCAACCAAGAAGGTGGCGACGATGCACGACTCATCATGCAAGTGCATGACGAACTCGTGCTCGAGGTTCGCGCGGAGGCCGTCCATCGAGTCACCGAAGCCATCCGTCAAAGCATGGTCGATGCCGGTCGCGGGGCATTACGTGTGCCGCTGAAGGTCGATGTAGGCACCGGCAAGAATTGGGACGAAGCGCACTGAGCGGAATGTTGCAAACGCGCAACATGTCGCATCCCAACTAATTGATTAGAAAAGAAATTTAATCTGAACCTTTGCCGGGCTCGGGAGTCTGATCTAGCGAACGCAACGCGTTCCCCGCTTCTCCTCCCTCCCTGAGCGGGCGCCCGGCCTCAAGACCTGTGCCGGGCTTCGTCTGCCCCCGGTCATCGAAAGGTGTCCGGGGGTTTTTTATGGGGTGATCGTCCGCGCGGCGCTGTTGCCTCACGCTGCCGGTGCTGCGGCCCAGAGCGCCGCCAGCCGCTCGCGGGCAGGCTCCACTCCCAGCCCCGAATGGGCCGAAAAAAGCTGCGCCGTGGCGATCTCGCCGAGCGTGGCCGCCGCCTCGCGCAGGGCTTTGGCCCGCTCGGCCTGATTCAACTTGTCCGCCTTGGCGAGCAGGACATGCACGCCGCGATGAGCGGGCTCGGCCCAGTCGATCAGCGCAAGATCCTCGTCCCGCAGGCCGCGTCTGATATCCACCACCAACATCAGCCCGCGCAAGCTCTTCCGCGAGCGCAGGGCATCGATCAGGGGTACCCATTTGCGGCGCTCCTCCGGGTTGACGGCCGCATAGCCGTAGCCCGGCAGATCGACGATCCGATGGTCAGTCTCGAGTTCGAAATAATTCAGCAGACGGGTCTGCCCCGGCGTCTTGCTGGTCCGGGCGAGGGCCTTGCGCCCCGATATGGCATTGATGGCGCTCGACTTGCCGGCGTTGGACCGACCCGCGAAGGCCACCTCGGCGCCAAGGTCGGCCGGGAACTGTGCGGGGGCGGCGACACTCAAGAGGAATGTGGCCTGCGGATATTGCGACACGCGGTTACGCCCCCGGGGGCCCGAAGCAAAGGGCGGTTAGTGTAAACTTTCGCGCCGTGAAAGACGTCCGGAGCCTCGAGAAATGCTGACCGTGAAGACCTTCGCCACCACCCTGGCCACCGTTGTCCTCGCCGCCGTGCTGCTTCCCGCTGCGCAAGCCAAGGGCAATGCCGAAGCGGGTGCCACCAAAGCTGCCGTTTGCACGGCCTGCCACGGTGTCAACGGCAACAGCGTCAATCCCGAATGGCCGAATCTCGCCGGACAAAACGCGCGTTACATCGAAGAGCAGCTGCGACTGTTCCGCGCCGGTCACCGAAACAACTTGGTGATGTACCCGCTCGCGATGGCGCTCACCGATGAAGACATCGCCGATCTTGCGGCTTATTTTTCCACGCAGACGCCGAGTGGTCTCGAAGCGGATGCTGCCAACTACAAGACCGGCGAAGCGCTCTATCGCGGCGGTGATCGCGCTCGCGGAATTCCCTCATGCACGTCTTGTCACGGCCCAGTGGGCCTTGGCAACCCGGGCTCGGGCTATCCTGCGCTGCGTGCACAGCACTCGACCTACACGCTCAAACAATTGCTCGATTACGCCGCTGATCAGCGCTACATCGACATCGCCACCAACACGCCGACCAAGTCACGCAACGGTCATATGATGACTTCGATCGCCAAGCGTCTGAACGAAGACGACAAGAAGGCGCTGGCCAGCTACATCCAGGGGCTGCGCTGATGCGTCTCGCTCGCAGCAGTTTCATCGCACTCTTGAGTGCAGCGCTGCTGATCGGCGTTGCCGCGCCGACCGCCGATGCACAGGGCGCCGCAGCCACTGATGGTCGTTGGCAAGAAGGTCGTCACTATCGCCGCATCAGCCCTGCGGTACCGACCAATGTGGCGCCCGGCAAGGTCGAAGTCATCGAAATCTTCTGGTACGGCTGCAGCCACTGCTACTCGCTCGATCCTTTCCTCGAGAGCTGGAAGAAAAACGGCAAGCCTTCGAACGTCGAGTTCGTGCGTGTTCCCGTGACTTGGAACGCCGGCGCGAAGTTGCATGCGCGGCTCTTCTATACCTTGCAGGCGCTCAAGCAAGATGATCGGCTGCACACCAAAGTATTCGACAGCATCTTCCGCGCAAATAACACGCTGCTCGGACGCGACGAAGAGTCGACCTTGCCGGTGATGGTGGCTTGGGCCAAGCAGCAGGGCATTCAGGAAAAAGCTTTCACCGACGCCTGGAACTCGATGTGGGTGAACACCAAGCTGCGACAGGCGGATGAGCTCGTGCGTCGCTACCGAGCCGAGGGTACGCCCTTCATGGCGGTGAACGGCAAGTTCTCGACCGATGTCGGCATGGCGGGCGGCGTACCGCAGATGCTCAGCCTGATCAACGATTTGGCCAAGGCGGAGAAGGCTCGCTGAGCCTCTCACGCGCGACTCCGGACAGGCGCGCGTGATTCTTTACTTCAGATTGGATGCAGTCGGCCTGCACGGCGAGACCGTGCATGGCGCGACCGCCGTTCCGGAAGACGCGCTCTGGATCGATCTGCTCGAACCCACGGCAGCCGAAGAGTCGCGGATCGAGCAGTTTCTGCGCATCGACGTGCCGACTCGCGAGGAGATGCGCGAGATCGAAACCTCGAATCGCTTTTATCAAGAGGGCGATGCTCTCTACATGACGGCTACCGTCGTCACCAAACTCGACACGCAGCGCCCCGAGAATAGCCAGATCACGTTCATCCTGACTCCCGAACGTTTGATCACCAATCGCTATGTCGATCCACTGCCGTTCCGTCGCTTCATCGCTTACGCAGACCGTCACCCGGCGCAGTGCAACTCGGCGGCCGCGATACTTGCGGGCTTGCTCGAGGCCATGGTCAATCGAATTGCCGACGTGATCGAACGCACGACCGATGAGATGGACGCCCTCTCCGCCGAAGTCTTCGGCGCGCCCAGCAACGGTCGGCGCCGCGATCGTGATTATCGGGCGATTCTCGAGCGGGTCGGGCGCAACGGCGATCTGAACTCCAAGGCACGCGAAACGCTGGGCAGCCTCGCACGCTTGGTGGGGTTTCTGCAGCAAGCCAACGGTATCCGACTCGAAGACGAGGTCAAAAGTCGGCTGCAGTCGGTGCTGCGCGATGCCGAACAATTGAGTAATCATGCGGCGTTCATGAGCAACAAGGTGCAGTTTTTGCTTGATGCTACGCTGGGCATGATCAATATCGACCAGAACAACATCTTGAAGATTTTCTCGGTGGCGACGGTGGTGTTGCTGCCGCCCTCGGTGATCGGCGCGATTTTCGGCATGAACTTTGATGTCATCCCGACCTCGCACGCCGCCTGGGGATTCTGGGGCGCATTAGGCATCATGGCCATCTCGGCGATCGTGCCGTTCGCATACTTCAAGCAGCGAGGATGGTTGTAGATCATGCGCAGCCTGAATCGATTTCTTTGTATCTCGATTCTGCTGTGTGTCTGTTGGCCGAGCTCGGCAAGCGCCGCCGATACCGATGCCTTCAGGCATGCGCTGATCATTGGCGTGGCGGTCTATCGCGACGATGAGGTTCCGCCGCTTTTCGGTGTACCCAACGACATGGACAGCGCGCGGGAAATCGCCACTGCCATGGGGATCCCGGCAAGCAACATCACCGAGCTCTTCAATGAAAAAGCCAGCAAGGCGAACATCCTCGCGGAGCTTAGAAATCTCGCCAAGCGAAATACCGATGGCAGTCGCATCCTCATCTTTTTCTCTGGTCACGGTACGCGCTGGCGTGATGCGAAGGCGGGGGGCTGCGTGGAGGGCCTGCTGACCTGGGATCGGCAAGTCATCGTCAATCGCGAGTTTGCACAGCTCGCGCGACCGCTAGGCCTGAAGGCTGACAAGCTGATCATCATGTTCGACGCCTGTCATTCGGGAGGCGTTGCCGGGCTCGCGCGCAACACCCGCTCACTCGCCGGGGACACCCTCACACCAAAGTTTTTCATTCGGGCAGACGCCGCTGGCAACGCCTGCAGCAAACCCTCAAACGTGAGAACGCGCAGTTTGATTGGCAGCGCAGATGATGGCGTCGAAGCACTGCCCGAAAATGTGGTGCACATCATGTCGGCGCGGTCCGATGAGGTCAGCTTCGACGAACCGAGTCGCGGCGGACTCGCCACGCAAGCCATCAAGCGTTGCATGCTGGGAACCGCCCAAGATACCGACGGTAGCGGCGCCGTTTCGCTGGACGAAATCGAGCAATGCGCGCAGGGCTTTATTCGCGACAAAGTTGCCAAGTTTCCGGACCTGTTGCCGCACCACGTCGATATCACCGGTCTACGCAATCTGGTGCCAGTCGCTGTCGCCGCGCAAAACTCTGTACAACAATCTTTGGCGCAGACGACCTCGCCACAACAGGCGCCGACCAAACCCTCCGCCGAAGCCGTCCGCCTCGAAAAAGAGCGGCTGGCTCGCGAACAGCGCGAGGCAGCCGAACGGCAACGTCAAGAAGAGCAACAACTCGCGGCACAACGCGCCGAGCAACTGAAGCGCGAACAGCAGCGGCTCGCGCGCGAACGCGCTGAGGCCGAAGCGGAAAAAGCCCGACTGGAGCGTGAACGATCCGAAGCAGAAAAACAGCGCTTGGCAGCTGAACGCGCGGAAGCCGAGCAACAACGCCTCGCCGCGCTGCGGGCGGAGCAAGCTCGACTCGAGCAGGAGCGACTTGTGCAAGAAGGCGCTCGCGTTGAGGCGGAAAGGGCTCGCTTGGAACGGGAGCGGGCCGAGGCTGAAAAGCAACGGCTTGAACGTGCGCGAATCGCCGCCGAAAAACAGCGTTTGGCGGCAGCGCGGGCCGAAGCCGAAAAGCAACGTCTGGCAGCAGAGCGTGCAGAGGCCGCTCGGCGCGAGCAGGAGCAGCTCGCGGAGCTGGCGGCACAGGCTGCAGCCGCACAAGCGGCGGTACAGGCCGCCACGCCAGCAGTCGAGCTGGGTCCGCTAGCAGCCCTCAAAGATCTATACGCGCAGCGTGATGTGCGGCGCAGCGTGAAGGTCGCACTGCCGCGACCCTCGTTGCGCATCGATCGTGATCCATTCGAGATGACGGTTACCTCATCGCAAGCGGGCCATGTCTATGTACTGCTGCTCGGCAGCGACGAGACCAGTTTCTATCTGCTGTTTCCCAATGGCCTCGATCAAAATAATCGAATCGAGGCCAACACGCCCATGAAGCTGCCGCGCCCGCATTGGGCCGTCAATGCGGCGGGGCCGGCGGGTACCGATCAGCTGCTGGTGCTGGTCACCGAGACGCCTCGCAAACTCAAGGTATTGCCTGGCGGGGCCATCAACGCCAACACTCCGTTCATCCTGACTCCGGCCACGCTGGCAGGCAGACGCCAACTCGTCGACTTCATCATCGGCGCTGGTGTCTCGGGTTCAGCGCGATACGGCGCAACTTGGGTCACGGTCAAGGAGGTTCCATGATCAGCGCAGCACTCTTGTGGTTGACGCTTGCGGCAGCAGCACCGCCCAATCCGAGCACTCAGCAAATCATCGAACAACTCGCGCCTGCAGCCAGCGAGCCCGGGACAGGGGCACGCACCCGTAGTCTGCGCAATCTCGCTCCGGCGGCTCGTGCCATCGACATGAACGTGCAGTTCGAATTTGCCTCGGCCAAAATCACGCGCGATGGCAGCGACGCGCTGCAGCAGCTCGCAATCGCCATGAAAGCGCCACAGTTGGCGAATGCTCGCTTCATGATCGAGGGGCATACCGACGCCAAGGGCACGGCCAAGTACAACCTCGATCTCTCAGGGCGGCGCGCGCAGTCGGTGGTCGTTTACCTGCGGTCGCAGGGTATCGATAGCGCTCGTCTCGAATCGGTCGGCAAGGGCTTCAATGAATTGCTGAACGAAGATGACCCGCTCGCTGCGGAAAATCGGCGAGTGCGCATCGTTGCACTGGGTGAACCATGAGCCGGCGTCAGCTTGCCGCCTGCCTTGTCAGCGTCTGTCTGGTCGGCAGCCTGCTCATCGCGCGTGCGGCACCTGCGAGCGAGCCGCTGGTGCTCGTGACTGAGGAAGAACTGCAGGCCTCGATGGCCGCCCCGGAGCCGCTCTTCCCGCGCTTCACGCCCGAACCCGGCGCACCCAGGATTCTGGTCGATACCCCGAAGGTCAACGCGTCGCTGGCCTCACCCATCGCGCTGAAGTTGCGTTTCGAACCGGCCAAAGGCACCTCCATCCGTCCGGAGACCTTCAAGGTCAAGTACGGCTCACTGCGCATCGACATCACCGCGCGAATCACCGGTTCGACGGAAGTCACCCCCAGAGGGCTTGAGATCTCGCAAGCTGTGCTGCCCAAGGGCAAGCACACCATGGTGATCGCGATCGAGGATGCCGTGGGCCGTCTCAACGAACGACAACTGCAGTTCGTGGTGCTCTGACCCGTTGCAGGAAATCTACGGTCGCAGGAAATCTACTAGAATCGGGCGGGTGCGCCACCGCACTCAAGGAAAGGAAATCCCCCCCATGACGTTCTCCCTGTTGCGTGTTACGCGCGGAATCGCGCTTGCGCTCACTGCCTCTGTTCTGGTTGCCGCCTGCGGCGGCGGTGGCGGCGGCTCAGGCGGAAGCACCGGGGGTAATACGGGCGGCAATACCGGGGGCAACACCGGAAGCTCCGCGCCGGGTTCGCCCACGGGCATCACCATCGCGACCGGCAACGGGACGCTGTCGGTGAGCTTCACGGCACCGGGCAGCAGTGGCTCTTCGGCCATCATCGATTACACCGCGTCTTGCACTGGTGGCGGCGCGACGCGCACCGCGACCGGCACCTCCAGCCCGCTGACCGTAACCAACCTTGCCAACGGCACGACCTACAGCTGCTCGGTCACGGCCCGAAATTCAGTCGGTAGCAGCGCAGCATCCAACGCAGTGACCGGCACCCCGGTCAACAATACCGTGGCTGCCTGCAGCCTCGCCGATCGGCAAAACTTTGTGGTGGCCCAGCTCAACGAGTGGTACCTGTACCCGGAAACGCTGCCCACCAACGTCAACATCGCCAACTATTCTTCGGTCGATGCGCTGATCAGCGCCATGACGGCCACTGCTCGCGCGCAGAACAAAGACCGCAACTTCACCTACATCACCTCAGCGTCCGAAGAAGACGCGTTCTTCAATTCCGGCGCGACGGCGGGCTTCGGCATTCGTCTGGGCTACGACTCGGCAGCGCGGCGCGTGTTTATTCTCGAGGCCTTCGAGAGTACCCCGGCGCTCGCCGCCAACATCGATCGTGGCGATGAGCTGACCGCCATCGGCACTTCGAGCACGAGCATGCGCTTGGTGTCCGATATCTTTGCCGCCGAGGGTGCGCAGGGCGTCTCGAACGCACTCGGCCCGAGCACCGTTGGCACGAGTCGCGTGCTGCGCATCGTTCGCGGGACGACCTCGCGCGAGGTGACGATCGCCAAAGCCGACTACTCGATCGAACCTGTCTCGAGTCGCTATGGCGGTCGCATCATCGAAGATGCGGGCAAGCGCTATGGCTACATCAATCTGCGCACGTTCATCAGCACGGCCGACAACCGGCTGCGCGAAGAAATCCTGAAGTTTCGCGAGGCGGGGGTCACGGAAATCATCGTCGACTTCCGTTACAACGGTGGTGGGCTGGTCTCGACCGGCAATCTGATGGGCGATCTGCTCGGCGGCAATCGTCAAACCAGCGAAATCTTCTCGCAGCTGACGTTCCGTTCATCGAAATCGGTCAATGATTCGATCAAGCGCTTTGCGCCGCAGACTCAGTCGGCCTCGCCCACCAAGCTCGCCTTCATCACCACAGGATCGTCGGCCTCGGCCAGCGAGCTCGTGGTCAATGGCTTCATTCCGTTCTTCAATGACCGCCTCGCACTGATCGGCAGCAACACTTTCGGCAAACCCGTAGGTCAGATTGCCCGCGACAACGCGGCCTGTGACGATCGATTGCGCATCGTCGCCTTCACCACGCGCAACTCGGCGAACTCCGATGCCTACTTCAACGGGCTCGCCGAAGCGGTGAAAGCAAGCTGCCGTGCCAATGACGACTTCACTCGACCGCTCGGTACCGCGAGCGAAGCCTCGACGCGGCAGGCCCTTGATTGGTTGCAGGGCAAGGCCTGCACTGCCATTCCCGTCACCTCGGCCGAAGCGGCGACGGCCTCGGGACTTGGCCCATCGACGATGGTCAGCGATCAACTGGCGCTCGACATCGAACCCATGCCATTGCCCGACCGACCGTCGCCCGCGCAGCGCGATATGCCAGGGCTCTTCTGAACATGCTCATCGCCCGCAGGCTTGTGAAGGCCGTGCTGGCGACAGGTCTTCTGGCCATTGCGCCACTGCAAATCGCAAGTGCGCCGCTGCAGATCGCTGGCGTACCGCTGCTCGAAGTCGCTGAACCGCAGCGCGCGCCGGAGCTGCCGGTAACGCAGCTCGTCGTGCGCTTTCGTGATGACCTCGCGACGGGGCGTCTCAATCGCCCCTCTGCATCGCGGCTCGAAACTTTGAGCACGCGCGGTGGCGTGGCTGTGGGATATCGTCGGCCCACGGCCGACCTCGCGCATGTTCTGAGGTTGGTCGAGCCACTCGAACGCAGCGCTGCCGAGCGCGTCGCTCAAAGATTGCGGCTCGTCCCGGCCGTGGCCAGCGTCGAGATCGATGAATACATGTTCCCACTGCTGGTACCGAACGATCCGTTCTTCGGTGACAGTCGGGATATTCTTTGGCACCTCAAATCGCCTACTGCAGAAAAGCCGGGCGGCGCCAATCTGCCAACCGCTTGGGATATCGCGCGCGGCAAAGGCGTGGTCGTTGCGGTCATCGACACCGGCATCACCGCTCATGCCGATCTCGAAGCGAACATTATCCGCGGACACGATTTCATCTCCGCCGATAGCGACGGTAAATTTTTGGTCGCGAATGACGGTAGTGCCCGCGACAACGACCCTGCGGATCCCGGTGACTGGATCGACGACGAAGATCTGAAAATCGCGTTGTTCGGTGGTGGCTCGAATCCTTGTCGGCGTGCAAACAGTTCTTGGCACGGTACGCACGTTGCCGGAACCGTGGCTGCCGTCACCAATAACGGCACAGGCGTCGCCGGCATCGCCTACGAGGCCAAGGTGCTCACCGTCCGCGCACTCGGCAAATGCTTCGGCTACAGCTCCGACATCTCAGATGCAATTCGCTGGGCGGCCGGTGCACAACCTGCGAGCGGCAGTTGGTCCGATCTCGGCATACCGAACAACCCTAATCCCGCTCGCGTGATCAACCTCAGTCTCGGCGCGGCAAGCGCGAGCTGCCCCGCCAGCCGACAAAACGCCATCACCGCTGCACGTGCTGCCGGTGCGGTGCTGGTGATCGCTGCGGGTAACGACAGCCGGTCTGTGATCAGTTCGCCCGCAAACTGCGCAGGCGTCATCGCAGTGACAGCGCACACCTTGGAGGGCGACAAGGCCAACTACGCAAGCTTCGGAACAGGCACGACTTTGAGCGCGCCAGGTGGCGGATCGTGCACGACCACCGCGCTCAACTGCCTGCCTCAAGGCAACACTGGCGCAGCGGGTACCGTGTGGAGATTGGTCGCCTCGACAACGAACACCGGCACCACAATCCCGACCGGTGAAACCTATGCGGGCAAAACCGGAACCAGCATGGCGGCGCCCCATGTGGCGGGTGCCGCAGCACTGCTGATTTCAGCCATGCCCTCGCTGCTGGTCGACACCGTCAAAAATTTGCTGGCGGCCAGCGCACGAGAATTTCCGGCGGGTACATTTTGCGCCGGCAAGGCCGACAACCCCTGCGGCACTGGCATGCTCGATGCGACTCGCGCGCTGCAACGACTCGCGGATTTGACGCCAACCGTGACGGCGCAAGCAAGCGCAGCGGTTGTCGAGAACGGCGCCACCGTCACGCTGAGTGGTACAGCGACACCGAAGCCCTCGGGTAACACCAATCTCACTTACCGCTGGCAGCAAACGAGCGGTCCTTCCGTGACGCTCACGAACGGCAGTACACCGCAGGCGACCTTCATTGCGCCCAATGCTGCACGCATGAGCTTTCGCTTCACGGCGACTGATGCCGACGGCATTGCAGCGACGAGCAGCGCCGTCGATGTTCGATCGAACGGTACACCTGCACTCGCGCTGCTGACACCGATCACGGCGACGGCCGGTGACACCGTGAGCTTCAAGGCCTCGGCGACCGACCCTGATGGCGACACCCTGACCTATGCACTTTCGGGTGCTCCGCTCAATTCCACTTTCAATGCCGCGACCGGCGAGTTTTCATGGCCAAGTTCGGTGGCCGGCAATTACACGCTCACGGTGACCGCGACCGATGGCACGTTCACGAGTGCGCCGCAAAGTTTGACCTTGACCATCAATGCCCCGCGTGGCGGCGGTGGCAGCATCGATCTTTGGTGGCTGTTGCTACTCGCGGGCGCGACCCTTTTCAAAGAAAAACATCAGCTTGAAAAGCTGCTGATCAAACGGTGGGTGCACAAGGCTTGAGCTCACGCGCCAAACTGCTGTTGCGCTGTGGTGTCATCACCGCCGTCGTCTATCTGCTCTGCTTGCTGTTGGATGTTCCCACGCTGCGTGTGGTGCTCAAAGGAATTCCCGTCATCCTGTTGGCGCTCTGGCTCGCGCCCTGGCAAGAGCGCGGCGCGCGCCTCGTCGGGTTTGGGTTGCTGCTCTCGGCAGTCGGCGATATTTGTCTGGAGGCTTCACCGAGACTTTTTCTCGCTGGACTCGGCGCTTTTCTCGCTGCGCACATTGCCTACATCGCCGCCTTCCTGCAGCATTCGCGCCGACCGGCGACAATCAAAGCGATTCCCGTGGCCGTTTTTGGTGTCGGTGCGTTTCTTTGGTTGCAGCCGCATCTCGGTGCGATGACTTTGCCGGTACTCGGCTATGTCGCGGTGATTTGCGTGATGATGTGGCGCGCATGGGCGCTGGTTGCAGACGACAGCGTCGCACGTCCCATCGCTTGGTCAGCCGCTTTGGGTGCCAGCAGTTTCGGACTCAGCGACACTCTGGTCGCCCACAATCGTTTCCTTGCTCCGGTACTCGCCTTCCAGTTTCTGCTGATGCTGCTCTACTGGGCGGGTCAGTGGGGCATTGCCGCGTCGCAGCGAGCAAGCCGTTCTACTTGAGTTCGTCGATCAGCACTGCCGATAAATCGGCAATCAATTTATTGCCGACGTTGTCGGGCGAATAGTCGATCTGCGGCATGTCATCGACCGTGATGGCAATCGCGATACGGCCCTGCTTGGTATGGACGACACCCACATCACTGCGCAGGGCATCAAGGCTGCCAGACTTGCTGGCCACACGCAGATCGCCAGTCCTTCGACCGATGCCATCTTTGTACTGCTGACGCTCGAGCACCTCAAGCAAATCTTTTGAATTCGCAGCATCGACTACCTTGCCCTGCTCGAGCAATTCGAGCAGCCGCACCATCTCGCGCGCTGTCGAGCGACCGATCCCGAAGCGCTTATTCTCTTCTTTTTCGCCTTCGCGACTCCAGCCCTCGGCAGGTTTGAGACGTGTGCCATCGCCACGAATCTTGCGCATCGAGCGCGTGGCCTCGAAACCGAGACCAGCCATGAATTCATTGACGGTATCGGCGCGGATGCGATCAATGATCAAGTTAGTCGCAGTGTTGTCACTGACCACGATCATTAGGTTGCGCGCAGTGCGCAGGCTGACTGCCTCGCCATCAGCATATTCGGCGAGAACACCGGAGCCCGAAACTTTTGCGGCTTTATCGATGATCAGCGGCTCATCCCAACGCGCGCGGCCGGCGGCGACCTCGGCAGCCAGCGCACAGGCAATCGGCAGCTTGATGGTGCTGGCGGTACGAACCGGGCGGTCGGCATCGATACTCACTTCGCGCCCAGTGTCGAGATTGCGGGCATGGAGCGCGACCGTGCCCTGAAATCCGCGGGTCATGCTGCGCAAACGCGCCTCGAGCGGGTCGCCCGTGCTCGCGGGGGCGGCATACAGCAGCGGGGCGAGTGCCGCCAAGCAAATAGCCCAAATCGCGACATGGGCCTGCCGTAGGCGCATCGAAGCAATCATCATGGTCACCACCTCGCCAAACTGCCCGACCCCGAACGCTCCGATATAATACCGACGGGATGCGCCCGTAGCTCAGCTGGATAGAGTACTGCCCTCCGAAGGCAGGGGTCGTGAGTTCGAATCTCGCCGGGCGCGCCATCAAAACCCGATTACGCTTATTTTTTGACCGGCGCCGGTTTCTGCGTACGC
>Ga0194116_10001360_pt1 | contig 35032 bp, 26 predicted proteins | sample TA2MahsurfametaG_4_FD_148617 | JGI IMG/M metagenome (GOLD analysis project Ga0194116, IMG submission 148617) | Freshwater microbial communities from Lake Tanganyika, Tanzania - TA2015008 Mahale S9 surface | ecosystem: Environmental > Aquatic > Freshwater > Lake | place: Tanzania: Lake... | reverse complement strand
TTTACCAAAGTACACTAAAAAATATAGAAGATTCAAAAGAAGATGCACCAGAAGTTTTACCAAAGTTTGATCCTAATCAAAAATTAGAAGATGACATGGTTTTGGTTAAAATGACACGTGAAAATTACAGATACGATATTGCAGGACATACATTTACAAAGGATCACCCTTTTGTTGCTATGAATCCCAATGTCGCACAAGAAATTTTTGACAAGGAGGAAGGGTTTAGGTTGGCTACGCCAAGAGAGGTACAAGAGTACTATAACTAAACCTGCTAAATGGCAGAAATATATAAAAATAGCAGTAATTTAGTATCAACAAAACTTTACGTAAAAGGCGAAGCAGTAACATCTAGTTCCGCTGTTTCTGTTAAAGTTTACGATATAACACAAGACGTGTTGATTTCTCCTGCAATTAACCCTGATACCATAATAACAACATTATCAGCCGAAGAAGTTGAAACAGATTTTGGAGTTTACGGAATATATTTGCCACTGTCTTTACTTAATAGAGACAGAAAATTTAAACTTGTTTGGGAATATCAATATGATTCTATTAGCTATTCACACACAAGCTATTTAGACGTTATAACTCCATATGCGTCTATTCAGGAAGCAGCGGATGACTTAGGTCTTGGTTCTGACGCAAATGATCCAAATCATAAATCTTATCATGAATTAAAATTGGCAGAAAAGTATGCTAGGAATATGATAGAGTTTTATACTGGACAAAAATTCTTTTTATTTGATGATACCTTTACCGTGATGGGAAATGATTCAGACACACTTCCACTTTCTAAAAAACTAAACACATTACATACGCTACATCAAAATGATCAGTTGTGGATAAACAATTTAAACAATATTAATTATTTAGGCTATGTAGTAGAGCCTACAACAAGCGGGTTTGGAATTAAAATCAATCAGTCTGCATTGCTAGATAATGATGTGTATATTGCAAATGGAATGGTTCCACCGTCAATACATGACGTTTCTCCCAATATTTTTAGACGAGGAAAACAATATAAAGTTTATGCAAGATTTGGATGGGACAATGTTCCAGACGATGTTCAACAGGCTGCAATAGAAATAATGAGATCTTACTTTAGTAAAGATCGTGTTTGGAAAGATAGGTATGTAAACAAGATATCTACAACTGATTGGGATTTTCAGTATACCTCTGATGCTTTTACTGGAACTGGCTCTGCTTATGCAGATAAACTACTTCTTGATTATGTTGTAACTCAAATGGTAGTGGTATAGTGTTTAGCATAGTTGATGGATTAATGTCTATGAAAATGGATGTATATAGACAGGAAGAAGAACAGGATCCTGATACTGGTGCATTAGTAAAAAGATTTATGTTTTATAAAACTGTAGATTGTTATGCTCGTGGGGTTATTCAAGAAAATGTAAATAGAAATATCGACAAACAAACTTTTGGGAATACATATTCTAATACCCAGGCTCTAGAAGTTAGAACACTGCAAAGATTAAATCAAAGAGAAAAAGTAAAGGACATAAGAGACTCTGCTGGAAATATAATTTGGTATGAGTTAAATTATCCAAATGATACTGGCACGGTGTTTGAAGTTGTAGGGTCTACCCCTATTACAGATCCATTTGGTTCTGTGGTTGGATATAATACATCAATAAAGAGATCGGAGAATCAACAAATTGGCTTCTGAGGCAATGGCACTTCAAGCCGCTAGCGGATTAGTTAATCTAATGGCTGGGCAGCCGATCAGTGGCGCAATAAAAGACAGCACTGTGGCACAAATATCTGCTGCAATATTTTATAAGACAAATGTGCTAGCTAAACTTGCTTCTAATTTAGCTTTTCAAAATGCATTTAGAAAAGTTATATTTAATCAGATAGATGAAGATTTTGGAAATTATATTGATGCAAAAGCAAGAACTTCTCCCAGATCATTACATCATGTTTATGAATGGGGAAAAACTGGCGATAAAGAAGCTAGGTTATTTAAGATAAAAAAACTTCCATCGGATGGACTATCTTTAAAAATTAATTATAAGCTATTAGACTCAACTTCATTTGTGCCTTCTGAAACATCCAATCATAGACATGTATTTATTAAAAAAGCTTCTATTATGGAAGAAGGAAAAACTGTAGTCATATCTCCAAGAAATGCAGAAAGATTAGTTTTTGAAACTAATGGCTATAGGGTTTATATGCCAAAAGGACAATCTGTTACTGTTAATAAACCAGGCGGTGCGGCTACTAAAAATTCATTTATATCTTCGTATAAACATTTCTTTACAGGACAACTCGTTAATATGTCTATTAAAAAATCTGGATTTCAAAGGCTATTTAATTCATCTATGACAAAAGCCCTTAACGTGCCCATACAGATTAAAACAGTAAAGTATAAGTTCTCACCTAACAGTATTGCTAGTGAGGCCGATGCGGCCCTTCTGGCGGCTTTTGCGGGGGCATCAAATGGCTAACTATAAACTAGATGCAATGTTTGAACTAAGAAAATACATGTGGACTAAAATGCAGGCTGCCAACATATTTGATCCAAATACATATTATTCTGACAACCTTAATGAAACTTTAATTCCAATTGTTCCAATTCAGCAGCAGGCAGAAATGAGCCAATTTTTGAGCGGTAAGAAACACATAGTCTATGACAAGATAGGTATGTCATATAAAGACAACTGGCTAATATGCTGCGAACAGATTCTATTTACCATATATTCAACAGATGTTTTAGACATAGCAGAAATTAGAAACTTTATGACGGATGAGTTTAGGAGAATGGACCAGTCTGGTCAGGATGTAAATAAATGGAGCGGGCTATCAGATAAGTTCAAGTTCCATAGTATATACATAGCAGACATATCGCCTACAAAACCGTCTGAAGAAATTCAAGGATTTTTGGCCACAGACGTAATACTTGAAATACAATATTCAAGGATTACAGATAATAGCGGCAGGTTTGCCTAGTTTGCTTTAGACCGCCTGTTCCCCTATAATTGGACATAGAGGAAAGGCCTAGCCAGCCAAATATATATATATTCATTTCATGAAATAGGAGGACAAAAACTCATGGCACAAAATACAGGTAATGCTAAAAATATTATCGTTGGTGCAGCTCCACTATTCCTTTCAATTGAGGATAGCTTGACATCTGGTTATAATGCCAGCATGATTCCTGGTACAGCGTTAGCAGGAGCAGCGTCAAGAAATATAAAAGTCCCAGCATTCGTTGCTGGAACGGAATATTGGAAAACATTAAATGGTCTTGATGTAGCGTCTGGTGCAGATGGTGCAGCATACCGTAACGTTGGTTTTACAAACAACGGTCTTCAGATCACTTATAATCCAACATACGATTCCGTAACCGTAGATCAGCTACTTGATACAGCAAAGCTGTTCAAGTCTGCGATGGAGGTTATGATCGCAACCGAAATGTCCGAAGGTACTCTAGAAAACGTTCTAGCTGTATTCGGTCAGGCAGGAAAGCCAACAAATGCAGGAACTGGAAACACAGAAACAGATACAATTGGTCTCGAGGCAGGTGCACTTGGTGCAGCCCCAGTTGAGCGTCAATTGGTTGCTATTGGACAAGCTCCAACAGAAGGCGTCACATCTTCAGAGCGTATTTATTACGGGCGTCGTGTTCTTTCTGTACAACAGTCACAATTTTCTTTGGCTCGTACAACCCCAACTACATTCCCAGTAACATTCCGCCTTCTTCCATCTGGTGACTCAGCTCACGCAGGTAAAGAATATGGTTTGATTATTGATCGTACTTTAGTTGTATAATAATTAGTTTTAATTATTAATAAATAGCCCCCAGAAATGGGGGCTTATTTATTGTATCTGCATAATGCTTATGCTATAATATTTTAGAATCCTAAAGGAGGATCAAATTGGCTACAAAAGTATATGACGTAGAAGAGATTGAATTACAAAATGGTGCTAAGGTAAAACTAAAGCCATTGTCAATCAAGCAATTACGCAAGTTTATGGAAGTTGTAAAAACAACGCAAGACTCAACTGATGAGAATGTCACGCTAGGCATTTTAATTGACGCATGTGCAGTTGCACTTGAGACACAGTTGCCAGATCTTGTTGCAGATAAAGATAAATTAGAAGAGGCGTTAGACGTTCCAACTATTAATCGCATCCTAGAAGTTTGCGGTGGAATTAAGATGGACGACCCAAATCTAATAGCGGCAGCGGTTCTAGCTGGTCAGAACTAGATTTAGCCGCACTGTTGGGTGAAGTATTTCTTCTGGGGCATTGGAAGAATTACGAAGAGTTAGAAGAAAATTTATCAATGCCTGAGCTCATTCAAACGCTAAAATCAATGCATGAGAAAGAGCATAGCCAGCGAAAATTTGCAGCATCATTAAAGGGTATACAGATTGATGATGAGGCAGAAACAAAAGAAGGTCCTACTTTTGAAGACGTACAAAGAAGGGCTCTTGGCATAAAAGTTAGTGGAGACGACGTCGTTTCACTACAAGGAAGTTTTGCACAAGAAGCAGGTTTTGGAGTCGGAATGGGGTTAGGATACTCTAAGGAGTAATTAGTGGCAGACGAACAAATTGTAACGAGTATAGTCGCCAAAGCTGACTTGTCTAGCCTTGTGTCCGAAGTACACAGGGCTACGGCCAGTCTACAACAACTTCAAAGAGAATTAATAGTATCAAACAAATCAATTGCGGCGGCAACAAAAGTATCAAACAATCTATTCAGAGATACACTTGTTGGCAGTGGTATGTTTTCAAGCCACTTCGTAAATTTACAATCAGATGTAGATAAATTTGGAAAGAACCTAGATGCGGGTAGATTAAAATTAAAAGATTATTTTTCAACATTTAGGACGCATGTAAAGACATCAAAAGGTTTAATTAGAGAGCTTGCCCAAGAGCAAGTTATGTTGCAAAATGCTGTACTGCAGCCATTGGGAAGAAATGCCCAAGGTTTAATGCAATACAATGTAATGATTCCAAGAGGCCTAGATGCAGTAAAAAGTAAAACTCAATTAGCTAGAATGGAATTGCAGATAATGAATCGTGCGTTATCTGAAGGCGCAACATCATTAATTAATTGGGGTAAGAATACACAGTGGGCAGGTCGTCAGTTAACAGTAGGCTTGACAGTGCCGTTAGCAATGTTTGGTTCTCAGGCTGCAAGAGCATTTAGAGAAGCAGATCAAGAGTTAACAAGACTTGTCAAGGTGTATGGAGACATTTCAGGAACAGCATCTGCAGACCTAAAAAAGATTAGGCAAGATGTTACTGCAACTGCAAAAGAATTGTCTAGCGCAATGGGTGTTTCATTTAGAGAAACCATAGGCCTTGCAGCTGATATTGCTGCTACTGGACAACAAGGAGATCAACTTCTTTCTTCATTAAAAGAAACTACAAGATTAGCGGTGCTTGGTGAAGTAGATAGAGCCGAAGCGATGAAAGCAACTCTTGCAATACAAACAGCATTTAAATCAAATACTCAAGAGTTGACAGAATCAATTAACTTTTTAAACGCAGTTGAAAACCAAACATCTACTACTCTAAATGATTTAGTGGAAGCGATTCCAAAAGCTGGTACTGTTGTAAAACAATTGGGTGGAGACGTACAAGATTTAGCTTTATATTTAACTGCCATGAGAGAAGGTGGGGTTAACGCTTCAGAAGCAGCAAACGCACTTAAGTCAGGCTTGGCTTCTATGATTAACCCAACTAAACAAACTATTGGAGTAATGTCAGAATTTGGAATAGACATAATGGGGCTAGTTGAAAACAATGTTAACAATACAACTGGTATGATTATGGATTTACAAAAAGCTTTAGATGGACTAGATCCATTAAGTAAGGCAAGAGCACTAGAGCAAATGTTTGGTAAGTTCCAGTTTGCTAGAATGGCCGCATTGTTTAATAACTTAGGAAAATCTGGAAGCCAGACATTACAGGTTATGGAATTAATGGGGGCCAGCGCAGAACAATTAGCAGATATAGCTGGTCGAGAGTTAACACTTGTCACAGAATCAGCATCTGGAAAATATCGAAGAGCAATAGAAGGATTACGTGCAAATCTCGCAGATGTCGGAGAAGAATTTTTAGGCGTAGCTACTAAATTTATAAATGCGTTTTCTAAAGTTTTAGAATTTTTCAATAATTTACCTGAGCCGATTAAAAAAGCTTTAACTTATTTGGGTGGATTTACAGCAGTGATTGGTCCAATAATTATGTTAACTGGTGTTCTTGCGAACTTCTTTGGCTATATAACTAAGGGATTAGTTTCATTAAGAGCTTTATTCCAAGGCACAAAGGGCTGGAAGATGTTGACTCCAGAAATTATTGCTGCAGAAAAAGCATCACAAATGGTGGAGAAAGCATTTTATTCTGATGCAAAAGCTGCCGAGGTTTTGCATGGAGCATTAACAAAATTAGTTGGAGATTATAGGAATCTTCAAGCTGCTATGGCAAATGGATCTGTTCCTGTTAACCCCGCTATAAGCACTACGGGCGGAAGCTTGATGATGACTGGTGCAGCTAGACGAGTTGTAGATCCAACAGATCCTCTTGTTGGAGAAAAAAATACTAGAGCTATATCTCACATTAATCCTAGAGACATAAATAATCCAGCCACATTTTTAGGCGGAACATTAGGAGCAATACCAGTAAATCATAGAATTGGAAAAAATCCACAAATTTTTATGAACGAACCTCTGCCAAATGTTCCAGGATTAACAAGTATAAAAGGAGTTTCAACTGGCATAGTTGCATCAGAAACTGCAAGGTATCACGCCCTTCTTGCTACCTTAGCAATGCAAACAGAAGCTGAAGTTGCAACCTTAAAGAAAACTATAGCATTGGGCGGAACAGTAAGTGCAGATTTATTAAATACATTTGATGATATTTTACCTTTAACTTCTTCGGTAGCTGATAATGCAGCTCAGCAATCAGCTGCAATTGTTGCTCAATTACGTGCAGGTAAAATGTCAGCCGAACAAGCTAGAGCAGAAATAATGGCAATAAATGCTGCAATGGAAGCACAACTACAAAGAGACCTTGCCACATATGCGGCTACTCGTGGACGCACAATTGATTTTACAAAAGCACCTTTAATGAATCAGCCAGTAGTTGATGCCAAAGGACAATTTACATTAAGAGATTTGTATAAAAAAGAAGGTAATCGTGCTGTCATGGAAGAGTTTGGAAGACTCCGCAATATTAAAACATTTGGAGCGCCATATAGTATGCATGTTACAAGGCTTCCTAAATTTAATCCTGGTGGACCGATAGAGTCATTTGGTCCAAACAAAACTGTAGTTTCTGGAGACACATCAATTGGTTATGATGATAGATTAGGAACTGTACCACTCGGAGGATATGTATTAAACCAAGGAGCATCATTAGATCCTCAAAATAAAGAATTGGTTGCAATGGCTCCGCACACATTTGAAGATGGTGGAAAGATAACAGCAGCATTAACTCCAGGAGAAGTGGTGTTTGGTCCAAAGATAAGTAGGATACCAGGATTATATGATGCACTAGAAGCTGCAAACAATGGGTATAGTTTTGGCGGACAGATTACAAATAATAAATATGGATATGGTCAAGAAAATATCATGTCTATTTGGGCTAGACTAATTAATTCAAAAGATTATCAAAAAGTAATTATGGCAGCAAGCACATCTTCGGATGCTTCTTTATTGCACAGATTAACTGGAATGCCAATAGAAGATGCATTGACTAGAACACAAAAAGATTATAAAGATGCAATGGATTATGCCAAAAAGGCGGCAAGAAAAAATAAAACAGATGTAACAGAAGAGTTTGTTAAGGCTAGAACTGCACAATTAATTAAATTAGATAAAGAGTTTAGTGGTAAGGGATTGATTGCAGAATCTTATTCAGATAAGAATAAATATAATAGGGCAAACAAAGCAAAGTTTAGTCAGGTCGTTCCCACATCATCATATACAAGAGATATGATTACTGCTGTAGACGAATTACTTAAAAGAGGAGCTATAAATAAAACTCAGGCTGCTAAGGTGCTCGGCTTACTTGGTGGAATAAAAGATTTTGATATAACAGATCCTGTTCATAAATCCCATTTTATTTCAGCAGAAAGATCTTCAAAGTTATTCCGTCCTGGAGAATTAGAAAAGTTACTTATAGCAAATGGAATGTCGGCGGAAGAGGCAAAAAATTATAACAGAGTAACAGGAGTAAGATCTAGCAACTTCTTGTTACAATCAACTGGACTACTTGGCTCTATGAATAAGATGTTTAGTAAAATGCCAGGTCTTGTAGACGAAGTATCTCCATTCCAAGACAAAGCTAAATCTAATTGGATTTCTGGAATTAGAGCTGTAAAGTCTAGACTAGGAATCAAGGGTCCTACAACAATGTCTGAAATAATTAGACAATTAACTCAGACAAGAACTAAATCTGGAATGGTTGGATACTCAATGGTGCCAACAATACTTGGAATGTTATTGAGTCAAGGAAAATCAAAAAGCTGGACTCAATCACTTACTGGAACATACGTTTCTGCATTTAGAAATGCTGGTGGTCCACTTCCTGGAGGAATGATTAGCAGGCAAAGATCTGGATACGGAATCTCATTGTTGTCTCCAGAAAAAATGCTTAAAGTATTGTCTACATCAAAAGATTTTAGTTCCAAAGAATCATTAGGTCAATTTGCTAATATGCCGACAACGGCATATAGTCATCAAATAGCTGCAAGTTCAGGAAAAAGCTATCCTATCCCTGGAGTCTCTGGAATATATAAAAATTCAAACGGAGAGCTTGTATTTTTTAAAGGCGTACCAAATGACATAACAGCAAAAGCTGAAATGTATGGAACAAGAATGGCTAGAGAAGTATTTGGCTTAGACTCTCCAAATCAAACAATTAGAACTATTCTGAATCCTCTTGACCCTACAAGAAAAAGTAAGTTGCTCGGCTTAGAGTCCCCATTTGATCCTAAATTTGCGGCGGGCGGAACTAAATTTACAGAAGATCAAATGATTAGACAAACAATAGCATCTTTGCTAATGAATAATAAAGATTTATCTAAATCAAATGTATTTGGAAATATTTTGGCAGACGTTGGTCCAGCTGGAGTATTCCCAAGAGCCTCTATGAATACTGGTTATGCAGAATCAATGAACTCTATGGAAAAACAAGCAATGATTAATTTGCTTGCGGTTAGAGGTGGAGCAAGAAAAGATTTTGCACATAATACTGCCCCACTTGCTGCAGGAATGACTTCTAGGAAATATGGATCTAAAATGAAGGCTGCAATGAAAGACATGCATCCTAAATTAAAAGCATTTATTGAAACATTACCTAAAGCAGACAGAGCCCCTTATCTCGCCATGCTTGCAAGACTTGAAGATGGAATGAATGTTAATTGGAGTAAATATCATTCTGTACATTCAAATCCAGCATTTAATAGTGGCGGTTCGATAGGCGGAGGAAGAATTATTTCTGGAAGAACTGCTTATGGAAAAACTAGAGAACAGAAAAAGAAAGAGGAAAAAGCAAGAAGAGCACAACGACAACAAGAAGAAAATAGGGCAAGAAATATAGCGGCAGGAGGCCGTACTCAAAGACGAGAACAAGATCGTTTAGCAAAAGTTCCTCCAGTTGGAACAATTGCTCCAATGGACGCATATCGTCAACCAGTTCCAAATGCAGTTGGTGCAAATACAAACTATTATGGCGCTAATATGAGTGCTCATGGTCAAACTGTAGCAAGAGTTCTTGGTATGATGAGGCCAGGAGAAATGAATTTTAGACAAATGAATATCCCATTTGTTGGCAATGTTGCTGCAATTTCACAACAAATTGCAAATGCCCCAGCTGCGATAAAAGCAGCTATGCAAAGAATGGCAGTTACCTTAAAAGAAGGATCTAGTGGGTTAGCATTAAATGCTTTAACTGGAGCAAAGATGGCGGCAGCTTCATTTAAAACCGCTGGAACCTCTCTTGCGAATGGAATGAAATCATATTTCACAGATGCAAAGCATTTAGCAAATGTTATGGGACAAAGGATTTATCATTCTCCATTTTTAAGTAACGTAAGATTAGAAGCTTATCAAAGACATCGTGAGTCAGGTACTTTAGATAAATATAGACCTGGAATGATGACTGGTCCTATTGGATTAACTCCATGGCAACAGCAATCCTTGCAAGATGGCAGAACACTAGAAACTAGAAAACAAGGATATTATGGATTTAGAAAAACAGAATATAGACTAGACGGACAGTCAATTACTAGAGCAGAAGCACAAAGACAAGGACTAGTTGCCCCAAGAGGAATGGGACAGATGGGGATGGGCGCACAAATGGGAGTTTCCATGGCGGGAATGATGGCTGGAAGCACACTGATGTCTCAAGGAAAAATGGGATTAGGAATGGGCGTGATGCTAGGATCTAGCATAGCTCCTATGATGATGCCGCAAATAGCTTCTGGATTAGGAAAAATAAAAGATGGTGCGATTGCCGCTGCTGCAGCATTCAAAGCAGGAACGTCTCCAGTAAAAGCTTTTGTTACTGCATTAACGTTCTTGAAAGGCGCAGGACCATTAATAGCAATTACAGGAATTATTACAGCAATTGGAATCTTAATTAAAAAAACTAGAGATTGGAACAAAGATGCACAGCTAAGATTTGGCATGAATGCCAAGGCGGCAGAGCAAGCAGGAATCAAATATACAAGTCTTGCAGATAAGATGAAACTTGTTGCTCAAAGACAAACTCAATTACAAAATGCTGGAAAGAGTGGAATGGGCGGAATTGCTGGATTAAACATGTCCATGGAAGAATTAAAGGAAGCTAAAGAATTTGCTAAAGAAAACCTAGGTGAATTTGTAGCTTCATTTAAGAGAGCAAATTCTGGAAATATAGCAGATTTAGCAGCAAATATTAAAGCACAATTTATTGGTGCTGGAATGAGCGTTGAAGAAGCTAATAAGAAAATTATGGGAATGATTGCTGCTGCTGGAAAAGGCAAATTAGCTATAAGCGTCATGACAAACAGCGGATTTGCTGGAATCAAAGATGCAGCAGATGCAGCAGAATTTTCTGTAAAGAATTTAACTCAAGCACTTAAAGATGGAAATAAATGGAATGATCAATACAAAACAAAAATTATTGAAGGAGCAAGTTCTGTAATTGATTTAACAGATAAAGCTATAGCTTTCACGGCTGCACAAAAAACATCTACTGGTGAACTTAAAGGCGAGTATGAAGCATTAATTGAAGTAACAAAGAGAATGAAAGCTCAGGGATTTGACACAACTCTTACTACAGAAGCTTTTAGCAAACTTCCAATTGAATTGCAACAAATAGCACAGCAAAGCGACACTATTGCTGGAATTTATGCAAAATGGAGATTGTATGTAAAGGGAGTTCAGGTAGATCTAAAACAATTAGACTCTGCAACTGCAGAAAAATTAGATAAATACTTAACTGCATTTACTGCAGCTCAAGATTCATTAGTTCAACAAGGAAGAAAAGCATTTAAAGATGGATTAGACATAAAAGGAATGGATAGCAACTTTAAGAAAATTGGCTATACCATGGGAAATCTTCAATCTATTATTGATAAGACTGGAAGAGAAGCAGCGATTGCTCAACAAAAAGCTTCACAAGCTGTAGAAGATCAAAACGAAAAATTACAAAAACAAATTGATTTAATTCGTAAAGCTGCTGATGAAAAGTTAAAAGCTTTAGAAGCTACAGAACGAAGAGAGTCTTATGAGTTACAGTTACAAAAAGCTAGATTAAATTATCAAGATGCCATAGCAAGGGGAGACTTCCAGGCTGCTGAAAGAGCAAGATTAGATTTAATTCAATTACAAAAATCTTATCAAGCAGAGCAAGCTAGACTTGCAATACAGGAAGAAGCTAAAAGGCAAGAAGAGGCTTTACAAGCTAAGCAAAAAAAGAATGCTGAAGATGAAAAAAAGAGACAAAGAGAATTTCAAGATGCTCAAAATGAAGCAGCCAGAGCCCAAGAAGCAATGGCTAAAATTTCTAATTTTACTCAACAGTATAAAGACCTTCTTCTACAGAGACAATCTAATGAATTTATACAAGATCCTAATTTAAAAACAGAAGCACAAAAACAAACCGATACACAGTTAAGAATTCTTGTTAAAGAAATCCAGGATGCTGCATCAGTTACAGAAGGAAACAAGGGATTTGATATTGCTAAAGATATTAGGAATGCATTTGGCAAGTTTTTTGACGCTAATGGAAACCCATTATCTTTTGGGAGAATTGGAACTAGAGGATCTATAGTATCTCCAAACCAGTTAGGCAAAGTTATAGATAAAGATATGGCCACGTTGCAAACTCAAGCAACATTAATTACTGGTGGCGTCACGCTTGCAGATTTAAAGGATGCCATTGTAAACGCTTTTGCGGGCAATTATGGCAGCGATACTAAACAAAATTCTACTTCAACTGCAGCTCCAGAAAATACAGGAAAGAAAGGCGGACCTTCTACTTCTGCTACAACAATTAACGAACGTGGAGAAAGAGTTTTGTTAAAAGAAGGAGTGCTAGAAGCTCCAATGTCAAGGTTTAATGGTGGAGTTAAAACGGCTTCTGCATTTAAAGTGGGACAAATTTTAACAATAGGAACTGGAAAAAATGATGCAATTGTAGGTGTTGAAAGTGGAGAAGCTGGCAAGCCAAAACTTAGCGGTGCAATAGAAGTTGTTGTTGTTGATAAGAATAAACAAAAAATACAATATAAAATTAAATATCAAGATGGAGGACCAGTTACTGGTCCTGGAACAGGAACATCTGATTCAATTCCAGCAATGCTTTCAAATGGGGAATATGTAATTAATGCAGCATCGGCAGCCAATATAGGTTATGAGAATTTAGATAGAATGAATAGAATGAAGAATGGCGGTCCAGTAGGTAAGTTTGGAACAGGCGAAGAGGCAGACTTTAAGAATATATTTGGAATGAATTTGGAAATGGGTACAAAGTCAGCTATGTTAAGAGTAGCAGAAAAAGCAATTGGATATATAGAAAGAGCTACAAATAATCCAGTAGCCCGTGCACTTAGCAGTGCAATATCTAGAGTACTTCCGTCATTTGATTTGTGGTGTGGTAGATTTATAAATTGGGTGTCAAGTTTAGCTGGAGTTAAAATTCCAAATGTGGTTGGAACTGCAGCTGGATATTCAGCATTTAGATCCAAGAAGCGTTTATATCAAAATCCAGAACCAGGAGACCTTGTGTTCTTTGACTTTGGAAGAAATAAAAATATAACAGATCACGTTGGTCTTGTTTCTAAAATAATTAGCAAGAATGTTATTAGAACAATTGAAGGAAATACTTCAGGATTTAATCAAACAAATGGCGGAATGGTTGCAGTTAAAGAAAGAAAATTTGGCTCATATAATCCAAGAGCTGGAATTTATACCAGAGGATTTGGAAGACCAGATTATAAGGACGCTACAAAAACTAAAGATTTAGTAGGCGGAGATCTTGCACCGCATAATTTAGGAAATGCAAAAGATTATTCTGTAGATAGAGGCGACACGCTATTTGGAATAGCCAGAAGATTTGGAATTTCATTAGGAAGTATAATGAAGGCTAACCCACAGCTTTCTCAAGATCCTAAATATATGGGAGGCTTCAGATTATTTAAAGGTACGGATATAAGAATACCTAGATTTGCAACTGGCGGAACAGTTGGAACTCCTACAAGAAGAATGTATTCCACAGCTGGTCCAGTAATGGGTAATGTTACAATAGGTGATATAGTTATTAACGCAGCTCCAGGAATGGATGAAAGAGCGCTGGCCAGAGCGGCTGCACAAGAAGTTTTTGCGGTCATGTCAAATAAAAACTTGCAAATGGGTGGCAAGGTAAGGGTGATTAAATGAGTTTTGAAAATTTACCAAAAGGCTCCATACTTTATATAAAAGCAAAAGATTTATTATTTATGGATATTGGCGGAAATGGGTTTACATATCCAGGAGCAACCTCTCCTAGTTCTGCTGGTGGTCAGGCTTACCCATCTTCAGTTGCAGTTAGAAATAAATTAACTGAATCTTCTAAAAACAACTATGTCTTTAGAAGAGTATCTGAACACAACAGGTCTGAATTTGGTATGGGAACAAATAGAATTAAACAGTCTACAAGAATGGCTAACGGAACCTTAAGAGAGTTTATTGTGGCAGACAAGAAGACATTTAATGTTTCATGGAACATGTTGCCTTCTTATAGAAATGAAACTGTAGATGGAGCATGGGGGGCTGAAGACTTAAAAACTTTTTATGAAAGTGCAGATGGAAAGAAAGCATTTGAGATAAAAATTAATACCTCACATAATCCATCTAACATAGAAGACTCCAGTTTTTGGGAAGCTACAGCAAATACCTATACGGTAGTATTTAATGGCTTTGATTGTACTTTGGTAAAAAGAGGACTACAGCCATATTGGAGCGTTAATATTGCATTGGAGCAGGTATGATAACTGTCTCAAATACAATTAAAGATTTATTTAAAAAGAATAATTCAATTCAAGTTTCAACGGGCGGAACCATTGAATATAATTTAAATTTAATGGTAGATAAAATTGTAGCTACTTCTAATGGAACAGATCATTCTTTATCTAATGCGTTCAAGAATTTATTTCCAATAGACACTATATATTCTGCAAATAGACCATTGAGACCAGGCATTAAATATTATATATATACTACAGAAACATCTCCAGGGGTACAAACAGATACCCCTCCAAATTCTTTTGAAGGCTCTAGGTCTATTGGCATGCCAACCAAACCAAGATTATATTATCCAGGACCAGATACATCATATAAATATTGGTTGGGACCAAAGAATGCTTCTATAAACATAGATGTAGAGTATAAAGATAACCAGGAAACTCCTGCTGCAAAATTAGTTCCATGTAATAAAATCATTGCAAGATTTGAAACAGGACATGATACTCCAACTAGCTGGACTATAACTGCAACTAAATCAGACAATACTACAGTTTCAGTAAGTGGAACTTCCGCAGATTTACAAAATGGTCAGGCAATAATTTACTATAATGGAACCTCATGGTCTAAAACTGCACCGACATCTTACACTACAACCCAGTCATTTAAGAAAATAAATCTTACTGCCACTAATTCAAATACTGGTAAATTTTTGGCGGTCATAGAATTAAGCCCTAGATGGGTTATAGATATAAGCTCAGATATACAATCATTTGATATTGAAAAGCAAACAACTATAGATGATGATTCTATTTTGCCAGTAGGAAGCCTAACATCAAATCTATTAAATATTAATATAACAAAATTTAATGAAGCAGATAATACAATATCAGAATATAATAGGGATCAGGCAATTGATGCTTCCAAAATTTACATTGACAAAAATGCAATAGTTGAACCATATATTGTTGTTAATGATGGCACCAATGATGTTAAAATACCACAGGGTAAATATTATATCGTAGACTGGTCTTTATCAGAATTTGGCTCAGCAACCATAAGAGGACTTGATTCAAGTAAAATATTGCAAGATACAATTGCCCCATTATTATTAGTTGAAGATACTCCAGTTACTGCAATTATAAGAAGAGTTTTAGAATCAATTGGTTTTACAAACTACAATATAAATATTGTTACAAACGATACGTCCATTCCAACAATAAGATATTTTTGGACAAAAGACGGGGAAACAGTTTGGGAATCATTACAAGCACTATGTAGAGACGCACAAATAAATATGTTCGTAGATAACAATGATGTCCTGCAAATTTATACCAGAGATGCAATTTATGATTCAACTAGAAGTCAAGTTTGGAATTTTACAAATGAGGATATATTAGTCAATGGGTCTGTTGACTATATACCTAATATAATTAGATTAAATAAAAGGGAAAAGGTTTCAGGAAACTCTGTAAGGGTTTTATGGTCCGCACCTGGAGTTGGCGGATACGTAGCTAATAATGCTGCGCCAGTATGGATATCTTCAGATGATGCCTTGGCAGCTGGAACTTTATCTCAAAATCTTACATCCTCACAATCCGATTTTGTTGCTTTAAATTTACAAAGCGTCGATCAGCTTATAGATGAATATTTAATTGTTCCAGATTTTTCTGGATACTTATTAGTTAATACTGAAATAATAGAATATGAGGGAATTGAATTTTCTTATATAAAACAATCAACCTCTACTAGAGAAACAATAGTTGCTAAAGACTCTTCAGACTTTTGGAAACACTATTCTTTAGCAGCAACAAATGCAGAGAACATTCATACATTTACACCAACAGGAAGATATAAAATTAAAAAAAGAGGGGCACTAGGAACCACCGCCAGGGCACACGAAGTGCTTGCTACTTATGGTGTTGTTACTTATGGCCCAATAGATTTAACCGTACCTACAGATCCAGAATATAAAGGAAGCTTAAGCAGCTTATACACATCTGCAAAAAATACGTGGGAAACTAAAGCTCCTAAAATAGGTAAAGCATTTTTACCAATAACTAATTTTGATAAAAGCAGAACTCACTATACTTCTGGGGTGATACCTTTTAATGCAATGAATATTTCAAATAAACCAGGTTGTTTTTCTATGGGCACTAGAATGTTTTTTGATAATCAATTTGATACAGGATTAAAGGATGAATATGCAACAGATCAAATTGGCGGATTTACAGTATTTGCTGGAGATAAAGGGAAAAAGGGATATCATATTATAGTTTCAACTACAGCTGGAGCTAAATCTGCAAAAGATATTCTAATACTTAAAACAAATGCTGACGGAGTTACTAAAATACTAGACTCGAAAGTAGAAACAACGGCAGCGAGTGAATTTGCTGGAGTTTATGCAGCTCAGTCTTATAACCTAGATGTACTTGTTAAATCAACATATAACTCTAATAACGTTTTAACAAAAAATACTATAACAATTTTTATTAATGGATTTAGAATTGATAGAGAAGATACATCTTCACCTCTTACTCCTACAAAAAATGTTGGGTTGCTATGTGGTCAAGGGGTAGTTTATTATGATTATGTGTATGCGATGGATATAAAAGAAAAAGATACTATATCGGAATTAGACTATACAACCCTTAATTCAAAAGGGTCTTATCAATACAATGGAGTATTTTCTGACGATACTATTTCTTTACTATTTGGAGATTTAATTTATAATCCTGGAGAAACTAGAGAGTCTAGAAATGGAACACTAGTTGAGTTTGGATCTGTCGTAAGGCAAATTAAAAAAATAAAAGTAAGATATGATCTTGCAAACCCAGCTATTCCACTATATTTATCAAGAGGGCAAAATAAAAACGTTACTATCATGGCCGATAAACTTCAACCTTTTACTGCAGAAATGTTAGTTATGAATAATACATCTGGAACTGTAAATCTGCATGATGGCGAATATAATACATTTCAAATTGTTGGAAACCCTGTTGCCGATGGAGGAACCATAGAATACTCAACAGATGATCCAAATAGCAGAGCTAAAAAGTATCCAGTTCAGTTTGACTCAAATTGGATACAGTCTCAAACAGATGCAAAAAGACTGGCAGACTGGATTGTGTCTACACAGTTAAACAAAGGTAGAAGTATTGAGATGGAAGTTTTCGGTAATCCAATTATTGAGGCAGGAGATATAGTTGGAGTAAATTATCCAATTCAAGACCTATCGCATACTGATAAAAAGTATATTGTTACTGGAGTTAAACTAGGATTTTATGAGGGGATTACTACGAGTATTAGCTGCAGAGCTATTTAATACTCAAATGGTATAATAAATAAATGGCAAAAAAAAATAGTATTCCAGGAATATCAACACCTATTATAGGTGACGATATTGATAAATACTATTTAAATAAGGTATGGTTAGCAGATGTCAAGGATGTCACAAGAGATCCTCTCGTAACCCCGTTTGGGTCTTCTGGAGAATCTACTGGAGGGTCAGTAGATCCCGAAAAGCCACCCACAGATGCTAGACCACAATTAGACGATATACAAAAACCTATAAAGCAAGAAATATATTATGACAATAATATTGCTAAGGTAAAAGTTTCTATTAGAGTTTATATTTCTACAGAGGAACCTGTAAAAAAATTCCAGGTAAAAAGCACTAAGCCAGTTTCGCAAGGAGGAACAGCATGATAACTAGATTTGGGAAAAGATTTTTAACAGACTTCATCGCTGGTAATAGAACCTTCTCTGACAAGGTATTATCTTTTGGAATAGCAACAAATGCAGAGTATGCATTAAGCGATACAAACTCAAGACTAGGATTTGAATTCTATAATGTTCCAGTGCTTTTCGGCGGAATAGATATTGACACATCTACATCTCCATATACATATACAGCAATTTATAATACTAAATTGCCACCAAATTTGGCTGGTAAGATTAATGAGATAGCATTATATCCTGGTAGAAGGGTATCTAATAATTCATATAACAGTAGATTTATAACAACATTTGAATCCCCATTTGAATGGACTCCATCTCCCACATTAAATGAAACTGATTATAGGGTAGGCAATAGCTCATTAAACTTATCTTCAAATGGCACATCTCAACAAGAATATATTGCAATTATTCCAAGTTTTGATATTGCAGGTTATAGTAATTTTGACACATTGTCATTTTCATATAAAGTAAACAATGCTAATTTATCTTCAGTTAAAGTAAGACTTTATAGTTCAGAATCAGATTATTTTGAATTTAATTTTACAGGACATTCTGTCGGATGGAATATAAAAGATGTCGCATTTGCAGATATGACATCTGTTGGAAATCCACAAAGAGCATCTATCAGTAAATTAGGAATTGTTGTTGTGCCAACCACATCTGCTACATCAATAACTGTAGACGGACTTAGAGTTAATGATGAAGATACGTTTGATCCAGCATATGGAATGATAGCAAGATCTAATATAACAGAAGTAGAAAAAGTTGCAGGAAGAGAATTAATTATAGAGTATAAGTTGGATCTAGACTTTGGTGTATAGCAATGGCTAATTTTTTTGACTTAGATCCCACCCAAACTAAATCATCAGATGGCAAATATATTGATTTAGTTTTTACTGAACTTGTTCCAGATACGGACTACGGGTTTACCTTTGCTTGGGTTTATGAAGATGCAAGTTTAGGCATAAGTGGGGAATCAAATGTTTTTGATTTTAAAACAATCCAAGAACCAGATTTACTGCCACCAAATTTTACATCAAATGATTTATATGCAATTAATTCTATAGTTTATATAAGTTGGGACGGCAATGCAAATAATGGTTTACCATATGGAGATGGAAAATTAAAACAGGTAAATGTTTGGATTCAAGGTGGCGATTTTGGAGAAAACTATATTCAGTATGCTACTCCATTTACAGCTCCTGGCCAAATACAAATTAATTCAACTACTAAATCTACATATTGTGTAAAACTTCAAGCAGAAACATTTTCTGGACAAAAATCGGAATTTTCAAATGAGTTTTGTGTTACACTGTTAAAACAGCCCAAGGCTGTATATAATGTAAGACATGAATGGGACAAGGTTGGAAACCTCACGGTATTTTGGAAGTTTGATCCAACATTTAAAGATGCTACAAATGATAATACTTTAGCAGACGCCTTTGCCTTGCAGCTAGTAGATGACGTAAATGATAAAGACGGTACTTGGTGGACGGCTGTCGAAAAAAATAAGATACCCCCACTTGAACAAAAAATTGTTATATCCGCAGATCAGCTTAAAGGAATATTTGGACAAGTAACTGCATTTCAAATTAACTATAATGGTTTTATTTACGTAAGAGATAAAAACTTACAAACAAGTTTAGTTACTGGATACCAGGTAACCATGTATACGGATCCATTGACTCCACCAGTTATTTCAGCAATAAAAGGTCCATTGTCTTATACTGTTTCATATACTAACAATTCAGAATTTGACAGAATATATATTGAAGATAGTACTGACAACGGAGCAACCTGGGTAGATAGAGGATCTTCTTCATCAAATCCAGTATATGTTTCAGCAGGCAATTCATTGCCACGTCAAGTAAGAGCTAGGTTTTCTAAAATACGTGGAGGACTTACTGGATATAGTAATATAGTTAACGTAACTCCAGACCCCTTAGTTTCTCTTAATGATGAAGCTCCAAATCCTCCGACTTCATTTAGCGGAACTGGTGGATTAGATAGTTCTGGATCTATTGGGTTTAATGGGTTTATTAATTTTAGTTGGACACCTCACCTTTCATCTTCAAACATACGAGGCTATAGGATAAGGTATAGACCATATAAGGCATCGGCTCCTTTTGAAGAATGGTCTTATGTTGATTCTCCAGGATCTGCTACAACATATAGGCTGACTGGCTTAGCGGTAGGAACAACATACGAAATAGCCGTAGGCTCATTTAATGAATTTAATAAAGAATCTGTTACCTATACATCAGGAGCAAATGTAACAGTAAGCGGCACTCCTTTTATAGGAACAAATGTTACGACTTCAGGATACTTTGGCGCCAACTCTGGATCTGATGTGGGTGAATTTAGATTTGGATATGCCGTAGAACCAGGAAAACGTGGTATTAGATTTAATGACGATAACTATTGGTATATAGATTCTAATGCTTCTGCCGCATTTAAATTAGGTGGAGACTCAGAAAACTATATACAATGGAATGGTCAAGCATTTATTGTACAAGGAGATATAAGAGCTAAAAAGGGTAATTTTTCTGGACATGTAGAAATTAAATCTGGCGGATCATTATTTAGTGGTGTAATGAATCAAAATCAATCTGATATAGATGGAGCTGGGTATATATTAAACAGTACTGGATTAAAATTTAATTCATCAACTGTTTCAGACATTACAACAATAAGTGGAGCAACTGGAAGATTTGTTACTAAGAGTGCAGAAATTGGAGGGTGGAATGTAGGAGAATCAACAATATCTTCTAGTGGAATAACATTAACATCTGGTTCAAATGTTGGATCCACATCTATTATTGCAACAAATGCTGGAGGGTACGTTGGAATAAAACCAAAAGGAACTTCTGGTTCAGACATTGTTTTATGGGCAGGAACAACATCTACTCCATCATCAAATAATGCTACAAATGGACAGGCTGGCTTCCAGGTAAATGCGGATGGTCAACTTTATGCAACAGGTGCAATAATATCTGGAAAGCTTACAGTAGAGGCTGGCTCGTCATTAGGCGGACTGCTGAATGACACATCAAAGGTTTATTATTCATCAAGCACACCTGCAGTTCCTTCTGGTGGGCATAAGCAGGGAGATGCTTGGGTAGATACAGCAAACAATAATCAATTAAAAATCTGGAGCGGTACCGCATGGGTAATCGCACAAGATTCAGAAGCCGCAAAATCTGTTGCAAATACAAAAACAAAAACTACCTTTGGATCGACAGAACCATCAAGCCCAATATCTGGCGACGTTTGGTTTGATACAAGTACTGGAATAAATTATTTTAAAGTTTATGATGGAACCGCTTGGGTCAGAATGAAAGATTCTGATATTACCGCTGCACAATCTGCTGCACAAAGTGCATTAAGTACTGCAAATACAAAAGCTCAGACAACTTTTGGCGCCTCAGCGCCAGTTAATCCAAATTCTGGAGACATATGGTTTGATACTAATTTTGATTATTTTAAGAGATACAATGGCACAACTTGGGAGAGAATGAAGGATGCTGACATTACTGCTGCACAAAATGCTGCTGTAGCAGCTGCTGCAAATGCAAGTACCGCTTTAAGCAAAGCAGCAAAATTTGGAGTTGATGGATCATTAGTAAGTAATTTAATAATTGAAAATAGTGGCGCTGCTATTTATTCATCTTATGTTTCGGGCGGAAGCACAATTGCAAAAAATTCTTACGCAAGCACAAACGCTGGATTCTATATGGGATGGGATTCTCAGGCTGGAGTTTTGTATCCAGCATTTAATATTGGTAATGCTAATGCATATGTGAAATGGTCAAATTATAATACAACTCTTGAAATAAAAGGAAATATTGTTAATGGAGGAGACCATTGGAATGGCGACGGCTCATTCAGATTGGGCGGACCTACTGGTATAACAAAAGGAACTACAGGGCAAATTACAATAGGATCAAATGTATTAATTCAAGGAGATTTAATTGCTAAATCATTAGACACAACAAGTTTAGATATTGCAACAGATGGAACTATAACAACTCAATCTAATAAATTTGGGGTTTCATCAGGTGGTATTTTAAGTGCATCTGGAGCAATTTTAACAAACGGTTCTCTCACTATAACATCTGGAACAAGAACAACTACAGTTGGAAGTGATGCCATTATCTCACTTGTAGATACTTCAACTGGGTGGAATTCAGGAGGAGCCCTTACTATTCAGTCTAATAATGGTGCAAACTATTCAAATTTTTCTTCTTTAGGAATTGCTTTTCAAAAAGGTTCGGTTGGAGTAAACGTAGCATTTGTAGATAATAATTTTATGATTAGTACTGGATCTGGCTCAAAAATAAGAATTCAACCTAACGGTGGGCTGATCAGTGCTACACATAGTATTGATTTGGAAGGTAGGGTAAATATATCTGGTGGATTAGGTGCGGTATATGTTGCAGAGGCGACTGGAACTGATTCATTTACAAAAGCTGTTAGAAATATTACAGTAGCAACAAGTGCCCCATCTGGGGGCATACAGGGAGATATCTGGATACAGATATAGGATAAAATATGCCATCAGATATTTATGCAAGATTAAGTAGCGGCTGGTCAACACCTGTAAAAAAGATATATGCAAAAACAGAAACTGGTTGGTCTGCAGCAATAAGATTCGTCCATGCATTTCTAGGTGCTGGATATGTCAGAGTGTGGCCACTTTCTGGAATATATGCAACTACAAATCCTTGGATATCTACAACAGGCTCATCTACCGAATTGCCTTATGGAACAGTTTTAAGGGTGGGAACAACATATAGAGGAAATAGAGGAACATTCAATCCTAATGGTTATGTTATTTCATCTTATCAATACAAATGGGTAGCATATACATATTTAGATATTTCAGAGACAACTAAAAATTATAATCCAACACTTGCTCCCCTTTCTGGAACTACAAATGACTTTACTTTAACTGGAACAACAAGCGCAAATTATGATAGGGGATATGTAACATTTTTTGTAAAAGCAAAAGCGTCTGGCGGAGCTGCATATGATGGTGAAGCAGAATCTTTAAGATATTATGTTGTTAGGCAAAAACCAATAATATCATCTAATGGACAATTAAGTAATTTAACGCCAACAGTAGGAAACACAATTAATTATTCTTCTGGGTGGAATATAACTGATCCCTATAAAATAGAATCAGGTAGAAGCACAATAAAATGGTACAGAAGCACATCATCAACACTAACTGCTTCACAACTAAAGAGCGGCAGTGCAGGAAGCCCAATACAAGATAGCACTTCGTCTCCACCTCCAGCAAGCCCATATTCTTATACAACGACATCATCAGATTTAGATAATTATATTTATGCAATTGAAGAGGTTTTTAATTCAGGAACAGATTATGAGCTTGGCACCACTAATGGATCAACTGAAGTTGCTAAAACTACTTCAGTGGTTGCTTCTGCAAAACTTGCTACCCCTACAAATGTTACAGCGTCTGATAATAGAGCAGACGGAATTAACATTACTTGGACAGCTGTTTCTGGAGCAGCATACTACGGAATTTGGTATGGACCTACACCAAGTTATGATTCAACTCCAGATTTTCAAAATATTACGGGAACATCTTACTTAGATGATTCAGTGGGCGCTGGCGTTACACGTGATTATTATGTGCAAGCTTTTAGGTCTGGAAATCCAGCAGGAACAAAGTCTGATTGGGGTGGACCAGATTCTGGAACTAGAATATTACAAAACTTAACAACAACTCCAGCTTATGGATCTTCCACATCGACTGGCGGTGGGTGGACAGCATCAATTAGTACACAACCAAACCCAACTGGTGGAACATATTCTGTGGTTTCACAAACTGCTGGTAGTGCATCGGTAAACTCTTCTACTGGAGCATTAACTGCAAGCGGTCTTTCTGTAGGAGCCTCTTCAACCGTAACCGTAAGATATTCCTTATCTGGATACAATACGGTAGATATTACAGCAAATGGGTCAGCATTAAGCAAATTAGCAACTCCATCAGGAGTAAATGCTACAGACACAAGAACAGACGGAATTAATGTTACGTGGAATGCAGTTTCTGGAGCAGCATACTATGGAGTTTGGTATGGATCAACACCAAGTTATGATTCAACTCCAGATTTTCAAAATATTACAGGAACATCTTACTTAGATGATTCAATGGGCGCTGGCGTTACACGTAATTATTATGTGCAAGCTTTTAGGTCTGGAAATCCAGCAGGAACAAAGTCTGATTGGGGTGGACCAGATTCTGGAACCAGAGCTATTCCAAACTTAATAACAAATCCAGCTTATGGAGCTGCCACAAGAGTATCTGGTGGATGGAGTGCAACTATATCAACAGCGCCAAACCCAACTGGAGGAACGTATTCTGTTGTATCTCAAACTGCTGGTAGCGCTTCAGTAAACTCGTCTACTGGAGCACTAACTGCAAGTGGACTAAATGCAGGACAGTCCTCAACAGTAACCATACAATACAATAGGTCTGGATATAATCCTGTTAATATAACAGCAAATGGCCAAGCCCTATCCAACTTAACAACAAATCCTGCGTACGGAACTGCTACACCAACAACTGGTGGATGGAGTGCAACTATATCAACAGCGCCAAACCCAACTGGAGGAACATATTCTGTTGTATCTCAAACTGCTGGTAGTGCTTCAGTAAACTCGTCTACTGGAGCATTGTCAGCCTCTGGATTAGGAAATGGTGCATCATCAACAGTAACTGTTAGATACTCATTATCTGGATATAATTCTGTAAATATAACTGCAAGCGGTACGTCGTCTACAGTACAATATACAGTAACATGGAATGCAAACGGTGGATCTGTTAGCCCGACCTCAAATACCGTAAATGCGGGATCTTCAGTGACAGCCCCTACTCCAACTAGAAGCGGGTTTACATTCTTATACTGGAGAGATAGTCCATCTGCAGATTTCTTGTATTCCGTAAATGCTGGTGGCTCATTCACTCCACCATCTTCTATAACTATGTACGCTAGATGGCAATCGGCAGCCACAACACCTGGACCTGTTCAAAGTCTTAGTGCAACCTCTTCATTAAGTGGTACAAATTTAAACTGGTCTGCAAGTTGGTCAGCACCAGCGAACAATGGAGGATCAGCAATTACTGGTTACAGAGTGTATGTTGAAAGAGGAAGCTCTTCTACTGGACCATGGAGTGCAGCAACAACACGAATACCAGCAACCACAACTACACCAACATATACAGCCGCATCCCCATTCTTTACAACATCTACATCAGTAACTTCTGGTCGTGTTATAAATACTTCATCGACATGGATTAGAGTATTTGTTGCTGCAGTAAACTCTGTTGGCACTGGAAGCTATACAACGGCGGTAGGATAAAATGGAAAACTTAAATAAAATAGATATGATATTAGAAAGAATAAATGAATACAATTTTAAAATTTCTGACGTTTATACTAAAATATCAGAGGCAGAAAAAGAAGGCTCAGAATATGCTTCAAAAATTGATGGATATAACGAGTTGCTTGAGGATTATATTGCTATAAAAAATAGTCTACAGCAGGCTATAGACAATATACAATAAAATGATATAATATATAAGGAGGAAACAAATGTTAACAAAATCAGATAAATTAGAAATTATCAATTCCAAGCTGAGACAGCTTGAGTATCGCAAATACGGTCTTGAGTTAGATGCTATTGTAGAAAATGCAAAAGCTACTCCAGACGAAAGCGCATACAATGTAATTCAAGACGCTATTGAAGAAGTTGATAACCAGGTGTCCGCATTAAACTCTGAACTTTCAGCAGTTAATCAATTAACAGAATAGGTAAGGTATGCCAAATTTGGAATTAGTTGTTACCGCTTTACAAGAAAGAATTGGGCAATTAGTAACAGGCTATGAAACTCAGATTGCTTTGCTTAGGGCAGAGCTGACCGAGTTATCTGAAAAAGAACGGGCTAAGGAAGAATATAATAAATCCTTAGACAAAAAATTAGGAGAGTAAATTGTCAACAGTTTTTGCAGATGGAGAACCAGTAGATCCACAAAAATTAAGAGCTATCCAGCAACAAGTAAATGAAATACGTGCTACTGCTGGAAATGCATACAATTTAATTAGCACAACAATTAATGGGGCTACAAGAAATTTCACATTTCATCACAGATCTGGGGTTGTAGAGTTTAAGAATATGCCTAACGGACAAGAAGCTAAACCAGCAAGTTGTGGATTCACATGGGATTCTTCAAAATATGAAGATCCAGTTACTGTATGCACACCTAAGCTAGATAATCCTGGTGCAAATGAAATTAGAGTTTCAGTAAAAGGTGATTTTTCTCCAGAGATACAAGCCTGGTATAAAGATGGAAATACAAAAAATCCAGGACCATTCCCACTGCTTAGAGTAAATTGGATTAGTTCTGCCAAATATAAAGTAGAACAATAGGTATTGACAGTTTACAAATTAATGTTACAATTCTCTTTACGCTAATATAAAGTATTTGCGTTTATACCTAGGTGTTTAATGACAAATGATTTAAAATGGATGCTTTCGTCCGACCAGCAGTGCCCCTATCAAGACGATAAAGCAATAGAGCTTTGGTTTAAGGTAATGGAATGGTTTAAGCCAGATGTGGTAGACATTCTTGGCGATACCGATGATCAGGCATGCTATAGCAGATTTACCGAAGGCCGTTCTGCAGAATTTCTTAAAATGTATAAAGATCAAAATGGCGCAGCAATTGTTCCTTTAATGCAGCATGAGGCAAAGGTTGCTAAAGAATTTTACGCTAAAAACAGAGAAGTTGCTGGGCCAAATGCAGAATTATTTTCAGCCCTAGGAAATCATGATATTCGTATTTTTAAATATATGGATGCCAAGCTTCCAGAATTTCTTAATATTGTAACGCCCGAAGCATTATGGGGTCTAGATTCATTGGGCTATGATTATATTTATTATGATGATCTGCCCAAAAAACGTTACGGAGATATTCATGTTCATCACGGGCTGTCCATTGCTGAGGCTGGCGCAGTAAGGGCAGACATGAATCAGATGCAAGTATCTTTAATTCGTGGCCATTCTCATAGAATGGCAGCACACTTCCAGACCTATGAACTTAGAAATAAGGGCAAGGGGGAAACAATTCGTGGATTTGAAATTGGACACATGTGTGATGAAAAAAGTTCTGGCATGAAGTATATGCAACATCATGATTGGCAAAAGGGATTTGCGGTTGCTTATATTGAAAATGGTAAGTATCCTCATATTCAAATGATTCACATATCTCCTGATTATTCTTGCGTAGTGGACGGCAAGGTGTTTAAGGTATGATGAAATGTGGAAAATGTAAAGGTAGAGTTTTTGTAGATAGAGTGTTTTCACAAAAACTACATATTGAATTGTTTTGCATGATGTGTGGAAAACGATGGATGGTTAATAAGGATACGAGCCCACTAGGACGATGGTTAGAGCAAGCGGAAAAAGACAAACTAAAAGATTTAGCTATTTCTTCTTAAATAATAAAATACACAAGGTATTAAATTATTCAAGGGCAAAAGATGAATTGATTGCTTGGTGCTATCCAGATAAAAAGCGTGTATTGTATTCTTATTCTCAAGTAATTAAGAATAAGGAAAATGCATATTCAACTAAACAGGTAGCACAAGTTTTAAATAAACATAAGATTACAATTGAAGATTATATTTTGGAAGGTAAAATAAAATACCCGCAAAAAGTATATCCAATTGGAAACCCTGAAAGCGATTGGTATAAATTTATGTATAGTGAATCAGACATAATGGACATACATCAATTTATTTTAGAATCAGGTTATTCTAAAAATATGCCGTCTAAAACAGAATTAAGGGCACTTCTCAAACACAACACTATATTGTATACTAAGACCACCGAAGGTAACTTCGTACCAGTATGGAAGGCGGATTAATGTCAAGCAGAGTAGTAATTTGTGAGATATGTAAAAAAGAAATAGAATTGCGTTGGGGTATATTCGGCCACGACACATTGAGTAGACACAGAAAGGCGGAGCACTAGTGACTGATAGAACTCAGGTTAGAGTAGATCTTTCTTTTACAAGAAACCTAGGAAATTATGAGAGCATTAAAATTGGAATTGGCGTAGATGATTTTGTAAGAGAAAACGAAACAGTTGATGCCGCAACAGATAGAGTATATAAATTTGTTGAATCCAAACTTATTTCAAAAACTCAGGAAGTTGAAGAAGAGCTGAATGGCAGCAAATAGGGAGCCATACATACTGCTTACAATTTACATGGCACTCTATGAACAGAAGTATGGAAAGAAGCCTAGGATAAATAAGTATAAGGAAAAGTGGGCTATGCAAGATGTCCTTGACAGTATAGGATTTGATCAAGCTAAGGATGTGCTTAATTATTATTTTCGTACTGGAAAGAATGGGCACCCATTAAATTTTTTTTATAATAATTTTGATAGGTTAGAAGATATGATGATACAAATAAATAAAGACGTTGCCAATAGGGCACGACTACTTGAGCAGACAAAAAGGCTGGTGGAAGAAGAGTGAACACTGAAGCTGAATTAATTTCTGCCGTATGTAAGAATAAAGATATAAGCACACTTCTTGCCAACAATGCCGATGAGCTATTTACCTCACATAAAGATATTTGGGAGGGTTTAAAAAATTATTATTATAAATTTAGGGCTGTTCCAGAAGTTGGAATATTACAGGATAAGTTTAAAGACTTTGAGCCAGTACAAACTAAAGCTGAAACAGGTTATTATTTAGATAAGCTAAAGAGTGAATTTGTTTCTTCTAGATTAAAAACTATTATGTTGCAGGCAGGCTCTTCATTAAAAGAAGACGCCCCATCTAGAGTGCTTGCGGTAATGCAAGGCCAATTGGCCACACTTAGTAGGTATACAAATAATGTACGAGATATAGATGTTATTGATATTGAATCAGCCGAAAGGCATTATCAGTCTGTAAAAGATAGGTCCACGGTCATGGGCGGAAGTCCAGGAATATTAACTGGGTTTGAAGCAATTGACAAGGCATACCCTACAGGAATGGCTCCAGGACACCTTATAGTGGCCATAGGCTGGCCAGGAAGAGGAAAGACATGGTTTACCTCATACCTAGCCTGCAAGGCCTGGGAGCAAGGCTTTAAGCCAATGATAGTGTCTCTGGAAATGGCCCCAGAGAATATGAGAGATAGAATTTACACGATGCTCGGTTCAGGTCTGTTCCGTGCTAGCGATTTATCAAAAGGGGATATTAACTTAGATGACTTTAGGTCATGGGCAACAAAAACCACAGAGGGAAAGAACAGCTTTGTGCTCGTTTCTAATGAAGGGGCAGCAGAGGTCACGCCTTCAACTATTCAAGGCAAGATTGATCAACACAAACCAGATTTAGTTATATTAGATTATCATCAGCTGTTTAATGATAATAAGCGCAGCAATTCTGAGGTTGAAAGAAATAGAAATATATCAAGAGACTTTAAGCTGCTTGCCGTATCAAATAATATTCCAGTTATAGATATTACTGCTGCTACCGCAGACGATATATCCGATCAGGATGAACCGCCTATGATGAGCCAAGTGGCATGGTCTAAGGCTATTGAGTATGATGCTGACATGGCAGTTGCTATTCATAAGCATGCCAATACAGATATGATTGAGGTGGTATCTAGAAAGAATCGTCACGGACAAGATTTTAGATTCTTCCTTGATTGGGATATTAATCGTGGAATTATTAAGCCTATCTACGAAAACTTACCAGAATTAAATAATGACTCACAAAAAAATAAAACGATTTCAAATTGAAGTAGAGTTCATTGATGATTCTGATATTATTAGAATTAGAAATCAATATGAAAATTTATTAACGAGTCAAATGCGTGATTCTGGATATGTCAGAGTACTTGACATAGACCCAGCTTTTTCGGTAGAATTCACAGGCGAGACATGGAAGTTCCTGATGACCATTCATGGAATTTATGTGGGAAAGAAGAAGGCATGGCAATTAGAGGGTATAGCCCAAAACAAACCAGTCAAACGGAATACACGCCAGCTCACATAAAGTCTGTAATAAAGAGTTTAGGCATAGATATTGCGGGTGAAACTGCTAACGATTATTTAACATATTGCCCATTTCATTCCAATAGACATACACCAAGTTTTAGTATAAGTAGAACTAAGGGTGCGTATATTTGTTTTAATCCGTCATGCGGGAAAACTGGAACCATAATGGATCTTGTAAAAGAAGTACTTAACAAAAATGAATATCAAGCATTAAGATATATTGAATCAAAACAGTCTGAGTCTATAGAAAACTTTGATGAAGAATTAAAGTCAATGTTTGAAGACAAGCCAGACTTTGTAGAATTTTCCCAGCAAACGCTGGATGATTTATACAATAATCTTGGCAAAAACAAACATGCACAGGAATACTTTGAGCATAGAGGAATTAATATTGACTCAATGCATTACTTTAAATTAGGATATTCTTCTAATTTAGGAATGGTTGTTGTGCCAGTACATAGTCCAGACGGAACTCCAGTTGGTTTAGTAGGAAGGTCTATATCAGAAAAAAGGTTTAAGAATAGCAATAACCTTCCACGTAGCAAAACTATGTTTAATATTCATAGGGCTAAACGCATTGGGGATAAAATTATTATTGTTGAGTCCACATTTGATGCAATTAGAATACATCAAGCAGGATTTCCAAATGTGGTTGCTACGCTTGGAGGGCATATATCCCATGATAATATTAAATTACTTAATAGATATTTTAATACAATTATATTGATGACAGACTCAGATATAGCGGGGAGAGAATTGGGTATATCAATTGCTTCAAAATTAAAGAATAAAAACGTCTTGTGGGCTTCTTATTCATATGGTAAGATATACCCTGAAGGTGCAAAAGATGCAGGAGACATGTCAGACCAAGACATAAGGGCTTGTATTGATAATGCAGTTTCTGATTTCGAATACCGAACTTGGAACCCATAAAAAAAATACAGACAGATATATACTGTCAAATACATTAAGGAGATAAAATGGGATTAGTAAAAGGATTATCAGGTATGGGGAAGGTTTTAGACAAACCTACATATACCGAATCAGATGGACAAAAAGGAAGATGGCTTAAGTTAGATGACGGAGACAGCGTAAAGATTAGATTCTTGCAAGAGCTTGATCCAGATTCTCCACATTATAATGATAAGTTAGGATGCGGATTTATCGCATTAGAACACACAAATCCAAATGATTATCGCCGAAAAGCTTTAGATACAATGGAAACTGAAGGCCGTGATTGGGCACAAGAACAACACAGAAAAGATCCAAAAGCTGGATGGAAAGCACGTGCACGTTTATATGTAAACGTATTGGTGGATGATGGAAAGAATCAGCCATACGTTGCAATTCTTTCGCAGGGAACTAGTGGCAAAACAATTACTCCAACATTGATAGAGTATGCTGGAGAAATGGGTTCTATATCTAACTTGATGTGGAGGATAAAAAGAACTGGCTCAAAAACAGATACAAGCTACACTATATTCCCCTTGGCAAAAGACGAAACACCGTTTGATGCTTCTGGATTGGAATTGTTTGATTTAGAAAAAACAGCAGTAAGAAGTGTCCCTTACGCAGAGCAAGAAGCTTTTTATACGGGTAAGGGCGGAACCGAGGAACCAGAGTCTACATCCCAAGATGTAAGCTGGTAATTTAGAAAGGCGGAGAGTTAATGTCATTTGTACATTTACATGTACATTCCTATTATTCATTAATGGATGGCCTTAACTCTCCTGCCGATCTTGTTAAGGCAGCAAAAGATGCTGGTCAGAATTCAATTGCCATAACAGATCACGGAACATTAGCATCACATAGAGAATTTCAAATAGCATGTAAAGAACAAGGAATAAAACCTATTCTGGGTGTTGAGGCATACATATCTCCAACAGATAGGTTTGATAGATCATCTAAAACGGATAAGTCCATACAGGCCTACAACCATATAACCCTGCTAGCAAAAAATAAAAAGGGGCTAAGCAACTTAAATGTGATTCAGGAAATTGCTTGGACTGAGGGCTTTTATCATAAGCCAAGAATTGACAGAGAAATTTTATTTGAAAACAAAGAAGGCATTATTGTACTATCAGGATGCATGAATGGAATAATGGCGAAGTGTATTGAAAAGGGAAGCATGGATGAGGCTAAGATGCTTCTAAAAACATTTAAAAAAGAATTTGGAGAGGACTTTTATGTTGAGGTCCAGTCCCACAATAACAAAGAGGTTAATGACGGACTTATAAAATTGGCGGACGAACTGAAAATAAAACTAGTTGCCACCTCAGATTGCCATTTTGCCCATGAAGAAGATAGGTGCCTTGAAGAAGCTTTATTAATATTGTCGACAAATCCAAAGATGGATAAGGAAGCAGACTTTGAGATGTCTCGCAATATGAAGGACATGTTAGATAGATTTAATTACTTGTATCCAGACAGAAGAATATCATTCCAGGATTATAATTTATTTATTCAAACATTTGATGAGATTTCAGAGGACTTTCGTAAAGCAGGAATTCAGCGCACAGATATATATTTAAATACTTTAGAAATTGCTGACAAGGTTGAGGAATATGATTTCTATAAAGATCTAGATTTATTGCCCGTGCCCAAAAGAAATGCAGATGAGAAGTTAAAAGAATTAGCATATGAAGGGCTAAAGGCAAAAGGGTTAGACGAAGATATCAATTATATTGAACGTCTTGAAGAAGAGCTTAAAATTATTAAAGACAAAAGGTTTGCTTCATACTTCTTAGTTATTGCAGATATGATTAATTGGGCCAAAACAAATTCCATTATGGTAGGTCCAGGGCGTGGTTCGGCAGCAGGATCTCTAGTTTGCTACTCATTAGGAATTACCGATGTTGACCCAATCAAATATGATTTACTCTTTTTCAGATTTATTAATCCAGAAAGAAATGACTTTCCAGATATCGATACCGACTTTGAAGATCGACGCCGCAAAGAGGTTAAGAATTACTTGAAGAAGAAATTCAAACATGTTGCTTCTATTTCTACATATACATATTTTAAAGATAAGGGTGTAGTTAGGGATGCAGCACGTGTATTCATGGTTCCACTTTCCGATGTAAACCGTGCCCTTAAGTCTGTGGATACATTTGAAGATTATTTAGAGTCTCCAAATACTCAAGAGTTTAGAATGAAGTATCCAGAGGTCACATGGTTAGCAGAAAGACTACGTGGAAAAATTAGAAGCGTTGGCGTTCACGCTGCTGGTGTAGTTGTTGCTAAAGATGAAATAAGAAACTATGCGCCAATTGAATCTCGTGAAGATGCACAAGATAAGGTGTCGGGAAGAATTCCAGTGGTTGCTTATGATATGGATACCGTAGCTGATATAGGTTTAATTAAATTAGATGCTCTCGGACTTAAGACTCTTTCGGTTATTTCAGACACTTTGTCATCCATAAAAGAAAGACACGGTAAGGAAATTAACTTGTCAAGTATACCGCTAGACGATCAAGCAATATATAAAAGCTTAAGCGATGGATACACTATGGGGGTTTTTCAGGCTGAAGCAACACCATACACAAACCTTCTAATCAAAATGCAGGTCTCAACATTTGAAGATCTTGCTGCTTCAAATGCTTTAGTCAGACCAGGAGCTATGGATACAGTTGGTCTTTCATATATTAAAAGAAAGCATGGTCAAGAAGCGGTGAAGTACATTCATCCAATCATGAAGCCATTTACAGAAAATACATATGGGGTTATTATTTATCAAGAGCAAGTCATGCAGGCTTGTGTTTATTTAGGTGGGATGACCTGGTCTGAGGCAGACAAGGTTAGAAAAGTAATTGGAAAGAAACAAGATGCAAAAGAACTCGGTCCATTCAAAGATAAGTTTATTCAAGGCGCTACGCAGCATATCAGCAGGGATCAAGCAGAACACCTCTGGAAAACCTTCGAGGCCCACGCAGGCTATTCGTTCAATAGGTCTCATGCTGTTGCTTACTCTATGCTTTCTTATTATACCGCTTGGCTTAAGCATCATTTTCCTCTTGAATTTTTATTCTCGGTCCTCAAGAACGAAAACGACAAAGACGCCAGAACAGAATATTTAATTGAAGCTAAAAGGCTTGGGTTAGATATTAAGCTTCCTCATATAAATAAATCAAATATATATTTTTCATTGCAAGATAATTCAATTAGATTTGGACTCGCTGAAGTTAAGTTTATATCAGATAATATTGCTAATAAAATTATTGATCAAAGACCATACAATGATTACGCAGACTTTATTGCGAAGGCCTCTAAGAAAGGCAGCGGAATTAATTCTAGAGCAATATCAGCATTGAACGCAATAGGCGGAGCAACATTTAATGATAATCCTAGATCTGGAACAGAAGAACAAAATTATTATGAGTATTTAAATATACCTCAGTTCAATGTGGGCATGAATCCAAAAATAAAATCACAGGCTAGGCCTATAGTTGATTTTGATGACTTAGGATCATTCCCCATGTTTGGCATGGTTAAAAGTATTAAAAGAGGTCCTGGATGGTCACGAATAGAGTTGGTAGATGAGAGTGGGTCTGTAGGTTTATTTCATAATGAACAGACACAAATAGAAACTGGTAAGATGTATTTTGTGTTAGTTGGAGATAATCGTATAGCAAGATATGTGAAGGTGGAAGATATTAAAGAGGATTCTAGCGATATATTTATTCAGTATCTATATTCAAATGGATATAATATTGACAAAGACCAGCAGTTCGT
>Ga0194116_10001358_pt1 | contig 35095 bp, 37 predicted proteins | sample TA2MahsurfametaG_4_FD_148617 | JGI IMG/M metagenome (GOLD analysis project Ga0194116, IMG submission 148617) | Freshwater microbial communities from Lake Tanganyika, Tanzania - TA2015008 Mahale S9 surface | ecosystem: Environmental > Aquatic > Freshwater > Lake | place: Tanzania: Lake... | reverse complement strand
GCGACGACCTCGGCAGGGCGGGCGGAGAAGGATTGGGGGAGTGCTGGGATAGTCTTGGTGGCTATGGGAGTGGCTTGGGGGATGGGTCGATCACCTGCCCGCAGCAGACGGTGCCAGCGCTATTCAATGGGTGCATAGCTCTGGGGTGCGGGGCAGGTGTATTGCGTCGCTAGATCATAATAGGCTGTTGAAGTAGAAGATTCACACTTCATCACATGGAAGTACTTCTTGAGATTGTGGTATGTGGGGCTCAATTCTTAGAGAGCTGGTACGTTGGTGATCCTGAAAATCAGGAGGATAGTGACTTTGATGAGGACCTTGAAGTGCGTGGACGCGCATCAGGACTAATTTCATACACACTTGATCCCAGTCAATGCGAAGATCTTTCAGAATGCCTTGGGTATGAAGGCTCTAATCTTGAAACTTTGGCAGAGTGGTTTGAGGAGGAAGACTGCAACTATCTATCTCGTACTGGCCGTGCAGGCCCATGGTCAAGCGAGATTACTAATCTAGACCAGAATATCAGCGAATCAGAGATTCCTAGAGACCGTGATGATGAGCACTTAACCCATGCAACTATTGATTTAAGTGCCGAAGGCAATATTGAGTCCGTCTGTATATCCCTAGTTGGCGAAACAGATGAAGAGAGGATTTTATGGAAAGCCGAATTCGATAGTGATAGCAATCTTTTTAAGGGATTTCAATCTGACGATTTGTGTAGTCACGAACAGATTTGCAAAAGTCTCTCGCAAGCCCTTAAAGCCTTCTCAGAACAGTAGCGTAACGCCAGCGATCACCTGCCCGCAGGAGTGTATGCCATAGCTGTTCACTGTCTTCATAATCCTGAAGCGTAGGGCTGAGGTGTTGCAAAGTCTCACTCCTACCTCTTGGCTCTGGCGGCAGGGGTCTTGGCATATTCCTGTTGAATTTGGCTGATGAGAAGACCTTGGAGGTCTCTATACGCCTTATTCACCTTCTGCACTTCAACCAGCATTGCTGCCTCAACATCAGGCAGCCGAATGATGATTGTCTTCACTTGCTTGCCTCCAGTCGCTCCAACTTCTCAGCAATCGCTTCTCTACAGAAGGCTGAGATATTCAGACAGCGACTTCTCTTCAGCAGGAGCAGTGCCTGGTGGAGCTGCTGAGCGTCACCTTCTGGGTAGGTGATGGTGAGTTGATTTCTTCTCATTTCTTTCTGGTTGATAGGTCGCTGTTGAAAGGGTCAAGGGCAATCAGCTCCAGGTTGGTCTGCTTTCCCAAGTAGCTGCTGATGCGTCTGTAGTCAGGCTCATCAGGGTTGATGCGTTGAATATCAATAGATTTCCACTTGGATAATGCCTTGACCTTATGGGGCAATCGCTTGCGAAACAGGGTTTCCATCTCAACTTGGGTATTTAGGCTTGCTGGCAACCTCTCCACAATCAGGTGCGTATGAAACTGACCTGTGCCTTGGTGGCTGGTTTCGTGGAAAAACAGCATTCTTGGATAGGGGTATTCACCAGCACCCTTGATGCTCATGTCACGGCTCTTGTAGATGATGCGGTGGAGCTTGCGTTTCAGGTCAGCCACATCTTGGAGTAAGTCATCTTCCTTGCTGTGGTGGTCTCGGTAGTGAAAGCTGATGAGCCACCAGGGGTTGATGCTATGGAGCTCATCGTGGATGAGGCGTTTGAGATTTCGTTTCAGCCGTTGGGCTTGCTGGCGGATTTCTTGTTGTATTTGGGCTTGTATTGAGGTCATTTGAGTTTTGAGTATCTCTGATTTCTTCTCACGCTGAGTGACTGATGCCAATCGCTTGGTATCCAGCATTTATCTTCAGTTTTATGGCTCGCAGCTAACGCTTCTCAATCCACCGAGTAAGCACTGCAGGCGATAGTTATTTATGTGAGTTGCAGGTTTTACAGGGTCGCCATATGAGGATTTACTGATATGCAAATATTCGCTGGCAAAGCCAACGGGAGCGATACTTCACGCAAGCTTGTTTTTATTACTATTTTACCGTTGCATCACTTGGAGATGCACCCACTTTTATAGATTAGCTCGTAACATCTTTTTGCGTTTTCGTTTCAGGCTGTCTGCCAAGTCGGCAGCAACAACCGCCCTGTTGGTTTGGCATAGGTCTTGAGTAACTCCTCCGTTCGATGCCCTGCCACTGCCGCCAGGTCAGCAGGGGAGTTACCCATCGCAAGGGCGTGACTCAGAAACGAATGGCGTTGGGCATAGAGCCGCCTTGGTTCAATGCCCACTCGCCGCTGAGACCGTTTCCAGACCCGCTCCAACCCGCTGTCGTAGAGGTGCCGGTGGGTCTTGGGCGTGACGAACACCAGACCCGTTCGGGTGTCCAGTCCCAATGCCCCCATCTGCTTCTTGTGCTCCTGGAGCAGCACCACCAGGTCATCACGCAGCGGCACCACACGGCTCTTCCCTGTCTTGGTGGTGCCCCATTGCCTCCGGTGGGTTGAGACGCCATCTCTCCTCAGAGACTTGCTGATCAGCAGCTCTCTCTCCTCAAGCCGCACACAGTCCCAGGTCAACCCGATCAACTCGGCATTCCGCAGCCCCGTTCCCAGCCACACCGCAAAGCAGGGGTAGTACCAGTCCTCATGGATCCGCAGATCCTCCAGCACCCTCTGGATCTCAACCTTGCTCAGTACCTCCTCGTGCACACTCCTGCTTGGCACCTTCACTCGAACCGTTGCCCATGCCTGGCTCGTGGGTTGCACACTGCGGATCGTGCTCACAATCGTTGATCTCGTCGAGGCCGCCAGCCCTTCTGACTCCATCCACTCCAGGAACTCCCTCACCTCTTCTTCGCTTCTCAGGGGGGTTCCGTACCGTTTGAGCACCCGATAGGCATGGGTCACACGCCCCTGCCGCTTGCGCTCCATCAACGCCTCCAGCGCATCCAGCAACCCTGTGCTCACCTGCTCCGCCTGGGCATGAACCGATTGGTATCGCGCCAAACTCCGGTCCAGGCACCCATTGCAAAAATCGCTCCAGATCTGGGCACTCAGCGCCTGGGCCTTCGCAACTGCACTCGGATCACTCCATGACCCCAACCGGTGGATCCGCCGATCCACCCCATCCACCCGCACCCGGATCTGAATCGATCCATTATTCCGTCTCAAACTCGGTGGTTTCCGCAAAACTGGCTCCAGCACTGCCTTTTGGCCTACTCCAAACTCTCCCAAAAGCCAAGCCACCTTCTCCCCCCTCTCAGCAACCCAGCACCCTTGGCTTGGGCTTGGGCTTCTCCTCCCTGACATCACTCCAGATCCCCTCTGGCAGAACAACCCTGAGCGAGCAGCTTGATTAGTTCGCTGTGATCGACAACCGCACCGTGATCACAGGGAGCTTCAACTGGAGCCCCTCTGCCGCTCATCAGAACGATGAGGTTCTGCTGGTGATCGAGTCACCACTGCTGGCGGCTCATTTCACCCGTGAGATGGATCGTCTCTGGAAGGGAGCCGATCTGGGGATCACGTCGAAGCTCCAGCGCAAGTTGGAGCAAAACCGCCTGCGCTGCGGAAGTGGGATCAGCCGAGGCTGAGTGGGCATGAAAAAAGGCGCTTGTTCGACCAGCGCCTTCAAGATCCCCATCCCCTTCGGAGATGAACGCACGCTATGAACCCGGCGGCGGCTGCGCCATCGGTACAAACACTGATCAGGGCAAAACCACCAGATCCTGCATCTCATCAGCTAGAGCGAGGGCGCGCTGGCGCAGGAGAGCCACCAGGGAGGCCACCCGCGGATGGCCTTGATAGGTCTTTCGAACCACCAGCGAGTCGCCAACCGTCAAGCCCACGTCAACGGGCACTACAACGCAAGGCAAGGGGAAGAGCTTGAGGGTGTAGCCGGTGGCATAACCAACCATCAGCTGCTCGATTGCGAGCCCCTCCCATTTCGCGAGTTGATAGCGAGGCGCGCGGGACACACCTGTCCAGAGGCCTTGGGCCCTGAGATAGGCCTCCATCCTGGGGAAAGCGCCATCCGGCAGGGCCAGCGAGGGAAAGGCGAGAAGATCCTCCAGGGTGATCTCCCCTCCCCTCTGCAACAAGGGATGCCCCTCGGGCAGGGTCAACAATATGGGTTGGCGCGTGAGATGAATCACGGCGAACTCCGGACCATCCTGCGGCACATCGGGATACACCCCGAGCCAGGCATCAATCACGCCCTTCCGCAACAAATCCAGCGGCGTATGGATCTCTAAAAAATCAAACCCTCCGCAGATCCATCCTTCGGGGCAAGGGTCGAGCAGGAGCGGACCGTTGCAGTATTGAGCCTCCAGCCGCAGGGGCTGGTCACGCAGCCAGCGGCTCTGCTGGTGCACCTCGCGCAGGTGATTGAGCAGATCGGGATCACCCGAAAAACTCCACTCCCCTCCAACACGACGGAGATCGAGTCCGAACACCGACGACACGTGCTTGGCGGAACGACTGACCGTGGGCTGAGTACAGCGCAGCCGATCAGCAGCCCTCTCTCCAGTTCTCAGCCAGACCAGCAAATCGAAAGCATTGAGTTGATCAACACTGACAACCACCGATGGGCACGCCTTGCAAGCGGCGCTTAAGCTTACGGGCGATGCACCGGCTTTCTTCGCCATTGGGAAGCCAACCCGCAGGTTTTGGGCGGTGCCCATCGAGGCAGCGTTATGCAGGGGTGTTCCCGCAGAACTGCCATGCGGATCCAGCGCCGAGGTCATGTTCTGCTGGTGCTGTGGCAGGGCAAAGACGAGGGATGGATTCATACCCTCTGGATTGATCTGTTGCACCCCAGACGGAGCAGAAAGCTGGTTCTTGGCTGAAACAAGCCCTGCGACGGGCCGTTTCGATCCAAGATGGGCGGGCCTGCCTCTGAACCCATGCGCGCTCTGCATCAGGCCCTGGCCGCAGCCCTGCTCTCGAGCGGTGCCTGCCTCGTCGGTGCAGCCGAGCCGCTGCGGGCCCAGGGCTACGTGCCCTTCCCAAGCGCCGAGAGCCTGCGGGAAGTGCAATTGGTCACCATCGCCTGCGCCCGTGAAAACAGCGAAGAACGCTGCAAGGCAGCCCGCGATCTAGCCGATCCGCTTCTGGATCATCCGCGCCTTCCTGCCAGCTGCAAAGACCTGCTCTGGAGCATCACGGAACGGGCCCGCACCGCCAGCAGCAACAGCTTTGAACGGCGTGCCGCCATCACAGATCCCGCCGAGCGGATCCTGCTGGTGTGCCGCAGCGCTGAGAAACCGGCTCCAGATCCCAAAGGCCCGGGTGCCTCTCCCGAGAAGAAAAAGAGCGGCTTTGGCTTCGGCGGCAGTTAACTGGCCGGCCGGCAACGCTGAAGCTGGAACAACGGTTTAATTTGGTGCCCCCGTGGCCCCCAGCGATGACCAGCAGCGTGCTTCAGATCGCTCTCGAGAAGCCTTTCAGCGATCAAAAGCCGGGGACCTCAGGCCTGCGGAAAAGCAGTCGTCAATTCGAAACTCCGCACTATCTCGAGAGCTTCATCGAAGCGATCCTGCGCACCGTGCCCGGCATCTCCGGCGGCACCTTGGTGGTAGGCGGAGATGGTCGCTACGGCAACCGCCGTGCCATCGATGTGATCAGCCGTATGGCCGCCGCCCACGGTGTGGCCCGGATCATCACCACCACCGGCGGCATCCTCTCCACCCCCGCGGCCTCCCATCTGATTCGCCAACACCAGGCGACCGCCGGGATCATCCTCTCCGCCAGCCACAACCCAGGCGGGCCCGACGGCGACTTCGGGGTGAAGGTGAACGGCGCTAATGGGGGCCCGGCACCTGAATCCCTCACCGATGCGATCTTCGCCTGCAGTCAAACCCTCGATGGCTATCGGATCTGCGACAGCGCAGCGATCAACCTGGACGCACCCGGGCAGCACAGCATCGGCGAGCTCAAGTTCGAGGTGATCGATGGGGTGGAGGACTACATCGCCCTGATGCAGAAACTGTTCGACTTCGAGCAGATTCGCGATCTGATCCGCAGCGACTTCCCGATCGCCTTCGATGCGATGCATGCGGTGACAGGTCCCTACGCCACCCGCCTATTGGAAGGTCTGCTGGGAGCGCCCGCGGGCACGGTGCGCAACGGCATCCCCCTCGAGGATTTCGGTGGCGGTCACCCTGACCCCAACCTCACCTATGCCCATGACCTGGCTGAGCTGTTGATGCACAGCGATGCCTATCGCTTCGGAGCCGCCTGCGACGGTGATGGCGATCGCAACATGATCTTGGGCAACCGCTGCTTCGTGAACCCCAGCGACAGCCTGGCGGTGTTGACCGCCAACGCCACCCTCGCTCCGGGCTACGCCAAGGGCCTCTCCGGCGTTGCCCGTTCGATGCCCACCAGCGCCGCTGTGGATGTGGTGGCCAAAGAGCTGGGCATCGCCTGCTTTGAAACGCCTACGGGCTGGAAGTTCTTCGGCAACCTGCTCGATGCCGATCGCATCACCCTCTGCGGCGAGGAAAGCTTCGGCACCGGCAGCAATCACATCCGCGAGAAAGACGGTCTCTGGGCAGTGCTGTTCTGGCTGCAGATCCTGGCCCGCAAGCGCTGCTCGGTGGCCGAGATCATGAACGACCACTGGAAGCGTTTCGGACGGCACTACTACTCCCGGCACGACTACGAAGCGATCGCCAGCGAGAAGGCCCATGGCCTCTACGACCGCCTCAAAGCGATGCTTCCCGAGCTGGTTGGGCAGAACTTTGCAGGTCGCCGCATCAGCACCGCGGATGACTTCGCCTACACCGATCCGGTGGATGGCTCCCTCACCAGTGGCCAAGGGCTGCGCCTCTTGCTCGACGATGGCAGCCGCGTGGTGCTGCGCCTCTCCGGCACCGGCACCCAAGGCGCCACCCTGCGGGTGTATCTGGAGAGCTATGTGCCCCCCAGTGGCAACCTCGATCAAGACGCCCAGGCTGCCCTCGGCGATTTGATCGCGGCCATCGATCAGCTGGCGGAGATCAAGACCCGCACCGGTATGGATCGCCCCACCGTGATCACCTAAGCATCAGCCGGAAGGCTCAAAGCGCTCAGCAGCCATGCCCCTCAACCGTTATCGCCGATAACGTCCCCGAAGGAACTGAGCGCCTGAATGGATCCCAGCATTTCCGTCACGGCCGTGATCACGCATCGCGTCAGGCCAGGTCGAGAAGCGGGCTACGAAGAATGGTTGAAGGGCATTGCGGCGGACGCTCGAAACTTCAACGGCTACCTCGGGGCACACATCCTGCGCCCTGAGCTGGGCGTCTCGAGCGATCACGTGATCGTGGTTCAGTTCGAGACCTGCCAACAGCTCAACGCCTGGATGCAATCGGACGCTCGGCATCACTGGCTGGAACGCGTGCAACCGTTGATCAGCGAGCCGGAAGCCGTCAGGATGCTCTCGGGCTTGGAGCCTTGGTTCCAACTGCCCGGGCAAACCCGGCAGACGCCACCCAAGCGCTACAAACAAGCGCTTCTGGTCTGGTTTGGTGTGGCCGGTCTGTCCCTCTTGATGGCCCCACTGCTGGGCTTGCTAATTGGATCCTGGCCCCAGCCTCTTCGCCTCGTGATCAACACAGGAATCACCGTGATGATTCTCACTTACTGGCTGATGCCATTGCTAACGCGACGCTTCAAGGGCTGGCTGTTCAAAGCATGAGGCAACCGATGAGCTGGAAGCAGAGCCAGTTGATCCTGCTGGCGAGCACAGCAACCGCAGGCATCGTGATCACGAACCTGCCTACAACCACGGCTCTTTCACGCTGCCCGGAGATCGGGAGGCTTCCAGGAATCGTGATCGCGATGATCGTCACCACGACGATCATCCACACCCTGGTGACATCGCTTCAGGCCGATCTGGTGAACTCCAAACGCATCGTTGCCTGGTATTCAGTGAGCAGCAGCCGGCGGTTGGTGGTCATCGGCGCGGGAGCGCTGCTGACGGCGGCCACCTTGTTTCTTGAGATCCTGCTTTGGGCCTGGGTCTACCGCCAAGTGGGTGCCATTCAAGGCCTGGAAGCCAGCCTTTACTTTTCCGGGATCACTTTTACCACCGTGGGATACGGCGACCTCACCCTGGCGAAATGCTGGCAATTGCTCAGCGTTGGTCAAGCGGTCAACGGGGTGATGATGGCTGGCTGGAGTACAGCTCTGCTGATCTACCTGGTGCAGAAAATGATGATGTTCCGCCTGGACTTAGATGGGCCGTCAGATGCCTCAGATTGATCCAAGGGAAAGGATCAAGAGGCCTGTTCAGAGCGAGTTTCGCTGCCAAACCAGCGCTCCTCGAGATTCTTGATGGCCACGTAGAAGGGCGGCACCACACCCAGAGAGAGCACCGTGGCCACCAGCAGACCACCAAAGATCACCGTACCCAGCGACTGCTGACTATTGGCACCGGCGGTGGTGGCCACCACCAGGGGCAAGAAGCCAGCGAGCGAGGCAATGGCGGTCATCAGGATCGGACGCATCCGTGATTCTGCTGCCGCCATCGCTGCTTCTGGAATGGACATTCCCGCCTCCAGGTGCTGTTCAGCCACCTCCACGATCAAGATGCCGTTCTTGGCGGCAAGGCCAATCAACGTGACCAACCCCACCTGGGCATAGATGTTGAGATCGATCGAACGCACTGCCAAGAACACCAGGGCACCGAGCATGGCCAGAGGCACCGTCATCAAGATGATCACCGGCGTGACATAGCTCTCGTATTGCGCCGAAAGCACCAGATACACGATCAGGATGCCGAGGGCAAACACCAGCACACTGGCGCTGCCGGCGGAGAGCTGGAGCGCTGCGATACCTGTGAAGGCATAGCCGATGTTGTTGAAATCGAGGCTTTTAAAGATGTTCTGAATCGCTGTGAGCGCCTGGCCAGAGCTCTTGCCGACCGCTTCAGCCCCCTGCACCAGAATCGTTCGGTAGAGGTTGTAGTGGCTGATCACCGGAGGTGCACTGGTGAGATCGGCCTCGGCAAACTCAGAGACCTGCACCATCTTCCCGTCGCGGTTGCGAACGTAGTAGCTGAGAACGTCATCGAGATTGCTGCGCTGATCCGGCTGCGACTGCACGTAGATGTTGCGCACCTGACCGCTCTCATAGGTGAGGCCGGAATAGTTGCCCCCTGCCAGCACAGCGATGGTCTGCATCGCCTGCTGGAAATCCACATTGAGGGCACCGAGGATTGAGCGGTCGATCTTCAGGCCGAAGGCCGGTGCACTGGGCACGAACTGGGTGTAGAGAGTGGAGAACTGACCACTGGCCTGGCCAGTGCTCACGAGCTGCTCAGCCAAGTCGTTGAGCTGCGTGAAGGTGTAAGCGCCGTTGCTGAGATCGTTGAACTGGAAATAGAAACCACCCTGCGCAGAGAAGCCTGGAATCGCAGGGGGCTGAGCTGCTACAGCAAGACCCGTATCGAATTTGGAGAGCTTCTTGTTGAGCCTGGCGACGATCGCCGGAGCCTTGTTGTCGGTTCCCGAGCGCTCCTCAAGTGGTTTAAGACCGAAGAAGAACACACCCTGATCGGGGCTATTGCCATTGAAGCCGGCACCACTGATCACACTGCCGGCAACAATGTCATCTTCCTCATTTAAAACCTGGGCGATTTGCGCACCCACCTTCTGTGTTTGAGACAGGGAGGCGCCGTTCTGAAGCTGGAAGATACCGAGGCCATAACCCTGATCTTCCTCAGGGATGAAGGCTGAGGGAAGGGCATTGAAGGCAATCGCGGTGATGACAATGCCACCGGCCAGGCCCATCAGGATCAACCGGCGGCGATCGATCAGCAGCCTGAGCAACTTGGCGTAGTTCTGCTCCAGACGATGGAAGGCGTCGTTGAAACCATCGAAGATTGAGGCCAGGCGGCTTCCTGCAAAACCGAAGAGCAGCACTCCAACGATGTAGGCACCGACGCCGAAGGAAGCGGCACTGAAGCGCCCAAATGCCAAACCAATCACGATGCCTGCCACCGTCCAGGTCCAACCTTTGGGCTTGGGCGGCTTCTCGGTTTTGAGAATCAAGCCCGCCATCATCGGAGAGAAGGTGAGGGCGTTGAAGGTGGAGATGGCGATTGCGAAGGCGATCGTGAGAGCGAACTGGCGATAGATGATGCCAATACCACCTGGATAGAAGGCCACCGGAACAAACACAGCCATCAGCACCAAGGAGGTGGCAATCAGCGCTCCGATCAACTCACCCATGCAAGCCAGTGCCGCCTGCCGGGGTCGCATGCCGCTCTCAAGGTTCTTGGCCACGGCCTCAATCACCACGATGGCGTCGTCGACCACCAAACCGGTGGCCAACACCAAGCCCAGCAAGGTGAGCTGGTTGATAGAGAAACCAAAGGCCTTGATGAAGGCAAAGGTGCCCACCAGGGAAATCGGAATCGCCAGGCTCGGCACCACGGTGGCCCGCCAGTCCTGCAGAAACAGGAACAGAATCACCAGCACGAGCACGATGGCCAAACCGAGGGCATCGGTCACACCGTCAACAGCAGATTCAATGAACTGGCCTACGTTGTAGATCTCCGTGATCGTGATCCCTGGGGGCACCTGACTGCGGAACTGATCCATCAGCGCGACCACAGCCTCACTCACCTGTAGAGCGTTACTTTCAGGTGTCTGGTAAACACCAACCGTGATGGCCGGGTGGTTCGCAATATCAACACCAGCAGTGGAATAGGTGTTGAAGCCGTAGGAAGCTTCACCCACATCCTTGAGGCGCAAGAGATTGCCAGCAGGCGACTTACCCACAATCAATTGGTTCAGCTGCTCAACAGAAACGAGGTTGCCGTTGTCTTCGACAAGAATCGGGTAAGTGAACATCTGGTTACCACCAGCTGGCGGACCACCCACCAAGCCACCGATGGCGACCGAGTTCTGACTGCGTACTGCCGTTACCACCTGATCAGCGGTGAGCTGGTTGGCCGTCAGCTTGTCGGGGTCAACGAAGAGCCAGAAGGCGGGGTTGCTGCCGCCAAACAACGTGGCCTGGGCCACGCCCGGGATGCGTTCAAGCTGGTAGTAGAGCTGCTCGTAGATCAATCCATTGATGTAAGAGCGGTCGAACTGCCCCTCAGTCGAGCCCACCTGATAGGCGAGCAGAATCGATGGCGTGGTTTGCAACACCGAGACGCCTGTGCTGCTCACCTGGGAGGGCAGCTGAGGCATCGCCAGGGACACGCGATTCTGCACGTTCACCTGGTCAATATTGATATCGGTGTCTTCGTCAAAGAAGACGTTGACCGTGCTGGAGCCCGTGTTGGTGCTCAACGAGGAGATATAGGCCGCACCAGGCACACCATTGATCTGCTGCTCGAGCACATTGGTGACCGCCTGCTCAGTGACCAGAGAATTCGCTCCGGCGTAGGTGGCAGTGACCTGAACCTGTGGCGGAGCGATATTCGGGAGGTTTTCAATCGGAAGCGTTGGGATGGCAATCAAGCCAACCAAGACGATCAAGATGCTGCAGACGGTTGTGAGAACCGGACGCTTGATGAAATTATCGGAAAGCGACATGGCAGGTCCTCAGTTCGCGGCCGATGGGCCAATCTTCACTGGCAATCCCGTACGCAATAGCGCTGTGTTGCTGACCACAATGCGCTCACCCTTTTGCAGACCGGAAATCAACGGGTAGCGGTCGCCTTGGAGCTGCCCCAGTTGAACAGGCACCTGCACCACGATCGGGGTTGCAGGCGGTAGAGCCTCCAACTTCTTCTTCATGGCATCTGGGAGCGTCGTCGAGGCCTTGATCTTGGGAAGCGCCTGAGAGAGGGTGACAACCCTATAAACAAAGGGTTGCTGGGCCTGCATCAGTACAGCATTCACAGGGACCGACAACTGACGGCTACTGCCCGTGATAATCTTGTTTTTCACATACTGACCCGTCTTCAACGCACCATTTGAATTGGGAAACACCGCTTTCACAAGCACCGTATTGGGCGACGAAGAAGAACCACTCACGCCGAAATAGGGAGAGATGAACACCACCTTGCCATTGGCGGTCATAGGTGGATTCGTCTGCGTCGCGAGCCGAACTGGTTGCCCCAACTTCACGCTGAGCGCCTGCGTGGCTGGAACATCCATCAGGGTCCAGAGGCTGGAGTTGTCAACAATGCCAGTGATCGCCTGACCTTGCTTCACATAATCGCCGATCTTGACTGTGTCGAGATCGCCGATTTCTCCGTTAATCGGAGCCGTAACGTATTTATATCCAAGCGTGGCGGCATCTGCCTTGACCTTGTCGCGCGATTGAATGGCTTGCGTCACATATTGATCACGCTGCTTCGTTGAAACAGCCCCCTGTTCATTCAGGAAGATGTAGCGCTCTGCATTCAGTCGGTCTTTTCGTGCTTCAGCCTGAGAGGCATTCAGCTGGGCCGACTGCTGCACGTTGTCGAGCACGAGGATCCGCTGACCGGCCTTCACCTGCTGGCCCTGGGTCACCAGAATCTTCACCACCCGGCCATCGGTTTCAGGCCTCAGGGCGACATCCGTGGTGGAGCTGAGAACGCTGATGACGTCGATGGAGGGGTTGAACTCAGCCTCACCGATGCTCTCGACCTGCACCGAGAGCGGGGTCTTCGCCGGCGGCTGGGCTCCACAACTCGCCAGCAGGGCAACGAGAGGCAAGGGGGCCAGAGAGCGCCGCACAGGTCATCGACAGATCAGCGCAACCTAAAGGAGCCGACGCGGTTTTTCAGCGGATGATGAGCACTGGATACCGAGCGGCGTGAGCGACCTGTTCAGCCACCGCGGCGAGCAGCTGCGCCAGAACTTCGCCCCCCTGGCCGATCGACTGCGCCCCCGCAGCCTCGACGACTTCCAGGGCCAGGAGGAGATCCTCGGCCCCGGTCGCTTACTGCGGCGCGCGATCCAGGCCGATCGCGTCGGCAATTTGATCCTGTATGGCCCGCCCGGCGTGGGCAAAACCACCCTGGCGAGGATCATCGCCGCCAGCACGCGCGCCCACTTCAGCAGCCTCAACGCGGTTCTGGCCGGGGTGAAAGACCTGCGCGCCGAAGTGGAGGAGGCGCGGCGGCGCCTGGATCAACACGGCCTGCGAAGCCTGCTGTTCATCGACGAGGTGCATCGCTTCAACAGTGCCCAACAGGACGCCCTGCTCCCCTGGGTGGAGAACGGAACGGTCACCCTGATCGGGGCCACGACGGAAAACCCCTTCTTCGAGGTCAACAAAGCGCTGGTCAGCCGTTCACGCCTGTTCCGCTTGCAACCGCTGCAGAACAGGCATCTGCATGAACTGCTGCAACGGGCCCTTCGGGACCCTGAGCGGGGCTATGGCAACCGCTCCATCGCCATCGCCCCCGAGGCCGCCGAACACCTGGTGGATGTGGCCGGCGGAGATGCCCGCAGCCTGCTCAATGCGCTGGAGCTGGCGGTGGAAACCACCGAGCCCGATGCCAACGGCAGCATCAGCATCAGTCTGTCGATCGCCGAGGAGTCGATTCAGCAACGGGCGGTTCTCTACGACAAACAAGGCGATGCCCACTTCGACACCATCAGCGCCTTCATCAAATCCCTGCGGGGCAGCGATCCCGACGCAGCCCTCTTCTGGCTGGCGCGAATGGTGGAGGCCGGAGAGAACCCCCGCTTCATCTTTCGCCGCATGTTGATCTCCGCTGGCGAAGACATCGGCCTGGCGGATCCCCAGGCGATGGTGGTGGTGGAAGCCTGCGCCGCGGCCTTTGAGCGGGTGGGCCTGCCGGAAGGGCTCTACCCCCTGGCGCAAGCGGCCCTGTATCTGGCGGGCACCGACAAGAGCAACAGCCTGCTGGGCTTCTTCGATGCGCTCAAGAGCGTGAAGGCCACCAGTCAGCAGCAGGTGCCATCCCACCTGCGCGATGCCAACCGCGATGGCAAGGCCTTCGGCGATGGCGTGGGCTACCGCTACCCCCATGCCTACGCCGAACACTGGGTGGCTCAGCAATACCTCCCGGGCAACCTGCAGGGGCAGGTGTTCTGGCAGCCCGGGGAACTGGGCTGGGAAGGGGAGCGCCGCCAATTGCTGCAGCGCCGGCGGGCGGCCCAGTTGGCGGCCGCGGTTGAGCACCAACAGGAACTGGGAGACATTCTCAGCAGTAGTCCCGACGACCCGGCCCTGGAGCGCTGGCTGCAACGGCAATCCGGCAGTGAGGGAGAACGGCTCGATCGACTCAGGCAGGAGCTGTGGAGTGGGGTGAGCTGGCGGCGCCATGACCGGGTGCTGATCCTCGAAGCCCACTCCTTGCTCTGGGCCCTTGATCCCCTGCAGCACACCCCCGAGGGTGGCGTGGTGATTCAAGCCGCAAGCAACGACGATGCCGAACGCCTGGAGGCGCAGCTGCAGCTGCTCGACAGCCTGCAACGGCCGCAGCTGATGACAGGCCAGCTTTCGGAATTCCGGGCGCAGCTCGCCCCGGCGCAGTGCTTCGAATGGATTGGGGGCCGGCATCCCTTCAAACAGCTCAGCGCCGAGGCTCTAAGAGAGACAGCCGCCCAGCTCAGTTCCCTTGCCGAAGCGGGAGCCAACCTGCGCCTGCTCTTTAGCGATCCACAACTGGGTCCAGCCGCGGCCCTGCTGCAACTGCCGCAGTTGCCCTCCAACGTCAAACCGCTGCTGGAGCGAGTGCTTCCGCTCGAAAGCAGCCGCCTGAGCGCCAGCCCCAACCCAGCTGAACTGGAGAAGGCCCTCAGCGAACAGGGCTGGCAGATCAGCTGGCGGAGCTGGACGGAACATCTGGAGCTGCCCCTCAACGAGGCCGTGCTGCAGCGCTGGTTCGCCCCTCAGGCCCCTTACCGGCAGCGACTGTCGGCGTGCCTGAACGCCAACGAGATTGCAGGGCTCGTTGACACCGTGAAGGCCATGGCCCAAACACCCCTGCCCCAGCGACTCGAGCACCGTCTGCTGATCGGCCAACAAAAAACCCCGGCCTAAGCCGGGGCTTTGAGTCTTCAAGCCACAACGGACCTGCAGAAACTCACCAGAGACCACGCACAGGGGCGACCTTGGCCGGAGCAGGAGCTTCGGCGGTGTAGGCCGCGATGCAGGCGGGGGTGTTCATGTACCAGCTGAGCAGCGAGGTGGCGCGCTGGCTGTTGTTGATGTCATTGACATCACACACCTTCATCGAGCCCTGCAGACGCTGGTCGGTGGGCAGCTTCTTCATCATCCCGTAGCTCGACAGCTTGCCGTCGGCGGAATCGAGAATGATGGCGCTACGCACGGCCTGCAGGCTGTGCTGCTGGCTGTAGTAGGGGGTGTAGTTGTTCTGCTGAATGCTCTGCAGCAGGAACTCTTGGCCTTTGGGGGAATACAGGAAGTTGGCCACAGCGACCACATCCACGTCATATTCCTTCTGCAGGCCGGCCTGCAGCTCATCCTTGGACCAACCGGACAGATCCGAGAGGTCCTGAGGAACAGGGTTCTGGATCACCTGGGTGCCGCCCAGGGGCAGCAGGGTGTTGGAGCGAACAAAGCCGTAGCTCACCGCACGGGCGGTTTGGGTCGGCAGCTCACCGGAAGGCAGGATGAAGGTCGGAGCACCGAAGCGAACGCCGGATTGATCCGAGTTGATGGTGGTGGGACCTGATTGGGGGATGGCCTGCGCGGACAGGCCCGCCATCAGAAAACCAACACCAGCCAAGGGAAGGAGTGCCTTGCGCATGGGTTTGCGAGAGAAGACATCCCCGGTATGGCGAGGCTGCGGTAGCGAGCACGACGAAGTGCTCTTTGTTTTAAGAATTACCCACGCAAAAAATCATCTCCACTGCGCCGAGAGCACCCCATCGCCGACCGCAGCGCAGCACCAACCGTCGCGCAGATGAACGGCGCAGTCAGGCTTCCAGCCCTGCTCCAGGTGGATCAGCTCCTGCTGTGCGTGGTTCCAGCACCAATGGCGCAGATCACTCGCCAAGCTCGAGCCACGCCACTTGATCGCGGCCTCCTTCCGCACCCAGCTCTCGAGCACACGACCCGCGCGCTGGGCCAACGGCAGGCCCATCAACGCCTCCACTTCCGGGGGCGGGAAGAAACGCTGCGCCAGCAGCTCAGCCTGCAGCGGCCGATCCGACCGCTCGAGATCGACACCGATCGGGGCCGGCGACCAGGCCAGCAGCAGACGATCCCCGCTATGGCTGATGCTCACGTAGCCCTGAGCGTCGTTCAACCGGGGTGGCTGGGCCGGCGGGCTCTGCAGCGCCACCTGTTCCGGCCCGCAGCCCAGCACATCGGCCACACACTGCCGCAGCTGGGAGCGACTGGAGCGATAACGCGGCTGCAGCGCCTCGGGCAGCGCCGCGCACCACTGCTCCTCCTGCAGCGAGAGAACGGCGGAGCTCGATCCATCGAGCGGAAGCAACCAGAGCTGGGGCAGGGGTGACGGCACGCCTCTTAGGCTCCGGCCAGTGAGTGACACCAACCCCCATGGCCCTGCAGGTCGGAGACGTTGCGCCTGAATTCAGCCTGCCCGATCAAAACGGTGACACCGTGAGCTTGGCCAGCTTCCGCGGCAAGCGGGTGGTCATCTACTTCTATCCGAAGGACGACACCCCCGGCTGCACCAAAGAAGCCTGCAATTTCCGCGATCAATGGTCCAGCTTTGAACAGCACGGCATCGTCGTTCTGGGGATCAGCAAAGACGGAGCGACAAGCCACGGCAAGTTCATCGCCAAATACAGCCTGCCGTTCAACCTGCTCAGTGATGCCGAGCCCTGCCCGGTGGCCGAGAGCTATGGCAGCTACGGCCTCAAGAAATTCATGGGCCGCGAATACATGGGGATGATGCGCCACACCTTTGTGGTGGATGCCGAGGGCAAGATCGAAAAGGTCTATCTGAAGGTGAAAGCCGAAACCATGGCCGACGACATCCTCAACGACCTCGGCCTCAGCTGAAGGCCAAAGCCGCCAGGGCCTCCAGACACAGATTGGGGGCCTGCCGCAGGCTCCCCGTTGCCGGCTCCAAAAGCTCAGACAGCGCGGGGGCATCACCACCGGTGAGCCAAACGGTCCAGCCGTCGGCTGAGCCTCCAGGGCTCGGCAGATCAGCTACGGCTTGCATCACCGCGGCCGCCATCGCCTTCAGACAGCCCTGGAGCATTGCGGTCTCGGTGTCCTGGGGCCAGAGCTCCATGGCCTCTCGCGCAACCTGATCGCCAGCGAGTGGCGCCGGCAGCGGCAGTTGGGCTGTGCCTCGTCCGAGGCTGCGCAGTTGCAGGAGCAATCCGGGGCTGAGCCGGCCCCCAAGGAACGCACCTGATCCATCCACACAGGTGAAGCTCAAGCAGGTGCCCGCATCCACCACAAGCACCGGACCCTCTTGCTGGGTCCAGGCTCTCCAAGAGGCGAGGGCGCGATCGAGACCCAACCAGGGCGGAACCTCCCGCAAGGGAATCTGCTCCAGCTGCAGTTCACGGGCAGGTGGCAGGCTGATCTGGGGGGGCACAGCACCCACCGCGGCCCAGAGTTGCAAGGCGCTCAGATCAGGGGCTTCGACTGGCGCATCGGAATGCCAACAGTGCAGCACCCCCGCACGGCGCTCGGCCCAGTGCCAACGGCTGTTGCCGACCAGCAACAGCTCAGGCACCTCAGATGCCCTCGCCCGCCATGCCAGGCAGGTGAATGCCGCACTCCTGCTTCAAGCCACCGAAGCGGGTGGCGCGACCGCTGACGCTGCCGTCGTCAGGGGCACTGGAGTGCCAATCGCCCACCGTGGAGTAGCCCTGATCAAAGAGGGGGTGCTGCGGCAGGCCGTGCTCCTGCATGTAATAGAAGACCTCTTTATTGGTCCACTCCAGCAGGGGTCGCAGGGACCAGCGGCCACGCACCAGCTGAAGCGGCTGCATGCCTTTGCGGTGATCGGTCTGACCGCCGCGCACGCCGCTGGCCCAGCAGGTCACGGCCAGATCGTTGAGGGCCTGGTCGAGAGGCTCCACCTTGCGGATGCGGTGGTAGGTCTCCAGGTCATCCACTTGCCCCGTTTCCCAGAGGCGACCGTGCAGTGCTTCCATGCGGGCCGGGCTCATGCTCGCTTGAGCCACATGCAGCTTCAGCCCCAGCCGATCCAACAGGGTCTGGGCGTATTGGTAGGTCTCGGGCGGCAGATAACCGGTATCCACCCAGATCACGGGCACCGCCTGATCCAGCTGGCTGACCAGATGCAGCGAAACCGCGGCCTGAATACCAAAGCTGGTGGTGAGGGCAAACCCCTCGCCGAACTGCTCCAGACCCCAGCGCATGCGCTCGAGGGCACTGCGCTGCCTGAGCTCCTCACAGGCGACCTGGGGATCGAGGCTGGGCGCAGTGGTGCTCATCGCACCATCTTCCAATGTGGAGGGAGATGGTTAGGGTTCGGCAAGCCCTTCATCGCCCGCATCCGCCGTGCCCCCAGCCGAGGTTGAGCCCGCAGCGGTGGTGGTGATCGGTGGAGGCTTTGCCGGCCTGAACAGCGCCCTGCAACTGGCGGCAGCACCGAATCCAACGCCTGTGGTTCTGTTGGAACCCCAGGAGCGCTTTCTCTTTCTGCCGCTGCTCTACGAGCTGCTGAGCGGCGAGATGCGCCGCTGGGAAATTGCGCCGCGCTACCAACAGCTGCTGGCGGGTTCCGGGGTGGTGTGGCTCCAGGAACGAGCAACGCGGATCAACACCAGTCGCAAAATCGTGGAGACCAGCTCCGGCCGGGAACTGCCCTACAAAGCCCTGGTGGTGGCCACCGGTGGGCGCGCCGAAACCTATGGCATTCCAGGGGTGTTGGAGCATGCCCTCAGCTTCCGCAGCCTCGAGGATGTGGAACGCCTGCAAGCCGTAGTGCAACGGCTGAGGGAGCGGCAACGCCCCTTGCAGCGCCTGGTGGTCGTCGGGGCCGGTGCCAGCGGAGTGGAGCTGAGCTGCAAGCTCGCCGACCTGCTCCAGGGGGCCGCCATCGTGGAGGTGATCGAACAGGGGGCCGACCTGCTCCCCGGATCCAAGGCCTTCAACCGGGATCAGGCCCGCCAGGCCCTGCTCAAACGCGACATCCGCCTGCGCACCAACACCTCGGTCATCGCGGTCCAAGCGGAGAGCCTGACCCTGCAACGGGCCGGCGCGGACGCCCAGCACAGCGAGGCTTTGAGCTGCGATGCCGTGATTTGGACGGGTGGTCTAGCTGGCCGTGTGCCGGACCTGAACCCGCCGCTGCCCCTCGATCCCCGCGGCCGTCTGATCTGCAACAGCTGCCTGCAGGTGATCGGGGCTGACGATCTGTATGCCCTTGGGGATGCCGCGGCCTGCCCCTTCCGCGATGCCGACCAGGCCAGCCATCCCGCCACAGCGCAGGTGGCCTATCAACAAGCGAGCTGTATCAGCAGCAACCTGAAGCACCAGGCCCATGGGGAGCCCCTGCAGGCCTTCAACTGGAACGACCTCGGCGAGATGCTGGGCCTGGGGATCGGTCAGGCCAGCATCACCGGGATGGGCCTGACCCTGGCGGGTGCCCCGGCGTTCCAGCTGAGGCGCCTGGCCTACATGGCACGGATGCCGGGTCTCCAGCAGCAATTGCGGGTAGCCGGCGGCTGGTTGGCGACCTGGTTATGAGCCTGCGACCGCAAGGCCTGCTGCTCGATGCGATGGGCACCCTGATCGGCCTGCGCCAATCGGTGGGAGACAGCTACGCCGCCATCGCCGAACAGCACGGCATCAGCGCCGATCCAGAGACATTGAACAGGGTGTTCCCTCACCTGTTTCGCCAAGCCCCGCCTCTGGCCTTCCCAGGGCTGAGCGGCGCGGCTCTTCAGAGGGCGGAGCAGCAATGGTGGAGCGATCTCATCGCAGCCTGCTTCGAGGCCAGTGGGCATGCCGAGCCACTGCCGGAGGCCTTTCCCACCGCTCTGTTTGAGCACTTCGCCGAACCGGGGCCCTGGCTGGTCTATCCCGATGTGCTGCAGCACCTGGGGCGCTGGCGCGAGGCCGGCCTGAAATTGGCGGTGGTGAGCAACTTTGACCAACGCCTGATCCCCCTGCTCGCAGCCCTGGGGTTGGAGCCGTTGCTCGATGCCGTCGTGGTGTCCTCAGCGGTGGGAGCAGCCAAGCCGGAACCACAACCGCTGCTGCAGGCCCTGCAGTTGCTGGAGCTCGGGCCTGAGCAGGTGTGGCACATCGGTGACAGCCCCGAAGATGAAGCCAGCGCCAAGGCCGCCGGCGTGCGCTGCCTGCTGATCAAGCGGCCCAAGCCCAACGGAACCCCTTGAAGCAATCCGCCCTCCTGGGCCGAACCAGCGGGTTGCGGCCCGCGCAAACCCGTCGGCTGGAGCGCATCAGCCACCGCCGCCACCCCGAGGGGCACGGCTTCGACTGGCTCAGCCTGCAGCGCCTGGCCGCCGAAAGCGCCGAGCTGGCCCTGCCCTTGAGCCTGGTGGTGGATGGTCGGGGGCTGTGCCGCCTGCTGTGGGTGGGTCCCCTGGAGCACTCGGGACAACTGATGCATCGCTTGCCAGGGGGTGTGCGCCGCCTTGGGGGCGAGCTGCGGCTGGTGACCTGCGCAGGCAAACCCAAGCAGCTGGCTCCGCAGGCCAGTGAGGCGGTCGTAGGACTCGACCTGCAACCGCAGCTCTGGCTGCGCTACGCCAACACGGCCGAACCCGGGGGGCACTGGCCCGCCGCGGCCTACATCACCAGCCGTGATCCCGCTGAGCCCTGGCAGTGCCTGGAGAGCGGGGATCTGGCGGAGCTGTGCGAGCTAGAGCCCCCAGAACAGGTGGCTGCACCTGCCGCGAAGCGCACCCCTGGCAAGGAGCAGGTGATGCTGCTGGTGCTGAGTCCGAGTGACCCCGAAGCCGCCCGGCGTGAGGTGGCCGAACTGGAGGGTCTGGTGCGCAGCGCCGGAGCGGAGCCCGTGGGCCTGGTGACGCAACGGCAGAGCCACAACGCCGCCCATCCGCTCTGGGGTGAGGGCAAGGTGCGGGAGGCGGCCCTGGAGGCGCGCCGGCTGGGAGCGTCTCTCGTGGTCACCGATCGGGAGCTCACCCCCGCGCAGGCCCGCAACCTCGAGCGCGTGCTCGATCTACCGGTGAGCGACCGCAGCGAACTGATCCTCGACATCTTTGCCCAACGGGCCAACAGCGGGGCCGGGCGGCTGCAGGTGGAGCTGGCACAACTGCGCTACCGGCTGCCACGCCTGGTGGGGCGCGGCCTCAGCCTGTCGCGCCAGGGTGGAGGCATCGGCACCCGCGGGCCGGGTGAAACCCAGCTCGAGAAAGACCGCCGCGCCATCGCGCGCCGCATCGACAAACTGCAGCGCGACGTGCAGAAGCTGCGGGAGCACCGGGCCCGACTGCGCAGCAACCGCCATGGTCAGAGCCGGATGGCCCTGGTGGGCTACACCAATGCCGGGAAAAGTTCTCTGCTCAATGCCCTCAGCAGGGCCCAGGGCAGCGAGGCGGTTCTGGCAGAGAACAAATTGTTCGCCACCCTCGACCCCACCACGCGGCGCATTCGTCAGGCGAACCCCGAGGGTGGCCCCCCTCAAACCCTTCTGCTGACTGACACCGTGGGCTTCATCCGCGACCTGCCTCCGCCCCTGGTGGAGGCGTTTCGCTCAACCCTCGAGGAAGCCCTCGATGCCGATCAACTCCTGCTGGTGGTGGATCTCTCCGATCCGGGATGGGAGAACCAACTGCAAACCGTGCATCGCATCCTCGATGAGCTCGGCAGCGAGGCGCCTCGCCAGTTGGTGGCCAATCAAATCGACCGCTGCCCAGCTTCCGCTTTGGAGCAGGTCCGCAGCCTGGATGGAGAGGCGGCCTTCGTTTCCGCCACCTCAGGCCTCGGGCTCGAGAGGCTCAAGCAGGTGCTCTTCGACACCGGGGCTCGTCAGACGCCGGCCTAGCTGTGCCACGATCCACTGATCACGCAATCTTTTCCAGTCCTGGCCATGGCCCTGCAGCTCGGCGATACGGTTCCCGACTTCACCCAGAACTCCCAGCTGGGTTCGATCAACCTCTACGACTTCGCCGGCGACAGCTGGGTGGTGCTGTTCTCCCACCCCGCCGACTACACCCCGGTGTGCACCACCGAACTGGGTGAGGTGTCGCGCCTGCGCCCCGAATGGGAGAAGCGCAATGTCAAAACCATCGCCCTGAGCGTTGACTCCGCCGAGAGCCATGGTGGCTGGATCTGCGACATCAACGAGACCCAGAACACCACCGTCGACTACCCGATCCTCGCCGATGAGGACAAGAAGGTGAGCGATCTCTACGGGATGATCCACCCGAACTCGCTCAACAACCTCACGGTGCGCTCGGTGTTCATCATCGACCCCAACAAAAAGCTGCGTCTGCAGATCACCTATCCCGCCAGCACCGGCCGCAACTTCCACGAGATCCTGCGGGTGATCGACTCCCTGCAACTCACCGACTACCACCAGGTGGCCACCCCGGTGAACTGGAAAGACGGCGACGACTGCGTGGTGGTGCCCTCGATCCCCACCGAGGAAGCCCGCAACAAGTTCCCCAAGGGCGTGACCGAGATCAAGCCCTACCTGCGCATGACCCCGCAGCCCAACAAGTGAGCAACTGAGGCTCGCCCCGAGGCCCAAGCCCCCGGAGAATGACCGGGGGCTTTTTTGTGGCCATGCGGGTGTTGGGTCTGATGAGCGGCACCAGCGCCGATGGCGTGGATGCCGTGCTCGCCGACTTTCGGGGATGCCCCCGATCGCCGCGCTGGCGGCTGCTGGATCGCTCGTTTGTGGCCTACCCCCCTGGGCTGCGCCAACAGCTGATCGACTTGAGCCAGGGGGGGAGGGCAACGGCGGCTGAGCTGCTGGCCCTCTGCGAAGCAGTCACCGAAATTCAGGCCGCCGCGGCCCAGGCCTGCGACCCCCGCCGCCGTGCGGCGCTGGTGGGCTGCCACGGCCAGACCCTCTGGCATCGCCCTCCCGTGGAGCAACAGCGCGGCTCCAGCTGGCAGCTGTTGCAGGGGCCCCTTCTGGCTCAACTGCTGCAGCGGGCCGTGGTGTTTGACTTCCGGGCTGCCGATCTGGCTCTTGGAGGCCATGGTGCACCGCTGGTACCAGCGACCGATGCAGCCCTGCTCCCGTCCATCGGCGGCTGGCGCGCTCTGCTGAATCTTGGGGGGATCGCCAACCTCACCCTGCTGCCGCCTCGCAGCGGACCGGATCGCAACGCAGCCGTGCAGGGGTGGGATTGCGGCCCGGCCAACACCCTGCTGGATCTGGCGGTACAGCGCTTCAGCGAAGGCCGCGAGAGCTTTGATGCCGGCGGCGCCTGGGGAGGCCGCGGGCAAGTGCAGGAGGAGCTGGTGGAGCGCTGGCTACAGGAGTCCTACTTCCGCCAGGCTCCGCCCAAGTCGACCGGGCGGGAGCAGCTGGGCATCGCCGATCTGGAGCGTCGGCTGCAGGAGCTGAACCAGAGCGGCTCCGAAGAACCGGCCGATGCCCTGGCCAGCCTCACCGCCTTCACGGCTGCCGTGGTGGCCCAGGACCTGCAGCGCGGGCCAGCGGTGGTGGAGCTTCTGGTGGCCGGAGGGGGTGCCAACAACGACACCCTGATGCGCCAACTGCGGCAACGCTGCCGCGGCCTGGTGGTCCGCCCCCTGTCCGAACTCGGCATCGGCAGCAGCGAGCGGGAAGCCCTGGCCTTCGCCCTACTGGCCTGGTGGCATGCGCTGGGCGTCAGCGGATCCCTGCCAGTCGTCACCGGTGCTCCGCAGGGCAGCGTGCTGGGGGTGCAGGTGCAGCCCCCCGGGCACAGATCAACTTCCGCCACGAAGCTGATACGGCGCGCCCTGCAGTTCATAGGGTGATGGGGATCGGTCGATGAATCCATGAGCGCCGGCAACGCCCCCGCCCTCTACGAGCGGATCCGCAGCGATCAGCCCCTCACCCAGGAGCTGTTTCGTCAGGCCCTGCAGGACCCCTCAGGCGCCCTGAGCCGAATCTGTGAACTGGGCAGCAGCTGGGGTCTGCCCGTCAGTCGCGACGAGGTCAAGGCGCACTTGGCCAGCGTGGACGACCCCGAGACCAAGCAATGGCTGCTCAAGGCCCGCGGCGGCCTCTGAAGTGCTTCGCCTGGGGCGTCGGTCTTCCCCCATCCAACTGAAGAAAAGCCAGTAACTGACGATCGCCAGGCCAGCGGCCACCACCAGAGCTGCCACCTGCTCGAGCCGCTTCACCATGGCACCGCCGCACTCACCGCTGGCAGCCAGTCTGCAGGCCCAACGGGGAGCCGCACGGTGGGCACAACCGTGGAGAGGGATGATGTTGTTGCGGTGGGTCGTCCATCCCATCCGGCGACCTCCACAGCAACCGCCTTGCTCCGCCTCGAACGCGTCTCGAAGATTTATCCCACCGGTGAGGTGCTCAAGGATGTCACCTGGGAGGTGAAATCTGGCGACCGGATTGGCCTGGTGGGGGTGAACGGGGCCGGCAAATCCACCCAGATGCGGATCATCGCCGGGATGGAGGAGCCCAGCAGCGGGCAGGTGGTGAAGCAGGGCGATCCGCGCATCGTGTATCTGCAGCAGGAATTCGATGTGGATGTGCGCCGCACGGTGCGGCAGGAGTTGTTCCAGGCCTTCGGTGAAGCCGCCACGGTGCTCAACCGCCAGCGCGAGGTGGAGGAGGAGATGGGGTCAGAGAAGGCTGCGGAAGACCCCGATCATCTCAACGACTTAATCCACGAGCTGGGCAGCCTGCAGAGCCGCTTCGAGAGCCTGCACGGCTACGAGCTCGATGCCCGCATCGACAAATTGCTGCCCACGATCGGCTTCACGCCGGAGGGCGCCGAGCAGCTGGTGGGCGACTACTCAGGCGGCTGGCAGATGCGGATCGCCCTGGGCAAGGTGCTGCTGCAGGAGCCGGATCTACTGCTGCTCGACGAACCCACCAACCACCTGGATGTGGAAACGATCCAGTGGCTGGAGGACTACCTCGTGGGCCAGACCTGCCCGCTGGTGGTGATCAGCCACGACCGGGCCTTCCTCGATCGGGTCTGCAATCAGATCGTGGAAACCGAGCGGGGCATCTCCCGCAGCTACCTGGGCAACTACAGCCAGCACCTCGAGCAGAAGGCCCTCGAGCGTGAGGCCGGCCAGGCGGCGTTCGAGCGCCAGCAGAAGGAGCTGGCGACCCAACAGGCCTACATCGATCGCTTCCGCGCCAGCGCCACCCGCTCCACCCAGGCCAAGAGCCGCGAGAAGCTGCTCGACAAGGTGGAGCGAATCGAAGCCCCGATCGAGAGCGTGAGCGGGCCACGCTTCCAGTTCCCGCCGGCACCGCGGAGCGGTCGTCTCATCGCCGAGATCAAAGACCTCAGCCACAGCTACGGCGAGCAGATTCTGTTTCTGGGCACCAACCTCGAGGTGGAGCGCGGTGATCGCATCGCCTTCGTGGGCCCGAATGGCGCCGGCAAATCCACCCTGCTGCGGCTGGTGATGGGCATCGAGGCGCCGGATGAAGGGTTTGCCGGCCTGGGCGAGCACAACGTGATCGCCGGCTACTTCGAGCAGAACCAGGCCGAAGCCCTGGATCTGTCCAAAACCGTGATCGACACCCTGTTCGAGGCGGTGCCCGACTGGACCCAAACCCAGGTGCGCTCCCTGCTGGGCAGCTTCTGCTTCAGCAACGACGCGGTGTTCAAGGAAGTGGGCAAGCTCTCGGGCGGCGAGAAGGCCCGGCTGGCCCTGGCGCTGATGTTGCTGATGCCCTGCAATCTGGTGGTGCTCGATGAGCCCACCAACCACCTCGACATCCCCGCCAAACAGATGCTCGAGGATGCCCTGATTGAGTACGAGGGCGCGGTGCTGGTGGTCAGCCACGACCGCTACTTCATCTCCCGCGTCGCCAACAAGATCGTGGAGATCCGCGACGGCGAACTGGTGCTTTACAGGGGCGATTACGCCTATTACCGCGAGAAGAAAGCCGAGGAAGCCGCGGAAGCGGAAGCGGCCCAGCAAGCAGCGGAGGATGAAGCCAAACGCAAGGCCAAGCGCGACAAGCAGAAGGCCAAGGACGCCGCCCGCAAGGCCGCCGCCTAGGTCCCGGCAGCATCACGGAACTTCACACAACCGTAAGCAAGAAGACTCATTTTTCTTGGACGAGACACAAGTTGTGCGTAGGTTGAAATCACGTTCCGCGCGCTGGCCATGGATCCACGTTTCCGCTCCAATCCATCGGCCTTCAACGCGTATCGGAACGTCCCAGCATCCGATCACCGCCCGGTGGAATCCGACCCGGTGAGCAGCTATTTCGAGTGCATCACCTCCTGCTCGATCGATGATGGAGAGTGCGTGACCCAATGCGTTGAAGTACTGCGGGAGCAGCAGTAGGGCTCAACGGGGCATCAGGCTCGACAGTTCCACGGGGGTCACGCTGATGCTGAGCGGCTGTCCCCCGCGCTCAACCGACAACACCAGGGGGCGCCCCACCCCGTGGCGCTCCACCAGCTGAGTGAGATCAGCTGGATCGCTCACGGGCTGACCTCCAGCCGCGAGCACGACATCGCCGTCCTTCAGGCCACCACGAGCGGCGGGACCTCCAGGCATCACGCTGCGCACCTTGGCTCCGCGGCCGATGGCCCCGTTGGCCTCACGCACTGGCTCCAGGGCCACGCCGACCATCGCGTGACTCACAGATCCGCTGCTCACCAACTGCTGAGCGATGGAACGGGCACGGTTCACAGGGATGGCAAAGCCCAATCCCGCTCCGGGGCCGGAGCGCACCAGGGTGTTGATGCCGACCACATCGCCATCCGCGTTCAGCAGCGGACCGCCCGAGTTGCCGGGGTTGATGGCGGCATCGGTCTGAATCAGCTGCAGGCGCTTATCGGTGAGCCCGAGCTTGGCCGCATTGCGGTTGAGGCTGCTGACGATCCCCAGCGTGACGGTTTGATCGAGGCCAAAGGGATTGCCCACGGCAATCACCCAGTCGCCCACCTGCAAGGTGTCGGAATCGCCGAGCTGGGCCACCGGCCAGGAGCCAGATCCCGACAGCCGCACCACGGCGAGATCGGTGACCGGATCGGCGCCCACCACCTTGCCTTCAACGCGGCGGCCATCCGGCAGACCCACCATCACCCTCGTGCTGCCCTCCACCACATGGGCATTGGTGAGCACCAGACCCGAGGGGTCGTAGAGCACGCCGCTGCCCTGGCCGCGTTCGGTGCGCTGAGAGGGGGGGATGCGGGTGGTTCCTCCGGGAGGCATCCCGAAGAACTGCCGCAACATCGGATCGTTAAAGGGGAAGGGCGTGATCACAGCCCCTCCCGGCACCACCACCGTGCGCTCGGTGTCGATGGTGACCACCGCCGGAGCGGTGCGCTTCACGGCATCCGCCACGAAGGACTGTCGGGACAGAACCGGTGCAGGCGCCGACAGGACGGCAGCCGGGATTCCCGCCGTGCCAAGGGCGGTGGCCAAGGCCAGGGGAAGCCAACGGGCCGATCCAGCAACCATCGGGGCGCAACCAATGCCTCGAAACCGTACGCAGAACGTTCAGGCCCGCGCAAGGCCCGAGGGGCACGCGATGATGGAATCACGGTGCACCGGCTTCGCCATGCTCGCCACCACACTCGCCACCGCAGCGGAGCTCGGGTTGGTCGCCAGCAAGCTGCTGCCCCTGGTCTACGGCGCCTGCTTTATCGGCCTGCTCTGGCAAGCGTTTCGGATCATGGCCCGGGGCTACTCCGCCGTGCCCAGACCTGGTGATCAAACCCGCAGCAGCAGTGGAGATCGCACAGGGCGCTTAACCATCCACCCAGAACTGCTGGATGAAGACGGGCAGATCACCCAGGACGACCTGCTGACGGTGCGTTTCGGCGAGGACAACGACTAGCCCGCCTGCCTGAACGACCCCCCAATAACCCGCTTGGCCCCGCCAACTGGTACAACCGGTGTGTGCTTGTGGACATTGGCGGAGGCTGAGTGGAGCAAAGAACCCGGATCGTGGCTGCGGTGCTCAAGGCCATCAAGCTGCCCCCGCGCTTCCAACTGAAGCTGGTGAAGGAAGATCCGGTGCGTCTGGAGCTGATCCTCACCCCTGCCTACGGCAAGGATCCAATCCTGGTGGGGCTGGTGGAGTCGCAGGATCTGGTAGCCCGCCGTGATCGCGAAGGCCGCATCCCCCGCGACTTGCAGGGCACCTGGGATTGGACCGTGCGCCACGGCAAGGTGAACACCGGCGGCTGGAACCCTTACCTGAAGGAAGCCCTGCAGACCATGTTCGAGACGGGCCTTCCCGCCATCGTCTACGAAGAGCTGACGGGCGAGCTGTATCACCCCGTCGACGGCGCCCGTCACGTGCGCTGAGCCCGGGGCCGTGCCGCTCCCGATCGAGCCGTTGCTGCCGGAGCTGGTGCAGCGGCTGGTTCCCGGCGGCAGCCTGTTGCTCCAGGCCCCCCCGGGGGCCGGAAAGACCACGCGGGTGCCCCTGGCGCTGCTATCTGGTCTGAACGACTGCTCTGGGCGCATCCTGATGCTGGAGCCGCGGCGGCTGGCGGCCAAGGCCGCCGCTCAGCGTCTGGCCGCTGAGCTCGGCGAGACGGTCGGCGAGCAGGTGGGCTACCGGGTGCGGCTGGAGAGCCGGGTCTCGGCGAACACGCGCATCGAGGTGCTCACCGATGGCCTGTTTCTAAGGCAGCTCCAGGCCGACCCCAGCCTCGCGGGGGTCGATTGCGTGATCTTCGACGAATTCCACGAACGCCGCAGCGAAGCGGATCTGGGCCTGGCCCTGCTGCGGGAAGCCCGGGCCCTGCTGGCGCCCGATCTGCGTTTGCTGGTGATGTCGGCAACGTTGAATCTGCAGCCCCTGCAGGAGCAACTCAGCGAAGCGAGCCTGCTTTGCAGTGAGGGCCGCAGCCATCCGGTGGAGATCCTTCACCAGGCTCCGCGGGAACGCGAGTGTCTGGCGCAGCAGGTGCTGCGGGCGCTCGAGGCCCACTGGATCGACCAGCGCCAGAGCGCTGAGACCGTGCTCGTGTTCCTGCCGGGTCAACGGGAGATCCAGCAGTGCCAGGAGCTCCTGAGCACGGCCCAATGGAGCGAGGGGCACGAGATCTGTGCACTGCACGGCAACCTGCCGCTGAAGGAGCAGAGCCGGGCGATTGAGGCGAGCCGGAGCGCCGAGGGGAAGGTGGTGCTGGCCACGTCGATCGCCGAGAGCTCCCTCACCATCGCCGGGGTGACCCTGGTGATTGACAGCGGCCTGAGCCGACGCAGCCGCTTTGATCCCACCACTGGGATGGAGAGCCTGGTGACCGTTCCCGCCAGCCAGGCCAGTGCGGAGCAGCGGGCGGGCCGCGCCGGTCGCCTGGGCCCTGGTCGTGCCATCCGGCTCTGGAGTCCGGCGGAGCAGCAGAGGCGCCCGGCCTTTGACCCACCGGCCCTACTGGAGGCCGATCCCGCCCCTCTGGTGTTGCAACTGGCCCAGTGGGGGGCGGGACTGGGGGAGGAACTGCCCTGGCTGGAGCCCCCGCCCAAGCCCCACCTTGTGGAAGGCCGAGAACTGCTTCAGCAGCTGGGAGCCCTCAGTGAGACGGGACAGCTCAGTGACCATGGCCGGCGGATCGCCCAGGTGGGCCTGCACCCCCGCCTGGCCCAGCTGCTGCTGAAGGCCCAGGATGTAGGGGCGGCAGAACTGGGTTGCGCCCTCGCCGCTCTGCTGAGCGAGCGCGATCCCCTCGATCCTCGGGAGGCCGGATGCGATCTGATGCGGCGCTTGGACTGGCTGCAGGCTGGCGGCCGCGATCCCCGCCGCCAGGCGATCCAGCAGCTGCAGGCCCAACTGCTGCGGCAGATCCGCTCAGACAGCGCGACCCAGAGCAGCGCCAGCTCTGACACCAGCGCCCTGGCCGCCGAACTGATTGCCCAGGCCTATCCCGAACGGGTGAGCCTTCAGCGCGAGGGCAGCCCTGGCCGCTTCTTGATGCGCGGAGGGCACGGCGCGGAGCTGCATCCCAGCGACCCCCTGCAGGGCTGCGACGCCCTGGCGGTGGCCCGAGCGGATGGGGCAGGCAGCAACTGCCGCATCCAGCTGGCACTGCCCCTCTCCCGAAGCGCCTTGCTGCAGATGGCGGATGCGGGCGGGCAGGAGCAAAGCCTGGTGGGCTGGGACCCCCAGGCGCAACGGGTGCGCTGTGAAAGGGCCTTGCAGCTGGGGGCCCTGGTGCTGGAGCGCAGACCCTGGCCCGACGCCCCGGCAGAGCTCCTCCTGGAGGCCATGGTGGAGGGGCTGCAGCAGCTCGGGCTGGAGGCCCTGCCCTGGGATCCCGCCAACCGTCAACTGCAGCGTCGCCTGAACCTCGCCCATGCCGAGCTGGGAGCACCCTGGCCCGATCGCCAGGATGCGGTGCTGCTGGCCGATCCGCTGAGCTGGCTTGGGGATCAGCTGACGGGGCTGCGCAGCCGTGAGGATCTTCAGGGCCTCAACCTCAGCGAAGCGCTTTGGAGCGGGCTCGAGTGGAGCCGGCGCGCGGAGCTGGAGAGCCTGCTGCCCACAAGCCTCTCGATCCCCTCCGGCCGTCAGGCCAGCCTCGACTACAGCAGCGGAACTCCCGTGCTGGCGGTGAAGCTCCAGGAGCTGTTCGGCGCAAAGCAGACCCCCCGGGTGCTGGCCGGGCGCCTGCCTGTGACCGTGCATCTGCTCTCACCTGCGGGGCGCCCCGCCGCCATCACCCAAGACCTGGAGGGCTTCTGGGCCAGCACCTACCAGGAGGTGAGGCGCGAGCTCAGGGGCCGCTACCCCAAGCACCCCTGGCCCGACGATCCCAGCGAGGCGGTGCCGACCGCACTCACCAAGAGACGCCTGCAGCAGGATCAATCCCAGAGGTGATCAAACCCGAAGTGCCGCAGCCCCTCGGCGATGCCGGCACAGCCGGGGGCCTGGGCGCGATACACCGAGGGCAGCCTTGGCAGGTGGGACACCAGCGCGGGCTCCGCATTGCCCACCATCACCCCGTTCAGACCGGTCTCAAACATCGCCAGGTCGTTGAGGGTGTCACCGGCGGTCACCACCGTGGCGTGATCAGCCTCCAACCACTCCAGGAGGGAGAGCAGGGTTGCCCCTTTGTTCACGCCCGCCGGGAGCACATCGAAGTAGCGGTCATCCGAGAGGACGCAGGAGGCCCCTGCAGCCTCCAGCTGATCAATCAGCCCTGGATTGAAGCGCTCCAGGTCGACGTAATAGGCCAGGCGTCGGTTCGAACTGCAGGGTTGCAGCTCCAAGCCAGGTTGGCCCTGCAGCAGGGCTCTGAGGGGAGCCTCGAGCTCCTTCCAGCGGGCCTCGATCGGATCCACGGCCAGAGGCACCGGCAGCAGAGAGGCACCACAGGCCACGGTGCAGCCCACATCGCCGATCACCAGATGGGGGGCCGACAGCCCCAGGGGCTCGTCCTCCTGCAGGACCGCCGCAATCGCCCCCAGATCGCGTCCAGTACAGAACACATGCAGGACTCGCTCCCTCTGCTGCGCCAACCAGCGGTAAAAGCTGCGGCGCTCTTCGCTGGCCCCACCGAGCAGCGTTCCATCGAGATCCGTAACCAGCACCAACTCAGGCGCAGCGGGCAGCGGAGCTGAAAGCTGGCTCTGCAACAGCTGCCGGGATGGAAACACTGAGCTCAAGCGCAGGAGGCGTCAACCGTATCGGCAAGAACCAGAAGATTCGTGGGTCAAACTGACCGCACCTGTGTGCACTGCTGAGCCCTGGCCCGCTTCTACGCCAAAAACCGCCGCGATGGTGCCCGTCTGTTGAGCTCGGCCCTGGTGATCACCACAGTGGCGGCAGTGCGCATCGATCACCCGATCGGCCAGGTGGTGGCCGCCGTGGGCAGCCTGGTGTGCCTTTACTGGTGGTGGTGTTATCGCCAACTCGAACGCTGACGCGGCAGAGCTTTGAGCAGCGAGTCAGGCCTACCGAGATACAGCGTTGCTGAGCTGAATCAGGCGATTGGATCGCTGCTAGAGCGAGGGTTTGCACCCCGCTTTCTGCTGGAGGGCACGGTGTCGCGGCCCCAGCTCAAAAAGGGGCATCTCTGGCTCACCCTGGTGGATGAGCAGGCCTCCATCTCCGCGGTGGTCTGGGCCTCCCAACGAGACAAGCTCAGCTATCAGCCCAGCGAAGGCGACGGGGTGATCGTGGTCGGCAAGCTCAACTTCTGGGCAGCCCGCGCCAACCTCTGCGTGCAGGTGCTGGATCTCCGGCCTGCTCTCAGTGCCGTGCTGCGGCAATTTGAGCGGGTCTGCGCAGTGTTGGCCCCGGAGGGTCTGCTGGAGCCGGAGCGCAAACGGCCCCTACCGGCCATGCCTCAGGCGGTGGCCTTGCTCACCAGCGTGCCCAGCTCAGCCCTGGCGGACATGCTGCGCACCGCCCGTGAGCGCTGGCCCGAAACCACCGTGCATGTGGTGCCCATTCCCGTGCAAGGGGCGGTGGTGGAGCAGATCCGCGACCGCCTGCGGCAGGTGATTGCGGCAGCGTCTGAGCTGGGTCTCGAGGCGATCGTTCTAGCCCGCGGTGGAGGCAGCCGGGAAGACCTGGCGGTGTTCGACGATGAGGGCCTCGCCCGTGATCTGGCTGCCTGCCCGCTTCCTGTGGTGACCGGACTGGGGCACGAGGATGACACCACCGTGGCCGACCTCGTGGCGGACTACCGCGCCGCGACTCCAACGGCTGCGATCGTGGCCCTGCTGCCGGATCGCCAAACCCTGAGGTTGGGGCTGCAGCAGAAACGCAGCCTGCTGCGGCAACTGCTGCATCACCGCTTGCAGCAGGAACGCGCTCTGCAGGGGCACCGCCGCGAGCGCCTGCTGCTGGTCCACCCCCGAGCCTTGATCGCGCGGCAGCGTGAGCGCTTGCAGCACCGCCTGCAACTGCTGCAGGCCCTCTCACCGCAACACCTGCTGGAGCGGGGCTACGCCCTGGTGCGGGGCAGCGATGGACGGGTGCTGCGCTCCGTGACCGGTCTCAAAGCCAACGACGGGATCCAGTTGGAATTGGCAGACGGCAAGATCGAGGCCGTGGTGAAAGGGGTGCATCAATAGCCATGACAGAGCGCAAAGCCAAAGCGGAAACCAAACGCAGCCGAGCAGCCGCGAACAGATCTGATCAGCCGGACGCGTGGCTGAAGGAGGTGCAGGGGCTTAGCTATCAGGAGGCCAGCACCGCCTTGGAGTTGGCACTGAGTCAACTCCAATCCAGCGAATTGGAGGTGGAGCAGATGGCGGGTCTTTATCGGCGTGCCCAGGCCTACGCCGATCGCTGCGAGGTGTTACTGGAGCTAGTGGAGCAGGAAGTGGTCGAATGGGAAGCGAAGAGCAGCTGAATGGCCGCAATGAACACCCCCACGAAGCAACAGCGTTGGCTGAGTTGGCTCTATCTGGCCTTGGCGGTGGCCGGTGGCGTGCTGCCTTGGCTCGCGAATCTCGACTTCATGCGCGAGTACGGATCCAGCTTTGATCTGACGCAGTTCATTGCCCTGGCCAATGCCAACCCAGCGGCTCAATCGTTGTCGCGTGACCTGATCGTGGGTGCATCAGCCATCACGATCTGGATGGTGGTGGAGAGCAAGCGCTTGCAGATGAAGCACCTGTGGATCGTCTTACTCAGCGCCGTGACGATTGCCTTCGCCTTCGCAGCTCCCTTCTTCCTGTTCCTTCGCGAACGCAGGCTGGCGGAACTGGAGAGTCAACAGGCCTGAGCACGTCGACGATCAGTCGTCGTCGCGGACTTCGCTCACCTGCACATCCACTACGGCATCACTGGCGCGGCTTTCGCTCGGGGCAGCTGATGCAGCAGCGGGTGCAACACCGGTGAGATCAGCCCCACAGGCTGGGCAGAGGGCGGATCCAACACTCGGGGTGCCGCAAGCCGGGCAAGTGACCACCCGGCGCTTGAACCACTGCCAGGCGAGGAAGCCAGCGCCGGCGAGCACGAGGGGGCCAAACACCAGCAGCAGGGTGATGCCCTCCAGGACATCGACGAACAGGCGACCTGCCAAACCCGGGGCCACGAGGAGAACGCCAAGTGCTGCGATCCAGAACCAGGGGATGGGGCGTTGCATCAAGGCAGGCTCGAGTCAGAGGCTGTCGGCGTCTCAATCATCCTGCGTCCAGGGGGCGGCGGCGACTGCAGGTCACACTGAAGGCCATGCCGTAGTAGACGACCAAAGCCACCAGCCAGACCCACAAACTGAGCACAAGAACGCCCCCGATCACCCCGTAAGCCTGAAAGCGAGCACCAAGGGAGATCAAGCTGCGGCCCAAGGCTGCATTCAGAGCTGTTAAGGCAATACCAATCAGCAGCGCTCCGGGTACCAAAGGCCGCAGCGGAACCCTGCGGGTCGGCAACAGGGCGAGCAAGGCGAAGGCCAAAGCACAGCTAATGGCCACACTGAGGCCCAGATCGACCAGGAGGGGCACAGGTGCCCAGAGGTGCCAATCAGCCGGAAGAATGCTCTGAAGCAGGGAACGCCAACTGCCAGGTCGCAACAGACGCAGACTGGTGGTGACCTGATCGAGAACGACAAAAAAGCCGATCAGGGCTACAACGGCCAACGACTCAATCCGATTGCGAATAAAACGCCAAACCGGCAACTTCCAGTGCGCCGGAGGTTGCAGGATCGGCCGAAATCCCCACAACCGATCGGAGCCTCTTTGGAGGCTGAGATAGGCATTGGTTGAGGAGATCACAAGAAAGACAACACCAACCAGCCCTGCACCTGTGCCCTGCCGGTACAGACGAAACAGGGTCTGACTCACCAGGGGCAAGGCAGCTGGTGGAAGAAACTGATCAGCAAAATCCAGGAGCTGATCAGCCAGACCATCCATCCGCCCCAACACCAAACCAGCAATCCCCAAGGCGATCAACAGGATCGGGAACAGGGATTGCAGGCTGTGATATGCGAAGGCAGCGCTCAGATCGATGCAGTCTTCGCGATCCCAGAGGCGATAGGCCTTCCAGAAGGGCTTCACCAATCGTCGCCAGCGACGCGACGCCATCAGCGCTCGAACCGACGCAACTGCCTGCATCCACCAACAATAGGGGCGAGTGAGGAGCTGAACCCACCGCAGCTGAGGGATAGGCAACAAAAAAGCCACCCCTTCGGGTGGCTTTCTCATCTCCAACTCCTGGTCACTTCCCTCAAGGAA
>Ga0194116_10001354_pt1 | contig 35153 bp, 34 predicted proteins | sample TA2MahsurfametaG_4_FD_148617 | JGI IMG/M metagenome (GOLD analysis project Ga0194116, IMG submission 148617) | Freshwater microbial communities from Lake Tanganyika, Tanzania - TA2015008 Mahale S9 surface | ecosystem: Environmental > Aquatic > Freshwater > Lake | place: Tanzania: Lake... | reverse complement strand
TCTGCCGCCAGCTGCATCGTTAAAGTCCCGGTTCCGGTTGCCATCCATGATCACCGTCGCGCTGGCCAAGGGAGCCCTGCTCAAGGACTCGGTGCGTCGCTTCGCCGCTGCCGGATTGGATTTCGCCGCCGTGCTGGAGCCCGGCAACCGCCAGCTGATGGTGCCCAGCGTGTGTGGGCGCGCCCGGGCCCTGCTGGTGCGCAATGCCGATGTGCCGGTGTATGTCGCCTACGGACAGGCCCAGCTCGGGGTGGTGGGCTTCGACGTACTGCGTGAGCACCAACTCCCGGTGGCCCATCTGGTGGATCTCGGCTTCGGTGGCTGCCGCATGAGTGTGGCGGTGAAGGCCAGCAGCCCCTACCGCCGCGCTAGTGACCTGCCAGCCCACTGCCGGATCGCCAGCAAGTTCACCCGCTGCGCCGAGGCCTATTTCGAAGCCCTGGATCTGCCGGTGGAATTGATTCACCTGGCCGGATCGGTCGAACTCGGGCCGATCACCGGCATGAGTGAGGCGATCGTTGATCTGGTGGCCACCGGCCGCACCCTGGAAGAAAACGGCCTGATCGCCATCGAAGACCTCTTTTATTCCACCGCCCGTCTGGTGGGTCATCCCCTGGCGCTGCGCCTGGATCGTGGTGATCTCCAGGGCATCGTTGACCAGATCGCTGCTGTGTCGAATCGGCCTTCCGCCTGATGGCAGCGCGCGATCGGCAACGTCTGCTGCGGCTTCTTCCCTACCTCGGGCGCGATCGCAAGCGTTTGCTGATCACCCTGGCTCTGTTGATCCCTGTGGCGGGGGCGGCTGCGGTCCAACCCCTTCTGGTGGGTCAGGCCATTTCCGCGTTGAGACAGGAGCCCGTGTTGCCCTGGCTGGAGCCGATGCCACTGGCTCTGCAGCTGCGCACCCTCGTGCTCCTGCTGTTGCTGGCGGTGCTGGTGCGGCTGGGTCTGCAGGGGCTACAGAGCTTCAACGTGCAGGCCGTTGGACAACGCCTCACCGCCCGGATCCGCAACGACCTGTTCGCCCATGCCCTCGATCTCTCGCTGCGCTTCCACGACCGCACGCCCGTGGGCAAGCTGCTCACCCGGCTCACCAGCGATGTGGATGCCCTGGCCGAGGTGTTCGGCAGCGGCGCCGTGGGTCTTTTGGCCGATCTGGTCACCCTGCTGGTGATCGCCGCCACGATGGTGGCGATTGAGCCGCGCCTGGGCCTGCTGCTGCTGGCCTCTCAGGTGCCGGTGACACTCACGATGCTCTGGCTGCAGCGCCGCTACCGCAAGGCGAACTACCGGGTGCGCGAGGAGCTCAGTCAGCTCAATGCCGATCTGCAGGAAAACCTCCAGGGCCTCGAGGTGGTGCAGATGTTCCGCCGCGAGGCCCATAACTCCTCACGCTTCGCTCGCACCACCGATGCCTACCGCCGCGCCGTGAGCGGCACGATCTTTTACGACTCCTCCATCTCCGCTCTGATCGAGTGGGTCTCCCTGGCGGCCATCGCCATGGTGCTGGCCCTCGGCGGCTGGATGGTGACCGCCGGTGCGATGGGTCTCGGCACCCTCACCACCTTCATCCTCTATTCCCAGCGCCTGTTTGATCCCCTGCGGCAACTGGCGGAGCGGTTCACCCAGATCCAGGGCGGTCTCACCGCGGTGGAGCGGATCGGTGAGCTGCTGGAGGAGCCGATTGAGATTCAGGAGCTTCCCCTCAACCAACGCTCGGCCGAAGCCCTGCGCACGGGGGCCGACCGCAGCAGTGCCGGGGAGGTGGTGTTCGAGAACGTCTCCTTCGCCTACCGCCCCGATGATCCGATCCTCACGGATCTCTCCTTCCGGATCGCCCCTGGAGAGCACGTGGCCTTGGTAGGCCCCACCGGCTCCGGCAAAACCACCGTGATCCGTCTGCTCTGCAGGCTCTATGAACCGCAGCAGGGCCGGATCCTGCTCGATGGCGTTGATATCCGCGAACTGCCCATTCCCACCCTGCGCCAGCGTTTGGGTGTGGTGCTGCAGGACACGTTCCTGTTCAGCGGCAATGTGGCCGACAACCTTCGCCTCGATGGCTCCATCAGCGATGTGGAGCTGGAGCGCCTCTGCTTTGAGCTGGGCCTCGAGCCTCTGCTGGATCGCCTGCCGGCGGGTCTGTCGACGGAATTGCGGGAGCGGGGCAGCAACCTCTCTTCTGGAGAACGCCAGTTGCTCTCGGTGGCCCGGGTGGCGATTCGCAACCCCTCCGTGCTGGTGATGGATGAGGCCACCGCCTTCCTCGATCCCTCCACCGAAGCCACGCTGCAGCGGGATCTGGATCGTTTGCTCAGCCAGCGCACCGCCATCGTGATCGCCCATCGCCTAGCCACGGTGGAGGCCGCTGACCGCATCCTGGTGCTGCAGCGCGGCCGCCTGATCGAGCAGGGCAGCCACACGGCCCTACGGGCGGCCGGTGGCCTCTACGCGCAGTTGGCGGAGCTTCAGGAGAAAGGGCTGGCGAGGCTCTGAGCCTCGATCCAGGTTTCGATCACATGCGCTAGCCGGTCGGGGGCCGAACGCATCGGCAGGTGCCCCTCCCCCTCGAGCATCTGAACCTCTGAGCCCGGGCAGTAGCCCGCCAGATGCCGCACGTAGCGCGGCTCCATCACCGTGTCTTTGCTGCCGCTGATCCAGAGGCTCGGCACCGAGATCTGGGCGGCGATGCCTGGGAGCTGCCGCACGGCTCCGCGTTGCATGCTGCTGGCGAGCAAGCCCCGGGCGGCCCTGAGGTCTGCCACCAGGGGGCTGCGGATCGCTTCTGTGCCGGGAATCTGGGCCAACCAGCTGGGTCTCCAGCGCAGAAAGGCAGCCCCACCGCGCCGCACCATCCGAAAAGGCCGCGGCTGATACACCCCGCCCCCGGCGGCCACCTGCACCACCCCGCGCAGTTGCCTGCCCAGATGGGGGGCCGCGTGCAGCACCAGGCTCCCTCCGAGGGAGTGCCCCAGCAGCAGCACCGGTCGCTCGCCGGCCTGCTCACGCACCGCTTCCGCCAGCCAGCGCCCGTAGCTCACCAGGGTGGGCCTCAGCTCCCGGGGGCGTTGACTGCGGCCAAAGCCCGGTAGATCCGGTGCCCAGAACGACCAGCGGGGTTCCAGGGCCGCCTTGAGCGGATCCCAGAGCCGCCCAGACAGCAACCATCCGTGGACACCAACGAGCAGGGGTGAAGCCGTCAGACGCGTTTCCCAATGCAGGAAGGGTCACCAGCCTGCATCAGCATCTGCAGCCATGGGCCAGGATCAGGCGACGCAACCCACCGGTGTCCCCCTGCTGAGCGCGCCCCCCACCGACCTTGAAGGGCTCTATGGCCGGGGGTTTTGCCTCTGCACGACCCCCAGTGCCCAGGTGTCTCTGGTGCTCAGTCAGGAGCGATCGATCGATCTCTACGAGCTCGAGCAGATCTGTGATGCTGTGGGCTGGAGCCGGCGGCCGCTGCGCCGCGTGCGCAAGGCCCTCGAGAACAGCCTCTTGGTGGTGGGACTCTGGCGCCATGACGCCAGGCTGCCCCGTCTCGTGGGCTTCGCCCGCTGCACCGGCGATGGGGTGATCGAAGCCACGGTCTGGGATGTGGCCGTGCATCCCCTCTATCAAGGCGCAGGCCTCGGCAAACAGCTCATGACCTACGTGATTGATTGCCTCAAGCAGATGGGCGTCGAGCGCGTCAGCCTGTTTGCGGACCCCGGCGTGGTCGACTTCTACAGCGCCCAGGGTTGGGAACTGGAGCCTCAGCAGCGCCGTTGCGCCTTCTGGTACGCCCCTTAGCCGTAATAACGCTGGGCCAGCTCCTGCGGAGTGCTCCCTTTCCGCCAGGCTCGGCGCAGTTGAGCATTGCGCCATGCCGTGCCCAGCACGCCATGGCGCCTCCAGCGGCGCCCGTCCACCTGGATCGTGGCCCCCAGGGCCCGCACCGGGCCTTCCGCCCTTAGCCGTTGAATCAGATCCAGGTCTTCCATCAAGGGCCAGGGGCGGATCCCGCCGCAGCGCTCCAGCAGAACCCTGGGCACCAGCAATCCCTGATCGCCATAGGGCAGCTGGCGCCAGCGGCTGCGTAGAGCCACCGCTCTCTCCAGCATCCGTAGGCAGAGACCGGCGCTGGCGATCCCCAGATCGAAATACCAACTGGCCTGGGGCTCCTTAATAGCCCTCATCACCGTCTCCTCCCAGCCAAGCGGAAGGCGAGCATCGGCATGCAACAGCAACAGCCAGGGAGCCGTTGTGGCAGCAATACCGACTTGGAGTTGCCGTCCACGGTTGGCCTCGCTTCTGATCAGGCGAGCGCCAGCCAGGCGGGCTACGGCGGGCGTCGCATCGACGCTGCCCCCATCCACCACCACCAGCTCGTGAATCAGGCCTGCTGGTGCCAGGCTCAGATCGGCGAGCAGTGCCGGCAACCTCCTGCTCTCATTGAGGGCCGGGATGACCACCGCCAGCACGGCTTGACTCACGACCAGCGGCTGGGATCGCGGCTAATCGGTAGTTGTGCCAGCGGATCGCTCGCTCCCAGCAGGTCGCCGCTGATGGTGCTGCAGATCGAATCCATGGGCACGCAGAAACTGCTGCCGTCTTGATCGAATGGGTTCTCCACGTAGGCCCCCACGCGCTCAGCAGTGACAAAGCCGAGGAAGAGAACAATTCCTTCGCCCACATCTCCGCGATTGGCGAAGTTGAGGAACTGCGCGTAGCCGTAGAACCAGCAGATCAGGCGGATGAAGACGTCATAGGTGGCTGGAATCGGCGAATTGCGGATGCGCTGCAAGCCCCCCAGCGCATTGGTGAAACTCTCGCTGCTGCGCAGGAGGGCGTCGCGCCCCCAATCATTGATGCGGCCATCGCGGTGCAGTCGAGCGATGAGATCCGCCTTGTGCATCAGCCCCTGCTGCAGCCCCAGTTCCCGTGGCAGCGCCAGCCGGCTGCACAGGGCGTCAGCTCCTTGGCGGGCATCCCGACGCCAGGTGCCCCGCAGCTCGAAATTGAGCAGCCAGCAGAGCAGCGCCTGCAGCGCCAACAGTTGTTGCTGGGTGGCGGCGGCATCCCCCTGGCTGCCCAGCAAGCTGCGCAGGGTGTCGCGCCAGTGCCGGCAGAGGTTCACGATCGACCCCCAAAGGATGCGCGACTCCCACCAGCGATTGATGGCCTGGGTGTTGCGGAAGGCCACAAACACCGAAACGGCGATGCCCAGCACCGTGAGCGAAGCCCCTTCCATTAAAACCAGCTCGGTCAGCTGGACACTCATCCGCAGCGTCAATCCGATCAGGCAGAGCACTGCTATGACCACCAGATCCCAGCGCATGCGTGAGGCGAGCTGGAACAGCACGCGGGGCACATTGCGATAGGCCAGCTTGGGGGCGGCCACAGGTCTGGCGCTGCTGTGGCTCATCTCCAGCTCGCTGTCAGGCCCCGATCATCGCCGTTGGCGCGTTGCAGCCAGGGGGCCAGATTGGCGCTGCTGTCGAGATCACTCTGCTGACGTAGCAGCGCCACCGGCAGCTGCAGCCGTTCGGCGCGCTCCAGTGTGGTGGCCAGCACCTGATCGCTGCCCCAGGCGATGCCACTCATCAGGCTCGCCCCGCAGCGCGCAAACGCGCGGCGATCGAGACCGATCAGCCAGTAGCCCCCATCGCTGGCGGGCCCCAGCACCAACGGGCTGCTCTGCAGGCTGGCAAAGGCCTGCTCAACGTCGCCGGGCTCAAGACCCGGCAGATCGCTGCCGATCAGCACCACCCGCTCGCATCCGGCGGCGAAGCCGCGCTGCAGTTGCCGTTGCATGCGGCAGCCGAGGTTCCCACCGCCCTGGAGGGTCCCCTGAAGCGGAGGCTGCTGGATGCCCAGTTGCTGCCGCCAGCGTCGCAGGGCCCTGGGGCCAAGGCCCGCCACCGCCATCAGCAGCTGCGCGTTCGCCTGCTGGGCCCCAAGGGCCGCCGTGCGCATGGTGTGCCAGCTCAGCTGCTTCTGCATCGCCGCCGCCTGGATCGACGATCCGCAGCTGGCGGCCAGCCGCAGCTTGCAACGCCCCGCCGCCGGCCAGCGGGCCATCACCACCAAGCGTTGCCGCCTCAAGGGATCAGTTCTGGCGCGGCAGTTCGGCCGGCTTGACCTGCAAATTGAGCTGCCGCCCATTGCGCTGCACCACGATCGGCAGGCTCTGCCCCACCCGCCCCTGGTCAACGGCCACCTGCACGGCGGAGGGGTCCTTCACGGCGGAGCCCCCCACGGACTCGATCAGATCGCAGGAGCGCAAGCCCGCCTTCGCGGCCGGACTGCTGGGGATCACCTCGACCACCACCACGCCGCGGGTTTCAGGCAGTTTGCATTCGGCATTGGTGGAGTTCACCTCCCGCGCCAGTTGGGGAGTTAAGGCCTGCAGTCGCACACCGATGTAGGGATGGGAGGCCCGCCCCTTGTCGAGGATCTGGGCGGCGATCTGACGGCCGAGATTGATCGGGATCGCGAAGCTCAAACCCGCACCCGGGGCCTGGCGGATTGCGGTGTTGATGCCAATCACCTGGCCGCGGTCGTTGATCAGGGGCCCGCCGCTGTTGCCCGGATTCACAGCCGCATCGGTCTGGATGTAGGGCACCCGTTGACCCTCCCCAAGGGCATTGGTGCGCTGCACTGCACTGATGATGCCGAGGGTCACCGTGTTGTTGAGCCCCAGGGGGTTGCCGATGGCGATCGCCCACTCACCGGGGCGCACGTTGTTGGAGTTGCCCAGGGGCGCCACAGGAAGGCCCGCCGCCGCCACCTTCACCACGGCGACATCACTGATCGGATCGGATCCCAGCACCTTGCCCTGGTAGTTGCGGCCATCCGGCAGGGTGACTCCCACTTCGGTGGCACCCTCCACCACGTGGGCATTGGTGAGCACCACCCCATCGGAGCGGGTGATGAAACCCGATCCCTGACCCTGCTGCTGCTGGATCGATGGTCCGCTGCCGAATAGGCCGCCGAGGGGGTTCACCACCCGCCGCACGGTGTCGATGCGCACCACGGCCGGACCCACCTTGTCGACCGCACTGACCACAAAGTTCTTGCTGCCCTGGAGCGCTGCCGAGGGCGGTGCATCGCTCACCTGGCTGGGGTCCGCTCCCCCACCACCGGGCAGACCGGGCAGGCGGATCCAGCCGTTGCTGCAGCCCGACAGCGTTGCCCCCGCCAGCAGAACGCCGACCACGAGGCCGGGTTGGAAACGATGCATCGGAACAGTCATGCCGCGCTGGGCTGTGGGCAGGTTGTCAGCCGCATCATGCAAGACATCTCCTGCCGGCGACCACCCCTATATTCAGGCCCCATACGGGTGGTCTGGCGGTGCAGCAGGGGGAAACGCTGTGGCGTCAGGTTCAAGAGGCACTGCAGGGAAACCTCTCCAAACCCACCTTCGAGACCTGGATCCGCCCCGCCCGTTGCGTCACCCTCGAGGGCAGTGAGCTCAAGCTGCTGGCCCCGAACACCTTCGCCTGCGGCTGGCTGCGCAAGAACTATCTGAGCACCATCGCCTCGGTGGCCAGTGAGCTGGCAGGGCGTTCGATTGCCGTGAGTGTTGAAGCGGGCGGTGAGTCGGCGCAGGGCATCACCCTGAACGGACAGCCCCCCACCACCGCTGCCGCCGTGGGGGACTCCGCCTCCAGCGCCACCGCCACCCTGCAGCGCACGGCCACCGGGGAAGCGCCTCGCAAGCTCGCTCCTGGCCTCAATCCCCGCTACGTGTTCAACCGCTTCGTGGTGGGCCCCAACAGCCGCATGGCCCATGCGGCGGCGCTGGCGGTGGCCGAGGCCCCCGGCCGTGAGTTCAATCCGCTGTTCATCTGCGGCGGTGTGGGTTTGGGCAAGACCCACCTGATGCAGGCGATCGGGCACTACCGCCTCGAGATCGACCCCGAGGCCCGCGTGGCCTACGTGAGCACCGAAACCTTCACCAACGATCTGATCCAGGCCATCCGTAAGGACGGCATGCAGAAGTTTCGTGATCGCTACCGCGCCGCCGATCTGATCCTGGTGGATGACATTCAGTTCATTGAGGGCAAGGAATACACCCAGGAAGAGTTCTTTCACACCTTCAACGCCTTGCACGAGGCCGGCCGCCAGATCGTGATTGCCAGTGACCGGCCCCCCTCGCAGATTCCGCGGTTGCAGGAGCGCCTGATCTCTCGCTTCTCGATGGGCTTGATCGCCGATATCCAAACTCCCGATCTGGAAACCCGCATGGCGATCCTGCACAAGAAGGCCGAACACGAGCGAGTGAATCTGCCCCGCGATTTGATCCACTACCTGGCCGGTCGCTTCACCTCCAACATCCGTGAACTGGAAGGTGCCCTGACCCGGGCGGTGGCCTTCGCCTCGATCACCGGCCTGCCGATGACGGTGGAATCGGTGGCTCCGATGCTGGATCCCGCCGGAGTGGAGGTGGATGTGACCCCCGCCCAGGTGCTCAGCAAAGTGGCGGAGGTGTTCGGCGTGAGCGTTGAGGAGATGAAGAGCCCTAGCCGCAAACGGGCCGTGAGCCAGGCCCGTCAGGTGGGGATGTATCTGATGCGCCAGGGCACCAACCTCTCGCTGCCCCGCATCGGCGATGAATTCGGCGGCAAGGATCACTCCACCGTGATGTATGCGGTCGAGCAAACCGAGAAGAAGCTGGCGGCTGATCCACAACTGGGCCGTCAGGTGCAGCAGGTGCGCGATCTGCTGCAGATCGACTCCCGCCGCCGCACCCGCTAGCCGGTAATCGGTTCGCTCGGGTCGAGCCCTTCCACCTCTCCGGAGAACACCCGGCTGGCGGTGATGTCATCCGCTTCGATCGTCATCAGATCGAGCTTGGTGAGCTCGCCGCTGTGCATGCGGTTGAACAAGCGATTGGCTTGGCGCATGCGGGCCCGATCGATGGCGTTGCGGATCGAGCGGGCGTTCGCGAAGAACGGCAGTTGCATGCGGCGTTGGATGTAATCCCCGAATGCTGAGAGCGCTTCCTCGCTGAAGCGGTAGTTCTCCTCCGCCAGGATCAGTCGCGCGATGGCCAGCAGTTCCTGTGCCGTGTAATCCGGGAAGTCGATGTGGTTGGCGACCCGCGAGGAGAGGCCTGGATTGCTCTGATAGAAGACATCCATCCGCTCCTTGTATCCCGCGAAGATCACCACGAGGTCGTCGCGGTTGTTCTCCATCACCTGCAGCAGGATCTCAATCGCCTCGGCGCCGTAGTCCCGTTCATTCTCCGGGCGATAGAGGTAATAAGCCTCATCGATGAACAGCACCCCGCCCATCGCCTTTTTGAGCATCTCCCGGGTTTTTGGGGCGGTGTGGCCGATGTATTGCCCCACCAGATCGTCGCGGGTGGCGGTCACCACATGGCCTTTGCGCACATACCCCAACTTGTGCAGGATCTGCGACATCCGTGCTGCCACGGTGGTCTTGCCCGTGCCAGGCCGCCCCGTAAACGACATGTGCAGGCTCGGCGCCGTGGTGGACAGCCCCACCTGCTTGCGCGCCCGATCCACCACCAGCAGCGCGGCGATTTCACGGATCCTGGTTTTCACCGGTTGCAGGCCAATCAGTTCCTGATCCAGCTGATCAAGAACCTCCTGCACCTCTGCCCCTTCGTAGGCCGCCTGCAGATTGACCGGCGTGCTGTCTGGCTGCTCAGAGGAGCCCATCGATGGCCGCGGCAAAGGCGTGGTCAGCCTCGCCGATGGAGGCTTCCTCTCCTTCAGGGCGCAGCGTGATGTTCACGTATGTACGCCCAAAGCTGATGTCGGGGTAGCGCCCTTGCGCCTCGCAGAAGTCGTTGAGGCGATCGAGAAAATCCCGATTGCTGGCGTAGTCGTCGAATTCAATGCGTCGCTCCAGCCACTCCACCCGATCAGGCTTGGGTCTGGCAGTCCAAAGGGATTGATCCATGACCTGAACCTACCGGCCGAGGCAGTCGGTGCGGCCCAGCGCGAGCCGTTCGGCCCAGGCCCCGGCATAGGCCCGGTTGGCGGCCTGTTGCTCAGGATCGCTGCTGGAGAGGGGGTGGGGCATGGTGCCGTTGATGGCTGCGTTGGTGACGCAGAACATCGACTTCTGGAAGCTGCGGCAGATCTTCTCGCGCACATCTCCCTCGCCGCGGGTGCGCTCCAAATACCACTGGTGCAGCGGTTCCGGCAGATGCCGATACATGTCCTGCATCAGCAGGCTGGGGGGAATCCCCGCGCCCATCGTGGGCAGAGGATCGGCATAGAGCGCCCCATAGGTGAAGCGCGCCTGATCAGGGGAGATCTGCTGGGCCTGGGCGTTGAAGCTCACGGTGCCGAGGAATGGCATGCCCCGCAGGAATACCGCCTCCACATAGGGCACGGCCACATCCACCAGGAAGGTGAGCCCCGCTTCCGGGGGCAGCACCCAGAAGTGTTGCCCACCGATGCTGACCCCGTAGTGGATCGGGTTGGCCGCGGCAGCCACCAAGCCTTGCTTGATGAACTCCACCACCGCGGGAATCGAGCGCACCGATCCATCGCGTTCCGCCTTGGCGAGGTCGATGAAGATGTCGCTCATCACCCGCCAGAACTGCCCCAGGGCATGGGTGGTGGCGGCATTGCGGATCTGCTCGATCAGGAACTGTGGAAACAGGGGATGCAGCAGGGCTAGCAGCGGATCGCGGCGTCGCTTGGCGTTGATGATCGCCTGGCAGTTCTCGCGGAACGGCTCGGAATCGAGATAGGCATCGAGGCCGCCGGTGCCATGCCAGAGCATGGCTTTCATGCAGTATTCGGCGTATTCGAAGTTGATCCGGTCGTGGTTGAGATGCCGCCAGATCTTGGCGGGGCTCAGGTCACCATCGAGGTACTTGAACAGAGGGAAGGGATTGAGGAATTGCTGTTCCCCCTGGAAGATCAGGTTTTTGCTGTAGGCATCGAGCACTTCTCCGTAGCTCTCCAGCACACCCACCACTTCCAGGAGGTGGTCGGGGGTATCGGTGAGAAGGGTCTCTCCGGCCAGCAGCTTTGCGGCCACTTCCTCCGCCTCCAGCGAGCGCTGGCTGACCACCAGATCGTCAGAGATCACTGGCATCTCAGCTCACCCCCATCGCTTGCAGGGCCAGGGCCGTGAGCGAGGCATCGCTCAGTCGGCTCAGGCTCATCGGCAGCAGACCAAGCCCCACCACCCCGGCCACCAGGGCCATGGCGGGAATGGTTTCGCGCGGACTGACCACCGCCAGCTGCACATCGAGCCGGGCATCACGCCTTGGATCCTCGCTGTCGGGGGTGATCGAGAGCCGACCGAAGAAGGCCCGGTTCACCAGCAGCAGGAAGTAAACCGCCGTTAAACCGGAGCCCACCATCGAGAGCAGGGTGGCCAGGGGGAAGGCCGCAATGCTGCCTCGGAAGACCAGGAACTCGGAGATGAAGCCCGCCATGCCAGGCAGACCAGCACTGGCCATCACCGCCACGATCATCATCGAACCAGTGAAAGGCAGACCCTTCTCCGGGTTGAGTAGCCCATGCAGCACCTTCAGGTCACGGGTGCCGGTTTTGCGGTAGACGATGCCAACCAGCAGGAAGAGCAGGGCCGAGATCAGGCCGTGGCTCACCATCTGGAATACCGCCCCCAGCAGGCTCACCGGGGTGTTGGCCGCCGCAGCAAGCAACACATAGCCCATGTGACCCACGGAACTGAAGGCCACCATGCGCTTCATGTCGGTCTGGGCGATGGCCGCCAGCGATCCATAGAGAACAGAGATCGCGGCCCAGATGGCAAGGCCTGGAGCGAGCTTTGCCCAAGCCTCCGGGAAGAGCTGCAGGCCAAAGCGCAGCAGGCCGTAGGTGCCGAGCTTCAGCAGCACCCCTGCCAGCAGCACCGAAACCGGTGTGGAGGCCTGGGTGTGGGCATCGGGAAGCCAGTTGTGCAGCGGCACCAGTGGGATCTTGATGCCAAAGCCCACCAGCAGCGCCCCGAGCAGAACGATCTGCCCTCCCATCGCCAAGCGATCCGAGAGCACCGGGGTGAGGCTGAAGTCGACGCTGCCGGTGAGCAGCGCCAAGCCCAGGAACGCCCCGAGGATCAGCATCCCCGAGAAGGCCGTGAAGATCAGGAATTTGGTGGCGGCATAGGCCTTGTTGGCTCCGCCCCACACGGAAATCAACAGCCAGAGCGGGATCAGCTCCAGTTCGTAGAAGAGGAAGAACAGCAGCAGGTTCTCCGCCAGAAATGCCCCGTTCACAGCTCCGCTGATCAGCACCAGCATCGCGAAGTAGATGCGGGGCCGTTTGTCGATGTCGCGGGTGATCACAGCCGACACCAGCGTGAGGGCCGCGTTAATCAACACCAGGGGCAGCGAAAGGCCGTCGACCCCCAGGGCGTAGTCGAGTCCGATGCCCGGCACCCAGCTGTGGAATTCCTGCAGTTGCATGCCCGCCTGGGCCGGATCGAAGCGCAGGGTCACCAACGCGCTGGCCAGCAGCTGCAGCACCAGGATCACGATCGTGACCATCCGCAGATAACCCGGCGCCGGTTTCCCGGGCCATAGCAGCAGAACTGCCGTGCCGAGGAAGGGGATCAGAAGCAGGGAACTCAGCAACATCGATCAACCTCCCCTCTCGATCTGGAGCAGACCGAGCAGCAGCACGATCGCCAGCAGCACTGTGAGCACGTAGCTCTGCAATTGCCCGCTCACGCTCAGCTTCAAACCGTTGGCGCTGGCGATGGAGAGCCGGCCCACGCCATCGGCCAGACCCTTGATCACGTTGAGGTCAAACCAGCGGGTGAATTGGGCGAGGTTGGCCACCAGGCTCACCACGGTGCGCTGATAGATCTCCGGTGTGTAGAAGTCGTAGGCCAGCAGATCCTGCACCACGCGGAGCCAGGGGGTGGTGGAGCGGGACCAGAACTGGTTGAGGGGAACCCACGATCCGATCGCGACCCCCAGAAGACCGGAGCCCAGCACCACCAGCCCCACGCTGAGGGGGAAGGACGCAATGCCGGGAACCGGATCGATGCGCTGCATGATCGCGGGCAGCAGCAGCACAATCACGCTGAGGCTGACCATCGGCAGGGCCATCAACCAATTCACCTCGGGGGTCCGCTTGGTCTTGGGCATCGCCTGGCCCAGGAACACCGAGCGGTAGACCCGGGTGGCATTGATGGCGCTCAGCGCGTTGGTTACGAGAAACACCAACGCAAACCAGGGATCCGACTGCCGGACGCTGTCGACCAGCAAGCCAAAGCACCAGAACGATCCCAGTGGCAGCAGACCCACCACGCCAGCGCTGCCGATCAGGAAGGCCAGGGAGGTGGCCGGCATCCGCGTACCGATGCCGCCCAGCTCCGTGAGGTCCTGACAGTTGGTGGTGGCGATCACGCTGCCCACCCCCATGAATTGCAGGGCCCGCGCCAGGCCGTGGGCAAACAAAAGCAGCAGCGCCAGGCCAGGTCTCTGGAGGGCAATGGCGATGAACACCAGGCCCAGATAGGAAGTGGTGGAGTAGCTGAAGGCCCGCTTGAGATCCACCTGAGCCAGCGCCACCAGCGCACCGCCGATGGCACTGATTGCCCCCACCGCTAGGAGCACATCGGTGGCCAAGCTGGAGAGCTGAACGATCGGCATCAGCTTCATCAGCACGATCGCTCCGCAGATCACCACCACCGAGTTCCTCAGGATTGAGGCCGGGTTGGGCCCCTCCATCGCCTCATCCAGCCACAGGTGCATCGGGAATTGGGCGCACTTGCCCATCGGTCCGGCCACCAAGCCCAGCCCCAGCAGGGTCACGGCGGTGGGGCCGAGCACCTGGGTGGTCTTCAGGTCAGCGGCCCAGGCATAGAGATCGTTGAACTCCATCGAGCCGGCGAAGGCGGAGAGGGCGACCACGCCCATCAGCAGCAGCACATCGCCGACGCGTTTGGTCAGGAAGGCATCGCGCGCCGCCGTGACCACCAACGGTTGGGCATACCAGAAGCCCACCAGCAGATAGGTGGACAGGGTGAGCATCTCCAGCAGGAAATAGCTCATGAACAGGTTGCTGCTCAGCACCACCCCACTCATCGCCCCTTCGAAGAAACCCACCAGGGCGTAGAAGCGGGCCAGGGACCACTCCTTGTCGAGATAGCCCAGGGCATAGACCTGGCAGATCAGGCTCATCGTGGTGACGAGCTCCAGGGCTGCGAGGTTGGTGAGGGAGAGGTCGAAGCCGATGCGCAGGTTCAGATCACCGCTCTGGAACCAGGGGAAATCGAGATGCTGAGGGCCGATCTCGTAGATGCTGTTGATCACCCAACTGCCATGGAGCACCGCCAGCAGGGTGACCAGGAGATTGAGGTACGCGGCAGGGCGTGGCCCGTTCCGCTTCAACCAGCCCGTTGCCCAGGGGAGCGACAGCAGCATCCCGCTGAATCCGTAGACCGGAATCAGCCAGATCAGTTGCAGCGGTAGCGGCAGAGCGGAACCCAAGTGTTTAAAAGGATATGACCGCCGACTGAGAGCCGGCGGCGGAATCTAGACCTTCAGAGCGGACATTTAGAAGCTGGCCCGCTCGCTGAGAACCGATCGCCTGGGACCTGAGCCTTCGCCATAGCGGCTGTACCCACGGGGCCGGCACCCGCCCAGCTCCTTCAGCCAGGCTTCCAGGTCAGCCATGTGGTGCTGCTCATCCTCCAGGAGGGCCTGGAAGAAGGCCCCATTGGCCTGATCGTTGATCACGCGGCAGAAGCGGCTGGCTTCGTCGTAGTGACTCACCAACTGCTCTTCGAGCTCCGCGTTCTGCTCGAGGAGGCCGCGCAGATCAGGGGCATGGGTCACCGGTTGCAGTTGAGAGGCTGCCGGCGCAGCCCCGAGGCTGAGCATGTGCTGAACAATCCGTTCGGCGTGCTGCAGCTCCTCGACCGTTTCCTCGCGGAAACGATCGGAGGAAGCCTGATCACCCCAGAGGCCCACGAGGGAGGCTTGGGTCATGTATTGCTGAACAGCGGTCAGCTCAAGGCTCAGGGCGCGTCCAAGCAAGCCGAGGACGCGCGGGTGAATGGCGTCCATGCTCATCAGGCGCGGCGGTTGTTGGTGCTGGAGAGGGTGGGCTCCACTTCAGCGTGGGGACGGGCAATGATGTGGGCGGCCACCAGACCGTCACCCACGCGCTCGCAGGCATCGGCGCCGGCACGAACGGCGGCGTTCACAGCACCGGTTTCACCGCGCACCAGCACGGTCACGTAGCCGCCACCAACGAATTCGCGCCCGATCAGGGTCACTTCCGCAGCCTTGGTCATGGCATCAGCGGCTTCGATCGCAGGCACCAGACCGCGGGTTTCGATCATGCCGAGGGCGATGCCTTGTACGGAGGAAGCCATGGGGAAGGTGCGGAGGGATGAGGAGGAGCGGTTGTTGCCACCGGAGCCGGTGCCGGAGCTCTTGGCTGGCGCGCGGCGTGCCGGAGCGGCCTTGGAGGTGCTCGCCTTGGCCGCGGCAGGTTTGCTGGCGCTGGCCGAGACCGTTTTGGCGGTCACCGTCACAGGTGCTGCTGCCGCTGCCGGGGCGGGGGTGGCGGCGGGCTTCGCTGCGGCCGGAGCTGCAGGAATCGCTTTCACCGGCGTGGTGGCGGCGGGCTTGGCACTGGTGGCTTTGCCTGCGGCCGAGGAGGAGGTGGCTCGGGGCTTGGGAGTGGCCATGACGGTGGTGGGCAGTGCCCGTGGAGAGGTCGCGGATGGGAAACGGAGGGGACCCGATCAACGATCGGGAGGAGAGGGAGCTCTCCTTAACCGTCGGGCGACCAGTGGTCGATGATTCCGCCGATCGTGAGATCGGTTAACAGGTCGGCGTTGCCGGTGGCGAAACGCGCAGCGGAACCGCTGGCGGTGAACACCCAGTTGCCGGGGGAGGCGCCCACGGGGTCACAGGCCACGTTGAGCTTGCCCTTGCTGGTTCGAAGAATGCGCAGGTTGAGGTGCGCGAAGCCTTCCACCCGTTGGGTGCAGACCAGCGATCCCATCACCTGCATGATCTCCATTACTTGGCACCCCCCTGGGGCGTGCCAGCCGCCATGCTTTTGCCGGCTTCTGGATCCCAGTGATCAATGATCCCCACGATCGTGAGATCGCTGGGATACGACTTGCTGCCGGCGGCTTCGCGGGCTGCGGAGCTTCCCACGCAAATCACCCAATCGCCGGGGATCGCTCCCACAGCATCGACAGCCACTTTCTGGGTGCTGCCGTCGAGCACCACCTGCAGATGCTTGTGCTGGAAGTCGGCGATGCGATTAGTTGAAACCAGTGGTTTCACGACTTTGCAGATCAACATTTCAGTGCCCCCCTCCTGTGTTGAACGTGATTGAGGAACTTACGGTCTCGGCAGGAACATGCCGGTCGCGATCCCTGACGGTGAGCAGGGTATGCAGAAGACCCTGCTGGCAAAGCTCGCTGTAGCGGGCTTCGATCGCCCCCTTCACCCGGGTGCAGTGGGCGATGGCCCGCTCCCGGGCACCGGGAACGGCACCGTGATAGTCGAAGCGCAGCACCACTGGGATCGGCAGACCGCGGGAGACGTTGAGGCCCTTGAAGATCTTCACGCCCACATCGAGGTCAGGCGCTCCTTCTTCAACGGTGTCCATGTAGGCGAAGTAGGTGAGGTTGCGCAGATGCACTTCCTTGAAGCCGATGCCCACCCCGATGAAGCGTTCCGCGTGCCCGAAATCGCTGTAGCTGCCGCCGTGGTACTGGCGCACGTAGTCGATCTGGGAGAGGTTGTGCTCCAGCAGACGCGCCACCAGCTTCACCATGCCGGCATCGGGATCACTGGCGGCAGCACCCTTCACCAGTTGCTCGATCCGCTCGCGGGCTTGATCAGCGCGCAGGCTTCGGGTCGCTTCGTAGACGTCGCGCGCATCCAACCAGCTCTCGAGGTTGGTGCTGCCATCGCGACCGGGCACATGCACCCGAATCGCATCAGTATCGGTGTCCATGCCCACCAGCAGCAGATCCACCGAAGCGCCGCAGCAGAAGCTGTTCTCCACGGCCTGCTGGAAATCCTTCAGGCGTTGCAGACCCTGGGCAGCCGCCGCTTCATCGTTGCTGCCGTGGGCTGCGCAGCCTTCATGGCAGGGATCTTTGGAACTGAAGTGATACACCACCACCTTCAGGTAGCGGGTGTCGGCATGGGCGGGGTTGGGTGTGCCTTCGCGGTAGCGACGGTGCTCGGTCTTGACCCAGCGATCGACTGTGTTCTCCACGTCGAACATCGCTCCGGCATGGGAGCGGCGGCGCACGGAGCTGAAGGGAAGCCTCAGGGCGTAGGCGATGGCATGGGCCAGGCGACCGTCTGCGCAGGGGGTGATGTCGAGGAGATGGAAACCGCAGTCGAGCAGGAAGGTGTTGAAGGCTTCGGCGTCGCGGCTGCCGGCCTGGGCCGCTAGAGGGTCGTCGTTAAAGAAGGCGATGCTGCTCTGCTCGTAGGCCTCGAACACACACCAGGCGAATAGGGTTCGCATGTCGAGCTGACTGGTCCAGGCCTGCTCAAGGATCGGCGCAGGCAGTTCGTGCCCGAGTTCGGCGACGGCGAGCCTCTGGGCCTGGTCGACGAAGTCAGAGTCGTGCTGAAGGGCCGAGAGGCGCTTCAGCACCGGCACGATTCGATCGAAGGAGCCCAGCGTGCTCTCCTCATAGGCCCTGAGAGCGGCATTGGTTTGCCCGTTGCTCAGGGGATGCAGAGCGGTTGTTGCTGCGTTGTTGCTGCGGTTCAGCACCACCTGGGTGGCCACCGGACGCACGCGCCTGGTCGGCCGAACAGCGTTCGAACTGACGGCAAGAGCCTGTTTGCTGGGTCGGCTGGGCCGGGAGTTGCCGACCCGGGTGGCAATGGCCAGCTCCCGCTGGCGCACCACCTTGCTCAAGGCGGAGGTGGGGTTGAGCTCGGCTGGGGGAAGGTCAGCCTGGCCTGCCGCCGGGGTGGAGCCCGGTCGGCGGCGCGGCGCTGTCGGTGCTAGCGGCCGCTCGTTGTTGGCGGAACGCCGTCGCATCGTTCTCGATCCCTCAGCCGCGGGCGCCGCCAGACACCGTGATCAGAGAACCCTGATCGGTGCTGCCGCTGGAGCCGGTGACCTTGTTGTTGGGAAGGGGAACTTCCTGGTTGCGCTTGTTTTGTTGACCAGGCATGCCACTCATCGGACCCACACGGGTGGGGTTCCGGCGACGGGCAGAGCTGCCCTCGGTGCCGGTGACGCGATCACCACGATCCCAGTCATCACCGGTAACCTTGGTGCCTGATCCCTCGCCGGTGACCCGCGAAACCGGGGCTTCAGCTTCAGCGCTGAGCGCGGCCGGCGCGGCTGCGGCGAGACGCTGAGCGGCGCGGCGATCGAAGCGGAACTGCTCGGTGCCGGTGATCTTGCCGCTGGCCATGTCGAAGGGGCCGGTGATGCGGCCACCTTGCTCGTAGGTGCTGCCGGTCACGGCACCGGTGCGCTCGCGCTCCACCTGGGCTGCACGGGCGGGGGACTGCACGCTGAACTGCTGCCAGGCAGCTCCGTTGAGGGCCTGGGGATAGTCAGCAGCAGCGGTTTGACCACAGGCTGCGATCTGTTGATCAGCGCCCACATAGGGAGTGCCGGTGACGTCTTCACAGGCACCGCGCTCGGCGCCAGTCATCACACCGCCGATGCCGGGCTGAATGCCGGTCATGCGGTTGGCATTGCGCACGGCGGTGCGCTCGCGGGTGGCGCGCACGGCCTGGGCATTGCAAAAGTCGCCTGCTTGCTCGAGACCGGCATAGGGAGTGCCGGTGACCACTTTGCAGGTGCCGGGCTCATCACCGGTGACCCGCTCGCTGCGGCCGGTGCTGGTTCCGCTCACCACCTGGTTGCGGTTGGTGACGCTGAAGCCCACCTTGGCGGCTTCAGGGGCGGGACGGCTGCCGCAGAAGCCTTCGAACTGTTGGCTGCCGATGTACTCATCGCCAGTGACATTGCGGCAGCTGCCGGGCTCATCGCCGGTGACGCGCTCGCTGCGGCCCACGGCGGTGCCGGTGATGCCGGTGCCACGCAGGGTGTTGAAGCTGTTCACCTTGGTGGGAGCACGACCTGCGGCCGGTGCTTCGGCGCCGAGGTATTGATCGCCGGTGAGTTGACGGCCCGAACCGGGCTCATCGCCGGTGACGCGCTCGCTGCGGCCCACCATCACACCGCTGACGGCCTGGCCGCCAAGGGTCTGGCTGCGGCCCACCTTGCGCACGGAGGGATTCACCCCACCGCAGTAGGCGGCGGACTGGTTGGCAGAGATGTACTCGGTGCCCGTCACGGCCTTGCAGGTGCCGGGCTCATCGCCGGTGACCTTTTCGCTGCGACCGACTTCATTGCCGGTGACGCGGTTGCCGTGGCTGGTGGCTGTGACGCGCACCTTGGCGGGCTGGATCGCAGCTGAAGGTTGGGTGCCGCAGAAGGTCTGGAAGACTTCAGCGCCGAGGTATTCGGTTCCGGTGATCGTGCGGCAGGTGGCGGCTTCGTTGCCGGTGGTTTTCACCGAACGGTTGGCCTGGGTGCCGGTCACGGTTTGCCCGGAGAGGGTCTGGCTCACACCCACCTTGAGGGAGGCATCCGCTGCCTGCTTGGAGCCATGACGGTTCGGACCGCTGGGGCGGGTGCCACTGCTGCGGGAAGTGCCGGCGGAGCCGGTTTTGCTCTTCAGTTCGCGAACCTTCTGCGACAGCTCACGGGCGGTGAGATCGGGATTGATCTGACGGGCCACGGCTGCCGGACCGGTCTTGCCGGTGCCACTGGCGGATTTCCCCCGCTTCGAGAGCGCTTCACGGCGGGCCAGCACCAGGGCACGGCTGGGGTTGTGCTGAGCCGAAGCCTTGCGGGTGGCGGGGCGATTGCTGCTGGGAGCGGCTGTTGAACGGCTGTTGCTCAGGGAAAGGCTGGGGGCCGACTCGCGCTGCCGGCTGCTGCTCTCCGAAGTGGTGTCCTGGCACTTGCACTTGTGCTCAGCAGCCGCGGGGGCAGCAGACACCTTCGGGGCTTCCTTGGCTACGTCGGTGCGGGTGCGGTCCTTCGACTGAGCAGCACGCTTGCCGCCGCGGCTGAGGGCTTCGCGGCGTGCCAGCACCAGATCGCGGCTGGGGTTGCTCACGCGCTTCGCACTGCCGGAACGCACAGGGGCTGAGGCACTCAGGCTGCGGGCTGGAGTCGCTGCAGGTGCTTCAACCGTGGGGTTTGCTGCCGGTGCCGGAGTGGCGTTAGCTGGATTGGTGCGGGTCGGACGGGCGTCCGCTGCCGTACGGGTACGGCCACCACCGGAGCTGTGGCGACTGGCGGCTTGCTTGCCGCCTTCCGTGAGGGCCTTACGGCGCTCAAGGGCTGCTTCGCGACTCGATTTAGTGGCCATGTCCGCCCGGCGTATGGAATGACTGGAACTCACTTAACGTCTGCGCAACGCACCAACGTTGTGTGAGAGCTGAGAACAGCGCAGAACCTGCAATCTGTTCCAGAAATGAATAGAGGAATGGGTGGTCCCGGTTAGACCCGGGACCACAGCTTTAGAAGGCGCTGAATCAGCGGCCTTCGAACACCACGAAGCAAGAACCCTGGCTTTGGGTGTAAGCGTCGTAGCCCACGAGACGCACGTGGTGGTCGGGGTAAGCGCGGTGGCAAGCTTCGAGCTCGTTCACGATCACGCTCAGATCCTTCTCACCGAAGAAGGGCAACTTCCAGTAAGACCAATAGGTGGCCATGGAGTTGCTGGGGTGGACGTGCTCAACGAGCGGGCTCCAACCCTGGGCAATGATGTACGCGATCTGGTCGTAGATCTCGTCCTGGGTCATCGGCGGGAGGAAGCCGAAGGTCTCCAGGGTGGCGACTGTTTGGTAGTCACCCACGGTGCTCTTGAAAGGCATGGGGTTCCTTGAGATGGATGGAATGAATGCTTGGGAGGGAAATAACGAGCTGTTATTTCCCGAATCCCGTTAGCGCTGGGCTCAGTTGACGTCGAGCTTGTCGACGGTGTCGAACTCGAACTTGATTTCCTTCCAGGTCTCGAGAGCGATGGCCAGCTCGGGGCTGTGCTTCGCGGCTTCCATGAGGATGTCGCGGCCTTCGCGCTCGATTTCGCGACCGGCATTGCGTGCTTTGACGCAGGCTTCGAGAGCCACACGGTTGGCAGCTGCACCAGCAGCGGAACCCCAGGGGTGACCGTGGGTACCACCACCGAACTGGAGCACGGAATCGTCGCCGAAGATGCTCACCAGCGCGGGCATGTGCCACACGTGGATACCGCCGGAGGCCACGGCGAACACGCCGCCCATGGAACCCCAATCTTGGTCGAAGAAGTTGCCGCGGCTGCGATCTTCGGGAACGAAGGATTCACGCAGCTGGTCGATGTAGCCGAGGGTGGACTGACGGTCGCCCTCGAGCTTGCCCACGACGGTACCGGTGTGCAGCTGGTCACCACCGGAGAGGCGGAGGCACTTGGCAAGCACACGGAAGTGAATACCGTGCTTGGGGTGACGGTCGATCACCGCGTGCATGGCGCGGTGGATGTGCAGCAGGATCCCGTTCTTCCGGCACCACTTCGCCAGACCGGTGTTGGCGGTGAAGCCACCGGTGATGTAGTCGTGCATGATGATCGGCTGGCCGAGTTCCTTGGCGAACTCAGCGCGCTCGTACATCTCTTCCGGGGTCGCTGCCGTGCAGTTGAGGTAGTGACCCTTCTTCTCGCCGGTTTCCTGTTCGGCTAGCTTCACAGCTTCGGCAACGAACTCGAAGCGGTTCTGCCAGCGCTGGAAAGGCTGCGAGTTGATGTTCTCGTCGTCCTTGGTGAAGTCGAGACCACCGCGGAGGCACTCATACACCACACGGCCGTAGTTCTTACCGCTCAGGCCGAGCTTCGGCTTGATGGTGCAACCCAGCAGAGGACGGCCGTACTTGTTCATACGGTCGCGCTCGACCTGGATGCCGTTCGGCGGACCCATGCAGGTCTTGATGAACGCCAGGGGGAAGCGAATGTCTTCCAGGCGCAGGTGACGCAGCGCCTTGAAGCCGAACACGTTGCCGACCAGGGAGGTCAGAACGTTGGTGATGGAGCCTTCCTCGAACAGGTCGAGGGGATAGGCGATGAACGCATAGAAGGCTTCCTTGTCGCCAGGAACGTCTTCGATGCGGTAGCAACGGCCCTTGTAGAAGTCGAGGTCGGTGAGGAGCTCGGACCACACAGTGGACCAGGTGCCGGTGGAGGATTCAGCGGCCACAGCGGCAGCTACTTCCTCGCGGGGAACGCCTTCCTGGCCGGTGCACTTAAAGCACGCGAGCAGGTCGGAATCGAGGGGTACGTAATCAGGAGTCCAATACGTGTCGCGGTACTCCTTAACCCCAGCGTCATACTTCTTAGCCATGGAGAATCTCCGGGTGGGTCGAGGGAAATCAGTCAGAGGATGGAACGGCCCCTAGAGGCGCGTTTCAGACCTCAGTCCTTCGAACCAACGAAGCCGGCGCTGCTGTTCAGAGCAGGCTCAACTTCACGGTGGGGGCGGGCAATGATGTGGGCGGCCACCAGGCCATCGCCCACGCGCTCGCAAGCATCGGCGCCAGCGCGAACGGCTGCGTTTACAGCACCGGTTTCGCCGCGGACGAGAACGGTGACGTAACCGCCGCCCACGAATTCGCGACCGACCAGGCGCACTTCGGCGGCCTTGGTCATGGCGTCAGCGGCTTCGATCGCGGGGACCAGACCCCGGGTCTCGATCATGCCGAGGGCGATGCCCATGGTTTCGTTTGCCATTACCTGCTCCTGGAGGAGGGGGTGGAATGTTCGCTTGCAACCATGGTCGGCCGGTGATCCGTACGTCAAGACATTTGCGCTGTTGTGACGATCACCGTCTGCGCACTGTCTGATAAGCCAGGCTGATCAGTGCATCACAAAACTTTGGAGATGCTTCTGTTCGTGATCGCTGATCCACGGTTGACGTGAACGGCGCCCCTCTGTCTCACAGGGGTTGTGCCTCGGAGACGTACGCCATGCCACCGAAATAGCTCAGCAGGGGTTGTAGTGCGCTGCGCAGCCCATCGAGTAGGGCCGGCTCGCAGAACACGATCACGTGCGCGTTGGCTCCCAGGCCGCTGAAGTCCATCGATTCCGATACACATCCATGGGGGCCCTTGCCGGTGACGTGCTTCATCACGGTGTATCCGGGAGCTCCGGCGGCTTCGATGGCCTCGAGGATCTTGGTGAGCTCCCGCTCGCTGATGAAGAGATCGAGCCGTTTCATGGCATCAGCCGGCGCTGGGGATCAGGGCATTCACCAGCCCCATATACAAAGGAATACCCACGATGATGTTGAAGGGGAAGGTCAGACCGAGCGCTGTTGAGATGTAGAAGCTCGGATTGGCCTCGGGAACGGTCATGCGCATCGCCGCTGGAACTGCGATGTAGGAGGCACTGGCGCAGAGCACCACAAACAGCAGGGCATTGCCGGGCTCCAGTCCGAGAAAGCGGGCCAGGAGCGCTCCCGCGCCGGCATTGAACAGGGGCATCAGGATCGAGAAGCCGATCAGAAAGCTCCCGGCTTCCTTGAGATCGCGGACTCGTTGCGCCGCCACGATGCCCATATCGAGCAGGAAGAAACTCAGGGCCCCGTAAAACAACTTGTCCGTGAACGGCAGCATCTTTTCAACGCTGCTTGGGCTGTTTGCTGCACTGAGGAAGCCGATCACCAGGCTCCCCACCAGCAGATACACCGATCCATTCAGGAGGGCCTCATGCAGCACGGCCCCCCAGCGCATCGCTTGCTGTTGGGGTCGGTTTTGCGGAGCGGCCAGTTTCACCAGCAAGAGCCCAACGATGATCGCCGGCGATTCCATCAACGCCAGGGCCGCCACCATGAAGCCGTCGTGGTGGAGATGCTGCGTCTCCAGAAAGCTCTCCGCGGTGATGAAGGTCACCGCACTGATCGACCCGTAGGTGCCGGCGATGGCTGCGGCGTTGAAACTGTCGAGCTTCAGGCGCAAGATCAGAAAGCTGTACAGAGGAACCAGCAGCGACATCGCCACAGCCGCCGCGATCGTGGGCAGCACTGGACCACTGATGCCGCTGTGTTGGAGTTCCAGGCCTCCCTTGAAGCCGATCGCCAGCAGCAGATAGAGGGAAAACAGCTTGGGGAGGGGAGCTGGAATTTCCAGATCCGAGCCCAGCAGAACCGCCAGAACCCCCAGGAAGAAGAACAGAACCGGCGGCGTTAAGAGGTTCTGAAGAACCAGGCTGGTGTCCATCGGGGCCCGGCTTGCGTCGATCCAATTGACGCTAAGCGGCCTGTTTGCTGCTGCACACATCCAGGCCATTGCTGTTGCAGCGTTGCCACGAGCTCCCTACGGTTTTGCTGAGGCAGGTGCCCCTGGATTCGTCTGGGGTGGAATGTTCAACCCAACCTGCCTCTCCCCTTCAGGCGTCACAATGGCCCCTCCCGGCCATCGCGGATGCCCCTCCTCTCCACGCCGCCTGTGCTGGTGATTGCCAGCGGCAACGCCTACAAGGTGGCTGAGATCAGGGCGATGCTCGACGCGGTGGATCTCGAGGTGCGTCAACAGCCGGACGGCCTGGAGATCGAGGAGACCGGAACCACGTATCTCGAGAATGCACGGCTCAAGGCCACCGAGGTGGCCCGGCTGACCAGTCAGTGGGCCCTGGCCGATGATTCAGGCCTAGAGGTGGATGCCCTCGGTGGCGCTCCCGGCTTGTATTCAGCGCGCTACGCCCCCACTGACCACGAACGCATCCACCGCCTGCTCCAGGAACTCGGGGCTACCCCCTATCGCAGTGCCAGCTTCAACAGCGCCATGGTGCTGTCCGATCCCAACGGTGAAGTGGTGCTGGAAGCTCAGGGCATCTGCCGCGGTGAGATCCTCACCGCCCCTGAAGGGCATGGCGGTGGCTACGACCCGATTTTCTGGGTGCGCGAAGCCGGCATGACCTACGCCCAGATGGGTCAGCACCTCAAGGACAAGCTCGGTTCACGCGGCAAGGCAGCTCGCACCCTGGCTCCGGGGCTGAAGCAGCTGCTGGGGCTGGGCTGATCAGCGAGCCCGGCGATTGATTTGCTCCACCGAGCGCATCGCTGCAGAGGCCGCCTCGTTCACATCCCCTTCCCAGCCGGCGAGGGTGAGGCGCCCAAAAGCACCCACGGCCTTCACGTCGACCACGGTGATGTTGCTGGCTTTCTCGGCTTCGTTGGCCGCCAGCAGCACGTAGCCAGCCGGTTCGGTTTCAAGGATGTACATGCTCATCCCGGCCTGGATCATCGAGCCGCGCCGGTTCTGGCGGTTGATCAGCACCGCATGGTCAGGGGTAATGGCCCGGATGACTTCGGTCCAGGTCACGCTGCAGCGGGTGCGCTGCTCAATGCTGCTGCCGATCGCCTCGAGCACCACATCACCGGAATGGAGCACGTTGCTCTGATCGCGGTGATAAAGAGCCAGTGAACCAAAGGCCCGCTCCACCACCATCTGACCGAGGCGCACGGTGCTGGCCTTGAGGGCGATATCGGTGACGCGGTGCACGGCCATGCCAGGAGACACCTCCAACCAGAGGCAGGCATCGCCCGGGATCGGTAGAAAACCCTGGCTCACCGTTCCCATGTAGGCCGCGAGCTGCGGCTGCAGGGAATCGAGGAACACATAGGTGCGCAGCTCGATCGATTCGATGGCGCTGGCCTGACTCACCAGGCGGGCTTCGCTGTCCGTGGTGATGACACAGCTGGCAGCCGACGGATGCAGCTCATCCAACGGGGTGCCACTGCCGCTGAATCCCAGGTCTGTGCCGGTGATCTGCACCGCGGAGGTGCGTCGCCTGGGAATGCGTTGGGGCAAGGGGTCTAGGTGCTCCCTGGGTTGGTTCAGCACCGCGCTGGGGCGGTCTAGTCCTCAGCTGACCAGCCGGAGGAGCGGGGCGATCTTACCGCCCAGGTTTGCTGTTGGAGGATCCTGACGCCGGCTTTCAACGGTGCCGAATCACACAACCGCCTTCGGAGGGCTGGCTATCACGGCAGCACACGAGCTGTGCTGGCCATGCTCACCCCTTCAACGCGACTGCGGCTTCAGGAGATCGTTCAGAGGATCGGCACCAATCAAGCGGTGTCTCTCGAAGAACGGATCTACCTGCAGAAATTTGCTGATCGGGACCATTCCGTTGCGACCTGGTTGCGACAGGCCAGGCGTCAACAGCAGGTCGCGACCAGCGAGGGGGTGGATCGGCTGATGGCGCAGCTGGATCTCGGGGAGCTGGATCCAGGGCCTTCCTTCCGCCCGGACCCCGAGGATCCCGGCGACCTCGGGGACTGGTTTGGCCAGGCTCCGAATTGGCTGCGGCGCAGCTGATCACAGCTTCCGCCGTGCCCCTTGCTTCTAGGGCTGGAGCCGGTACCTTCCGGCCATCCCCCGCTGGTTTGTCCGTGGCTGCTAAGCGCTCTGCCTCCGCTTCGGCAAAATCCGCTGCTCCCGTGCAAGACGGCGGCGATCTCAACGCCGAACAGACCCTGGCCCTCGTGGGCATGGGTCTGTTTCAGAAGATGGCGGCCAACGGTGAGCTCCCCTGGAGTTGGACGGAAGCCGAAGACGGTGGGCAGTGTGATGTGGGTTCTCTGCGTCAGCGCCTTGAGCTCACCCAGCTGGCCCTGCAAACCGGCGCACCGTTGAGCACCGCCGAGATCACTTATTTGATGGGCGCCCGCCCGGGCAGTGCTGAGGTGGAGCGCGGTGGCTTGAAAGCCCGCCGCATCAGCCGCAACGTTTGGAAACTCACTCAGACCTCTGGTGCTTCGGTGCGCAGTGGTGAGGTCACCAGCTTTGCCAGCTTCAACGACGGCCGTCGTCGCTTCGCTTAAGGAAGGTCGCCGCCGGTGCTGATTTCGTGGTCCCAGGCGGCGATCAGTTGATCGCGTAGCCCCCCGGCTTGCTCCAGGGCGGCATCCAGTCCGCCCCACCAGTTGATCAGCGCCACCGGGATCGGCATGGCGTTGCAATCCAGTTCAAACGACTGGATCAAGTCATCCGCATCAATCAGCACGCTCAGGCTGAACTCGAGCAGCCCGCTGGGCCAGGGGTGCAGCGTCACGGTGGTGACATTGCCCAGGGCGAAATTACCCAGTTCCACAGTCCACCAGGGGCCTGCAGGTGCTGGCCTCACCTGGCTCGGTGTGAGGTCGAGCTTGGCCCAGCCCCGTTGAACCAGCTGCTCGAGAAGTTCGCCCAGGCTGGCTCGCATCGCTTCAGCCACTGCGTCTTTTCAGTCATGGCACGGGAGCAGGGCTGCCAGCAAGGGCGACTCTGGGCATGGTGGATTCAGAAGCCCCACGGGAATCGTGCTGTCGTTCACGCGTCGCTTGCTGGGCGCCCCTTTGCGTCGCGGTCAGAGCGATGCCGCAACACTTCCGAGCATCGAGGCCCTGCCGATCCTCAGCTCCGATGCCCTGTCTTCGGTGGCTTACGCCACAGAGGCAGCCCTCGGGGTGCTGATCCTGGCGGGCAGTCGGGCGCTTGAGCTCTCCCTACCGATCACCGGCGCCATCGTGCTGTTGATCGGCATCGTGGTGCTCTCCTACCGGCAGACGATCGAGGCCTATCCCCAGGGCGGGGGCTCCTACGTGGTCGCCCGCGAAAACCTCGGCACCGGCCCGAGCCTGGTGGCGGCAGCAGCCCTGCTGGTGGATTACACCCTCACTGCGGCGGTGAGCCTGATGGCCGGAACTCAGGCGCTGTCCTCTCTCCTGCCGGGTCTGCTCCCCTACGAAACCCCGATTGCCCTGCTGCTGCTGGTGCTAGTGGGCTGGGCGAACCTGCGCGGGGTGCGAGAGGCGGGCCGTGCCTTCGCCATTCCCACCTATGCCTTTGTGGTGATGGTGGCCCTGCTCGCCCTGTTCGGCCTGCAGAACCTGGTGTTCGCCCATGGCTTCACCCCGGATCCACCGCCTCTGGTGCAGGCCATGGAGCCCCTGGGGCTGTTTTTGATCCTGCGGGCCTTCAGTTCCGGGTGTTCGGCGATGACCGGGATCGAGGCGATCGCCAACGGCGTGAAGGTGTTCCGTGCGCCCGCCGCCCAGCGCGCCCAACGCACGATGCTCGTGATGGGGGCGATGTTGGCCCTGATGTTCCTGGCCGTGAGCGGCCTGGGTTGGCTCTATGGCGTGGCCCCTACCCCCGATCGCACTGTGCTCGCCCAGATCGGCATCCGTGTGTTTGGCGCAGGCAGCCCCCTGTTTTGGGCCCTGCAGATCACCACGCTGCTGATCCTCGCCCTGGCCGCCAATACCGCTTTTGCGGGGTTCCCACGCCTGGCGGCGATGTTGGCGCAGGATCGCTTCCTGCCCCGCCAGATGGCCTGGATCGGCGATCGTCTGGTGTTCCAGAACGGGATCGGCGTGTTGCTGCTGGCGGCAGGCGGCGTGATCCTGATCTGCCGCGGTGACACCACCGTGGCGGTGAACCTCTATGCCTTGGGGGTGTTCACAGCCTTCACCCTCTCCCAGGCCGGGATGGTGGTGCGCTGGTGGCGCTTGCGGGGCCCGGGCTGGATTGGCCGTTTGCTGATGAATGCCCTTGGCTCGTTCACCACCTTCGTGGTGTTGCTGGTGATCGTGGTCAGCAAGTTCGATGAGGGGGCCTGGACGGTGGTGATCGCCATCCCCCTGCTGGTGTTGCTGCTGCAGCGCATTCGCCATCGTTACGACGTGGTCTACCGGGCCATCGCCCTCAAACCGGGAGACGACCTGAGCCTGCGTCTACCCCAGCGTCGTGATCCCGTGGGGAACACCTCTTTGGTGTGGGTGCCCTCCTGGAGCCGTCCGACCTTGGAGGCCCTGCGCTACGCCACCACCGTGTCCGACCGGGTGGTGGCGGTGTGGGTGTGTTCGGAGGATGAGGATCCTGCGGCGATTCAGGCGCATTGGACGCGCACTGTCGGCGAGCCGCCAGGGTTGGAATTGCGTTTGCTGGAGAGTCCCTACGCCTCGTTGATGGATCCCTTCGTTGACTTTGTGGCCGAAGAAGAGCAGCGCCACCCAGATCAGACCTTCACGATCGTGATGCCGATGGGCATTCCCCGCTACCGCTTCGACAACCTGTTGCTCAACCAGCGGGGTGTGAACATGCGCCGCTGCCTCGATGCGCGCCGCAACCGGGTGTTCACCTTGGTGCGTTATTACCTCCCGGCCTGATCAGTCCGTGAGTGCCTGGATACCCGAGGCGATGGCGCTGTAGCTCTGCTGCAGTTGACCATCGCTGATGCAGAGAGGGGGTAGGAGATAAACCACATTCCCGAGGGGGCGGATGTAGACCCCTTGTTGGATGCAGTGCTGCTGCAGCTGTTTGCCAATCGGATTGAGATAACCGGTGCTGCCAGCATCCAGTTCAAAGGCGGCCACCGTGCCACGGCAACGAATCCGTTTCACTGCGTTCAGTTCGGCCAATTCCTCAAGCAGGGGAGTGTGGCGGGATTCGAACTGTTGGTAGCGCTCCGGGTTCTGTTGCAGGAGATCGAGGCTTGCCAGTGCCGCGGCACAGCCGAGGGGGTTGGCGGTGAAGCTGTGCCCATGGAAGAAGGTCTGCTGGGGCTCCTGGCTGATGAAGCCTTGGTAGAGACGCTCACTGGCCATCGTCGCCCCCATGGGCAGGAAGCCCCCGGTGAGCCCCTTGGAGAGGGCCATCAGATCGGGCTGTAAAGCGGAGCGTTGGCTGGCGAAGAGGGAGCCCGTGCGTCCAAATCCAGTCATCACCTCATCGGCGATCAACAGGGCGCCACCGGCCTGCACCCGCTCTTGCACGGCTCGCAGGAAGCTGGGCCGCACCATCAGCATCCCGGAGGCCCCCTGGATCAGGGGCTCCAGGATCACGGCTGCGGTGGGCACCGCCAGGGCCTGCTCCAGCTGCAGCAGTGCCTGGGCCTCTCGCACCTCCACGCTCTGATCGCCCCAGTGGCTGTGGGGCCAGCTGATCCGGGCAACGTCGAACAGAAGGTCGTCGTAGGGGGCGGAGAAGATGGAGCGATCCCCCAGGGCCATCGCCCCGAAGGTGTCGCCGTGATAAGCACCTTCAAAAGCAATCAGACGGTTGCGCTCAATGCCCTGGTTGCGCCACCACTGCCAGGCGATTTTCAGGGCGACTTCCACAGCGGTGGAGCCGTTGTCGGAGAAGAACAGGCGCTCGAGACCGGTCAGGGCGGCCAGCCGTGTGGCGAGCTGTTCCGCCGGGGCATGGCTGAAGTTGGCGAAGATCACCTGCTCCAGCTCCTGCGCTTGCCGGGCGATCGCTGCGGCGATTCCCGGTTCAGCGTGGCCATGAAGCGTGACCCACCAGCTGCTGATCGCATCGATCAGCTCACGGCCATCTTGCAGTTCGAGCAGGCACCCCCGGGCCCGGGCCACCTGCAGAGGAATTGGGCTGGTGGCCACCTGGGTGGTGGGATGCCAGAGGTGGGGGTGCCAGCTCATGGATGACGCGTTAGGCCTCTAGATAGTCGATCACCCGATCCGACAGGTTGCGCATCGCGGCATTGGCCCGTCGCTCGATCCCGCGGGCCTGATCACGGCTGAGCCCCATCTGCCGGGCGGCGGCACTGAGGTTCATGGGTGCGGATTGATTGATGCCGTAGCGAAGCCGCAGCAGCTCGGCCTCCTGCTCCGGCAGCTCTTCCAGCAAGGCCACCAGATCCTTCTGGAGGTGCTGGGCGGTGAGCTGGTCGTTCGGAAGTTCCGCCCCGCAGCGCAGGGTGTCCATCAAGCGCAGGTCGTCTTCGCTGCCATGGCTGCTATCGAGGCTCAGGGGCTCTTGAGCCCGAAACAGAGCCTCGCGGATATCGAGCGGTTTGAGCTCGGTGGCCTCGGCCAGTTCTTCCAAGTTCGGTTCGCGCCCGAGCATCTGCCGCAGCTCCTGCTGGCAGCGGCGCAGTCGCTGCAGGCGATCCTGCATGTGCATCGGTAGGCGGATTGTGCGGCGCTGCTGTTGCACCGCACGGTTCATGGCCTCGCGGATCCACCAGACCGCATAGGTAGAGAACCGGTAGCCGCGGGTGGGGTCAAAGCGCTCCACGGCGCGAATCAAGCCCAAGGTGCCTTCCTGCACGAGATCGTCCAGATCCAGCTGCCGATGACTGATGCGGCGCGCCAGGCTCACCACCAGGCGCAAGTTGGCCGTCACCATCCGTTCGCCAGCGCTCTCGGCGAGCTTCAGCTCCCGTTTCAGCTGCCGGGGGGTGAGTCCGACCTCGAGAGCCCAGGCTTCGATGCTGGGTTTGTGACCGCCGCTTCGGATGGTCATTTCTTCGGCAACGTCCTGAAGACGCTGCCCGTTTTTTACTGCTCTTCCCAGGCTGATTTCTTCGTCGGCCGTCAGTAGAGGAATTCGGCCGATGGCACGCAGGTGCCGGCTGATCGCGTCGCAGTCTCCTTTGCGGAGCTTCTGTGGCGCAGGCATCGAAAGGGATGTCTGTGGTGTGGCGAAACGCTAGAGACTGAAAAGCTCGACTTGGTCTGTTTGGGCCTGAATGCAGAAACTGCAATCGCCTCGATTAGCTGGCCTGATCAGTTGAGTGTTTGTTGCGATCCTGGATGGCCGCATAGGGCCCTCCAGGATCGCTTTGATGGTTCTGATTGTTGGGAACCCATCCCAATTCCGTCAGTTGGAGCCAATGAAATCAACCCAAACTGACGAATCTTTGATCAGTGGGCACTGATTAGTGAGTGTTCTCCTGCGGCCGCCGTGCGAGTCGCACCAGCCATTAAGCAGCGGCGAGGCCAACCACGATCACACCGAATCCGGCCATCAGGGCTGGTTTGTTTTCGGTGCCGGGCGGTAGCACGATCACCTTTCTTGCCACGGCCGTGAGCGCGGTAAGGAGCACCAGTTCGATCTGCACCACCTGGTCGCGCAAATAGGCCGTCACGTTCTGGAGAACTTCCAGTGCAATGAAGATCAGCAGCAGTCGATCCAGCAGCCTGATCAGGCTGCCGTCAAACCAATTGGTTTGGAGATTGATCACGTTGAGGCCGCTGTCGACGACCAGTTCAACGGCCGCAATGCCAATCACCACAGCCAGCAGCAGGGCCAGCAACTTGGCCAGTTGTCGTTCGTAGCTGTGGATGACAGACAGAAACTGCTTGTCGTCGAGCACCTTCATGAGCGGGTGGAATGCGGTTGAGCATGAAAAAAGGCACCCGCTTGGCGGATGCCCAGGGCTGTTGGTCGTGAGGATCAGACCACGGCAGACACGGCGCGCTGCAGGGCCTCGCGGCGGCCGATGCTGGTGCGCTCAGCCGGCAGCTTCTGGAAGAGGCCAAGTTTCTCGAGCCGGCGCTGGGTGGTGCCGCTGGCCCCCACCACAAACACCTCGCGGCCCTTCTCGATCGCTTCCTCCACGGCGTTCTCCACCGCCAGGGCGGCGGTCACGCCCAGGTGCGACACCTCGGTGAGATCGAACACCACGGCTTTGCACTCGCCGATGGCGTTGTGCTCGCGGCCGATCGCCTTGGCCACTCCGAAGATCATGGCGCCGTTGAGTTGGAACAGCAGCACCTGGCCGCGGCCTTGATCGAGCAGGCGGCGTTCCTCATCGCTGATGTCGAGGTCACCATCGCCGGTGCTCACCGACTTCACACTCTTGCTTTGCAGAGCGCTCATCTTGTCGATGGTGAGGATGTTGGCGATGAACACGCCGATGCCCACGGCAGCGATCAGATCCACCAGCACGGTGAGGGCGATCACCAGATACATGATCAGCGCGCCGCTGATCGAGATGCGGTGAGCCCGCTTGATGAAGCCCCAGTCGACGATGTCGACACCCACCTTCAGGGCGATGCCGGCCAGCACGGCCTGAGGAATCTGGGCCGCCACGCCGGTGAGGGCAAGGATCACCACCATCAGGATCACGGCGCGGCTGATGCCCGAGAGGGCGCTGCGGCCGCCGGCCTGGATGTTGACCACGGTGCCCATGGTGGCGCCGGCGCCGGCTAGGCCACCGAATAGACCCGACACCAAATTGCCCAGGCCCTGACCGATCAGTTCTTTGTTTGAGTTGTGCTCCGTGCGGGTGATGCTGTCGGCGATCACGGCGGTGAGCAGGGCGTCGATGCAGCCGAGCATGCCCAGCACCGCTGCATCGATCAGCATGCGGCTGAGGTGCGGTAGATCGAAATAAGGGGTGCGCAGCTGCGGGAAGCCAGAAGCGATTTCGCCGATGCGGCGGATCTCCTCGCCGCCGCCGCTCAGCAGTGTGAGCGACAGGATCGTGCCGATCACCAAGGCGATCAGCTGGGGCGGGGCGATCTTCTTCACCCTGCTGGGGGTGAGCCAGAGGATCGCCAGGGTGACCACAGCCAGCACCACCTCAGACGGCCGGGCGCTGCTGATCAGCTGCGGCAGGGCCTTGAGGGTGCCCATCACCCCGCCTTTAGGGATGGCCTGCCCGAGGAAGGGCCCGAGCTGAAGAATGATCAGGATGAAGCCAATCCCGCTCATGAAGCCCGAGATCACCGTGTAGGGCATCTGGGTGATGTAGCGGCCCAGCTTCAAGAAGCCGAAGGCGATCTGGAACACACCAGCCAGCATCACCACGGTGAAGGCCATGGCCAGGCCGTTTTCGGGGTCGCTGGCGGTGAGGCTGGCGATGACGGCCGTCATCACCACCGTCATCGGACCGGTGGGCTCGGAAATCAGCGTGGGGGTGCCGCCGAACAGTGCAGCGAACAGACCCACCAGCACGGCGCCCCAGAGGCCAGCGGCAGCGCCGGCTCCCGAGGCCATACCGAAGGCCAGGGCCATGGGCAGGGCGATCACAGCGGCGGTCACGCCGCCGAACAGATCGCCTTTGATGTTGTTGGTGCTGATGTGATTCAGCAGCCGCAGCGGTGAACGCCCGGGTGGGGCCGAGGCGGAGGTCATCGCAACAGAACAGAGTTGGCGCGGAACCTTAGGGGGTGTGCGCGGAATGTGGGTGGGGTTCTGCTGCCCCGTCCAGCAACGCGGTTTGCTGGCTGAGCCACCCAGAACTCCTTGAAGGGTCTCTATAACCAGCTGCCCGTTTCTGGCCGTTCATGCTTCCCCCTCTGGCGCTGATCGCGGAGATCAGCCCCCATCAGCTGGAAGTGGCGGAGACCCTCCTGCAGGTGGGTCGCTTCCTGGTGATCTTTGTTGTGGCCCGTGCCATCGCTGAGGTGATGGTGCGGCTGCAGTTGCCCACAATCCTGGGTGAGCTGGTGGCCGGTGTGCTCATCGGGGTTTCCGGTCTGCACCTGATCGTTCCGCCGGAAACGCAGGCGCAGATCAGTGGGGCCCTTCTCTCACTGCTGGGTTCCCTCGCGGAGATCCGTCCCGATGAAGTGGCCGAGGTCTACAACGAAACCTTCCCGAGCCTGCAGGCCGTTTCCCAGATCGGTTTGTTTGCTCTGCTCTTCCTCACTGGCCTGGAGAGCGAACTCGATGAATTGGTGGCCGTGGGCGTTCAAGCCACCACCGTGGCGGTCGCGGGTGTGGTGCTGCCGTTTGCCCTTGGCACTGCGGGCCTTTATTTCCTCTTCCATGTGCCGCTGATTCCAGCGGTATTCGCCGGTGCGGCGATGACGGCCACCTCGATTGGCATCACCGCCAGCGTGTTTGGCGAGCTCAAGTGGCTCAAGCGCAAAGAGGGCCAGATCGTGATCGGCGCTGCCGTGCTCGACGACATCCTCGGCATCGTGATCCTGGCCGTGGTGGTGGCGATCGTGGGCGGCGGCAGCTTCAGCCTCGGCCCGGTGATCAAGCTCGGCCTGGCGGCCGTGGCCTTTGTGGCGGTGGCGCTGGTGCTGAGCCGTAAGGCAGCTCCCGCATTCGACTGGGTGGTGGATCAGCTCAAGGCCCCCGGTGATGTGGCCGTGGCCAGCTTTGTGGTGCTCACCCTCTGCTGTTTTGCAGCCCAGGCCATCGGCTTGGAAGCAGCCCTGGGGGCTTTCGCTGCCGGCTTGATTCTCAGTGCTTCCAAGCACACCCACGACATCGACGCTGCTGTGAAGCCGTTGGTGGCCTTGTTCGCCACGGTGTTCTTCGTGCTGATCGGCACCGGGATGGATCTCTCGGTGCTGAATCCTTTCGATCCCGCCAACCGTGAGGGGTTGATTGTGGCGGCCTTCCTGCTCGTGGTGGCCATGCTGGGCAAAGTGGCAGCCGGCTGGAGCTACATGAGCTCTG
>Ga0194116_10001347_pt1 | contig 35312 bp, 35 predicted proteins | sample TA2MahsurfametaG_4_FD_148617 | JGI IMG/M metagenome (GOLD analysis project Ga0194116, IMG submission 148617) | Freshwater microbial communities from Lake Tanganyika, Tanzania - TA2015008 Mahale S9 surface | ecosystem: Environmental > Aquatic > Freshwater > Lake | place: Tanzania: Lake... | reverse complement strand
TCGATTTTTCCGGCTTTCTCGATCGCGGCCTTCAGGATATAGATGCCGGTATAGCCCTTGATGCCGTTGTGATCGGATTCGCTTTTGTATTCAGACCTGTATTTGGCACCGAAGGCCTTGAACTGCGGCGCATCAATCGTCAGGCCCACATGCGCCTGCGCGCCGTTGGCTGCTTCGCCCGCGAGCTCAACCACCTTCTGACCCGTCAGCGTGGTTTCGCCGATCACCATTTTCCTGACGCCCTGCTTGCGCAGTTCACGCAGAAGGCGGGCTGACTCTTCCTCATTCAGGTAGGCAAAGATGGCATCAGCATCGCTTTGCTTGGCGCGCAAAACCGCCGCTGAAAAATCGACCTGACCTGCGTCGGTGGAAATATCGGCGACAACCTTGGTGGGCGAGTTCGCCATTAGTTTCACCAGCGTGTCGCGACCGCCTTTGCCAAAGTCGTTGTTCACGTAAATGATTGCGACGGTTTTCGCTTTCTCATTGATGAAGCGAGCAAGCTTCGGAAAGGCAATGGTCTGACCGAATGAGGTGCGAAACACGAAGGGGTTGCCCTGCTGGGTGATCGAGGCCGCCTCGCCACCGGTGAAGTTGGGTACCTCGGCGCGGCGCGATTCGGTCATCGACACCATGATTGAGCCGGAGTACACCGGACCAAAAATCGCAAATGCGTTGTTGTCGACCGCTTTTTGCGTCAGGCCTTTGGCGACCCCGGGGTTGGTCTGCGTGTCTTCCGTGGTGTGCGCGATTCTGCGCCCAAGAATTCCGCCGGCTGCGTTGATTTCTTTGATCGCAAGCTCGACACCATTCTTGAACATGGTGCCGGCGGTCGTTCCCGGGCCTGACAGTTCAACGATGTTGGCGATGCGAATGTCCTGCGCCTGCAGGAGCCCGGTGGCAGTCAGCGCTGCTGCGAGCGCAAGTGTCTTCAGGGTGGCTTTCATGGTTGTCTCCAGTGCAATCAATGTTTCTATCTATCGAAGCAAAGAGGGCATTGTTCAACGACGGCAGGCGTCATCTGCCCCCAAGGACGGTCGGTATAACTGGACCGTATCCGACGAGGCGCGATGATCGCACGTCCGACTGCGATCACTGAACGCTATGAGGGTTATCCCGATTGGCGCGGCTGCGCCGCGACCGATGCCCTAGAAGCAGGTCCAGAGCTGGTTGGCAACCGTTATCACGAACCCCGGCTCGAGATAGGCCGCACTGACTGCAACCAGAATAAGCCCGGCCGCCGCGGCGAGCGCGAGCCGGCTGACAAATCGCCTGGCCATCGGGCTGTGTTGCGGTGAATCGAGCGTGATCATGCGGGAGCACCACCCGTGCGCCGCAGCGGTGTCTCGTTGACCGGCCAATTGACCAGCGCAGCCATGAGGCCGAGCAGAATCGCAAGATACCAGGCGAAGTCATAGCTGCCGGTGGTGTCATGCAGCCAACCGCCCAGCCAGACACCGATGAAACTGCCCAATTGATGGCTGAAGAAGATGAACCCACCCAACATCGACAGGTGCGCGACGCCGAAAATCTGTGCAACCGATGCGCTCGTAACCGGCACGGTGGACAGCCACAGCGTGCCCATGAACGCCGCAAACAGATACACGCTGGTTGGCGAGGGAGGGGCCAGCATGAAGGCGCTGATGCCGATGGCGCGCGCCAGATAAATGCCCGACAGAATTTTATGCTTGGGTAGTCGTTGCGCGAGCGACCCTGCCGTGTAGGTTCCAAAGATGTTGAACAGGCCAATGAGGGCCAGCGCGAAGCTGGCCACCTGGGGATCAAGGCCATGATCTTTGACGTAACTTGGAATGTGCACGCCGATGAACATGACCTGAAAGCCGCACACGAAATAGCCGGCCATCAGCAGTTGAAAACTTCGGTAGGTGAAGGCCTCGCGCAGCGCCTCGCCAATGGTTTGCCTGGACTGCGCGCTGCCGGACCGACTGATCTGCGGCTCTCGCATGCCGAACGACAGCGGGACTGCGATCAGCATCGCTGCGGCCAGCCACACCAGCGCCTGTTGCCAGCCCAGCGTATTGATCAACCAGCTTTCAAGCGGCATCAGGGCAAACTGCCCGAATGAACCGGCCGATGCGGTGACGCCCATCGCCCACGCACGCCGATTGGCAGGAACGTTGCGGCCGAGGACGCCGTAAATGACCGAATAGGTGGTGCCTGCCTGCGCCAGTCCGATGAGCACGCCCGCGGTCAGGCTGAACATCAATGGGGTATCGGTGAATGCCATGCCCAGCAGCCCTGCGGCATAGATCAGGGCGAAGCCTGCAATCACTCGAAATGCGCCAAATCGGTCGGCGATCATCCCCGAGAAAATGCCCGCGATGCCCCACACCAGGTTTTGCACGGCGATGGCAATTGAAAAATCCTCCCGCAGCCATCCGTGCGTCTGCGTGATGGGTTGCAGCCACAACCCAAAGCCATGACGTACCCCCATGGTGAGCACCACGATGGCGGCACCACAAAGAAGCAGCTGTGCGATGGGAATCGGGCGGGGGGAGTCGTTCAAGGCAGGGGCTCCATCGGGGAACTGCGCAGGTCCGGGTCGGGCACTGGCGTCAAGTCTACGCTAGCGCCTGCGGGGCGCCGCTGCTGCTCAGCCTTGGAGTCCCCAATCCCGCAGCACCTCATCGCGGTGGGCGTCGGGCTGGGGTGACCCCCCTCGCAGCGCCGACGGCGTGCGGCTGAAGCGGGGTGCGGGCGCGGGCTGAACGACGCCATCCTGCTCGATCAGCGTGCCTCGGCCCGCGTTGTGCGGGTGCGCCGCCGCCTCATGCATGGCAAGCACCGGGGCGAAACACACATCGGTGCCATCCAGGCGTTCGACCCAGTCTGCGCGGGTGCGACGCGCAATCGTGTCGGCGAAGGCGCGGCGAAGCTCAGGCCAGCGCGGTCGGTCGTGCTGCGCGGGCAGGGTGGCGGGGTCCAGTTCAAGCCGGGCGAGCAATTCTGCATAAAACTTGGGCTCGATTGCCGCGATGGTAATGAATTGACCATCGGCGGTGCGGTAAGCGCCATACCAGGGCGCTGCGCCGTCCAGGGCGTTGTTCTGCCGCTGATCATTCCAGATTCCGGCGGCCCGCATCCCGTAGGTGCTTGCCATGAGCAGGGTGGCGCCATCGACCATGCCCGCGTCAACCACCTGCCCCTTGCCAGACCGGCGGGCCTCGAGGACAGCCGCGAGAATTCCGACGGCCAGCAGCATGCCGCCGCCGCCAAAATCACCCACCAGGTTGAGCGGCGGGAGCGGCTGATCGGCGGGGCCGATCGCCGCCAGCGCACCCGATAGGGCAATGTAGTTCAGGTCATGCCCTGCGGCATGGGCCAGCGGTCCGTCCTGACCCCAGCCGGTCATCCGCCCGTATACAAGCCTGGGGTTATCGGCGAAACAGGGTTCGGGTCCCAGACCGAGTCGCTCCATGACGCCCGGTCGGAAACCTTCGATCAGCACATCTGCCGCGGCAATCAGTTGCCTGACGACTGTCAGATCGTCAGGGGATTTGAGGTCGAGCGCGATGGAGCGCCGTCCCCGGCCCATCACGTCGAACTTTGGCGCCATCGAAAAACCGAGTCCGGCGTCGACCCGGCGATCAACCCGCACCACGTCTGCCCCCATGTCAGCAAACATATTGCGCAGAATGGCGCGGGGCCGATTGCAGCGATTTCAAGGACCTTCAGTCCGTTTAAGGCGCCCATAGCGTGTCTCACTTGAGGCTTGGTTGATAGCCCTTACTTTATCGTTTGAAAAAAGCGGGCAGGTTCAAATCTTCCAGGCGGGCAGCGACCAGTGGCGCAGCATGGCCAGTGCGCGCAGGGTAGTGGCGACCGCAACACAGGCGCTCATTGCGACCCAGGCGGGCGCCTCGAGCGCAGCAAGCAACAGGTAAGCGAGCGTGCCCGCAAACGCGCAGACCGCGTAGGGGCGGTGGTTGCGAAGCGTGGCGGGGATTTCATTGCAGATCATGTCGCGGAGCACGCCGCCGAACACCGCCGTGACCACGCCCATCATGATCGAGACCATGGGCGGCATTCCCAGCAGGTGCGCCTGATGGACTCCGGACGCGCAAAACAGACCGAGCCCGATTGCGTCAGGCCACTCGATCATTCTTTCGGTGATGGCCACATGCCTTCGCCGCATGAATAGCAGGGCAGCCAGGCACAAGAGAAAAACGCCCGCGAGCGCATATTGCTCCCGCACCCAGAAGAAAGGCCTCTGGTCGAGCAGCAGGTCACGCAGCGTGCCGCCGCCGAAGGCCGTGAGAAAGGCCACCACGCACACGCCGACCACATCCATTCGTTTGCGGGCGGCTTCGATGATGCCTGACAGCGCGAACGCAGCGGTGGCAAGCAATTCAAGCGCGGTGAGTGCAACGGATCCCCACCATTGCAAGGGTTCCATCATGATTTCCGTTTCGTTTTAGGGCCCGCTTCGGGGGGCGAAGGCTCGCGCAGCACGCCGGCCATCAGGTGGCGGATTTCGGGCAGTGCCAACGACTGTGATCGCCCTGCCAGAGTGACCAGCGCAAAGCGTGCGTTGGCGTTCAAGGCCGGGGTCACCGGGAGTTCGCGAAGCCCAGGTGCCGACGCCCGAATCGCGAGCAGGATCGCGTCAGATCGGCTGGTGACCTCGACCAGATGCGAGATCTCGTCGCTCGTCAGCCGAACCATTTCGTCAGGGTGCGCGCGATGGCCGTAGCGCTCCACCAGCACTCTCGCAAGCTCATCGCTGAGCGGGGTGGATACCACCGGATAGTGCAGCAGGCGATCGATTGTGACGCGCGCAAGCCGCCCAAGCGGATGCCCCGGACGACACATGAACGCGCCCGGCATTTCGAATGCAGGCTCGATCTCGAGATCGGGAGCAGGGCGCAGGGAGCGCGCGTCAACCACCATCGCGTCGATGCTTCGCTCGCGAAGCATGTGCGCCAGTGCGTGCGTGTTGGCGCGCACGAGGTCGACGTGAAAGCGGGGGTGGCAGTTGGCAAAGTGGCCGATGACCGGCGCGGTCAGCATGACCCCGGGGCCAGAGCTTAGACCCAGCCGAAGACGGCCTTCCGTCAGGGATCCGGTGCCGCCGCTGCTTTGCATGAGTTGCTCTGCAGCCTCCAGAAGCTGGCGCGCGCGTAGCAGCGCGTCGCGGCCGAACGAGGTGAGTTCGATACGCCGGCCAATGCGGTCAAAAAGCGGTGAGCCGAGTTCCTCTTCCAGCGCACGGATGCTGCGGCTGAGCGCGGGTTGCGTCAGGTGAAGCTGCCCGCTTGCGCGAATGAAGCTTCCTGCCTGGGCCAGCGCGCTGAAGTGCCTGAGCTGAACGAGCGTGATCATGTATGCGGAAAATGTATATACGAATGATTATTTATGCATTAGACATCAACATTATGCCCGCGCAGAATTGATTGTGCCAAGACCTCGGATTCGCCATAAACGCCGGCGCCCTTTCGCCGGAAACCTGTACAGGAGATTTCGATGACCTCATTTCTCAAGCGACTGCCCAGCGTGCTGGGTGCCCTGCTCGTCACCTGCACGGTGCAGGCCCAGACCTTTCCGTCCAAACCGGTTGTGCTGATGGTGCCGTACCCGGTGGGCGGCGTGTCCGACGTTATCGCCCGCACCCTCAGCAGCACATTGGCAAAACATCTGGGCCAGCCGGTGGTGGTCGAGAACCTTGGCGGCGCAAGCGGCGGCATTGCGGCGCAGAAAGTGCTGAACAGTCCGTCCGATGGTTACATCATCTTGCAGGGCTCACCCAACGAACTGATTCTGGCGCCGCTTGCCAATGCGTCCATCAAGTATCGAAGCGAAGACTTTCGACTGGTGCAGATGATCACGGTAAATCCGCTTGTCATGCTGGCGCGCAAAGATTTTCCCGCGTCCAACGGCGACGAGCTCATGGCGTATGCGAAGCGGGGCGCCGCGGCAGGAAAGCCCCTTACCTATGCAAGCGTCGGCCCAGGATCGTTTTATCACCTGCTGGGCGAGCACATGTCCAAGCTGACGGCGGTGCCGATGGTTCACGTGCCCTACAAGGGCGGCGCTCCGGCAGTGCAGGATCTGCTGGCCGGTCAGGTTGATATCTTCATGACCCCGTACGGCAAAGGGCAGGTGCAGCTGGTGGAAGAGGGTAAGCTGAAGGCCCCCGCTGTGCTGTCCGCAACGCGTCAGCAGCTGTTTTCAAAAGTGCCCACCCTTGATGAGAGCAATGCGCTCAAGGGGTTCGTGTTCGACATCTGGGCCGGCTATTTCGTGCACAAAAATACGCCTGAAGCGGTGGTTCAGGTGCTGCATAAAGCCTTGGGCGAGGTGGCGAACGATGCGGTGGTTCGTGGTCAGCTCGAGGCTCAGGCAATGATCGTTCCGACGCCCCGGCCGCTGGCAGAGCTATCGAAACTTTATGCCGACAACACCGCGCAAATGCGGGCGATCGCGCAGTCGATGAACCTGCAGCCTCAGTGAGATAGCAATGATTGAGGCGGCAGAACGCGAGGCCGAGGTTTCGCTCCAGCAATTCATTCGGATTCGGCGTGATATTCATGCGCATCCGGAACTCGGCTTCAAAGAGCACCGCACTGCCGCGCTGGTTGCGAAGTTGCTTACCGAGTGGGGCTATGCGGTGACAACCGGAATCGGTGGCACTGGCGTCGTCGGTCAGCTCAAGCGCGGATCTGGTGGTCAGCGGCTTGGGCTGCGCGCTGACATGGACGCACTGCCGATCGTCGAAAAGACCGGACTGTCGTGGGCGAGCACCGTCCCCGGTGTGATGCATGCCTGTGGGCACGATGGCCATACCGCAACTTTGCTCGCTGCAGCGCATGCAATCGCGCAGGCGCCGAATTTCGAAGGCACGCTTAACCTTATCTTTCAGCCCGCAGAAGAAGGCGCAGGCGGCGCCGTCCGGATGATCGAGGACGGTCTGTTCGATCGCTTCCTCTGTGACGCGATCTTTGCGATGCACAACATGCCAGGCATCGAAGCGGGCCGGTTCGTGTTTCGAAGCGGCCCCACCATGGCTTCGAGCGACGACGTCACGGTACGCCTGTCTGGTGTTGGCGGGCACGGCGCGATGCCGCACACCACCACGGATGTCATCGTCGCGGCGTCGGCGATCGTGCTTGCGCTGCAATCGATTGTTGCCCGAAACGTCGATCCGCTCGATACGGCGGTTGTGTCGGTCGGGGCGCTGAATGCTGGACGGGCAGGCAATGTCATTCCAGATACCGCCATGCTCGAGTTGAGTGTTCGTGCGCTCAATTCCGAGGTCAGGGCGCTGTTGCGCAGGCGGATTGTGTCGCTCATACAGTCCCAGGCTCAGAGCCTTGGGGTAGAGGCCCAGATTGACTGGCGCCCCGGATATGACGTGCTGGTCAATGATCCTGCTCATACGCGCTTTGCAGCGGATGTGGCGGCTCGTGTTATTGGGCGTGATCGCGTGATAGAGGAAGGACGACGCTATACCGCAAGCGAGGACTTTGCCTTCATGCTGCAGAAGGTTCCCGGCTGTTATTTCTTTGTCGGGAACGGTGTTACCGGGGGCGATGGCGGCTGCATGGTTCACAACCCGGGCTATGACTTCAACGATCAGATCATCGAGCCGGCGGCAAAAATGTGGGTCGAGCTAGTCAAGGCCTTTTTGCCGGCGCCAGCGTCCTGGCCAACGGGGAGCTGAAAGTCGGGTGGGTTGTCGCTGGGCCGAGGTTCAGGCAACATCGGCGCGCCCGTTACGGAACGGGTGCTTGCGAGCGGAATCTCTTCGCTCCCGGCAGCGACCGCACCTTGCCCCATGTCCCAATCGACCCTCCCCCAGCCCCCATCTTTCGAGCCGCTTCGCCGGGAGGATCACAGGCTGTTGACCGGCCGCGGTTGTTTCACCGCGGACGTCAAACTGTCCAACGCGGCCCACGTGGCGTTTGTCAGAAGCCAGCACGCCCATGGAAGGCTGCTGAGCATTGATGCCAGCGAGGCCGCCGCGCTCCCGGGCGTTATCGCGATTCTGACAGCGAAGGAACTCGGACCTCAGACGGTTCCCGCGATCAATCCGCTGCTGCCGCTCGAGCGCTCGGTGCGGTTTGATCTGCTCGCACGTGACCGTGTGATGTGGTCGGGGCAGCCACTGGCGATGGTCATTGCTGAATCACGCGCCGTTGCCCGCGCGGCAGCGGATCGCGTGATCGTTGATATCGAGCCCGAGCCGGCGACGGCTGATTTTCAGACGTCGGCGGATGAGGCGGTCGTCCGCGTTCAGCATCGGTGGTGCGCCGCGGATACAACCGGCGAGCCCGAACCTTCCCAACTTGAAGTTCAGGTCTCGCTTGAATCGCCGCGGTTGGTGGCCATGGCGCTTGAACCGCGGGCCGTTGCGGTGCGGATCGATGATGCCGCTGAACGTGTCACAGTGTGGCTGGCCTCTCAGTCGCCCGCGCGTGCGCGGGATGACATTGCGCGTGTTCTGGATGTCAAGAGTGAGCAGGTACGCGTGATGACGCCGGATGTGGGCGGCGCGTTTGGTGCTCGAGCGTCGGTCGTTCCCGAGGATCTTCTGGTGCCTTGGGCCGCCTGGCGCCTTCGCCGCTCGATGCGCTGGGTTGCCAGTCGCTCTGAGGAGTTCACCGCGGGCATGCACGGGCGCGCCTCGAGAATCGATGGGACGCTGTCTGTGTTGCCTGATGGTCGCTTGAATGAACTCACTGCGCAGCTTCGCTTCGCGCTGGGGGCCTGGATGCCGTTCTCGTCGGTGGTTCCCTTGCGAAATGCCGCGCGGATTCTTCCGGGGCCTTATCGCGTTCGCGCGCTCAAGGTTGACGGCGAGGCCAGTTTGTCCAATGCCTCGGCGGTCAATATTTATCGGGGTGCCGGCCGGCCTGAGGCGGTTCTGCTGGCAGAAGTGCTGATTGAACGCGCCGCGCGTGCGACGCGGATTGACCCTGTTGAGATTCGGCGCAGGAACCTGATCGACGCCAAATCGCTCCCCTACCGGACTCCCACGGGAGAAACGCTCGATTCGGGTGATTACGCTGCGCTGCTCGAACGCGCCTGTGAGCGCTTCGGCTACCTGGCGGCGCGCCGCGAGCAATTGAGTCGCCGCTCGCAGGGTGAATGTGTCGGTGTCGGCCTCGCCCTGTATGTGGAGCCCTGCGGTCAGGGTTGGGAGAGCGCACGTGTCACCCTTCATGCAGGAGGGCGGGTGACGGTTGCCAGCGGCTCGCCCGCGCAGGGTCAGGGACACATCACGACCTTTGCGCGCATCGCCGCCGAGACATTGGGGTGCAGCGAATCCGACATCGATGTGCTGTTGGGCGATACAGCTGTATGTCCTGATGGCGTGGGCGCGTTGGCCAGTCGCAGCACGGCGATCGGTGGCAGTGCGATCGTCGAAGCCTGTCGCGTGGCGCTTGCGCGCCGCGCAGCCGGGGAGGCTCATCCAATTACTGCGCAGGCGCGCTTCACCGGGCGCGAGGCCTGGGCGAGTGGCTGCGTTGTTGCTCAGGTTTGCATCGACTCGGAAACCGGGGCCCTCAGCATTGATCGGGTCGTATGGATAGACGATGCGGGCAGGGTGATTCACCCGACGCTTGCGCACGGGCAACTGCTGGGTGGTTTCGCGCAGGGCCTTGGCCAGGCCGTGATGGAGCGCGTGGTGTACGACACCGAGGGGCAACTGCTGACCGGGTCGCTCATGGATTACGCAGTGCCGCGCGCGGCCGATCTCCCCGATCTCGTGACAGAGAGTCTCCCGAATCCCACGTCTTTCAATCTGCTGGGCGCTAAGGGGGTGGGCGAGGCCGGCTGCATCGGCGTGCCCGCCGCCATCATGAACGCTGCACGTGACGCGTTATCCGTGTGGGGCGAGGCCGATTTGCAGTTTCCGCTTACCGCGCCCAGGGTTTGGCGCGCGATGAAGGCGCTGCGTCGCGATTCAGGCGGGGGCGGCCGTGAGTAGCCAACTGATCACGCTTCATATCAACGGACAGACACGGCAGCTGCGGGTCGAAGACTCCGAGGCATTGATCGACACGCTTCGCGAGCGCTGCGAGCTGACCGGGTCGCATCAGGGTTGCGACACGGCGCAGTGCGGCGCCTGTACGGTCGTGGTCGACGGGACTGCGATCAAGAGCTGTAATCGCCTCACGCTGCAGGCCGCAGGCGCAGCGGTGCTCACTATAGAGGGGCTCGCCTCTGAGGGTATGCCGCTGCACCTCATCCAGCAGGCCTTCAGTCGGCATCACGCGCTGCAATGCGGCTATTGCACGCCTGGGTTTGTCATGCGGGCGCTGGCGATGGTCAATGAAGCGGTTCCTGCGGAGCCGCAGGCGGTGCGTCATGCGCTGGCGGGCAATCTCTGTCGCTGCACGGGATACGAAGGCATCGTGAACGCCCTCTGCGAGGTCTTGCCAGTCCTGCGAGGGGCCGGGTTGATGTCGGTACAGCCAAATGACACCGCGCAGCGTTATGCCTCGCCATCGGTCAGCGAGCTGGCGCCGATGGGTGCCATGGAACCAGCGGCTAGCGCAGCGTCGTTTCAGGTTAAGCGGCCAGCAACACTCAAGCGCGCAATTGAATGGCTAGCACAGCATCCTGATGCCCGGCCGCTCGCGGGTGGGCAGAGCCTGCTGCCAGCGATACGTCTAGGATTAGCGGCTCCCAGCCATCTATTCGATTTGCAGGACATCAACGAATTGCATGAGCTTCGCGTCGATGAGCGCTCGCACCTGATCATCGGCGCCATGGTGTCGCACGCGCGCGTGGCAACCAATCCCCGAGTGCGCGCGGGTTGGCCGATGCTCGCAGCCCTTGCGGGTGGAATTGCTGATCAGCAGGTTCGTGCCGCAGGAACTCTCGGTGGGTCGCTTGCCAACCATGACCCGGCGGCCTGCTGGCCCGCAGGGGTGTTGGCGAGCGGGGCAACGATCATCACAACGCATAGGGAGATTACTGCCGACGCGTTTTTTACCGGGCTCTTCGGCACTGCGCTTGCAAGTGATGAGTTGATCGTCAGTGTGCGGTTTCCGCCTGCCGTGGCGGGGCGTTATCTTAAATTTGAGCAACCGGCTTCTCGATTCGCATTGGTCGGGGTTGCGGTGGTTCGGTTTGCACAGTGGGTGCGAGTCGCGATCACGGGCCTTGGGTCGGGTGTATATCGGTGGTCCAAGGCAGAGGCGCTTCTGTCGGAACGGTTCGATAGCGCGGCGTTGAAAGGCTTGACGCTTGATCCGCGAGTGGCCTCTGATGACCTTCATGCACCGGCTGAATATCGTGCGCATATTGCAGGCGTCTTGCTGCAGCGCGCCGTTGCAGACCTGCAGCGTGATTAGCAGGGGCTCGGTCCGCGCAGCTGGAACAGCCAGAAAGCAGGCGAGCGGGTTCGGGGTATTGTTAAGGTCAAGATTCGGCTCATTGACCTCTGAGGAGATTCTACGATGACACAGCCAGCGGGGGGTTCCGCCCCGATCGCCTCGACGCTTCGCTATGGCGCACCGATCAGTTTCGAAGGCTGGCTTCAGGCCCATTCACATCGGTTGAAGCCGCCGGTGGGCAACCAGCAGATCTGGCCGGATTCAGATCTGATCTGCACGGTGGTTGGTGGGCCCAACCAGCGGACGGATTTCCACGACGATCCGTTCGAAGAGTACTTTCATCAGTTCCGCGGCAACGCATCGGTGCTGATTGAAGACCGCGGCAAGATCGAGCGCATACCGCTACGTGAGGGCGATATGTTTCTGCTGCCTGCACATGTTCGGCACTCGCCCCAGCGCCCCGAGCCTGGCAGTCTGTGTACGGTGATCGAGCGTAGCCGCCCCGCCGGAGCCATTGATGCATTCGAGTGGTTTTGCGCCAACTGCGGCCATCTGGTGACCCGGCTCGAAGTGCAACTGCAAAGCATCGTGGAAGATTTACCGAAAACCTATGCGCGGTTTTACGACTCGTCGCCCGAGGCGCGCACGTGTTCGCAGTGTGGGACTGTGCATCCGGGGCGCGATTGGGCGACATGGCTTGCACACTGCGCGAAGACCTGGCCGCAGACGGCAGCGAGATAGGTTGTATTGCCGCACACGCCTGAGCGCTTCGGTTAGACGCCGCGGGTGTGTCGTTTCACGCCCGGGCGCGGGGCGGGTGCGCGCCAGCGCTCAGACGGCTGTCGCCGCCGCAGGCGGAGGCGCAGTCCGTTTAAGCGAACGGCCAGCGTCTACCCCGGCCCGGCGCGCGCAAACATCGACCGCCCTTAAGCCCCATCGAAACTCGCAAACTCCGTCACCGACGCCCGCGCCGTCCTGAACGAGTTCCACTTCGACGACTCGTCCGGGTAGCCCAGCGACATCCCCGAGTACAGCATGTGCGTCTCGGGAATCTCCAGATACGTGGAGACCGTTTTAGGCCAGCGCGCCCAGATCATCTGAGGGCAGGTGGCCAGTCCCCGTTCAACTGCCAGGAGCATGAAGGTTTGCATCATCATCCCAACATCGGCCCACTGGGGCGGACCGCAACGCCGGTCAATGCTGAAGAACAGTCCAACCGGAGCGCCAAAAAACCTGAAGTTTTCGCGCTGCATCTCAACCGCGCCGTCCGCGTCATCGGGAATGGCGGTCGCCTGAAATCGCTGCGACGCTGCGGTCGCTCGACGCGAATTAAGCGGCTCCCACAGATTGGGTGGATACACGTGATATTCACCCTTTTCGCGTATGCCCGCGTCGATCGTGGCTGCCATCAGGCGCTTCAATCCGGCCTGGCGCTCTCCGGCGATCACCTGCACGATCCAGGGCTGCAGATTGCCGCCCGATGGCGACTGAGCAGCGAGTTCCAGCAGTTCCCTAACCAGCATGCCGTCCACCGGACGATCGAGAAACGCACGAACCGAATAACGCTTGGCGACAGCATCACTGACATTCATCAACAGACTCCTGAAGTGGACGGCGGGGATAATAGCCAACAACGCGCATCACGTTCGCCGATATGGCAGCATTTTCGGATGACAACCACTCCTCAACCGCGCATCAGGCCTCCTCGGGGCGGGCCGCGGTCCTGGCGCTCAACCGCGCTAGCGGCCTTTCGTCCAATATGGTTCGCAGCGTCGGTCATGGTCGTTGCGCTCGTCGCCCTGCAAAAGGCGGAAGCGGCCGGCACCAGTGCATCGTCATCGGAGCTTCTCAAAGGAGCCGAACACCCTGCATCGCAGACGCTGCCGGCTATGACCGAACCCGCCTCCACGCCAGCTATGGGTACGACACCTGATCGCAATTTCGGCTTCAGGCCGCCCCCTGCGGGCAGCTTTGTGTCGCAGGCACTGGTGCGCTGGGTGAATCGCCGAACGGGCGAGCGTTTTACCGCCCCCACGGGAGGCTGGCTGCCGCCCTCGCCAGACTGGGTTGTTGAAGACCCGACTGAGTCAGCGCCTTCGCAACCCGCTACGCGCTCAGGAACTTCTCGATAACTTCGGGGTTCTGCATGAGCCGATCGGGCGTATCGTGAAACTGGATTCGGCCGGCAGACATGATGTAGATCCGGTCGGCGACGCTGCTGGCCAGCATCGCGTTTTGCTCAATCAGCAGCACCGTCAGCTTAAGCGCGCGCATCTTCTGCAGCGTTTCGCCGATCTGCTGAATCACGATGGGTGCAAGCCCCAGAGACGGCTCGTCAAAAATACACAGCGTCGGGTCGCCCATCAATCCAACCGATACAGCCACCATCTGCTGTTGGCCGCCTGAAAGCGTGCCAGCCAGCTGGTCGCGCCGCTCTTTCAGAATTGGGAACAGCTCATAGCAGGACGCCATCAACTCATCGCGCCGCGTGCGGTCGGTGAGTGAATAGCCCCCCATCAACAGGTTCTCTTCGACTGACATCATGGGGAACAGGCCACGGCCTTCAGGGACCAGCGACAGCCCCTGGCGTATCAGGTCATGAACGGGGACCTCAAGCGTGGACTGGCCCAGAAAGCTGACCGATCCGCTGGTAGGGCGCACCAGGCCTGTGATGGCACGAACGACCGAGCTCTTTCCGGCGCCGTTCGGGCCGATCACGCCCACAATCTCACCCTGGCGAACTTCCAGGCTGACCTTGTCTACCGCGAGAAACGGGCCATAACGAATTTCCAGATCGCGCACTTCAAGCATGGCGCGCTCCCAGGTACTCGTCGATGACGCGCTTGTTGCGCAGAATGTCGGCGGGCGGCCCATCAGCCACTTTCTCGCCGGCAATCAACACCATGACGCGATCGGCCAGTTCCCGTATGACGCGCATGGTGTGCTCAATTACAAAAATCGAGCAGCGCGCGCGCAGTTCCTTAAGAAGCTGAATCATTTCGATGACTTCGGTGACCGCGAGCCCGCCTACCGGCTCATCGAGCATGATCAGCTTAGGCTTGAGCACCAGTCGCATCAACAACTCGAGCCTGCGCTGTTCGAACAGCGTAAGACTGCCTGCGGCCGCTTCAAGCCGGGTGTCCAGCCGCAGCCACTCGGTAAGCTCTTTCAACTCCGCGCTGTTCAGACCCCGATGGGCGAGCAGCAGACGCGCGTTGTCGATGTTCTGCTGTACTGGCAGCGCTGAAAAAACCCGGACCGCCTGATAGGTGCGGCACAGTCCGATTTCGGCGAGTTCGTGAGGCGTTTTACCAGCGATATCAATGCCTGCGAACTGCAGCGTACCGGCATCGGGTCGGATATGCCCGCTTACCATGTTGACGAATGTCGTCTTGCCCGACCCGTTGGGGCCGATCATTCCGAGCGTTTCGCCCGCCACCGAAACCCCATCGACATTCTTAAGGGCCACCACACCGCCAAAGCGCTTCGACAGTCCGCTGACATTAAGGAGACGCTCGCTGCTCATACGCGGCTCTCCTGCACGCACGCACTGTCAACGCCCGCCTGCTGCACGCGGCGACGCCTGGCGAGCCACGCACCATAAATGCCACCCGGCATCAGCAGCGTCACGACGATGATCAATACGCCGGACAGGATGTCTTTGAACGCCTGCAGATCCTGAAGCAGAAACGGTATGGGCGCGAGGATCGCAGTGCCAATGATGGGACCCGCGATGGTGCCGCGCCCACCAAAGGCCACAAACAGCCAGATGTTCATGGAAACGAGCACATCAAATGCGCGTGGCGAGACAAATCCGATGTAGACCGAGTAGAAACAGCCACCAACGCCTGCGTAGAGTGACACGATGAAAAACGCGATGATCTTGCAGCGGACGACCCGAATGCCGATGGCTTCAGCCAGGATGTCGTCTTCGCGAATAGCGACGAAACGCTGACCGAGTGGCGAGCGCGCAATCCAGGCGCAGATCAGGATGCCCGCCACCGTGAACAGGGCGATCATCAGTTCCAGCCCCAAACCCGACAGCCGTCCTCCGAACCAGTCGGGCGGCGCAATCTGGTTGATGCCGGTATCGCCGTTGGTATAGGTTGGGAAGAAGATGAAAGCCAGCGTGAGAACCGTTTGAATGACGAGCGAACACAACGTGAAATAAAAGCCCTTCAGCCGCAGCGACGGCAGGCCCAGCGCGACGCCGGCAATCGCCGCCATGAGGGTGGCAACCGGCATGGCAACCCAGAACGACCAACCCAGCTCGCGGGTGAGGTGCACTACCGCGTAGCCTGCAATGCCCGCCACGCCTGCGAACATCAGCGGCATCAGGCCCACATAGCCGTACATCAGATTCATGCCGGTGGCCCACAGCAGGCTGATATAGGTCATGCCCAGCACAAAGGCCAGAAACTTGTTGCCATCGGCAATAAGGGGCAGGGCGAGCGCAGCCGCGGCAAAGATCCAGAGCGCGCGATCAGAGACAGGCTTCATCGCTTGAATAGTCCGCTAGGCCGAAACAGCAGGATCAGCAGCATCGCGCCCAGGTATGAAAACGTGGCGGCGGTCGGGCTGGCAAAGATGCTGACAATCGCCTGGGTGAAGCCGAAGGTCATGCCGATGACCAGCGCGCCGACCACCGATCCGGGGCCGCCGATGATCATGATTGCAAAGGCAGTGATTGACATGGTCCAGGCAACCGTGAGGTCATAGCTGTAAGCGAGTGCGAACAGAATTCCACCCAGAAAAATGATCACCGACCCCAGGACGAAGGACAGTCGGTAAATGGCGCGCACGTTGACACCGCGAAGCGCTGCCGCCTCACGGTTCTGAAACACCGCCCGAAGCGCCCGCCCATAGGGGTGATAGCGGAGCAGGACAAAGAGCAGCACCAGCACCAACAGGCTGACACCCATGACAAACAACCGATTGTTGGGCATCGGAAATGGCCCAAACATCGTGATACCTTCAACGATCGGCGGCAGCGTGAACTGATCGCTCCACTTGGCATAGGTCAGCGAAAACATGCCGGTCATGATCTGCGTGAGGCCAAGCGTGACGACGAAATAGGCCACGTTGCGGTTGGGCGTGTCATACAGTCGCCGGATCAGCGTCCACTCAAGCAGGTACGCCAATGCCGTGCCCAGAACCAATACGCCCACGGCGGCCGCGGCACTGGTCCAGCCGAACGAGGCTGTGAAGGTCCAGGCGGCAAGGGATGCCAGCAGAAAGAACTGCCCGTTGCTGGCATTGGGCAACCACACACAGCCGTAAACGATCGTCACGCCAGCCGCCACGAGCGCGAAGATCGCGCCAAGAATAAGCCCCGTCGACAACGTCGACATGAGGATAAGAATCTGAGCGTCGGTCATGGTGGGTGAGTAAGCAGGGAGCAACTACGCAGGGAGCAAGACAAGGCCCGCCGGTTGCGATTCCTGCACCGGCGGGTGTGTCCGACGACTTACTTCACCAGGTCGTAGACCGGGATGACTTCCGGGTCCCACTCAATATAGAAGCGCTGCTTCGACTGATACGAGCGCTTGCCGTTGACCGAGACGATTTCCTGGAAATACATGTACTCCTTGCGCGCCCCGTTTTTGTCGAACACGATGGGCACACCGGTCGTCTTTTCCTTGGTGTTGAGCGCCGAGAGCGCATTGCGCAGCTTTTCGCGGTCATCGCCCGTTCCTGCGGCCTCGATCGCCTCCTTGAAGATGTAAGGCGTGACGTAGCAGTAGTTTTCAACGTAGGACGGCGGGCGACCGTGCGCTGCATCGAAGCGCGCAATGAAGTCTTTGCCTTCTTTGGTCACGGAATCAAGGCCGACGTCAAAGAACGTGCCGTAGATGGAGCCTACGCTGCGCTGTCCCCAGCCAAACACCTGGGTGGTAATGCCATACGGGTGGATGATCTGCTGCGGCTTGATGCCCAGATCAAGCAGCTGATTGGTGAGCACGTTATCGAAGGCGCCGGCTCCGCTGACGATCACATAGTCAGGGGCTGCTGCCCGCACTTGGGCGGCCTGTACGGTGGCGTCGCTTGATCCCTGAGGGAACATGATGTCGGCCACGATATTAAGTTTGGAGCGCGGCGCCTGATACCGGAAGCCCGCCATGATTGCCCGCATCAGCGCGGCATCGGAATGCATCAGCGCCACCTTCGCGCCAGGCTTGATCTGCTCAATGTACTTCGCCATGGCGTAGCCCCAGCCGGCAGCGTCGGGCTCAATTCGGAATGTGTAGCGCGTGCCCGGCTTGGTCAGCTGTGGAAATGCGGCCACCGGCACCAGAAAGGGCAGCTTCTGCTGCTCGGCGTAGCCATACATCGCCAGCGCCACATCTGAGCTGGTGGGGCCACTCAGCGCCAGCACCTTGTCATTGATATCCAGGTTGCGCGATGCGGCAAGTGCCTGATCAGACTTGGTCTGATTGTCTGTGACGATGAATTCGAGCGGTCGCCCCAGCACGCCGCCCGCTTTATTGATTTCATCGGTTGCAAACTTGAGCCCGGCGACGCAACTGGTGCCAAAAAACGTCCAGGGGCCGGTGAGCTCGGTAACAAAGCCAATCTTGATGGGGCGGGGGGCCTACGCCGCAACGGGCCTCGCCGCCAGCGCGGCCGCGGCAAGTGCAAGCGCGGTCACGCCAGTCTTGAGCTTCAGGTTCATCGTCTCCTCCTTGTGTGGACTGATTGTTCTGAGGCACCCATCTGATGCGGGGCCGGGTTGAGCAACGGTGTCAGGTGAGAAGCCCTGCCAGCTGCAGTGCGCGACGAACCCGATCGAGTTCCGCCTGCGGTAACTTCATGAGCGGAGGTCGCACGACGGCGCGCGGCAGCTTGCCCAGCATCACCAGTGCTTCCTTCATCCGGTTATGCATGTCGACCCACGGCTCGCTGTAAAACACCTCAGCGGTTGGGAAGATCCGATCACTGATCTGGCGCGCCAGCGCGAGATCGCCCGCCTTCACCGCACGAAACAGCTGCGACTGCAGGTCAGCGATGACCGACCCGCTGCCCGACAACAGTCCGTTGCACCCCAGCACCAGCGACGTGAACAGCCAGGCACTGTGAGTCGTCAGCACATTGACGGGGCGCGGCAACGACTGCAGCACGCGTACCTGACGCTCGTGAAGTTGCGGATTGGCAGACCAGTCTTTGATTGCGCGTACGGTCGGCACCTCTTCGATGATTCGAAGCAGCGTTGAGAGGGGATAGCCCTGCCCACCTGACAGAGGATACTGAAAGGCGATCAGCGGCAGATCGGTGACTTCGGCGATTCGGCGAAAATGCTCCACCGCCATCTCGGGCCGCTGTCCAAAGGTGTAGATGCCGGACGGAAACACCAGCAGCGCAGATGCGCCGCCCGCGTGCGCCATCTTCGCGATGCGCTGAGCCTCGAAGCTGCCCTCCGCGTAAACGCCCTGGATGACGTGAGTGCGTCCAGCCATCTCTTCAACGGTGATCTCAAGGATGCGCCGCTGCTCATCAAGCGTGCAGCTGGCCACCTCGGAGGCATGCGCATTGGTGGTGATTGCCGTGACGCCCGGCACTGATGCGACATCGCGGATGTGAGCGCGGTAGTTCGCTTCGTCGATCGAAAAGTCATCAAAGAAGGGAAGCAGGACTGCCGGAATGACGCCTTCAGGCTGGTAGCTGGACATCGTCGTGGTCCGCGGATGGATTGGCAGGCACCCTACACCGCGAACGTCCAGGCGAGCAAGCGAGACGGTCGCCCGTCTGCCCGCCATCGTTCCGAAGTCTGCTTAAATGGATCGCTTCAACCCAAACGGTAGGTTCGCGCTGCCGTGTCGTGAAGAACGGCCCGCTGGTCATCAATCTACAGGTGATCAATGCATTTTCTAAACACCTGAAATAGCCTCTGGTAGTCCGTCCATAATTTTTCAACCGGAAAGCTGCTGCCAAACATGCAGCGAGCGGGACCGAACCAGGCCAGGGTGTCATGCACGATGGGCTGCCAGATTTCAGCCGAGAAGCGGCGCGCAAACGTGGTCAAAGCCGACAGCTTGGTACTGACATTTGGGCAACCGGACAGCGCCTGCATGCCCGCGCGCCACTGCGCCAGCGTCGCGGGGTTTCGATCGGTCAGCATGCTTGCGTGAAGCAGGACGATCTGCAGGTCTGGAAAGGCGCTCGCAAGATCGGCCGCATCGCCCATCTGACTGGGAAACACCTGCAGGTATTCATCGGCCAGATAATCCCGCCGAATCGATTCATACTCACCGAAGATTCTCGGCACTGGCGGACCATCAAGCCATGCAAGATGTGTGCGGCGCCATAGGTGGTGGTGTGCATCAATGACCGGAATATCGAGGCGGGTGCTCATCGCTGGCGCTTGGGCGTGGCGGGTGGGTGTCTGTCAAGGGGCTTGACTCTACTGTGGGGGATTCAGCGCGTGAAGACAACAGTTTGCGGACAATGCGTCGCTTACCGGTTTCCGCAGCTCACCGTGGGAGTCCTCGACGTTGTCCGACGTTCCTAATCCCGCTTTACCCGCATCCCAGTCGCCTTACTTCAGGCCAGGGGAGCGCGTGGATCTCGCACGCTTGCAGCGCGAGTTGCATGGGCTTGATTGCGATGGGTCGCTTTCAGGACGCGAGCGCGCGTCGGTCGATTTTCACTGGTACAGCCCGGTTCTGTCAACCGCACTCGCCGGTCGTCTGTCCGATCTGGTGGTTCGGCCACGCGATATCGATGAGGTAATCCGTGTTGCCGCTGCCTGCGTACGGCTCCGGGTGCCGCTGACAGTTCGAGGCGCGGGGACAGGAAATTACGGTCAGTGCGTGCCCCTTCACGGGGGCGTCAGTCTGGACATGTCGGCACTGAACCGGGTGATGGCGATCGGTGACGGCTGGGCTCGAGTGCAGGCGGGCATCGTGATGCACGACCTGAATGAGGCAGCACGCGCGAGCGGTCAGCAGTTGCGGATGTGGCCCAGCACCGAGCGGATCGCAACGCTGGGCGGCTTCATCGCGGGAGGCCACTCGGGAATCGGATCGATACGCCACGGCATCCTGGCGGATCCTGGCAACGTGCGGGCTCTGCAGGTTGTCACGTTGGAGGATCCGCCGCGACGGGTAGAGTTGCTTGGCGCTGATATTCAAAAGGCGCACCACGCCTATGGCACCAATGGCATCATCGTTGAGATCGACATTGCCCTGACGCCGTCCGTCAACTGGCAGCATCTGATCGCGTTGTTCCCCGACTACCGGGCGGCGCTCCAGTGCGGGCTCGATGTAGGCCGCAAGGTCTGCGAGCTCAGCCACTCAAAGCCCTTTGAAATCTTTCAATTGAGCGCGGTGGAGCGGCGCATCACGCCGTATTACGACGGCCTGCGCGAGCGGCTCCGTGACCAGGACGCGATATTTGCGCAGGTTGCGCCGCAGTCCGAAGCGCTGTTTGAACAGCTGGTGCGATCGGCCGGTGGGCATGTGGCGGTGCGTGGCACTGAAACCGACCTGATCGCACAGGGGCTGCCAAGCGCCACCGAATGTGCCTACAACCACACAACGCTGCAGGCGCTCAAGACGGATCGCGGCGTCACCTATCTGCAGGTGGCCTATCCCGTTCCATTTAACCCCGAGTTGGTGAGCGCACAGTGCGATCGGTTTGGCGATGAAGTGTTGATGCACCATGAATTCAGCCAGGCGGGCGGTGCGCTCACGGTGTTTGCATTGCCACTGGTGCGCTATTTCGATGAACAGCAACTGCGCGAACTCATTGCCGCTTTCGAAGCCGACGGGTGTCTGGTGTTCGACCCGCATACCTGGGTGCTTGAAGATGGTGGCATGAAGCAGGTCGATGAACTGCAGCTTGAATTCAAGTTGCAGGCAGATCCGCTGGGCTTGATGAATCCCGGCAAGGTCAGAGCCTGGGATGAGCGCATGTTGGGGATACCTGGCGGCACCTTATAAGGAGAATGACCCAATGAGTGCATCCGATACCCGTACCGCCCAGCCGCTCGCGCGCTACGCAGCCTGGCGCCGCGCCGGCGATCTGGTGTTGTTGTCGGGCGTCATTGCGGTTGAGCCCTCCAGCGGCACCATCGTGCGCGGCTACGCCGACATTCCCCCTGCAGCGCGAGCACTGATCGGTCAAACCGGCGAGTTCTCAACGGATGCCAAGGAAGGGCCTGTGCTGGCGCAGTCGTGGTTCGTGCTCGACCGTATCCGTGCAACCGTGGAAGACGCGGGCGGCACCATGGCCGACGTGGTGCGATTGGTTCAGTACTTCAGGAACCTTGACCACTTCCCGCTTTACAGCAGAGTACGAAAGCAGTTCTTCCCCGGAGACCCGCCCGCATCCACCGTGGTGGAGGTTAGTGAAATGCTGCCCACTGCCGACATTCTGGTCGAGGTGGAGGCTACTGCGTGGGTGCCGGTTGATCGCGCCCGTCGCGCGCAGGCCTGATCGTTCCGCCTTACAAATCCATCGCCTACTTGAGATAGAGTCATGCTGCACGGCTATTGCCCTCCAAAACGTTTTCTCCCGTATCTCGCATGGACCGATATCGCGGCGCTGCCCGACAAGGAAAACACCGTCATCGTGCTGCCTGCAGGCAGCATCGAGCAACATGGCCCGCATCTCCCCTGCGCGGTTGACACGATCATCGCTGCGGGGGTGGTGGGGCACGCGCTGGAGCGGCTTCCCGACTCGGTCCCCGCTTACGGTCTGGCCCCGATCACCTATGGCAAAAGCGTTGAGCATCTGCACTTTCCAGGAACGGTCACTCTGGAGGGCTCCACTCTGCTCGCCACCGCGACTGAAATCGGAGAGTCGGTCTATCGGTCGGGCTTTCGCAAGCTTCTGATCGTGAATGGACACGGGGGGCAGCCCCAGGTCATGGAAATGGCGGCGCGCGAATTGCGGCTGCGCCATGGCGATTTCGTGGTGGTGCCTCACTTCACCTGGCGGGTACCTAACATCGCCAGCCGCTTTCTGTCGGAGAAAGAGCGCAAACTTGCGATGCACGCCGGGCATGCGGAAACCGCGATCCTGCTCGCGCTGGCACCGGACACTGTCAATATGGCGCGTGCGGTTGCCAACTACCCGCCTGAATTTCCATGCCCGACCCTGTCTGCCGACGGTAGGCCTGCAGCGGCCTGGACAGCCCGCGATTTCGGTGAAAGCGGCGTCATTGGCGATCCGCTGCCGGCAACCGCCGAGCAGGGGCACGCAATCCTCGGGTCGCTTGCGGACAGCTGGGCGCGCGGTATCACCGAGTTGCATGAGATGCGCTGGCTCAAACGCGATGCCCAGACTTGGGGCAGGGCGCACCAGACTGGGGATGTGTTGGGCGCGTAAGGGATGGCATCGATCTTGCACTCCCGCGCGTTGAGTTGATGAGTCCTTTTCTGCCTATCTGTTTGTTCAATCCCACACGGAGTTCGGACATGAAATTTCGCCTTCTTGCCTCTGCAGCCCTCGCGGCTGCACTCATTCCGGGCGCGCATGCCCAGGAAAAATTCACCTACATGAGCAACTGGTACGCCCAGGCTGAGCATGGCGGTTTTTACCAGGCCCTGGTGTCGGGGCTCTACAAGAAGGAAGGCATCGATGCCACCATCCGGATGGGCGGCCCCCAGGTAAACGGCATGCAGTTGCTGGCAGCGGGCCAGATCGACTGTTTTATGGGCTACGACGTTTCGACCATGAAAGGCTGGGAGAACGGCATCAACGCGATGACCGTGGCCGCCTCGTTTCAAAAGGACCCTCAGGTGCTGATTGGTCATCCGGGCGTTCTCAACAAGATGGAGGATCTGCCAGGAAAAACGATCCTCATTTCCACTGGCGCGCAAAACTCGTACTGGCCGTGGCTCAAGGCCGCCTACAAGCTGCAGGACTCTCAGGTTCGCCCTTACACATTCAACATCCAGCCGTTTATTGCCGACAAAAATGTCGTGCAGCAGGGCTATATGACCAGCGAGCCCTTCGCGATCGAGCAGCAGGCGAAATTCAAGCCCAACGTGTTCCTGCTGTCCGACCACGGGTGGCCGCCGTACTCCACCACCATCGTCTGCATGGAAAAAACCGTGAAGCAGCGGCCAAAGGCGGTTGCAGGTTTTGTCCGTGCAACGATGCAGGGATGGCGCGATTACCTGAACGGTGACCCTTCCGCGGCCAATGCGGCGATCAAGAAAGACAACCCCAACATGACCGACGACAAGCTGGCCAATGGCATTCGCCTGCTGAAAGAGTCGGGCATGGTGATGGGCGGTGATGCAGCCAAGCTGGGCATTGGCGTGATCACCGATGATCGAATGAAAAAGACCTACGACATGATGGTGTCAATGAAGCTGATCGATCCGGCCAAGGTTCCGTTCGAGCGCACTTACACCACCGAATTTGTTCGCGACCTGAAGGTGATGCCCTGAACGCAGTCCATGACTCTGCCGTGACCGCAGGCGATCGGGTGCCCGCGGTTGAAGTGCTGTCGGTTGAGAAAACCTACCCAAACGGCACCCAGGCGCTTCTACCCGTCAACCTGACGGTCCGGGAAGGCGAATTCATCACGCTGCTCGGTCCGTCGGGATGCGGTAAAAGCACGTTGCTGAAAATGGTGGCGGGTCTGCTCGAGCCCTCTGACGGCCGACTGCTTCTATGGCGTAAGCCGGTCGACCAGGTGGAAAGCTCCGGGCATCGACTGAGCTTCGTGTTCCAGGAGGCAACGCTGATGCCCTGGGCCAACGTGCTGGCAAACGTGCGCCTGCCGCTTGATCTTGCCAAGGTCCCTAAATCGACCTCCGAGCCGCGGGTGCGGCAGGCGCTGAAGATGGTGGGGCTCGAGCGCTTCGAGGACAACCTGCCCAGGCAGTTGTCGGGTGGCATGCAGATGCGCGTATCGATTGCGCGCGGTCTGGTCACGGAACCAACGCTGCTGCTGATGGATGAGCCGTTTGGCGCGCTCGATGAAATCACCCGCAATCGGCTCGACAGCGATCTGCTTGATCTCTGGCAGGCCAATGGGCTCACGGTCATCTTCGTGACGCATTCAATCACCGAGGCGGTTTACCTGTCGAACCGCGTCATCGTGATGGCGGCGCGGCCAGGTCGAATCGTCGAAGAGGTGATCATCGATGAGCCGTATCCGCGCACGGCGGACTTCCGGGTGTCTCAGCGCTTCGCCAATTACGCCAAGCAGCTGCAGGATTCGCTGCTGCGCGCAAGCGGCGCGCAGGAAGATGAGGCCCTCGCATGAACCAGTCCGCCGCTCGAGTCGTTTATCCGCTGACCGTGGCGCTGGTCCTGATCGGCCTTTGGCAGGGGTTGGTGGTTGCCCTTGAAATTCCAGCGTTCCTGGTGCCTTCGCCAGCCCGCGTTGCACAGACCCTGGTGGCCGATGCCGGGTTGCTGTTCGGCGCGCTCTACAACACGCTGCGGATCACGCTGTTCTCGTTTCTGGCTGCGGTCGTGGTGGGCGTGCTGATTGCTGCCACATTCGTCCAGAGCCGAGTCATTGAAACCGCGTTTTTTCCGTATGCGGTGCTATTGCAGGTCACGCCCATCGTAGCCATTGCGCCGCTCATCATCATCTGGGTGAAGGATCCCATTGCGTCGCTGGTCATCTGTGCAACGCTGGTTGCGCTGTTCCCCATCATCTCCAACACCACGCTGGGGCTTCGTAGCGTCAATCCGGGTCTGCTTGCCTACTTCCGCATGAATCGCGCAGGTCGCATGCAGTTGCTGTTCAGACTTCGCGTGCCCTCGGCGTTGCCGTATTTTTTTGGCGGCCTCAGGATCAGCTCCGGGCTCGCGCTGATTGGCGCGGTGGTGGCTGAATTCGTGGCTGGCACCGGAGGAACCGGAACCGGTCTCGCCTATCAGATTCTGCAGGCGGGCTATCAGCTGAATATCCCTCGAATGTTCGCCGCACTGGTCTTGATCACGGTGGCCGGCGTGTTGCTGTTTGTTCTGATGTCGGCGCTGTCGCGCTGGGCGCTCGGTGGCTGGCATGAAAGCGAAACCTCTCATGAGTAACCTTCTGATCCGCGGTGCCGAGGCGCTCTGGACTGGCCTGCCAGGCCAGGCGATGCGCAGCATGGCTGGCGCGGACATTCGCGTTCGAGGCGGGCTGATTGCAGCGGTGGGAACCCTCTCCCCAGAGCCGGGTGAGCGGGTTCTGGATGCGTCGGGTTGCGTCATCTATCCCGGCTGGGTGAACACCCACCATCATCTGTTTCAAAGCTTGTTGAAAGGGATTCCAGCGGGCATCAATCTGGCGCTGGTGCCCTGGCTGGGCGCGGTGCCTGTACCGTACCGCAGGTTCTTCGATACCGAAGCGTCGCTGCGGCTCGCTGCCCGGATAGGCATGGTTGAGCTGCTGCTGTCGGGCTGCACCACCATAGCGGATCATCAGTACCACTACTGGCCCGGTATGCCGTTCGATGCCTCGCAGGCAGTGTTTGAAGAGGCAGAAAAACTGGGCGTGCGAATGGTTCTGTGTCGCGGGGGGCAAACCCTGTCCCGAGCCATGACGGACGCCAATGCGCCGCCTCAGGTGAGCCCGGAGACGCTGGACGGTTTTCTGTCCTCGGTTGAGCGAGACGTGCACCGCTTCCATGATCCGTCTCCCATGTCGATGCGTCGCATGGTCAGCGCAATCACAACGCCCTCCTGGAGCTGCTCGCCGGACCATTTACGCGAAATGGCCAGCGCGGCGCGCTCGCTGGGCATCCGCCTGCATAGCCATTTGTCGGAAAGCTTTGACTACGTCCGCTGGGCGCGCGAGGTTCACGGTTGCACGCCCATGCAGTTTGTCGCCGACCATGAGTGGGTCGGAGAAGACGTCTGGTATGCCCACATGGTGCATCTGAACGATGACGAGATCGCAATGTGCGCGGCAACCAAAACCGGTATTGCGCACTGTCCGCAAAGCAATGCGCGGCTGGGGTCGGGCATTGCCCGCATCCCTGAAGCGATGGCAGCGGGCATTCCCATCGGTCTGGCCGTTGACGGGGCTGCTTCAAACGAAGCGGCCGACATGACCACTGAGGCGCATGCGTGCTGGCTGGTTCATCGCGCCGACCCCAGAAGCGGTGAGCGTCCCGACCCGCATGCGCATGCATCTCGCGTGATGCAGCCCGGAGGACATGCGGGCGCGATGACAGCTGAAGACGTTGTGCATCTTGGCACGCTTGGCGGCGCGCGGCTGATGGGTCTCGATGGCGTCGGTTCAATTGAAGTGGGTAAGGCCGCTGACCTCGCCATCTTCGATCTCGACCATCCGCGGTATTTCGGACTTCACGACCCTGCGTCAGGCCCGGTGGTGTCAGGGGGCCAGCCATCGCTGCGGGCTGTTCTCGTGCAGGGCCGCATCGTTGTCGAAAACGACGCGATCCCGGGCCTTGATCTCTCCTCACTGCGTCGCGAGGCGCAGGCCTTTGTCAACAGGACCCTCTCCGCATGAGCGCCACTTTTGAATCCACGCGCATTCAGGCGCAAACCGCAGCAGTCGCCTCGCAGTTAAGCGCAATCGAATGGATTACCGACTCCCGGGTTGAACGGCTCAGTCAGGACTTCTACTGGTTCAGCCCGGTCCTGAAGCGCCAGCTCGATCATCTGCGCGCTGACGCCGTGGCGCGTCCGCGAACCGAGGACGAGATCCGCGCAGTGATTGGCGCGTGCGCGCGTTCAGGCGTCCCCATCACCGTTCGTGGCAGCGGCACTGGCAACTACGGGCAATGCATGCCGCTTCACGGCGGGGTCATTCTGGATTTGTCCGCGTACAACCGACTGATCTGGCATAAGCCGGGCATTGCGCGCGCGCAGGCTGGCATCCGGATGATGGAACTCGATCGCCAGACGCAAGCCGTCGAGGGCAGCGGCATGGGGTGGGAACTGCGCTGTGTGCCCAGCACCTTTCGCAGCGCGACGCTGGGCGGCCTGTACGGCGGTGGCTTCGGTGGGGTCGGCTCCGTCAACTACGGGCCGCTCGCTTCAACCGGTAACGTGCTCGGTATTCGGGCGATGACGATTGAGCCCGAGCCGCGCGCGGTCGAATTGCGTGCGCCAGAAGCGCTGCTGCTGCATCACGTCTACGGCACCAACGGACTGGTTCTCGAGCTTGAGGTTGGATTAGCGCCTGCCCATCCCTGGCTTGAGGCGATTGCCTGCTTCGATAGTTTCGACGCAGCCATCGAGTTCGGGCAGACGCTTGCGGTGGCGCCGGGCGTCGTGAAAAAAAGCGTGACGCTGTTGGCCGATCCCATTCCCGATATTCTGATGCGCGCTGTTCCGCAGCTGGCAGGCCAGATGAAGGCGGGGTCCCACGCCATTCTGATGCTGGTGGCTGAATTTTCCGAGCCCGGCATGTTGCAGATGCTGGGGCAGTTTGGTGGCGAGATCACTTACCGAAAAACCTCGGAAGAGGTACGCCGCAGCAATCGCACCATCGCCGAATACACCTGGAACCACACCACGCTGCATGCGCTGAAGGTGGATAAAGGGCTGACCTATATCCAAAGCGGCTTCGATCCTTCCCGCCACATCCAGCAGGCCAAGGCGCTGCGGCAAAAACTGGGCGATGAAGTGCTGGTTCACCTCGAGTTCATCCGCACCAAGGAAGGCGTAATGAACTGTTCCGGGCTGCAGCTGGTTCGTTTCAGCACCGAGGAGCGGCTCAATGAAATCATGCAGATCCACCGCGATCATGGCGTCTATATCGCCAATCCGCATGTGTTCATTGTTGAAGACGGCAAACAGGGGCAGGTGAATCCCGACATCGTTGCAACCAAAATGCAGTTCGATCCCGCGGGATTGCTGAACCCGGGCAAGTTGCGCGGCTGGGAGCAGCGTGAGTCGATCATGGCCGATGCGGCAAGCGGTCGTATTTCTCTGTCCACGCTCCCGTCCTTCTGAGTGCACGACCATGTTGACGTCGAAACAGCGTGTGTTCCGAAAGTACTGGCATGCCGTGGTTCCGATGACCACGCTTGCGGCGGGATGCCCGGTACCGTTTACGCTGCTGGGCGAACCGATCGTGCTGTTTCTCGATTCTCAGGGTCAACCCGCGGCGCTCAAGGATCGGTGCTGCCACCGTACCGCCCGACTCTCTAAAGGGCGCTGCGAGGCGGGCATTCTTGAGTGCGGCTATCACGGCTGGCGCTACGATCGAAGCGGTCGGGTTGTGCGTATTCCCCAGTACGATGCGTCGCGTCCGATTCCCGCTGATTACTGCACGCCCGCCTACCACTGCGTGGAGCGATATGGCTATGCGTGGGTAGCGCTAGAGGACCCGATTGCACCGATTCCCGAGGTGCCCGAGTTTGGCGCGGCTGGCTGGCGAACAATCTTCCAGTTCTTTGAAACCTGGGCAACCAGCCCGCTGCGTGCGCTTGAAAACAGCTTTGACAACTCGCACTTCAGCTTTGTTCATCGCGCCACGTTCGGCGTGGCCGCGCAGCCTCGGCCCAGCCGCTATGTACTGGTTGAGCGTGAGGGCGGCTTCTATGCTGAAACCCTCATCGACGCGATCAATCCGCCTGCGTTTCACAAAGTAAGCGGCACCACCGAACCGCTGACCACCCGGTTGATGCGAAACGCTTACTTTCTGCCATTTTCCCGCCGGCTCGATATCGAGTATCCAAGCGGTGTCCGGCACGTCATCATCAACTGTTTCACCCCGATTGATGATCGCAACATCCAGCTTGTTCAGTGGCTGTTCCGAAACGACACCGAGGCCGACTGCCCCGAGCAACTGCTCATTGACTTCGATCGGCTGGTGACGGCGGAAGACCGGGAAATGCTCGAGGCGACCGACCCCGACGCACTGGTTGATACCCGCCGCCGCGGTGTTGAGTTTTCGATGGATAGCGATCGTCCGGGAATGCTGATTCGCAAGCAGCTGATGGAACTGCTCGCGCGGCACGGCGAATCGGAAATCCACGCCACGGCCTGAGCGCCACCAAGAGGTAACGATGCGGGTGATGGTGATTTTCTGTCATCCAGTTGAAACCAGTTTTCATGCGTCGCTTCATGCCGACGTGGTTGCGACGCTGAAGGCCGCAGGTCACCAGGTGGACGATTGCGACCTCTATGCCGAGGGCTTCAATCCGGTGATGTCGCGCGACGAGCGCCTGGGATACCACGACGAGCCCTCCAACATTGAACCGGTGCGCGGCTATGTGGATCGGTTGCGCCAAGCCGAGGCGCTGGTGCTGTGCTTTCCGGTCTGGACCTTCGGGCCGCCAGCGATGCTCAAGGGCTTTTTCGATCGGGTGCTGATGCCCGGCGTGGCCTTTGACATCAGCGATCCGGCCAACGTGAAGCCGGCACTTACCAATATCAAAAAAATTGTGGGGGTTACCACGTACGGGCGCCCGCGCTGGATGGCCATTTACATGGGCGATCCGCCCCGTCGAATCATTACCCGTTATCTGCCCCGGCTCACGGGAACTGGCGTTCGAACTGAGTACCACGCGCACTACCACATGAATGTGGCCACCGAGCAGTCGCTCGCAAAGTTCAGGGCCCGGGTCGTGGACGCCATGCGCGCGTTCTGAACCTGCATGCGTCAGCCCTGAATCAGGGTTGCGCAGCCAATCAGCGCGGGAAACGTGGCCATCCAGGCCCAGAAAAAGCGATTCAGGCCAAAGAACCACCAGACCAGCAGATGAAACGCGATGCCTATCGCACACCAGAGGGTTGTAAGGCGCGGGTCAATCATTGATAGCGGGAATGCGGCTTCCCAAATAATGAAGGCCCACGAGCAGACCATTGCAACGACTGGCTGTCTGAGCAGGCTTGTGGGGGGCAGCGGGCCGTATAGTCCTCCGTCGAGCAGCGCGGGCAGTGCCCTGCCATGTCGCCAGCCGGCATAACGCAGCTTGACTGTCCCCGACAGAAAGTATGAGCTGAGGGCCTGAATGCTGATCAGCCACAGCCCTGCCTGCCAGGCGAGTGACTCGCCCAGCCAGGGCGCGGTGAGGGCGGCTATCGCGATGCCGCCAAGTACCGATAAGGTCATGAAATCGGAACCGCCGTTGAACGCGCCGCGCCAGCGAATCGAGATCAGTACCTGGCTTACGAGCAGACCGGCTGCAACCGGGGTTGTCGCGCCTGCCCAGGGCAGGCTGAGCGCGGCCAGCATATGCACGATGAGATGAGCCCGGTGGATGCCCGGTCGGTAGAGCCGGTCAAACACTGCCCGCACAAGCTTTGAGGAGTCGCGAAGGTCGTCGCGCTGAATCGACCAGGGCCAGGGCGCGAGCAGCGCTGATCCAGCTTGCAGTCGCAGCGCTTCAATCGCCTGGATCAGCAGGCTGATGGTGGTCATCCATAGCAGCGCCTGCCCTGCGTCGGCGATCGATAGCGTCATGTCGTCGGGGGCTGGGGGTGACCCGCAGCAAGGACCGGCGAGGTCAGCACGGCAGTGTCAGGAGTCGCGACACCATAGGGGGGAATCAGCCGGATTTCGAACTGAATTGCGCGCGCGCCGGGTGTGGTCGCGTTCACGCGCCGGCGCGCCAGTTCGCAGGCCAGGCGATAGCTGACCAGCATCGTCACCGAGTCGGCGTTGTCGGCCTCTCTAAGATCCGCGTAGAGATGCTCAACCAGGCTCTGATCCAGCAGCAGCCTGTTGTTGTGGGGGTTGTGTACCAGATCGATGAGCGCGCGGCGAGCGCGAGGCCGGTCGCCCTGCCAGGCGGACCATTGGCCATCGGCGCCGCAGGTTCGCACCAGCATCACCGGCATCGCACCAACGCGGTGGTAGAACCGCCAGTTCGGGAGAAAACTTCGCAGCAGGAACCACCAGGGCCCCTGCAACGCGCGCCCTCTGAAAAAAAGCGTCAGCGCAAGAAACGCGACGTAAGCCAGAATGAGCAGAACCGGGTCGCTCATCGAGCGTAAGCCCGTTCAGCAGCGCTGCCGCGTTCAGTCCGCTTTCACGTTTCCGGCCTTCACGACCGCTGCCCATTTCGGAATTTCCGATCGGATGAAGGCGGCGAACTCCGCAGGGGTACCGGGCGCGGGCTCAGCGCCCATTGCAAGCGATTTCTCCCTGACATCGGGCATCCGCATGATGCGTCCAACCTCTGCCGAGAGTCGATTGACGATGTCAGCGGGCATGCCAGCAGGACCAGCCAGACCGAACCAGCCCACTGCGTCGTAGCCGGGCACGCCCTGCTCAGCCATGGTGGGGACCTCGGGTGAACTGACCGTACGTTGAGCACCCAGGGTGGCGAGTCCGCGAACCTTGCCCGCCCGAATGTGTGGAAGGGCGGATGACAGGTCCACGAATGCAACCGGAATTGCACCTGTCAACAGATCGGTAACGGCCGGACCGCTGCCTTTGTAGGGAACGTGTGTGAGTTGCGTCTGGGTCATCTGTTGAAACATCTCGCCGGACAGGTGCATGGCGGTGCCGTTGCCGGCCGAGCCGAAGGAAAGCGCGCCCGGTTTCGCGCGGGCCTGCGCGATCAGATCATTCACGGATCGCAGCGAACTGTCGGCGGGGACCGCCGCCACCATCGGGATCAGCGCGATCATTGAAATCGGCTGGATATCCTTTTGCGGATCGTACGGAAGCTTGGGCATCAGCGACAGATTGATCGCCATGGCACCCGCCGGCGCCAGAAAAATCGTGTGGCCGTCGGGCGCTGATTTGACGCCCTGGTCGATACCGATCGTGGCGCCAGCGCCCGGCCGGTTTTCAACGATGACCTGCTGACCGAATGTACGCGACATCTCGGCGGCAAGCAGTCGCGAAATGGCATCAGCACTTCCGCCTGGGGGAAAGGGCACGATGCTTCGAATCGGGCGGTTGGGCCAGTTTGCAGCCTGGGCCTGAGTCGGCGCGGGGATCGCTGCGAGCAGGCAGATCGCAAGTGCCAGTGTCCGGCCTGTTGAGGTGCCAAGCAGGGGAAGTGACAAGCAGTGGCGGGGCATCAGACGCTCCTGTCGAGGATTTCGGGCGCCCGAACTGTAGGCGAACGCCCTGACCCTGTCCACGTTGCATCGCGAACGGGGGCAGGGGTTCCCCGTCGCAGGACCTCATTGGATGAAACGATTTCCCGTTTGCCTCATAAGGTTTTTAGTGACCTGCGGCCGCGCGCACTCCACCCTCGCTGCTGCACCCGCAAGGGGTCGCTGGCCGGCTGCGGAGACGAACTGCGCCTGAACTCAGGCCTGTATTGAAAAACCAGGAGGAGATGCTGATGCCCCGTTACACCCTTAACGTCAATGGCAAGACACAAAGCGTTGAAGCCGACGCTGATACGCCCTTGCTTTACGTGCTGCGAAACGATTTGCAGCTGAACGGACCCAAGTTCGGATGTGGTCTGGCGCAGTGCGGCACCTGTGCCGTGCACCTGAACGGCGAGGTGGCCCGCTCATGCTCGGTTCCGGTATCGGCGGTTGGGGGGCGCGCGGTGACCACCCTGGAAGGATTGATGGTGGACGGCAAGCCGGGGCGCGTGCAGCAGGCTTTCATTGATGCGCAGGCGGTCCAGTGCGGCTATTGCACCAACGGAATGGTAATGGCAACCGCCGCGCTCATCGCGACGAACCGCAACCCCAGCGACGCGCAGATCAATGACGCGCTTGCCGGGAACCTGTGCCGCTGCGGCACCCAACAGCGGATCTGCGCGGCGGTCAAGCGCGCAGCCCAGGCCGCCTGAGGAGGACCCGCAATGACGATGACCATCGATCGCCGCCAATTTCTGAAGGCGGGCGCTGCCGGCACGCTCACTGTCGGTTTCTCAATCGGCCTTGCCGCAGGCAATGCCTCCGCTGCCAACGTTCCGGCTGCCAAGATCGTCGCCAAAGACCAGGTCGACGCGTTCCTGGTCATGCACCGCGACGGCCGGGTTGAGGTGTATGTCGGGAAGGTCGATCTGGGTACCGGTACCCGTACCGCACTGTCGCAAATCGCGGCAGACGAACTGGACGTCCCGTTCAACCGGATCACGATGCACATGGGAGACACCGGCACCACGCCCGATCAGTGGCTTACCGGTGCCAACATCACGATTCAACAGGGTGGCGGCGAACTGCGCCGCGCCTGCGCCACCGCACGCGCCGCACTGCTTGGCCGTGCCGCTGAGCGCCTGAAAGTGTCGGCGTCCGACCTGGTGGCCTCGGACGGGATTGTTCGCGTCCGCAACGATCCGTCGAAGTCGGTGGCCTACACCGAGCTGATCGGTGGCGGCCGGTTCGAGCTCAAGGTCAACGACAAGATCCAGCTGAAACCTGTTTCCGAATACAAAGTGATCGGAAAGCCGATCGCCCGCGTCGATATCCCCGACAAGGTCACCGGTCGATTCGAGTTTGTTCACGATGTGCGCGTGCCGGGAATGCTGCATGCGCGCGTCATCCGACCCGATGACATCGGCCAACCTGCTGGCTTTCGATGACTCGGGTGCGCGTAAGGTCCGGGGCTTTGTGCAAACCGTTCGCAAGGGCAATTTCCTTGCGGTGCTGGCCACCGATGAGTGGTCGGCCATCAAGGCATCGCGCGCGGTGTCAGCGAACTGGGGCGCGGCGCAGCTGCTTCCCGAGCAGTCCACCGTCTTCCAGACCTGGCGTCAGCGCCATGTTGCCAAGGAAGAGGCCACCCAGAAAGCGGGCGATATTGCCGCGGGATTTGCGGCGAGCGCGAAGCGGCTCAAGGCGAGCTATGAGTTTGCGGTGCAGACGCACGCATCGCTGGGCCCGTCCTGCGCAGTGGCCGACTTCAAGGATGGCAAGCTGCTGGTGTGGTCGGCCTCGCAGGCCACGCACTCGATGATGGATGAGCTGGCCGGCATCACGGGTGTGCCGCGCAATGCGATCCGGGTTGTTTATTGCGAAGGTTCAGGCTGCTACGGCCGCAACGGTCATGAAGACGCCACCGCCGATGCCGCGCTCATTTCGACGCTGGTGGGTAAGCCGGTACGGGTGCAGTGGATGCGCGATGACGAAACCGCGCGCGCACCCAAGAGCCCACCCCGCGCAATGGATTTCGAGGCGGGCCTGGATGCGCAGGGCAATGTGGTGGCCTGGAAAGGCGATTTCCACATTGCGCTCAACCACATCGCAGCCTTCAAGCCGCTTGATTTCCCGCTGCTGGCGGCAACCGACATTGGTCAGAGCAAGCCCGGTAACTGGGTGGGGTTCCTGTTTCAGAACGCGGGGCAGCCGTATCCCTTCCCGAACATTGCGGTGAACACCCGGCATATCTCGGAAGCATTCTTCCGATCGTCGCACCTTCGCTCGCCGGGGCGTATCGAGAACAGCTTTGCCAATGAATCGTTCATGGACGAGTTGGCCTTTGCTGCGAAGGCGGATCCCGCCGAGTATCGGTTGCGGGTGCTGAAAGATGCCCGCGGACTGGAAGCCCTACGCGCAGTGCTCAATAAAGCGGGCTGGCAGACCCGGGTCGGGCATAATGCAGCGGGCGGGTCGGGCGACGTGATGAAAGGGCGTGGCGTGTCCTACGTCCGGTACAACAACGCCACCACCTATGTCGCCGCGGTGGCTGAGGTCGAGGTGCAGCGCAAAACCGGCGAAGTCAGGGTGACGCGAATCTGTGTGTCACATGACTGCGGCCAGATCATCAACCCCGACGGTCTGATCAATCAGATCGAAGGCGGTGTGATCCAGACCGTCAGCCGCACGCTGATGGAGCAGGTCAACTGGACGCGCGCCCGCGTGACCAGTGTTGACTGGGCGAGCTATCCGATCCTGCGCTTCCACGATGCGCCCAAGGTCGAGGTGGTGCTGATCGATCGGCCGAACGAGCAGCCGTGGGGGGCGGGTGAACCGACACCCACTGCCATCCCGGCAGCCGTCGCCAACGCCATCTTCGATGCCACGGGTGCGCGTTTGCGCTCGATACCGATCACGCCGGACAAGGTGAAGACGGCCATGGCAGAAGGACCTGCCCGCGCGTGATGCGCACCGCCAGCCCGGCGCATCCGCGCTGGGCTGGCGCTTACCTTCGCAGGTTCAGCTTGCGAGCGTGATCTTCGCTTCGCGAATCACATCACCCCACAGCTTGAAGTC